>Ga0299914_10003706_pt1 | contig 10849 bp, 9 predicted proteins | sample RVTome_10_FD_201361 | JGI IMG/M metagenome (GOLD analysis project Ga0299914, IMG submission 201361) | Soil microbial communities from uranium-contaminated site in the Upper Colorado River Basin, Wyoming, United States - RVT153D57 (version 2) ... | reverse complement strand
GGAAGCGGCCGTTTCTGTGGCCTGGCTCTGCACGTCTGGAATCGCTGGTCTGAACCGGAAGAGGCAGCGGAGAGTTGGTGGTACGGCCGTTGGGACAAGAAAACTATTGATTGGTGGTGGGGCGAAGGGGACGAGAAGTTCTTTGTAGACGGTGAAAAGTTCCCTTCCACCTTTGGCACAGGATCGGAGGATTATATTGGCTACGCCTGGGCGGCCGAGCCACCCTTTCCTACCTTCGACAGTGCCTTTGCCTGCCAGCCCTGGGTAGAATTGAACGCCAACGGCCATACCTCCGTCAACCGTTTTCACATCTGCGACGATGTGCCCTTTACGACTGCTTTTGAGGCTTGCCTTGAAAAGTACAAGCCCAATCAATGGGGCGAAGGCAATGTTTGTCTATATGATGCGGTAGCCTATTGGTATCAGCGGCCGGGTGAGGCAGACCCGTACCGGCCGATACCACTTTCGGAGAGGATCAATTATTATGACATCTGCTAGCTGTTTTGCCAGGCATCATTAACCCAGCCATGGCTGTCATAATCAGCCATGCACCGATCTACCAAACCTTTGTAGCTATCTACATCACCGCGCATCGTGGCCCATCCTAGGGCGTCGAGACGCTGCTGCTCTTTATTGCCTGCATAGTTACGTTCATACAAGCCATGCCGTCCCGCAAACTCCGAGTAGAGGGCGTCCCAAACAAGGTTGAACAGCTTGACGCGATCACGACCCGCCAGATTGGTGCCCTGATAGTAGGTATCAATGATATGCGCCAGACCAGGCGCGTGCATGTCTTTGACGCTGGAAATGGCGAAGCTGGGCGCACCCGCTAAAATCGTCTCAAACGTTTCGCGCACTTGGGTCCAGGCGTTAGTGGTATAGATGCGGCAGGCAGCGGCCGTTTGCAATCGTGGTACAACAGAATTGCCAATACCCGGTTCCGGATCATTCACCATTGCCGTTGTCAACGCCCAAATCGTCTCGCGCATGGCGACCAATTCACCAATGGCTGCTTGCACCCCACGAAAATTGTTCGTACCAGAGGCTTCCGTCCCCTTCACCAGCAGCCCAATGCAAAATTCGAGCTTGATAGCCAGGCGAACGGCCGATTGCAAATTAAACCGATTAAAAAAGCCTGACACCGCATAAAACCCTTTTGTCTTTTCCACATCCCGATAAACGAGGACATTCTCCCAGGGGATAAAACAGTCTTCAAAGATAACCACCGCGTCATTTTCATCAAAACGACTGGCCAGCGGTGCGTCAAAGGGACTGTTAGCGCGTAATTCATAAGAGGGACGACTGACCAACTTGAGGCCGGGCGCGTTCATATCTACGATAAACACCAAGGCCATATCTTCATCACGGCCAACTTCCATCCGAGCCGCCGTGCCACTGTTAACAGCCACAAAGGTGGCATGGGTCAAGGCCGAGCCAGTCGCCACCATTTTCGCACCTGTGACATAAATGCCTTTGTCATCTGACCTGTCCAACGACACATAAATATCGCGCACTTCAGACCGCCCTTTAGCCCGGTTAACGGGTGGATCAATCAACACATGGTTGAGGTGCAGCCCCTGGGAGGCAAACTTTTTGTACCAGTTGAGCGCGTTTTCTCCATATGGTTCGTAGAAGCCATACCCTTCGGCGAGCTGGGCCATAAATGCTGCTTTATAATCAGGACTACGCCCCATCCAACCGTAGTTGAGGCGCTGCCAGATGTCAATGGCCGTGCGCGACCTTTGCAGGTCCGCGGCCGAATAGGCTGGCGCAAAAAAGCAGTGAGTGCGATGTCCAAACTTGTCCACCGTCGTCAAATCCGCCTGTAAAGCGGGATCGTGCAGCGCGTCGTATAGCCGCGCAATGCTGCGAGCGGCATTGCGAAAGGCGGGATGCTCAGCTACGTTACTTACCTTTTCACCGTCAAACCAAATCTCGCGCCCATCGTCGAGCGATTCGAGGTAGGACGCGCCCGTCAGCAATTGATTGGTTTCTTGTGTGGTCATGCTCTTTCTCCTTCGTGCTCTCTATTTTACTTGAAACTAGGTGGTTCGGGCTTATGGTGGTTAATATCTGGTCGAAACTATTATTCGGCCGTTTCCCTCTCCAACATTCCCCTTTACCAAACGCACTCACACGGAAGCGGTGATAACCTGAGTCAAAGACAGACCACCTTTTTTCTAACGATGGTACAATGCTGCTGAAAAGCCCACCTTAAAGCCATAATCTGCTACAATAGTGAGCAATTGACAAAGGATGTGAGGACAATCCAATGTCCTAATTGCTTAAGAGGAGATTATGCCTACAGTTCTTCAAGACGGCCCTTATAGTTTTGTCTTCTTTAGCTCTGATCAGGGAGAACCTATGCACATTCATGTAAAACGAGACCGAAGAATTGCTAAATTTTGGCTTAATCCTATTTCACTGGCAAAAAATCGGGGTTTCAAACAACACGAAATAAACGAGATGGCTCGTCTGGTGGCAAAACACCAGGAGACACTTTTGGAGGCCTGGTATGACCACTTTGGTGCTTAATGCAGAACCGACCATCGTTGATCTAAAGATTGACGAGGAAAAACTGTTTATTGATTTGGAGGACGGCCGTTCCCTCATCATCCCCCTCACCTGGTATCCACGCCTCTTGCATGGCACACTCGCAGAACGCCAAAACTGGCAGCTATTAGGTGACGGCTACGCCATCGAATGGCCTGACCTGGACGAACACATAGGCATTGAAGGCTTGTTAGCCGGACGGCACAGCAGCGAAAGCCAAAAATCTCTGGAACGCTGGTTGGCTTCTCGTGCCTGATGCCAATACAATCCGACTTATTTTCGCCCGAAAAGCAGATGAATATGAACAGCAACGATATTTTGACTATAGAGAGTAATTGGAAACGTCTGGAAAAAATGGCGGATGAGGGGATAGATTATTCTAATATTCTACCCCTGCGTAAGGGGGTTTTTGAACGCGCCGCTGTCTATGTACCAGCCTCTAAAAGGACGGCAAATGTGCAATTGGATGAAGATATTCTGGTCTGGTTCAAAGCTCAAAGTGCGGTGGCGAAAAATGAAAGGATTTGCTACAGTGCAGTTGGCTGATGGTACAATCTGTGAAGCGGAGATTCATTGGTTTGAGGCTCATGGAATCGGCCGTAAAGATTTCAAAATTAAGCGAGAATTACGATGAGCAATTTTGTCATTTGTATCAATAACGAGAGTAATCCAGCCAGTTTGATTGTGGGTAAAGTGTATCGTCGCTTGCCGGATAATGATGCCGAAGCACACAATATGTTCCGCGTGATAGATGAAGATTTATCTGAGCCAGATGGTTATCTTTATCCAATGACTATGTTTGCCCCGATTGAGTTGCCAGAAGTCGCCGAGCGTGTGTTAATGGCTGCTAGTGATTGAGTTTCCGGCCGTTTCCCTCCCCAACATCCCCCTTCATCAAACACACTCACACGAAAACCGCGCCAACCTGACCCCAAAACAGCCACCTCTCCATGCTCAATGCGATGCTATCGCCACAATGTATCCCGGTGGCCCATCACCAAAACTGATCACACTGGAACCTAAGACAAGTCCGTAACGCCAACTTTCCCACGACAGGATCGCTTGCTCACCGCTGGCATAAGTAACATGTAAATCAGCCTTTAGCTTGTAAATTGGATCGTCGTCGAAAAATGCTTGGGGTAATGGCACAGTGTTTGCCACTTCAACATTTTGGATTTGCCAGCCTGTCACACTATACAAATTCACATCTCGGGTGTTCATGAGTATAGCTAAATCAACTGGCTCTTGCGGTAGTTGTTGCTGGTTACGAGCTAGCAAGCTGGTGATGGTGTTGGAAACGGCCGTTTCCCCACTCAAAAACAACCGCTCTGTCTTTAGCAAAAACAGCCCAAAAGCCAGTACCAGACAGACAGCTATAGCAATTCCTATCCATTTTTTTCTCATCATACACCTCCATACCTGTTTACCATTCAAGCCTAGCACAATACTTGGCAGTAGCAGGTACGAATTGCCGATGATTGGACAACGATGCAGTTGCTCGCTTAGTTTTCTCTCACGACGAGGCAAACTGACACGGCCGTCCCCTCCCCCTCGTTCCCCGCCCGATCAAACGCCTTTACCCGGAAGCTGCGGCAGCCAGAGCCAAAAATCGTCCACTTCTCCGTAAACGGCGGCACCGTGCTGATGGCAAACGGCACTTCGGCGTTATCTACATAAAACTCCACCCGGTCAATCGAAACATCATCCGACACTTGCGCCTGGATAATCACCCACTCCTCATCGGTGAAGATTTGCTGGTCCGCCAGTGGGAAGAGGATGCTGGCCGTTGGCGGCGTGTTATCCACCGTCACCTGTGTACTGACCTCCTCAAAGCTGCCATCATTGCGTACCACCGTCAGGAGCAGGGTGTACAGCCCCTCCAAATCACTCACATCCCACACCCCCAGCACTTCGTTCTGGCGCGGCTGTGGTACATTTTCGGCGATAAGCTGCAAATTACCCGGGGCCAGCCCCTCAAAATAGGCCAACCGGTAATAGGCAAAATCATCATTTCGTGCCGTGCCACTGATCACCACCGGCCCCTGCACAAAGCTAAAAGGCTCAGGTGAGAGGATGCGTACATTCTCATTGAGGATTGGCGTGTTGATCGTGTCATACTCATCCGGCGGCTGCGGCACTTCATTTTCGCGCACCCAATCGGCCGCTTGCTCCGGATAAATTTTGAAGACTTCCCGCTCGATTAGTTCAGGCGGCGTGTAAATCGTTGCCAAACGCCCCGTCTCACGGTTAACAGCGATCTCTTGGTAGATGTTGTCGTAAACTGCCGGCTGCGTGCCGGGGATGAACAGTTCGGAGACAGTGGGGCAGGTAGGGGTGGGCAGCAGACCGGAGGTTTCGCAGACGGCTTGCTGCACCAGGCCAGTCGGCTGTGGCCAGATGTCAATCGGTTCATCCTGCAAGGCCCAACTCATGAAGGCGTGCCAGATGGGAGCCGCCCCTCTGGAACCGGGCAAGTTGGTCATTGGACTGTTATCGGTGTTGCCAATCCATACCCCTGTGACCAACTGCGGGGTATAGCCAACTGTCCAACCATCGCGGAAATCGTCAGTGGTGCCGGTTTTGGCCGCCGCCGGGCGATTATCAGGCAGTTCGATGGCATTGGGGCAGCCAAAAGCAGGGCAGCGGCCGTTGCGATCTGAGAGAATGTCATTCATCAAATAGGCCAACTGTGGCGTGAGGATCTCACGGCGCTGCGGCTGGTTGTACTCATAGATGACGTCACCATTGCGATCTTCAATCCGCAAAATGGCAACAGGATCGAGGCTGCGATGACCGAGCCGCTGCTCCGCTTCCAGGCGCGGCTGGCCAACCATCACGCCCATGTTGTCCATGACGCTGAAGGCGTAGACCATATCCAGCAGCTTCACCTCACCACCACCGAGGGTGAGGCTGAGGCCATAGCTGTTAGGCGGCTGGTCTAAACTAGTGATCCCCAAACTGCGGGCAGTGCGAACTACTTTATCTACACCGACCCAACTTGTTACCTGCACGGCCGGGACGTTGTAGCTGTTGGCCAGAGCAGTGCGCAGGCGCATGGGGCCGTGAAAAGTACGGTCATAGTTTTGGGGTACATAGGCAATGCCGTTGAAGGGTGTACCAAAGTCGGTTTCCACGTCCAGCACCATGGTGGCGGCATTATAGCCCTGACTAAGGGCAGTCAAATAGGTGAAGGGTTTGAAGCTAGAGCCGGGCTGGCGCAGGCCATCTACAGCCACATTGAAGGAGCCATCAATGCTTTCATCCCAATAATTGAGGCTGCCAACCATGGCTTTGATTTCGCCGGTGCGGGGGTCGAGAGCAACAACGGCCGCATTATTGACCTGATGATCCACGCCCACATCGGCAGCAGGCAGATTGGGCAAAAATTGCAGGGCGGCACAACTGGCACGTTCGTCGGCCGTTAAATCCAATCCTGTGCCGCCAGAGAGCCGGGCTATCTGGGCCTGGGCCACACATTCGGCCTGCTGCTGCATGTCCAAATCGAGGCTAGTATAGACGCGCAAGCCGCCGCGCAGCACCGTTTCAGGACCATACCGCTTTTGTAGTTCGTTGCGGACGTAAATGGCAAAGTGGGGGGCGATGATGTCGAAGCGTTCATCTATGCCGGAGGAGATTTGCAGGGGAGTGAATTTAGCCGATACGGCCGTTTCCCGATCAATCAGCCCCTCCCGCAGCATCGCATCTATCACCAACTCCTGCCGCGCCTTGGCTTCATCGGGGTTGTCAATGGGATTGAAGGCCGGCGATTGGGGGATGGCGGCCAACATAGCTGACTCGGCCAGGGTGAGCTGAGCGGCCGTTTTGTCAAAATAAACCCGTGCTGCCGCTTCCACACCATAAGCCAGATTGCCATAAAAGTTAGTGTTGAGATACCACTCTAAAATCTGCTCCTTGGTGTACTCATTGGTGATGCGATGGGAGAGGAGCAGTTCCTCGACTTTGCGCTGGTAATCATCAAAGCCCACTTCAGCGCCAACAATACGCCGTTCCGGTTCAATAAGGTTGTTTTTGATGACCTGTTGGGTGATGGAGGAGCCGCCCTGTACATCCCCTCCGAGCCAGACAAATTCGTAGAAGGCACGGCCGATCCCCTGCACATCAAAGCCCTGATTCGTCCAAAAGGTTCTGTCCTCAATAGCTACTGTAGCATCAATAAGGGTCTGCGGAATTTGCTCTAATTGCAGCCATTGGCGATCACCTCCAAGCGGGTCAATGACTTCGTAGAGGAGTACCCACTGCTCACCTTTGCGAGCGTAGATTTTGGTGGTCTCGAAGGTCTCGTCGGTCTGGCCAAGCTGTTCCAGTTCGGTGAAGTTGGGCAAATCCTGGGTGAAATAGGCGTAGACGGCCGTTGTCCCTAACAACCCACCAGTCAACAAAAAGAAGCCAACCAACAAAAATACCAACCCTATAATACCCAGCCAACGCAGGCCGGCGCGTCCTCCGTGTCGTCGGCGGACTGTGCGGCGATAACGCCAATGAGTCACTCGGGTTGCTTTGGGCATGTGGGAACAGTAATCGGTAAGCAGTAATCAGTAAACAGTTTTTAGGGACTTTTCATCTTTGCCAGTTAAAGTGAAGGTATACGGGTTGGTGCTGAAAGTACTTCACCTTCAAGTTATACCAAACCTCCCATGCTTTTACTATTTCTTGCAAGGTAAGGATGCTTATGGTAACTTTTGTCAGTTACAAGGACTGAATAAAGAGAGAAATTTGCTTCCCCATCAGGTTAAATCCTTTCTAGGACATATAGAGGTAAGATGAGCTCCAACTCCGTTCTTCTCAATGTAGAAAATGTATCACTTAGCTTTGGTGGTAATGCTGCTTTGTCAGATGTTGGCTTTGATGTGAAGAAGGGAGAGATTCGGGCGATTATTGGTCCCAATGGCGCGGGCAAGACTTCCATGTTGAACTGTATCAGTGGCTTTTACCGGCCACAAAACGGCCGTATCCTCTACAAAGAGAGTGACCTCACCCAAACTCCTCCCCACAAAATAGCCCCTCTGGGCATTGCCCGTACTTTCCAAAACATTGCCCTCTATACCGGCCTCAGCACCCTCGATAATCTCATGGCTGCCCGCCACATCCACATGCAGCAGCGTGCGTGGATGGGTATGTTGTATTGGGGCGCAGCCCAACGCGAAGAAGTCGCCCACCGCGAAGTCGTCGAAGACATTATTGATTTCCTGGAAATTGAACACATCCGTAAAGCAGTCGTTGGCGCTTTGCCCTATGGTCTGCGTAAGCGTGTTGAATTAGGCCGGGCCTTAGCCTTGGAGCCAGAAATGTTACTCCTGGATGAACCCATGGCCGGCATGAATGTGGAAGAAAAAGAGGATATGGCCCGCTTTATCCTGGACACACACGAGCGGCGCGGTGTAACCATTGTGCTGATTGAGCATGATATGGGACTTGTCATGGACATCTCGGAGCGGGTGGTCGTGTTGGATTTCGGTATCAAGATTGCTGATGGTGTACCAGAAGAGATCAAAAATGACGAAAAGGTAATTCAAGCCTACTTAGGACAAGAGTAATTAAGTAACCAGGTAATTGAGTAATTGCCAATTACTTAATCACCTAATTACCCAATTACCCTCTTAGAGTAATACAATGAGTGAACCACAAACATTACCACAATATTTATTAGAAAAAGTGCATAAGTATGCTGGTACCAATAAGGTGGCTGTGCGCCAAAAAGAGTTTGGCATTTGGCGCGAGTTTACCTGGCAAGAATCCTATGAGCAGGTACGCGACTTTACTTTAGGGTTAATCACTTTGGGCTTGCGGCGCGGCGATCATGTCTGCTCTATTGGCGATAACGACCGGGAATATTTGTGGGGCTATCTGGCTATTCAAGCGGCCGGTGGTGCAGTCATTGGCATGTATACGGATGCCATCCCTAACGAGATGGAGTATACCATTAATCATAGTGATTCGGTGCTGGCCCTGGCCAAAGATCAGGAGCAGTGTGATAAGTTCCTGGAGCTAAAGGGACAAATCCCCCAGGTTAAGAAGGTGATTTACTGGGATGATCGTGGATTGTGGAACTACAATGATGAATGGCTAATCTCTTTTGAGGAAGTGCAAAAACTCGGCCGTGAATTGAATGAGAAGGAGCCGGATCGTTTTGAGACCGAAGTGACTTTGGGCAAGAGGGATGATATTGCCATGTTGTGTTATACATCCGGTACAACCGGGCTGCCCAAGGGTGTGATGCTCAGTCATGGTAACTTGATTGGCGTGTCGCAGGGTTACCTGGCCCTGGATAAACGATATGACACGGATAACCACATCAGCTTCACGCCGATGGGCTGGATTGCCGAGCCGGCTTTGGGCATTGCCCCCCATGTGGTGGCCGGGATTATTATTAATTTCCCGGAGGAGCCAGAGACGGTACGAGAGAATATTCGGGAAATTGCTCCGGACAATCTCTTTTATCCGGCACGGCTGTGGGAGAATTTGGTGGGGACGGTGCAGGTGCGAATCAAGGATGCGACCTGGCTAAACCGCAAGCTGTATGATTTTTTCTTGCCTATTGGCTATCAGATGGCGGATAAGAAGTTGAGCAAGGAGATGATTCCGGCGAATTTGAAGCTACTGTACACGTTGGGGGATATGTTGGTGTTTCGGTCGTTACGGGATCAACTGGGCATGTCGCAATTAAGAGCAGCCTTTACCGGTGGTGCGGCCCTCAGTCCTGATCATATCCGTTTCTTCCATGCCTTAGGCATTAATTTGCGTCAGGTATATGCTTCGACGGAGATTGCCGCCGGAGGGACGATGCATTGGGATGGCGATATTAAGTTTGCCAGTGTTGGCAAGCCGCTGGATGGAGTCGAGGTACGGGTGTCGGATGAAGGGGAGATTCAGTTTGCGGGTCCCACGGTGATGATGGGCTATTACAAGAATGAGGAAGCGACAGCGAGAGATATTTTAGTGGAAAACGGCAGTCGTTGGTTCTGCACCGGTGATGCCGGCTACATTGATGACGATGGGCATGTCATCTTTCAAGACCGTGTCAAGAATGTGCTGCGCCTGAAAAATGGGGAAATCTTCTCCCCTCAATTCATTGAAGGCCGGCTCAAATTTAGCCCCTATATTCGGGATGTAATGGCAGTTGGCGATACCACGCGGGAGTACGTCACGGCGATGATTATTATGGATTTTGAGAATGTAGGGCATTGGGCGGAAAAGAAGGGAATTGGCTACACAACCTTCACCGATCTCTCGCAAAGGAAGGAAGTTTGCGATCTGATTCAAGAAGCGGTAAATGAGGTGAATGAAACAGTCCCGGAGAAAGCACGGATTCGCCATTTTGTGCTGATGCACAAAGAGTTTGATGCCGATGAAGCGGAGATGACCCGCAGTCGCAAGCTGCGCCGGGGGGTGCTGATGGACAAATATGGTGATATTGTAGAGGCCATGTACAATGGCAAAGAGACGATTAGGGTGCGTGCGGCCGTTAAATATCAAGACGGCAGTGAGAGCTTTATCGAAACCGATGTGCGTGTAATGGCCGTGTAATGGTTATGTAATACATTGATTTCATAATAAAGATGCCTATGGATGAAAAAACGAGACGACTGGCAAAGTGGGTGGGTAGCCTGGTTGTGGTAGCGTTGCTGCTTTGGTGGGGGCGTGGGTATATCACCTGGCAGCTTGTGCCCCAGCAATTTATTAACGGCATTTTGAATGGGGGCACGTTGGCTCTGATTGCTCTGGGGATTGTCTTGATTTTTAAGTCGTCAGAAGTATTTAATTTTGCTCATGGACATATGGTGATGCTGGGAGCGTTTTTAACCTGGTGGTTTGCTGGTGCCGAGGAAAACGGGTCAGAGTTATTTAATTTGCCGTTAGGCTGGGCGATTTTAGCGGCCGTTATCGTAGCCATTGGGCTGGGTTTTTTAATAGAACGCCTGACCCTACGCCCTATGACCGGTCAGCCACTTCTATCTATCATTTTGATGACCTTGGGCCTGGCCCAGGTTTTTGAGGGGTTGACAACTGTTCTTTTTGGGGTGACGCCCAAAGGGAATTTTCCGGCACCCTTTTCCCCCAGCGATGGCTTTAACATCCCTGTAGGACCGTTGGCCGATGGCACAAGTATTGTCTTTCTGAACCGTTTGCAGATTGGACATGCACGATTGGCAACCTTTGTCGTCGCCATTATTGCTGCCGCTCTCTTTATCTATTTCTTCCAATACACAAAGACGGGTTTGGCCATGCAAGCAACGTCGGAAAATCATGAGTTGGCCAGGAGCGTGGGCATTAGGGT
>Ga0299914_10003705_pt1 | contig 10851 bp, 13 predicted proteins | sample RVTome_10_FD_201361 | JGI IMG/M metagenome (GOLD analysis project Ga0299914, IMG submission 201361) | Soil microbial communities from uranium-contaminated site in the Upper Colorado River Basin, Wyoming, United States - RVT153D57 (version 2) ... | reverse complement strand
CTCGGGCGAGGTTCGCACGTCGACGCGGTGCATGAGCCACCAGAGGATGATGCTCGGATCGCGCTGGGCCATGGCCGGGTCCTCAGGCACCCACTTCTCCGCCCACCGCCAGAGGGACTTCAGCGTCGGCATCAGCTGCTCGCCCGCGGGGGTGAGGCAATAGGGGACCGAACGCGCCGCAGGCGATGGATCACGAGCAACCAGCCCGATTTCATCGAGCTTTCGGAGCTTGTCGGCCAGCACCGAGCGAGAGATGTGCCCCGGCAGGCCGGTGGCCAGCGTGTTGAATCCCTGCGGCCCGAACATCGCCAGCTCGCGCACGATGAGGAAGCTCCAGCGGTCGCCGAGGTGCTCGACCGCCTTCGTGAAGGCACAGTACTCGGTCTTCGCGCTGGATCCCATGAAGCAATTCTCTCACCGCTCACAAACGAGCCTAGTTCGGTGTTCGAACTATGCGGACACACCGACGCCGCGCATGGTCGATGCGATGAGGAATCAGATGCGGAGGTCATTGTGATGAAGGGTCCAGTTGTGGAGCGCCACGAGGTGGTGGTCATCGGCGCTGGCCAGGCTGGCCTGGCTGCCGGCTATCACCTCGCGGAGCGTGGCATCGAGTTCGTGATCCTGGAGGCCAGCCCCCGAGTGGGGGACGTTTGGCGTCATCGATACGACTCGCTGCTGCTCTACTCGCCGGCAAGGTACGACGCGCTGCCCGGGCATCGGTTCCCGCTGGGTCGCAATGCCTTCCCGACCGGGGCTCAGATGGGCGACTACCTGGAGGCGTACGTGGCGCATCACCGTCTGCCGGTGCGGACGGCAGTCCGGGTTGATTCCCTCCGACCGGCCTCAGACGGCAGTGGCGGCTATTTGGTCATGGCCGGTCCCCGGACCTACGGCGCCGACCACGTTGTCGTCGCAACCGGCGCCTTCCAGCGGCCCCACGTGCCGGAGTTTGCCTCGCAGCTGAGTCCTGGCATCCGGCAGCTGCACTCGGCCGACTACCGCAACCCTGGGCAGCTCGCCGACGGACCGGTCCTGGTGGTCGGTGTCAGCCATTCTGGGGCGGACCTGGCCCACGAGATCGCGGCTGCGGGCCATCGCACCATCCTGTCGGGACGCGATCACGGACAGCTGCCTTTCTCGGTGGACAGCCGCCGTGGAGTGTTCGCATGGCCGATCTTGCGCTTCCTCGCCTGGAACCTCCTCACCCTCAGCACGCCGATCGGTCGCAAGATGGCACCGCGGATCCGCAAGGGTGGCGGGCCGTTGCTCCGGATCCGTCGCAGCGATCTCGAGCGTGCCGGTGTCGAGCAGTTCGAGGCACGGACCACCGGCGTCAGCGAGGGAAAGCCGGTCTTGGCCGACGGAACGGTGCTCGACGTGGCGAACGTGATCTGGTGCACGGGCTTCCGCCCGGACTACAGCTGGATCGACCTGCCGGTCGTCAACGAGGACGGGATGCCGATGGAGTACCGCGGCGTCGTCGACTCGAGCCCGGGCCTCTACTTCCTGGGCGTCCCGTTCCTCTACTCGTTCACCTCGATGCTGGTTCTCGGTGCCGGGCGGGACGCGGCCTACGTCGTGGAGCGGATTGCCGGGCGTCGCGAGGCGCGGGATCAGGTCAACACGGCCGCGGGCTCCGAAGCTGCGTGACCGAGCAGGGGCCCGTCGCTGTGGCGTGCCGTCAGTCGAAACGCGCGAGGACCGACCGAGCAGCGACCAGCACCGCGATTCCCAGCAATGGAGCCGGCAGGATTCCCGAGAACAGTGCCAGAAGGAGCACCAGCGCCACCGCCACGGTGCCCGCCAGCCCTCTCCCACCTGCGCCATCGTGTTCATAGCGCGCGGCTGCGGTGCCGGCCCGGGATGGGGACGTCCAGGCCGTGTTCCACGCCTGCCGTGGGGGTCCAGCCGGCGGCGAACGGCGCCCAGGCGCCGACCAATGACCGAAGCTCGTCGACCGCGGAAGCCCGGAAGCGGCGTCATACCGTGCCCGGCGTCCGGGATTCGACAGGATCTCCCACGCCTCGTTGATGCGTCGCATCTGCTGGCTCGTCTGCGCGTCGGGATGCAGGTCGGGGTGGTAGCGCTTCGCGAGGCGCCGATACGCGCGCTGAACCTGCTGGTCGCTGGCGTCACGCGGGATGCCGAGGACGGCGTACGGATTGGACGTCGGGGCCACCCTCATGGCAGCTCCGCAACATCGGTTGCGTCGCTCACCGGTCGGAGCTCGAACAGGGGAAAGCGCCGAGCGGCGGCGATGTGCTCCTCGAGCGTGTCATCGATGCGGATCTTGAATGCCCACATGATGCCGACGGGTCCCCTGGCGCGTGGACCAAGCAGCACGCGGAACACGCGCGAGCGGCGGAACGAAGCGAGCGCGCGATGCAGCACGGCTCCGGCCTCCTCGGGCGAGAGCTCGATGGCCTGGACCGCTGAGCGGCGGCCGCCGGACTGGGTGACGGTTGCCTCGCCGGCCACCCGGAGATTGGCGACCCAGCCGGTCTCGCCGTAGCACGCGTGAACGAACCAGGCACCGTCGAGCTCGAGCATGGCGACCGGGACCGTTCGTGGCTTGCCCGACCGCCGACCGCGCACCGTCAGGAGCACGTTCGGCGCACCGGTCGGGATCCCGGCCGAGATCATCCGGCGGGCGAGGGGGTTGAAGAGGCGGAGGAACCGCCCGGCGACCCGATTCCAGGGAGGGAGCTGGGCAGGCGCGGCATGATCGGCTGTCATGAACTGGTACCTCGTGGGAACGCATCGATCGTCGTTACCCTGAGCACGGACCGATGCCCCCGAATGTGACCGGCCAAGGTCGATCTGCGACGATGTCACACCCAACCCACCCGATCCGTGTTCTTGCCATGACGACCCCAGACTCCGACGACGAGATGACGCGACGCGACTGGCTGGCCGAAGAGTTCGAGCGGCACCGCGGGCATCTGCGCGCGGTTGGCTACCGGATGCTCGGATCGGTCAGCGAGGCCGATGACGCCGTGCAGGAAGCATGGCTCCGGCTCGACCGCAGCGATCCTGGCGGGAGCGACGACCTGCGTGGCTGGCTGACGGTGGTGGTCGGCCGGATCTGCCTCGACACGCTGCGCCGACGGAAGTCGCGCCGCGAACACCTCACCGGATCCTGGCTCCCGGAGCCGATCGTCCGCTCGGCGAACGACGCCGGGCCGGAGCGCGACGTGGTGCTGGCCGACTCGGTCGGCCTCGCGCTGCTCGTCGTGCTTGAGTCACTGACGCCCGCGGAGCGGCTGTCGCTCGTGCTGCACGACGTGTTCGGTGTGCCGTTCGCCGAGATCGCGCCAGTGGTGGACCGTTCGCCGGCCGCGGCGCGTCAGCTCGCGAGCCGTGCACGCCGGCGCGTCCGAGCCCAGGCGCCGCAACCCGATGCCGATCTCGCGGTCCAGCGCAAGGCCGTCGACGCCTTTCTCGCCGCGGCACGCGACGGCGACTTCGAGGGACTGATGCGGGTCCTAGATCCGAACGTGGTCCTCCGCGTCGACGGCGGCCCGAACGCGCCGCGAGCGTTCGCGCAGCAACCGCTCGTCGGGGCCGAGGCCGTGGCGGCCCAGGCAGAGAACTTCCGGCGCGGCGGCGCTGGCGGCCGGGCCGAGCCGGTGATCGTCAACGGCGCGGCCGGGGTTCTCGTCAGGTTCCCGGCCCGGTCGCTCCTCGGGGCGTTCACGGTGGTGAACGGGCTCATCGTCGAAATCGATATGATCGCCGACCCGGACAAGCTCCGCGGGCTGCCCCTCGAGTAACGGCGCAAAGGAGCGGAGTGATGGCATACGACGAGCTTCTGGCAGAGCGGATTCGGAGCATCCTCGGGCCGGTCGGCGCGGTGAGCGAGCGCAAGATGTTCGGTGGGATCGCGTTCATGGTCGGAGGCAACATGGCCTGCGGAGTCATCGGCGACGAGCTGATGGTGCGCGTCGGTCCGGATGGGCACGATGGCGCCCTGGCGGAGCCCCATGTGCGGGTCATGGACTTCACCCATCGGCCGACCAGAGGCATGGTCTACGTCGGCGTCCCGGCGATCACATCCGACGCGGATCTCCAGCGCTGGGTCGCCCGGGGCACTGCCTTCGCGCAGTCCCTGCCCCCGAAGTAGGCGGGGGCCGCCGGCCCCTACGCGGACGGGCCATTCAGCACTGGCGGGGTGGTCACCCCGCAGCCGACGCTGTCGCCATGTCAGTCAAGACCGCGACGGCGCGGCTCGAGGGCGACGGGCTGCGGCTGGTCGCCACCACGGGCAGCGGCCATTCCATCGTCATGGACGACGCGACCGGGGATTCGGGGGCTCGCCCGGCCGAGATGCTCATGGTCGCGCAGGCAGGCTGCACCGCGATGGACGTGGTCGCCATCCTGCGAAAGAAGCGGCAGGCGATCGCCTCTTACGAGATCCGCGTCGCCGGCGAGCAGCGCGATGAGCCTCACCCGCACGTCTTCGAGCGGGTGAGGCTCGTGCACGTGGTCGAAGGGGAGGTTGACGTCGAAGCAGTGCGCCGGGCGATCGAGCTGTCGGCGACGAAGTACTGCACCGTGACGGCAAACCTCGCCTCGGGAGTGGCCGAGATCCGGCACGCCTACGTCGTGCGCGACGCGGCCGGCGAGGAGCACTACGGCGAGATTGTCGTCACCGGCCCGAACCAGGGCGTGGACGCACTCGGGCCGAGCATCGTCGCCCAGGCTGGCTGACCTCGCCGCCAATCCGTGGATCGCGAGGTAGCTGCTGCATACTCCGCCCATGGATCCACGGCCGGCCATTGCTCGATTTGTCCGATGGCTGGCCATGCTCGGCGTGGCCGATGAGGACTCCGATGAGACGCGTGCCAGCAAGGGCGCCCTGACGTTTGCCGCGAGCATGATCACGGCTCTTGCGGTCGTCTGGGTCGGCACGTATCTGGCCCTCGGCCTTGTCCAGGCGGCGGCCATCCCATTCGCCTACCAGGTGGTCTCCCTGGCGAGCCTGGTAGCGTTCGCGCGAACCAAGAGATATGGGTCCTTTCGATTCACCCAGGCCGCGCTAATGACCCTGCTCCCATTCCTGCTGCAATGGAGCCTGGGCGGATACGCCGCCTCGAGCGCCGTCAGCCTGTGGGCCATCGTCGCCGTTTTCGCCACACTGTTCATCTTCGGCGCCAGCGCCTCGATTCCCTGGTTCGGGGCGTTTGCCGCGCTGACGATCGTCTCCGGCCTGCTGGATCCAACCCTGGCACGGAACGCGCCCGCGATCCCTGATCCCATCAGGGTCGCGTTCTTCGTCCTCAACGTGACCGGCGTATCGCTCACCGCTTATCTCCTCCTTCAATACGCGGTGCGAGAGCGTGACCTGGCGTTCGCGCGGTCGGAGGGCCTGCTGCTGAACGTGCTGCCGCGTGCGATCGCCGAGCGGCTCAAGCGGACTCCCGGCATCATCGCGGAGTCTCACCCTGAGGTGACCGTCCTGTTCGCGGACGTGGTCGACTTCACTCCGTTCACGTCTCTGACGGCCCCGGAGCGGGTGATCGGTCTCCTCGACGAGGTCTTCAGCCGATTCGATCGCCTCGCGGAGCGCCACGGCCTGGAGAAGATCAAGACGATCGGCGACGCATACATGGTGGCCGCTGGTGTTCCTGTGGCGAGGCCCGATCATGCCGAGGCGATGGCCGCCATGGCGATCGACATGCTGGCTGAGTTCGACCGCGTGCGCGAAGAGCTTGGGCTCGACCTCGCCATCCGGATCGGAATGGAGAGCGGCCCGGTCGTGGCGGGCGTCATCGGCCGCCACAAGTTCGCCTACGATCTGTGGGGCGACACGGTCAACACGGCGAGCCGGTTGGAGTCGCATGGAATTGCCGGCCGGATCCAGGTCGGCATCGGGGCGTACCAGCGCCTGCGTGAGCGTCTTCCGTTCGAGGTGCGCGGCGAGATCGAGGTCAAGGGCAAGGGACGCCTCAGCGCGTACCTCCTAATCTCAGCCTGAGGCCCCTTCGGCCCGAACGGCTCATGCACAGCGAGTCGAACGGCTCTGTCCCTCCGCCAGCCGCATCGCCAGCCGCATCGCCAGCCTGAGCGTGGATACAGCTGCCATGATCGGCTTCGCGGCGCTCGCGGCAGTCGTGATCGGCTGGCTGCCCGTCTCGTGGTTCGTGCCGCTGGCTGTCGGCTCGGCCGTCGTGTCGCTGATCGGGCTGATTCTCTTCCCTTGTCGCCTTTCCGCTCTTCAGCACGATTGGCGCCGCGGCCGTCAACGTCGCCGTCCTGGCTGCCGCCCTCTGGTATCAGTGGCTGCCAAGCGATCTTGGCGCCTAGCGATCGTCTGGACGGCTCCGCTGATGGGGTCGAAACGGCACTCCGCGCTCGATCGCCCAGGCGGCGGGCGTGATCGTTGATTCATGTGTCGGGGGGCTGGAGATCGTGTCCCGTTCGCGATCGAGAACTGGGCTGTGGTTGCCGTTTTGGTCGGGCGGGACGCCTCCGTGCGCATCTCCTCATCTGAGGTTGAGCTCCTTCTGAGCCCTACCCGGACTGGCACGGAGTCCTGAGCGCGCCGCCTGGTGGCAGCGCTAGACTCCGCCACGTCCTGTCAGGAGGAGTTCGGCGTGGCTATGGCGACGGACCCGGTGTGCGGCATGCGGGTCGACCCTGATGATGCGGCGGCGACGGTCGAGCATGACGGAAGCACGTTCTACTTCTGCTCGCAGGCCTGCGCCGATGCATTCGAAGCCGACCCCGCGGCGTTCACCAGCGAGGCGGAGCGCGGCTAGCGTCGGTGAGACCCGCGAGACGCCTGAGGTGCTGCAATGGCCGACCGTCTGACCCTCGCGGAGCTTGCCGAACGTTGCGGCACCGGCTCCGATCGCATCACCGCCCTCGTCGATCTCGGCATCCTCCAACCGGAGGGAGGGACATTCGCCCGGCGAGACGTGATGCGGGCGCGCGTCGTCGCCGACCTCGAGGCGAGCGGGATCGACGCCGGGCAGCTGGCGGCCGCGCTGGCGTCGGGTCACCTGACGCTCGGGTACCTCGAGAGCGGTGGGCGCCGGCACCCGCGCTCCCAACTGACCGGCGCCGAGATCGCCGACCAGATGGGCGTGCCGTTCCAGGCCCTGGAGCGAATCTACGTGGCATTCGGCCTGCCGGCCCCCAGAGCGGACGAGCAGCTGCACGAGGAGGACCTCGGAGTCCTCAGGGTCCTCCCCGTCCTCTTCGGTGCCGGCCTCGACGAGGGGGCGGTGCTCCCGTTGGCCCGCGTCTGGGGTGACGGTGTTCGGCGCATTGCCCAGTACCTGCCGCACTACTTCCACAAGGCGATCGAAGGCCCGTTCCGCGGCCGCGGCCTCCGCGACAACGAGGCCTACGAGACGGCGATCCGCGACGTTGGTCTGCGGATGGGACGCTCGGGAGAGGACCTCCTCGGCTGGCTATTCAGGCGCCACTCCGAGGTGTTCATGACGGAGCACCACTTCGCGCATGTCGAGACCGCCCTCGAGGACGCCGGCGTTCGTCGGCGAGCGCCACGCGCAAGCGAGGCCGTGGCGTTTGCCGACCTGTCCGGCTACACGCGGCTCACAGAGGAATCGGGCGACGAGGTCGCGGCCGAGGCCTCCCTGAGGCTCGCGCAGCTCGCCAACGAGATCGCCGCCCGGCACCACGGCAGCGTGGTCAAGCTCCTCGGCGACGGGGTCTACCTCCATTTCCGAGACCCGGGCGACGCGGTGCGAGGATCGCTCGAGATCGTCGAGAGCACGCAGTCGCGCGGGCTCCCGCCGGCTCACGTTGGGGTCAATGCCGGACCGATGCTGTACGACGAGGGCGACTACTTCGGGCGGACCGTCAACATCGCGGCGCGCATCGCGAACCAGGCGTCCGCGGGCGAGGTCTACGTCGGCGAGTCGGTGGCGGAAGCCGTCAGCGATGCTGGGCTCCAGTTCGTTGAGATCGGGGACGTCGAGCTGAAGGGCATCCCCGAACCGGTGCGGATCCTCCATGCGGTGCGCGCTTCGCTCGAGGCGTCCGCGTGACCAAGCGTTCGGAGTCGATCCCGCCCGAGCTGTTCCTCGACGGCTATCCGACCGGCATCCGGGACGCGGCCGATCGGCTGCGGTCGGTGCTGCGCGAAGCGGTTCCGACCGCCATCGAACGGGTCCGGTCGGGGTGGCGGCTGATCGGCTACGAGGTGCCCTTCGGAAGAGGCTCGCGCTACTTCGCGTACGTCGCCCCCGAGGTCGAGCACGTCCACCTCGGATTCGAGTACGGCGTCTGGATGACCGATCCGGACCAGATCCTCCAGGGTGCGCACCTCAACCTTCGAAAGGTGCGCTTCGTGACCTATGAGCCCGGCGACCGCATCCCAACCTCGACGCTCGTCCGGTACACCATCCAGGCCGCCCGACTCGCCACCATGTCTCGCGCCGAGCGAGTGGCCACCGAGCTCGATCGGGAGCTCGGTGGCATAGGCTGACTGGCGGCGGGATCAGGCGGTGGCGATCCGCACGGCGAAGTCCGCGAGGCTCTTGCCGAGCCCGTCGGCGCTCGCCTTGATCTCCTTCTTCATCTTCAGGGCCGCGTCACGGAGCTTCGTGTCCTTCGAGTTGCGCGCGATCTTGATCAACGCCTCGGCCGAGTCCTGCTGCTTACGCTTGAGGTTGAGCAGTACGGCGTGCGCCTCGTAGGCGTCGCTCTCATCGCTCCCGGCCTTCTCCGATGTCTCATCGGCAAGGGTGCCGAGCGCCTCGGCGACGTCCTCGCGCTTGCCGGTGGCGCCCAGCGCGCGGCCGAAGTCCTCGAGCTGCCGCAGGTGCTTCTTGTCGACCGTCAGGTCGGTCTTCAGCTGGCGCTTGACCTCGGTGACGGGGTGGGCGGTGGTCAGCTTCTCACCGGCCTGCACGATCGACTGCTGGATGGCGATGGCCTCGTCGAATTCGTGCTTGATGAATTCTTTTCCGGACGGCATCTGTTGGCTCCAATGGTGATGAGATGGGGTTGGCTTTCCGTCGGCCCAAATGCACGCGTTGTGCCAACCCGCCGGCGCCCGGCGATAGACTCGCGAGGTGGGAGATCGGTTCGACGCGATCGTCATCGGCCTTGGCGGGATGGGGTCCGCATCGGCCCATCACCTGGCGCGCCGCGGGCAGCGCGTGCTGGGCCTCGAGCAGTACCACCCGCTGCATGATCTCGGCTCGTCCCACGGGCTGACGCGGATCATCCGCCTCGCGTATCACGAGCATTCGAGCTACGTTCCGCTCCTGCGCCGGTCATACGAGCTCTGGCGCGAGCTCGAAGCCGATGCCGGGGAGCCGCTGCTCATCATCACCGGTTCGCTCGAGGGAGGCTCGGAGGATGGACCGATGTTCCGCGGCGCGCTCGCCGCGGCGGTCGAGCACGATCTTGCCCACGAGGTGCTCGACGCCGACGAGATCCGCCACCGCTATCCGGCCTACGCCAACCTTGATCCGGGGACGCGCGTCGTCTACCAGCCGGAGGGCGGTTTCCTGATGGCGGAGCGCACGATGCAGGCCCATCTCGACGGCGCGCGCGCCGCCGGGGCCGACCTGCGATTTCGCGAGCCGGTGCACGCCTGGGAGGCGATCGGCGATGGCGTCCGGGTCACCACCGATGCCGGCTCCTACGAGGCGGATCGGCTGGTCATCTGCGCCGGCGCCTGGGCCCGACGCCTGGTGCCGGCCCTCGACGGGTTCGCGCAGCCGGAGCGCCAGGTGCTCGCCTGGCTGACGCCGATCCGGCCGGAGCTCTTTGAGGCCGATCGGTTCCCGGTCTTCATCCTGGACGTCGCGTCCGGCTCCTACTACGGGTTCCCGACGCACGAGGGACACGGGCTGAAGATCGGCTGGTACCACCACTTCCGCGAGCCGATCGACCCGGACGATCCGGACCGATCGACGCGGCCAGATGACGAGGCCGCTCTCCGATCCTTCGTCGAGCGCCACCTTCCCGATGCGGCCGGCCCGACCGAGATGCTCAAGGCCTGCATCTTCACGAACTCACCGGATGAGCACTTCATCATCGACCGGCTGCCCGATGCGCCGCAGGTGAGCATCGCGGCGGGGTTCAGCGGCCACGGCTACAAGTTCTGCAGCGTGGTCGGCGAAATCATGGCCGACCTCGCCACCGATGGCGCGACGCGCCACGACATCGGCCTCTTTCGGCTGGACCGATTCATCATCTGACCGCCATCGGTACTGGTCGGGGGTGGGTGTGGACGAAGATGTGGACAAGTTGGTGGACAGACCCCTTCCGGTTCGACGCCCGAGAGGCCTACGATCCGCCCCGGTCGTGCATCCTCAGTGAGGCCGCAGGGCCGCCGAAATCATCTCTCTTCCGTTCCCGCACTGGAGGGTGCTACGCATGACCCAGCGGTCGTTGGTGTCCGACGCCGCCCTGCGGTCTGAGCCGCCAGGGGACGTGCCGTCCCCGGACCTCGCCGCCTTCATCCGCTACTGCCACCTGCGCCGCGGCGCGTCCTGGCCGGAGCTGTACGACGAGATGTGCGGCGTCGCCGCCCGTCGTGAGTTCAACGGCTGGGACCATGCGGCACTGGCATCTCGCGGGCTGACCTTCTCGCTGATCGAGATGCCGCGCCTGGCCGGCTGGGTGCGAGCCGTCCTGGCCGGCATGGCCGAGGAGCGCGAGGCGGATGGCCATCGCGGAGCCACGACGCCACGCCTCGAGGCGCGGGCGATCGCCTGATCGTTCCGCGTCGAGCTCGTGCCCACGAGGCCCCGTCCGGTGCACCGGACGGGGCCTTTCGTTGGCCTGCTGGTGCGGGTGGGCTGACGCTTTCCGTCCTCGCCACCCCCGACCTCGCCACCTACCAATCACAGGCGTCTTAGG
>Ga0299914_10003703_pt1 | contig 10856 bp, 13 predicted proteins | sample RVTome_10_FD_201361 | JGI IMG/M metagenome (GOLD analysis project Ga0299914, IMG submission 201361) | Soil microbial communities from uranium-contaminated site in the Upper Colorado River Basin, Wyoming, United States - RVT153D57 (version 2) ... | reverse complement strand
GTGTTGAACAACAATGGAAGCCCGAGCTGCAACTCGGCAACGTCCCTGATACGAGAACTGACGTCGATGGCTGGAACGACTTGTTCAACACTGTCCTATGCAACAGGAATCTCTCGGGGCGACTGGCCCGGCAGGTAGCCTCCCCATCGTGACGGAAGTCCAAGACCGCGACCTGCTGACGATGGTCACCAGCGGTGACCGCCGGGCATTCGACGAACTGATGCGTCGTCATGAGGACCGCGTGTTCGGGATCTGCCTGCGGATCATGCGCTCGCGCGAGGCGGCGCTCGACGCCGTCCAGGACACTTTCCTGACGGTGTTCCGCAAGGCCGACCAGTTCCGGGGCGATTCGGCCTTCTCGACGTGGGTATACCGCATCGCCGTGAACACTTGCTACGACCAGATCCGGAAGAGCAAGCGACGTCCGAGCGACCCGTTGCCGGAGAGCCATGACCCGGTCGATCCATCCGCCGAAGAGGCGATCGCCGCGGTCGAGTTGCGTCCCGATCTCGTCGCGGCCCTCGCCCAGATCCCGGCAGACTTCCGGGCGGCGATCGTCCTGGTCGACGTCGAAGGGCTGTCCCTTACCGAGGCGTCTTCCATCCTCGAAGTCGCCGAGGGGACTATCAAGTCCCGTCTTCACAGGGGGAGACACCGCCTGGCCGAGATTCTCGGGAACCCGAGCGAGTGGGGATGACATCCAAGTGAACGAATCCATGCACCAGAACCACGATCTCGACTTGATCGCTGCCTTCGCCGAAGACCGCCTCGACGACACCGCGCTCGCCGAGGCGCGCGTCGCCGCCTGTGGGGAGTGCGCCCAGATCTTCCGGTCCCATCGCACCGTCCTCCAGGCCGTGCGTCTCCAGGCACCGGTACCAATGAGCGACTTGGAGCGCCATCGTCTCCATGCCTCCGTCTGGGACAGCCTCCAGCCGGGTGTCTCTTCCTCCTCGACGGCGACACCGGCGAAGAAGGCTGCCCGCACACCTTGGTGGTACCGGGTCGTCCCGGTGGCGGCGGCGCTCGTGGTTGTCGTCGGCATCGGCGCCAACCTCCTGCCTGGCGGAGACACCGCCTCGGGCGGGTTCGAAACGGTCTCGGACACGGCGGGAGGTCCCGCCGATGCCTACCGCCCCCTGGGGGCCGACGAGGCACAGGCCGGCGCCGCCGAGACCACGGCGGCGGCAGATGCCCCGTACGCGGACACAACGGCTGCGGCCGCCAGTGGAACCGAAATGATGGCTTCCGAGGCAGAACTCGAAGACGCCGCCGAGGACTTCCAGCAGGCTGCGGTGGCCGACCCGGCCGAGGTGGCAGACGAGGCCCGAGCCTGCGTCGACGCCGACCCGGCGGCCGAGGGGACTCCGGTGGCCAGCGAGTCGGCCATCATCGAAGAGGAGGCCGTGTGGTTGGTGGGTCTCGGCACGTCGGAGGAGATCACGTCGGTCAACATCTACGCCGAGGCCGATTGCGAGGTCCGGTACCGGAGCGAGGACGCCTCGGTCGAGTAGCAGCAACACATCGAACACCGCCTCCTGGTGGCACGAGCTTCCGGCTGGGGCCGTGGCGGCGCGATCCTTCAGCCGACAGCCGGGCGCTATCCTCGGCGATGGTATGGACGACTTCCCGAGCAAACTGGCTGGCTTCCTCGAGGACACCGCGGCCAAGGCCCGAGCCTTGACCGTCGACCGGGCCTCAAACGCCGTCCGCATGACCACTCTCGGGATCATCGCCGGCTCCTTCGGCCTCATGGCGGTGATTTTCTTGCTGTGGACGATCTACGGGGCACTCGAAATCCCTTTGCGAGACTTCGGCGCCTTCGGCGTTCTGGCGGGACTATTCGCCCTCGGGGGGGTGTTGTTGTGGGCGAAGCGACCTAAGGAATAACTGGGGTGAATACAGAGAAGGTGATCATCATCGGGAGTGGGCCGGCCGGTCTAACGGCCGCCCTCTACGCCGCCCGGGCCAACCTGGAACCGCTCATGTTCGAGGGATTTGCCGCCGGCGGGCAACTCATGATCACAACCGACGTCGAGAATTACCCCGGGTTCCCCGACGGGATCCTCGGGCCCGAGATGATGGACCGGTTTCGTAAGCAGGCCGAGCGATTCGGCACCCGGCTCCAGGCCGTCGACGTGGATCGTGTCGACTTCTCCACCCGGCCTTTCGGGGTGTGGGTCGGGGCCGACGAATACCGGGCCGACTCCGTGATCATCGCCACCGGCGCCGAAGCCAAATGGCTGGGGATCCCCGGCGAGCAGCGACTCACCGGCCGAGGTGTCTCGGCCTGCGCAACCTGCGACGGCTTCTTCTTCCGCGACAAGGAGTTGGTTGTGGTGGGTGGCGGCGACACGGCAATGGAGGAGGCGACGTTTCTCACCAAGTTCGCCTCCAAGGTCACGATCGTGCATCGACGCGATGAGTTCCGCGCCTCCAAGATCATGGCGGCCCGCGCCCTGGACCACCCCAAGATCGAGGTGATCTGGAACGCAGTGGTATCCGAGATCCACGGGGATGACGAGGTGACCGGCGTCACTCTCACCGACACCGTCACGGGCGAGGAGAGCCACCTCGACACCGACGGGGTCTTCGTCGCCATCGGCCACTCTCCCACTACGGGACTGTTCGCCGACCACCTGGAACTGGACGCCAACGGATATATCGTCCTGGCCGACGGTGTTTCCACCCGCACCTCCGTCGCGGGTGTCTTTGCGGCTGGCGATGTAGCGGACTCGTCATATCGTCAGGCGGTGACCGCCGCCGGGACCGGTTGCCGAGCCGCCATCGACGCCGAGCGCTGGCTCGCCGAGCAGGAATGAGATCGTCCTCGACAACGTTGTCTCGAGAAGACTTAGAAGGAGAACCCGTTGACTCAACTCAATGCCCTAACCGACGCCAACTTCACCGACGCCATTGCGGGCGCAACACCGGTCCTCGTCGACTTCTGGGCAGAATGGTGCGGCCCGTGCCGTCTGGTCTCGCCCATCCTCGAGGAGATCGCCGGCGAACATGACACGATCGAAGTCGCCAAGATGAACATCGACGAGAACCCGCGCATGCAGACCCAGTTCGGCATCATGAGCATCCCCACCATGATCCTCTTCAAAGATGGCGTCGAGAAGAAGCGCATCATCGGGGCTCGCCCCAAGGCCGCGATCCTGCAGGAGCTGGCCGAGTACCTCTGAGAAGAACGGCCATCCTCTGAAGCGTTGCCTCTTTGGACGGCTTTCCGGCCATGTGTCTTCGGGACGGCGGTCATTTTTGATCGCAACGCGACAGCGATCAGAGCGCCGCGCCACCCTCCTGATCAGATAAAGCCTTCCGAGCGCGAGAGATTGCCTTGCACATCACATCGGTGGTGGATTCGACGGGATTTGAAGCCGTGACCCCCTCGTTGCGAAAGATGTAGTCAAGACCCTCTGACCGGGGGAAAGGGCACGCCGCAGCGGTCTTGTGGCGCGGCTGTGGCGCGAGCGGCGTGAGATTTCGTGAGAACGGCTCACCGAGGTACGCAGCGATACCGGCCACCGGGGCGCTCTTACGGGAAACCACAATGTCGCCAGATCCTTGTCCCGGGTTAGCCACGATGATCAGCCCGGGATGGGATCATACGTTGCTGACCATGGTGCGAGATAAGGAGGACACCATGAGTCGGTTGATGCGTTTGATCGCAACGATGTTGGCGCTTGTGTTTGTGGCTGGGGCCTGCTCGGCGAACCCGGCGTCAAAGGCTGGCGGTGAGGAACCCCCGATTGTTCTCAAGATCGGCACCAACGACTCCCCGGGAAGGCCCGCGGCCGACCAGATCGAGGAGTTCGTCGCGCGTGCAGCTGACTTATCGGAGGGGAAGATCCTGATTGAGCCGGTGTGGCGTGTAGGGGGGATGAACACCCCGCATTGGGATCAGACGGTCGCCAGACAGGTGGGCAACGGCGAGCTGGACATGGGGAATATCCCATCCCGCGCCTTCGACATTCTGGGGGTCACGAGTCTGCAGGCGCTCAGCGCTCCCTTCCTGATCACCGACGATGAGCTATTCGATGAGGTGGTCACCAGCGACATGGCTGACGACATGATGTCGGGTCTGGAGGATATCGGACTGGTCGGTCTGGCGCTCCTGCCTGAAGGGCTTAGGCACCCCTTTGGATTCGAGGAAGGTCTGTTGGGGCCGGAGGACTACGAGGGGGGCGTCCTCCGGGCGCCAGCATCGGCGACTACCGCGGCCGTGTTCGAGGCGCTTGGAGCCGTGGTCGTCGATGGTGAGCTCGACCCCGTGTCTCAGATCGGCGCAGAGTCGGCGTATATCCTTGAACCTCCGGGCACGGCCACCCACAACGTGGTTCTCTATGCCAAGGCGAACGTCCTGGTAGTGAATGCCGACGTGTTCGCCCGTTTCAGTGAGAGTCAGGTGGAGATCCTGGAACGGGCTGCGTCAGGGACCCTGACCTGGTCGATTGAATCCCGACCCAGTGACTCTGCTGCTGCCGAGGACTGGTGTGCTAGCGGGCGGAGAATCGTCACCGCCGATGAGGAGACGGTGACCGCGTTGCGAGACGCCGTCGAAGGTGTATACCAACAGCTCAGGACCGACGCGCTGACCGCCGAACTGATCGACCAAATCGGGCAGATGAGGATGTCGATACCGGTCTCCGAGCCTGTCATCCCCGACGGCTGTACAGGCGAACCGGGTGACACTGAGGCCGCTGCTGAGGGCAAGGACGATCCGAGCGTCATCAATGGCTCCTACCGGATTGAATGGAGCGCCGACGAGCTGTTCGACGCCTTAGTAGGGGGTACTTTCTTACCCCCCGTTCCCGCAGACGATGCTGAACTCCTGGCTTCTATCGAGAAGGAGGCCACCAACAATGCAGGGGTTGTCATCTTCATCTTCAACGATGGCCACTTCGACAACACATACGAGACCGGGTTCTTCGCCGGTGACCACTGCAACGGCACATACGCTATCTCCGGTAACCGGATCACAATGGTCGCCTCATCGGATCCCGCTGAATGGCAGTGCGGCAACGAAGACCTTGGCCGTACGTTCGTCGACGCAGCCTGGGAGCTCAACGACCAGGGCCTGCTGCTGTCCGATTTTCTCCTCTCCGAAGAGCCAGACATCACCTGGTGGAACAGGGTCTTCCTCGGGGCGAAGCCGCTGGTCAGAGTCGACTGAATTGGTTCTTCGCAGAAAGGGCCGGTCGTTACAACGACTGGCCCTTTCTCGTGATCGGCTGTTAGGACCGCAGGAAGGTCAACGCCGCCAACACCCTGCGATGAGAGTTCGGCGATCCATCGAGGTCTAGCTTCAAGAACACAGAGGTGATGTGGGCCTCCACTGTCCGTTCGGTCACCATGAGACGTTCGGCAATTCCCCGATTGCTGAGACCTTCGGCGACGAGTGAGAGGACTTCCCGCTCCCGGGAGGTCAGCGATTCCAACGGATCCTGGGGCCGTCGTCTCCCCAGCAGCCGGGTCACGATCGTTGGGTCGACGACTGTCTCGCCCTCCACCACACGCTTTAGTGCGTCCACTAGGACGGCTCCATCGAAGATGCGGTCTTTCAGTAGATAGCCGGTCCCCTCGGGGTGTTCCTTGAGGACCTCCATGGCGTATCCAGAATCGAGAAACTGTGACAACACCAGGACCGCCACGTCTGGCATCGTCTCCTTGATCTTGCGCGCCGCCACGATCCCTTCGTCGGTCTGTGTTGGCGGCATCCTGATGTCGACCACGGCTGCATCCGGCCGTCTGGTGTGGACGGTGCGGAGCAGACCATTGAGGTCAGCGACTTCTGCGACGACTTCAATCCCGGCCTCTCCGAGGAGATGAACGATCCCCTCTCGGGTCAGCATGACGTCTTCGGCGACCACTACTCGCATGGCAACTCCACATGGACTCCGGTCTCCCTGAAGCCGAAGGATCCCCCCAACGCCCCGACCCGGTCCACGGCCCGAATCAGCGCCGAGGCGGCAACCGGCTCCTGCACATAGACATCCACGATGAAGAGGCCATCGACCTTCTGGCCGGTGATCGAGGTCCGCGCAAATTTGTCGAGGCCCGGCGCATTGACCACGGCGGCCACCAACTGGTAGATCGCTATGGCGGTCGCATCCCCACAGCCCTTGTCGAGCAGATCGATCTCCAGCTGGACGTCCGACTCCTCCCTCAGGGTTTCGAGGGCCCGAACCAGCCCGGCGTCTACAAGTATCGAGGGGAAGATCCCGTGAGCCAGCCTCCTCACCTCCTCGATCGTCGTGAGGACGTCTCCACTGGCCCCGCTCAAGGCCAACGCCCACCTATCGGCTCCGGCCCGCCGCGCCACGGTTTCTGCTATCCGGAGCTTGTAGGAGAGAGCGAGGAGACTCTGCTGGGCGCCGTCATGGAGGTCTCGTTCAAGCCTTCGGCGAGCATCGTCGCCCGCGGCGACGATGCGCTCCTGGGACACTCGGATCTCGTTTGCCTGGGCCAGCAGTTCGGCACGCCGCCGCTCGTTGTCGACTGCCAGCCTGGCCGCGGCGCCGATCTCACGCGCGAGGTCGCCAGCGCTGAGATGAGAGCCATGAATCACCCTGCCCAGCTCGCCTCCGGCACGTTCGAGCGTCACCACGGCCCGACCAGGCCTGGACGTCGGAGAGACTTCTCTACCTTCCGAATCGACATGACGTTGCAAGCTCGGAATCCAGTAAGCCACCTCGACAGTCGTATCGCCCAGCGAATTCGCCAGAGCCGAGGCCAGGGAACTGGAGGCGCCGGCCTCCAGTTCAGTTACGAGGTCAGCGAGGCTGCGCCTTCGTCGGACGTCGTGCATGAGGTCCCATGCGATCCCAAGGCCTATTGCAGCCAGAAGAAGACCCCCGACAAGCGCAAGGCTGGACAAAACAGGTTCGGAAGGGTCAACCCGCGGCCGTTGCAGTACGAGTAGCGGGTAGGTGACCTCGGTCAGCGCAAGTGCGACCAATGGACCGAGAAACCACCGGGGGACGCCGGGTTCACGCGGCGATTTCGAGAACGCACGAGCCGATGCTCCCCATACGACGACCATGCTCAAGGCAGCCGCTGTCCACATCGAGACACGGATCATCGACCGGCTCAAGACGGGGTCGGCAAATAGGACATAAGGGCTTGACGAGCAGTTGCGCCAACAGTGCAAATCAAGGAATGGCTCATAGAGAAAAGCAACGGCCAAAGCCACGGTGGTCCCTGCCGCGTAGGCCAGCGGTGTCAAGCGACGATGCAACCTGCTCTTGCTTCTCCCAATCGGATATCGGAGACCGATATGGAGCAAAAGTGGGACGAACATCACGCCTAGCGGGAGGGCTGCGCTTCGGATCCACAGCGGGCCGTCCACCCACCCGGCAACCTCCGGGGCGAGCCAGGTCAACCCGAGACCGGCAGCAAGAAGTCCGATGACGCGGTCTGGGTGGACGATCGAGCTGGCTAGCCCCACCAACAACATGACGCCGCCGCCGAGCTGCACTGCTGCCATCTGCCAGACCGACTGTGCGACGAAGGTCGAATCCAGAGACTCGTCGGCGGCGAGGCCAACCCAGTACAAGAAGACGACGCCGAGCAGGGCCATACCAACACTCAGGCTGAGGTGCAGCCGCTGAACGGCCACCGGCGTGAGAGCTACCGCGTCAGCCATCATGCATCACTTTCAAGGCTGAAGGTAGCGGTGAGCCGGGTTCCCGCCCCTCTTGGGCTCCGTACGACCAGTTCCCCACCGAGTCCGGCCACCCGATCGATCAAACCTTCCAAGCCTGTTCCCTTGCCCGGGTCGGCACCACCCCGCCCGTCGTCGGTCACGATCGCGATCAGGGCACCTCGATTTTCCCTCAACTCGATCTCGACCTGATCAGCCGAGGCGTGCTTCAAGGCGTTGGCCACAGCCTCGGAAAACAGGTAGTAGATCGCCGAAGCGACCTCGCGCCGTTTTGGCAGGGCCGCCACGGTCACCGAAACCGGGAGCGATGCTCGTCTTGCCATGGCGACCAGGGCCGTCTCCAGGTCGCTGCTCGACTCCCAAGGGTGCAGACCTCGCGCGATCGTGTCGAGATCCCTCTGGGCCAGGCGGAGCTGCTCTAAGGCGTTCTGTGACGCGTTTCGCGCCGGTTCGTCCCCGTCGTTTGACACGAGGATCGTGGCCAACACCTCTTCGACGGCCATCAGATTGGACTCCGTTCGGTCTTGGAGCGACTTCGAGAGCCGTCGTCTCTCTTCGTCTTCGCTCGTCAACAGTCTCCGACGTGCCGCGGTGAGCTCTGTTAATCGCTGGCGCGCCTGGGCAGTCAACTCTGCGTTGACGGACGACAGCCGCGTCACCGAAGTGACGGCTTCCAACAGGGCGTTGTCAGCCAGCAGCGTGCGGTCGTGGACGATCACCGCCGGAGGCGGAGTCCCTCGGCCGACCCATGTGACAATGCGTGGGCTTTGCTCATCTGGAATATCGATAGGAGTCCCCTGCGTGTCTACGTAACTCCCATCGGGCCGGCGAACCCCAACTTCGAGGAGCGGATCGTCGAGCAGTCGGGCCATCGCGTCGCGGACGGTCGATGGCCGCGACTCGCCGATTTCGACTACCAAGTCGGCGATGGAACCCGAAGAGGGGGTGCGTAATCCGAGAGTGAGGATTGCGGCGGCCGCCACAAGCCCGGCCTGATAGAGAACAAGCGCTGGTTCGATCGCTTGGGAAGAGTCCATGGCCATCCGAAGCAGCACGCTTCCGGTCGAACTGACAAGTAAAACAACAGCAGCCTTGAGCGCCACTCGGCGGGGTCTTCTCGACCGACCCTTACTCCGGTGAAGCAGCGCAGAAGCGACCGCGGTCACGACGAATCCGAACAGTGCAGTACCAAGATCGGTGGTGGCCAGCGGCACCCAACTCGCGAAAAGGTAACCCAGAGCCAGCAGGCTGGTGCCAGCGGATCTGTGGGTGCGCAGCCCGGGATAAGTAGACACCGCGTGGAGCATCAGCCCGCGGTGGAAATAGAGGAACACAGGTATCAGGTTCCCCAGCCACCAGGTCAGTCCGGCTGCCACCAGGAGAGCACCCATCCCCCGTTGCAAACGGAGTGCCAAAAGCCCGAATCCCGTGAAGGCGACGCCGACAATGAAGTCGGGGACCCAGCGCCGCGGGTTGTTGAGGCCGAATGCGGCGTCCTCGGTGATCAGCCCGAAAACGACGGCGCCTGCCAGCAGCGACGGCGCCTGCCAGCAGACCCGCCGACGTGATGTAGGCGGAAGGGTCACGCGATGAGACTCTTCAGGGATTCACCGCTTAGCTCGTGTTTGGCGAGGAAACCGCGCACAGGGGCGTGGTCGATCCTCGATCCGTAGGACGATCTCGCTCGGCTTGAGATCAAAACCACAACTGGTGGGTTGGCCAGCGCGGCCAGCCGCTCCGCAGTGGCGAAGCCATCCATCCCGGGGAGTTGGATGTCGAGAAGAACGAGGTTCGGATCAAGTCGCATCGCCAGACCCAGTGCCTCCTCACCGGTGGCGGCCGATCCGACGACGTCGAATCCTTCCCCTTCGAGGAGAACGCTGGCCGAGTCACGGAACTCCGCATGGTCATCGACTATGAGCAGCCTCACTTGACCGTCGTATTCTGCCAACCCCACCTCAGCCCCGCATTGGTGTTAGCCACAATGCGCCTCCTGAAGTGCGACACGCTGATGTTCATCGCCTCCCGTGCAGCAGATCGAGTCCGGACGTGTTGACCTGGATGACCCTGTCATCGTCTATTCGCCGGGGCTCACGCCCGGAGGGCACCCGTAACCGTTGCTGATTTGGTGCACCATCGAAACGGTCTTGTGGGACATGTGGGTATAAGCCCTGGCCGGGTCATCTTGGCTTGAGCCTCGCGGCGTTAACGAACCCTGAGCGATCGAAGAAAGGCGGCATTTCCGACGTTTCTTCGAGGTTCCGGTGCCGACGACCTGGGTCTCGAGCCGGCAATGGCTGCTTATGCCCTTGTGACAAGGGCCCTGGACCTGGCCAATGTCGATTCCACCGCAAGCATGAAATGCAGCAAAGGAGACAGGGTTCACCTAACGGTGGAAATCCCCGACCCTGGCTGGAACCAGCGATTGGATCGATGTAATCGACCGCATCGGCGCCGTCGGAGGAAGGCTGGTGGCAACCTCGGTGGAGGGACGACTCATCCTCGAGGCGGAGCTCCCATGCGCGTGATCATCGTCGACGACGCCATGCTGATCCGATCAGGCCTGTCCCGACTCCTGACCGAAGCCGGTGTGGAGGTCGTTGCCGAGGTCACCAACGCCAGAGACCTTCTGAAGACGGTGTCACTGGAACGGCCGGATGTGGACCTGGTAGACATCCGCATGCCGCCGTCCTTCACCGACGAGGGCCTCATCGCGGCGCGACAGATCCGGGTCAACTATCCGGAGACCGCAGTGGTGGTGCTCAGCCAACACCTGGAGCCGCGCTATGCCGAAAGACTGCTCGCGGATCAACCCGGTGGAATGGGTTACTGCTCAAAGAGCGCGTGTCGGACATCGCAGTCCTGGTCGACGCCATGAATCGAGTGACGGAGTCGGAGTGTGTCCTCGACCCCACGATCGTCTCCCAACTGATGAAGAGCAGGGAGCCGTCCGCGCCGCTGAATCGTCTCAGTGCGCGTGAGATGGACACGCTGGCCCTCCTGGCCGAGGGTCGATCCAACACCGGGATCGCGGATCGGCTCGGGTCAGTGAGCGAACGGTCGAGTCACTCTGCGCACAAGTCTTCCGAAAACTCGACCTGATTCCCGACGCTGACAGCAACCAGCGGGGTGTTGGCTGTGCTGACTCTTTTACGCAGGTGACGCAACCAGGTGGGAAATTTCTCCT
>Ga0299914_10003702_pt1 | contig 10857 bp, 12 predicted proteins | sample RVTome_10_FD_201361 | JGI IMG/M metagenome (GOLD analysis project Ga0299914, IMG submission 201361) | Soil microbial communities from uranium-contaminated site in the Upper Colorado River Basin, Wyoming, United States - RVT153D57 (version 2) ... | reverse complement strand
TATATGCGAGAGCACGAGAATCGGAAAAAATTATTCCCGAATATTATACTCTTTCCGTAGGTTATGTTAACGGTATATCCTTATTTGGTTCTTTTTGGATCCCGCTTATATTTTCCTTTACTGTTAGCCAGTTTAGTTATATGACAGCATGGTTGTGTGCTGGAATTACTATAATAATACTATCCCTTCCAATTTTAAAGTTAGATTCTGAAAAAAGCAGAGATAATATTAATTAGAACTACTATGAAAGAAACGACAAAAAAACAATGAGAATTTCGTAATTCCTAATTATCAAGATTACATACAAATGATAGATGATAATAATAAGTCCTTTGTTGATATAACAATATTTGTGTATAGGGCTTAACATAATTTATTTTTCGATCTTAATAAAAAAATATAACAATCCAGATGGTAGAAAATGAAGGAGTGTAATATCCTTAGGTAATGATGATTGCTTTTACAATATGATGCAATGTATTTATTTAATATATATAATTTGGATTCACTTTAAAAGAATTTATATGATTATTTAGGTGAGTTCATCTTCATATCTATCATAATGATCCGGGTGATTTATTCCATTTAATTTAATAAATTTTAGTAGGTCTGTATGATCTTCTATACCGTAATACTTTTTCATGTTTTCTAATGTATCATCATCATAAATTTTTATTTTTGAATTTTTATTTTTACTCTGATCACCTACCATATTATTTATACGAACTCATAATACTTAACTTTTGATTAATATTTTAATTAAATATAATTTACTTATTCTTTATTATTAATTTTCTTTCATATTAATTCCTCATGATCAAATCATATTTTATAAATACCAATTACTTTATTTCATCTTACGATATTTTTATTTCATTTCTCCATTTACCAATTTTATATTTTAATAATATATGATTTAGAAATCTACTACCTGTGTTAAAATAAAAACCCAATAATATATTTATATCATTTTAGCTTATTAAAGAAATCTGTATTTTGGGCATAATTGATCTGTGCTTGTTATCTGATAACATTTTACTTTCAAATAAGTCTTTCAAAATAGCATTTAAATAAATTTAATTTGGAATGCTAGTTAAGTCTTACCCTTCATCTGTTTCAGATATTTGTCCTCGTAATTCGCCCTCTGGATGATCTTCAGTTTGAACATTTACATAGGTTTCACCACTTTGCATTGCTATTACCAGATCAGCAATTGGTTTACCTTTCATTGGACCTGTCAAAGCTATCTCATTAATATTTCCACTAGCAGAGAATGAGCTAGATTTTTGTGTTATTGAAGAAATATCTGAAATCTTTGGCAGATCACCAATTTTTGGCAGATCATCTATTAGATTTCCACTATTACCTTTAGGCTTAAACACGGTGGCTAGGACATCACCATTTGTTCCCGCTGCACCTTTATGAATCTGAACAAAGGTAATTTTTCCTGCATTTAATACATTTATTTGATAGGATATAGAATTATCAGAGACTTCAAAATTCGCCATTCCACTTCCGCCTGTTTCAACAGGAGGTACTACTTCTTTTCCAGAAAGTGTTGCTGTAAAGCTAGGATTTCCTTGAGCATAGGCCAATCCATACAGATTTATTCCGACGATCGTAAGAATGGAGCCAAATATGACAATAAGTCCCATTGAAAAAAATTTGTTCATGTTATAACAGTATATATCGTATTATTTAATTATATTTTTATCAGTTCAAAAAAAATGTATGGAATATAGTATAGGATTCATTTATATTTTAAATAATTTATTGACGATCACTTAAACTTTCATATTCACAGAATAATCACAAAAGATAATTAGCTCATAAAATTAAACTCAAAGTTTTCCTGCTTCTTTTAGACGAGAGATCATTCTTGCCTCGCCTTCTTTAAATCGTTGCTTATCATCTTCAGTTTCTAATAAAAGCTGGGGAACTTCCATAGATTTCCCATATTTATCTATTGAAACGCTCGTAACATATGCTCTACCTGCATGAACTCTTAAATTATAATCAAGGTCTTCCGCAAAAATATTGACTTCAATCTCCATAGAAGAACGTTTAACATAATTTAATCTTGCTTCAAGAATCAAAGAATTGCCAATAAATATTGGTTTAATAAAAGTCATCCTATCAATACTTGCAGTAACAACATTTGATTGATTAGCATGTCTTTTAGCAACTATACCAGCTATAAGATCTACATGTTTTAATATTACGCCTCCAAACACATTTCCTTTCGGATTCGCATCTGATGGTAACATCAGGAGTGTTGTTTCTGCTTTTGATTCATTTGGGGTTTTTTTTAGGTTCTTAAATGGATTTTGCAAATATAATACCTGAATGTCTTCATTATTATAAATATATTAAGACCAACTAATACTAAATTGTTCTAATCTAAATAAAATTATCGTAATAGCAGCAATATATTGTAAAAGTTATGAACTGTAAAATTTGTAATTTTTAAATTTTAAAGATATTTTAATAAGAATTAATTAAAAATATGTCTTAGATCTATTAAAATTGTATAATCTTTCAACTTTTAAATAACGAATCATTTATTTGACATTAGATCAGTATTTTATCATTTGAATGCATTAGATAAAAGTAGAAAGAAACAAACATCATGGTGTCTTGATTGTGATAAAGTTTTTGATACCAAAGTAGATGCTGAGATTCACAAAGAAAATTTAAATCATAGACTCAAAATTACAGAATTCTGGACGATATCACGATAAATAACAAAATAAAAATTAACATATGTACATGTATATTATTTTATAAATATAAATTTCAAAAAAAATATATTTTTAATTCTTCCTAATACCGGTAAATCCAGCTCCAAGAATTTCTTGCCTACAGATTTTAAGTATATGATGGGTGACTTCTTTGATACTATCAATCATGTTACCTAGTATCCTCACTATTATTCCAGAGTCATTAGGTAATATTGAACACCTTGCTACTACTTTATCGTAATTAATTATATCTTCACTGATTTTTTCATTTAGAATATTTACATATTTAGTTGGAACTAACAAGTACATATTTGAGAACATATTAAATGCTTCGAGAAGCCCAAATCTTTTTAATTGATTTTTTTTTGGTTCTAATAATGCTGTATCAACAAGCTTTAATGACCCAGTATGGCTTTTGGCTATAGTCTTTAAATAACATACATCATAGTCAAAATATTCACCCATAGCCATTCGACCAGGAACTATAGTTTCAGAATATATTAAGGTTGCATCATCATCTAAATTAAGATTTACAGATTGATAAAATCGTGAGTCTCTATAAGGTATTATTTGATCAGGAACATATTCAAAATAGCAATTACTGTCTAATGATATATTCAAGATTTGTGTAGCAAAATTTTTATCCATTCTGTAGAGCCGGGTAGCTCCTTGAGTAGTTATATGAGCTATTGCATTTTTAGCTAATTTTATATCAATTCTATACCTATCTCCTTGTAGTACTCCCCCCGATGGAGAAATGATATATATATAGGCCATAGAAGGAAGACTCTCTTCTAGATACAGAGCTCTTTGAGTAAATAAAGGTACTTTTGAGTATTGTTCCTTGATAACTGTTTTATTTACTTTATCATTTTTTTCTAGTAGTAAAAATAGAGCCCCTAATTTTCCTGCTTTTCCTACACTTAGTTGACTAAGAGCTGATTCGTAAGATAATACTTCTTGAGGGATATCGTCTGGAATAAAATATTCTAATTCTTTCAAGTTAGTTATTCAGTTTTTTGTTGTTGTTGTTTTTGGTGGTAACTCAAATAAAACATTTTTTACGATATTATCTGCTACTTCTTTAATTCCCTCACCAGTTTTACAGTTTACAAAAACAAAAGGTTTATTCTTTCTAATTAATGTGGCATCTCGTTCCATTATCTTGAGGTCTGCCCCCACATGTGGTGCTAGATCAATTTTATTAATTACCAACAGATCGCAGTTTTCGATTCCAAGACCACGTTTTCGTGGATATTTATCTCCTCCAGCAACATCAATAATATAGATGAAATAATCAGCAAGTGCAGGGCTAAATGTGGTTGTAATATTGTCTCCACCACTTTCAATAATTATTAAATCTAACTCTTGATTATGAGCTGATTCAATATCTTCAACTACAGAGAGATTCATGGAAGGATCTTCTCTTACTGCAGTATGGGGACATCCACCTGTAGCTAATCCAATTACTAGACTTTCAGGCATAAGCCCTCTTTCTGACGCCAAATTTCTTCTCATTCTATCAGCGTCTTCTTTTGATACTACATCATTGGAAATAATAGCAATTCTATACCCTATTTGACTTAATAATGGAACAAATTGTTCTATCAACATAGTCTTACCAGAACCTACTGGACCACCAATACCGACTCTAGGAATTCTTTTAAATGTCATCTCAAAATAATAAATGATATTTTATGTAATAAACATTTTCGAATCCATTCTTTCATGTTTCATTTGAACAAGATCGATACTTGGACTAAACTGCCATAAATGGGAGAAATGTCTCTTTATATTGTTGTTTAAAACAGTTGTCATAATCGGTTTTAGCTCATGAATAATCTGTTGTCCTTCAATATGTTGTATCATTCCAAGTCTAAGTGCCGCACCTGTGATACTAACTGTAAATCCATATAATAGAATAAGACATGCACGTTCTTTTTTTATATTTAAACTATTTGATGCTAGTGCTAGTGCAACCGGATATATACCATTTGCAGCCTTATTCTTTATTGAATTATAATATAAAGAAATTAAAGTATTATCTGGAACAAAGCTCAATAAACAATTCAAAAATTGTCTTCCTGACCTTATTGAAGCCTCACGAATCTCTTTTATTAATTTCATTGAAAACAGAATATGATCTATTTCTATTATTTTAGAAATATTTTCTTCTTTAGCAAAGTCATATGCATTAGAAAGAGCTGCACAATCAGCAGGTCCTATTTGATATTGTAGACAAACTGTTATAAATTCAATGATTTCTTGCTTAGTTTTGATTCTTTTATCATAAAATAATGTTTCCAAACCACTTGATGTGGTATACATTCCAGTAGGGAAGAATGAATCTCCAAGCTGAAGCATACTAACCTCATCTACAAGTGGATCTAAAGAAGTGGTAACATCATCATCATCATCAACATGTTGATTCATATTACTATTATCAATAACGTCTATTTTATTACTAAATCTAGTGTTCATGAATATTTGATCCCTCCTCGTCTGGTTCAAAGATCATGTTATCACTTCGAATATCCAGGAATTGATTAAATGATGAAAACCTCTTTTTTAGCATTTCCAATTCTGTTTCAGCTTGCAATGGAAAAATTACTTGATTTTTTGTTACCTTTATAGGTCTATGTAAATTACCGAGGGTATGTCCAATCTTAACAGAAAGTGGAAAAATATTTTCTTTGTTTTCATAACTTTTGAAGGTGATTATAGCTACGGATTCTGATTCAAGTGTCAGCAATATCATTTTGTTATCATCCATAAAAATTACATCATCATTTCTTAAATTCGGATTATGTTCAAACATAAAAGCAACATCAGTTTTCTTATCTGTACTTTTTCTCATTCTTAATTTTTCTGATTCCATTCTAGTTATTAGTACTTTTTCACAAAGATTATTTTTTAACATTTCTTCATATTTTTTCCGAAGATTAGAATTTTGATTGATATTACCTAAAATTTGATTAACGGTAATCATATTACTTTTGGGTGCTCTCTATCACATTTTTTAAGATTGCTTGTATAAATGGATTTTGAATTTCTTAAATCATTGACTTTATCTATCATTTCTGTAAGATTTTTTGTATAATCTATGTATCCATAATGTTCAAAATGAGATTTAGTTACCATAGCAAAGATAAATCCAGAACCAGTAAAAAGCAATTCGGATCCTATTTCAAATTTTTTTGCTATTATGCATTTTGTTACACGATGTAAAGTATAGTCAAGATTAAGATGAGATCTAGGATCAATAAATCCTGACATTTGTTTTATTTTACCTCCTTGGGCTATTATATGTCTAATTTCTTTTGGTTTTTTGATAATCAAGTTTTCATCCACATTATTTTCTTCAACACAATGACGGATCTGCATATTACATCATTTACCTCTTTATTTCCGATACACTTTGCGGACTAAGATCTTCTGCAGCAAGGTTTCTATCTATTCTTAAAACTGATTTTGAAATTTCGCCAGCTGCTTCAAGAGCCATTAATTTAACCAATAGGGGATCAAGGATTCCCTTTTCAAACATATTTACAAGGTCTCCTGAGTCAATATCTATTCCAATGTTTGGTTTTGATGCTTTGGCTGCCATTACTTTTTCTAAACCATTGAATCCAGCATTAGTGAGTATCTGTCGCATTATACTTTCCAGTGCTGATGCTACAACATCGAGTCCTACTTGTTCTAATCCCTTTAATCGTAGACTCTTTAACTTTTCAATTACATGTATTTCTGCTGCTCCACCGCCAGCAACTATTCCTCTATTCAAGGCAGCTTCCGAGGCATTGACACCATCGATAACAGACCTCCATCTTTCAAGAGAAGTTTCCTTGGTTGTTCCAGAGACTATGATTGTAACTATATTTTTACCAGAGCCATTTTCAATATAGATAAGTCCCGTATCTTCATCTTCGTATATAGAGTCAGCATTTCCGAGAATGCCATTATTCTTAAGATCTTCCATCATCCGTACAGGTTTTGCACCAGTATATCTAGATAAAAATTCTACTTCATCCGAAGATATTCTTGTTGCAAAGATATTTTTGGACACTAAGAGATTCTCTATAACTTCATCTACCTCGGGCGAAGATATTAGAAGAGTATTAGCACCTGTAACCATGATTTCATTTACAATTTTTTTAGATTTTACTAACCGGTCATTCTCCATATTCAAGATTTCTTCATAACGATTATTTTCTTTCAACCAAGATTCTTTTACAGGTTTTAAATCAAGTTTTACGATCATTATTTTAGGCTTTAGTATTCGCATAGGCATTTCTTGATCCATACGTTTTCTTTCCAAAACAATACCATTGAAAACAGTATCAGAAACGTTAGTTTTTCTGATGACTTTAATTGATTTATCAAAATCAAATAAATTATTATATAATGAATTATTTCCTACTGTTCTAATTGATTTTATTACTAACTCTGATAAGTTAATACCATCTAATTTTGAAGATAAGGAGGTTTTTATAATTTGCTCCAATTCTTTATCTTCAAGAGATATTTTTTTGGCATCTTTTTCTAAAATTTTACATGCATGGTTTACGCCATTTTCTATTCCCTCAACTACTTTCGTAGGATGAACTCCGAGCTCTTTAATAAGTCTCTTACCTTCTTTTATCATTTCTGATGCCATCACTACAGCCGTTGTGGTCCCATCACCAACTAATTGCTCCTGTCTTTCTGCTATTTCCACTATCATCCGTGCAACTGGATGAATTGCCTTTAAAGAGAGAAGAATGGTTACACCATCGTTTGAAACGTGCCTATTCATCGCTTGATCTATTAAGAGTTTATCTAAACCTTTTGGCCCCAAGGTAGTCCTTACTGTATCTGCAACTGCCATTACTGCCTGTGAATTTGATTCTAGAGCATTAAATTCTACATTTTCAGCTATAGGTCTCCAAACTCCATGATTAAGACTAGACATAAGATATAATCTTTAGAAGGAGTATATATCTAAATAATAAAAAAACAAAAAAAATGAGATATTTTTTTCTTTTATCTACGCTATAAAGTATCTTTGTGCTAAAGATAGTTCCTTTGCAGGATCCACAGTTGCGATTTTTCCATCGAGTTTAACTTCATAGGTCTCTGGATCGATACTAATTTCAGGGGTCTTGTTATTCCATACCATATCATTTTTGCCAATATTTCTGCAATTATGAACAGGATAGAGCGTCTTTTCTAATCCAAGTTTTTTGCCTACGTCTAGGTTGACTGCTGCCTTAGATGTTAAAGTCAATGATGTTCGTTTTACTGCTTTGCCTAATGCTCCAAACATTGGTCTATAGTAAACTGGCTCTGGGGTTGGTATAGATGCGTTTGGATCTCCCATTATTGACCAGGCAATAAACCCTCCTTTAATTATCATTTTTGGCTTTGCAGCAAAGAACGCTGTTGGATACATTACCAGATCCGCGTATTTTCCTATTTCAAGAGAACCTAGAGCATCTGTTGCTCCTTGGGTGATCGCACAGTTAATAGTAGTTTTTGCAATGTATCTTTTTGCTCTGACATTATCATTATCTCCGGTTTCATCTTGCAATCTTCCTTTCATCTTTTTCATTTTATCTGCAGTCTGCCATGCACGGATAACCACTTCACCTATCCTACCCATAGCCTGACTGTCAGAAGAATACATGCTCAATACTCCCTCATCATGTAAAACATCTTCTGCAGCAATTGTTTCTGCTCGAATCCTAGATTCAGCAAATGCAACATCTTCTGGGACAGCAGGATTTAAGTGATGACAAAACATTAACATATCCAAATGTTCATCGACTGTGTTAACAGTATATGGTCTAGTTGGGTTGGTCGATGAAGGAAGAGCAAATTGTTCTCCTGCTATTTTCATAATATCCGGTGCATGTCCTCCACCTGCTCCTTCCGTATGATATGTATGCAGAGTTCTACCGTCTATTGCATTTATAGTGTCTTCAACGTATCCACATTCATTTATAGAGTCAGTATGAATTGCCAACTGTGTATCTGTAGCATCTACAGCACGAAGTGATGCATCTAGAACAGAAGTAGTAGTGCCCCAGTCCTCATGATCTTTTAGGCCACAGGCACCGGCTTGAATTTGTTCCATTTGGGTAGCAAGTGATGGATGTGAATCATTACCTTTACCAAGAAATCCCCAATTTACTGGGATATCTTCTACAGCTTCCATCATTCTGCTGATATTAAATACACCAGGAGTGCAGGTGGTTGCATTTGTTCCATCTGCAGGACCCGTACCGCCACCAATCATGGTAGTAATACCATTGCTAATTGCATCTACATATTGCTGTGGAGAGATCATATGTACGTGATTATCCCAATGACCTGGTGTACATATTGTATGTTCTCCCGCAGTAGCCTCTGTACAGGCAGAAACTATCATGTTTGAAGTGACATTGTCCATTGTTAAAGGATTTCCTGCTTTACCAATTCCTGCAATTTTACCATCCTTTATACCAATATCTCCTTTAACTATCCCTACAATCGGATCAAGAACAACAGCATTTGTAATTACAAAATCAAGTGCACCATTAGCATTTGTAACTCCTGATGCTTGGGCAAGCCCATCTCTAATTGTTTTTCCTCCTCCAAAGACACATTCCTCACCTGGAGAGATCAGATCTTTTTCAACTTCAATAATGATATCAGTATCTCCCAGTCTGATTTTATCGCCTTGAGAGGGACCAAAAAGGTCTGTATATTGTTTTCTAGTTAATTTTAAAACCATACTCTTCTTCTCATCTCCTAAGAACTACATCCCTTGAACCCAAGTTTCTTTGCTTTTTCAAGGGCAGCTTGTTTAGCATTTGTCGATTTAAGACCTCCCATAGTGAGACCATTGAATCCATAAACGATTCTTTTTCCCCCAAGTTCACAAAGTTCTACTTCACGAGAATCTCCTGGTTCAAATCTTATAGAAGTTCCTGCCGGAATATTTAATCTATATCCAAATGCCTGCTCTCGTGGAAAATCTAAAGCCTTGTTTACTTCAAAAAAGTGAGTATGTGATCCTACTTGACATGGTCTGTCACCCGTATTATTTACAGTTATACTTACTGTTTTTTTGTTACCATTACAAATAACTGGATCAGAAGATAAAATATATTCTCCTGGTATCATTTTAGGAAATACCTCCTTCCTTTTCTACATTTTTTTTAATAATTTTATTCATTTTTATTCTCCTCTATTGAATTGGATCATGAACTGTAACTAATTTTGTTCCATCTGGAAAAGTCGCTTCTACTTGGACTGTATGTATCAATTCTGATACTCCATCCATAACATCACTTCTAGATAAAACCTCCCTAGCTGATTTCATTAACTCTGCCACACTTGTTCCGTCTCTAGCACCTTCAACAACAAAATTTGCAATGTATGCTACGGATTCAGGATGATTAAGTTTAACCCCCCTTTTTTTTCTACCTTCAGCAATTTGTGCTGCAGTCCAAATCATCATCTTATCAATTTCACGTGGAACTAACATCAAATTTCCAATTCACCTGAAATATTACTGGATTTGGAATATTTTAAATTTCAAATAACTAAATTATATAAATGGATATATACAATCTATCTAATTAGCCGACGTCGGCAAATCACTCTATCAATGAAATTTCCACAGGTAAAATAGATTTCATCCAATACGACATTTTATTAAGTTCACCATTCTTTTTGATAGGGAGGGTGTATTCATATTTTTTATTTTTTGTAAAAATTGTCATATAGTTTTTTGTAATAAATGAACCGAACATATTTCGCACTATAGAATTTGATCCTCTTTTGATAACGATTTTTAATATATCGTTATAGTTAATAATACATTCTAAATTTCGGTCATGTAGAATTTTTTCTATTTGTAGTTTTGCTGAATCTTTGATCTTAGATTGTTGTTTTTTCTTAGACAAGATCATGTAAGGAAAGGGTCCGAGTCCTGCAACAAAACCTATTTCAAATATTCTCTTGCTTATTTTTTTTCTTGTTATAATGATACGTTTGGTAGTAAAATCAATTACAGAATTATAGCCTAATCCGCCTTGTTTTTCAGAATTTAATCTAACCAAGAGTTCTTCATAATTATTGTTATTACACC
>Ga0299914_10003701_pt1 | contig 10857 bp, 7 predicted proteins | sample RVTome_10_FD_201361 | JGI IMG/M metagenome (GOLD analysis project Ga0299914, IMG submission 201361) | Soil microbial communities from uranium-contaminated site in the Upper Colorado River Basin, Wyoming, United States - RVT153D57 (version 2) ... | reverse complement strand
AGAAGGTCGCGTGGTGGCCGAGGCCGGTCAGCGGGTCGCGCGCGGCGCGCTCGCGCAGCTCGAGCACGGCGGCGGCCATCCGCAGGCCGCTCGCGGCCTGGAAGGCGAGCAGCTCGAGCAGCTCGACGTGCTCGGTCGAGAGCCGGTGCGGGGCGCGGTCGGCGAGCGCGATGATGCCGAGCCGCTCGCCGCCGGCGGCCAGGGGCAGGACGAGCAGCGACGCGGCGCCGGCGCGGCGCAGCGGCTCGTGGCCGTCGAAGCCGCGCCCGGCGGCCTCGTTCACCGTGTAGGAGGAGCTGCCGTGGGTCACCCACCCGCCGATGGCACCGAGGTCGGCCTCCGCGAGGTCTGAGAACGCGACCGCGAACGGCCCCTCGGCGTGATGGACGTAGAGGCCGCCGTGGCCGCCGTCGAGCGCCAGCATCGCCGACTCGAAGCCGGCCAGGGCGAGCGCCGAGCGGACGGTCTCCCGCACGATGTCCTCGGGGTCGTCGAGAGCGGCCAGGCGGGCGACGGCGCGGGCCAGGCGCTGGGCGGGGGCGACCCTGGCCTCCGGCCCGCCGAGCTCGTCGATGCGGCGGCCGAGCAGGTCGCCGCAGCGCTCGACCTCCCAGCGCGCGTCGGCGCCGAGGGTGGTCGGCGAGTCGGCATTGAGCACGCCGACGACGCGGCCTGAGGCCCGCAGCGGGACGCACAGCTCGGCGACCACGGACGGGATCGAGACGATGAACTCCGGATCGGCGGTGGCGTCGGTGAGCTCGCTCGGCTCGCCGGTGCGGAACGTGCGGCCGATGACGCCCTTCGACGTCGGCATACCGTCGTACACCTGCCAGTAGCCACGCGCCGACTGGCAGCGCAGGCGGCCGCCCTGCTCGAGGTAGACGCTCGGCATCAGCCCGGTGCGGGCGAGGTGCTCGACGACGACCGTCGACGCGTCACGGACCGTAGATGCCGAGGCGACCGCGCGCTCCAGGCGCCCGCCGGCGGGCGCGGCGACGAGCGGCCGGCGGCCCTCCGGCTCGGACTCCGGCGGCCACGCGACGCCGGGGCGGCCGAACAGCCAGCCCTGGCCGAAGTCGACCTCGGCGGCGCGCAGCACCTCGAGCTCCTCAGGGCGCTCGACGCCCTCGGCGACGACCCGCGCGCCGACCTCGCGGGCGAACGCGACGGTCGCGCGCAGGACGGCCTGGCGGGAGGCGTCGAGGTCGACGCCCGTCACCATGCCGCGGCACAGCTTCAGGAAGTCGGGGCGGATCTCGGCGACGTACTCGAGCGACGTGAAGCCGGCGCCGGCGTCGTCGACCGCGACCAGCGCGCCGCGGGCGATCCACGGCCGCAGCCGCTCCTGGATGCGCCTTATGTCCTGCACCGCGTCCTGCTCGGTGAGCTCGATCACGAGCCGCGACGGCAGGCGTTCGGCGAGCGCGGACAGGCCCGGGTGGCCGAGCGCGTCGGGGGCGACGTTGACGAACAGCAGCCGCCCGTGCGGCGGCTCGCCGGCGCCCGTCATCGCCTCCCAGCAGGCCACCTCGAGGTCCTCGCGCAGGCCGCTGCGGGCGGCGGCGGCGAGCGTCACGTCAGGCGGGAGCGCGACGAGGCCCGGAGGCGTGGGGAAGCGGGCGAGCCCCTCGTAGCCGATCGGCTGGAGGTCGCTCAGCCGGACGATCGGCTGGAAGACGGCCCGGATGGCCCCGGGCTGGAGCAGCTCGCGGAAGTCGGCGGCACGATCGCCGCTCGCGCGCGAGAGAGAGTCCAGCTGCCCCATCCTGTGGGGCATCGGCATCCGCCGACCGCGCCTTGACCCCGGAGGCACCGACCATTCGTCGAGGCCGGCCCGGCCCGTTCAGGGTCAGCGGGTACGGCGCGAGGCGACGACGCGGAGGCCGTGGCCGGGACTGCGGTAGAGCCGCGGGACGCCGTCCATGATCCGGTCGATGTCGCGACGCTCCAGCACCTCGTTGCGCAGCAGGGCGCCGGCGAGCGTGTCGAGCTTGTCGCGGTGGTCGGTGATCAGCCGTGCGGCACCGCGCATCGCCTCGTCGGTCAGGTGCTGCTGCTCCTCGTCGCGGAGCTGGCGCGTGCGGTCCGACACCGCTCCGCCCTCGGCCGAGACCTGGAGCGAGGTGATCGATGTCCCCATCGCGTACTCGTGCACCATCGAACGCGATATCTCGGCCACGCGCCTGAGGTCGTCCGAGGCGCCCGTGGTGATCGCGCCGAACACGATCTCCTCCGCCGCCCGGCCGCCAAGGAGGACGGTCATGTAGTCGATCAGCTCCTCGCGCGTCTTCAGGTAACGGTCCTCCTCGGGCAGGTTGAGCGTGTAGCCCAGTGCCCGCCCGCGCGGGACGATCGAGATCTTGTGTACGCGGTTGACGCCGGGGAGCAGCTCCGCGCACAGGGCGTGGCCGGCCTCGTGGAAGGCGACGACCCGCCGCTCGTGCTCGTTCAGCGTGCGACGCGACTGCATACCGGCCACGACGCGCTCGAGCGCGGAGTCGAAGTCGTGCTGCACGATCTTGTCGCGGTGCGCGCGGGCGGCGGCGATCGCGGCCTCGTTCGCGAGGTTGGCCAGGTCGGCGCCGGTCAGGCCCGCGGTCTGGCGCGCGGTCAGCTCGAGGTCGACGTCGCCGAGCGGCTTGTTGCGCGTGTGGACCTTGAGGATCGCGGCGCGGCCGGAGACGTCGGGCGGCGAGACGAAGATCTGGCGGTCGAAGCGGCCGGGCCGCAGCAGCGCGGAGTCGAGCTTGTCGAGCAGGTTCGACGCGGCGATGACCACGAGGTCGCCGGTCGAGTTGAAGCCGTCCATCTCGACCAGCAGCTGGTTGAGCGTCTGCTCGCGCTCGGAGTTGTTGTCCGACCCGCGCTCGCCGCCGACGGCGTCGATCTCGTCGATGAAGATCACGGCCGGCCGGTGGGCGCGCGCCTCGGCGAACAGGCGACGGATGCGGGCGGCGCCGAGGCCGGCGAACATCTCCACGAACGCGGCCGCCGACTGGGAGAAGAACTCGGCGCCCGACTCCTTGGCGACGGCCTTCGCGAGCAGCGTCTTGCCGGTGCCGGGGGGGCCGTGGAGGAGGATGCCCTTCGGCACCGTGGCGCCGAGCTTGGCGAAGCGGTCGGGCTCGCGCAGGAACTCGACGACCTCCTGCAGCTCCGCCTTGGCCTCGTCGGCGCCGGCGACCTCCGCCCAGCCGATCGAGCTCTTCGACTCCGGCTTGATCTGCTGCGGCTTGGTCCGCGGCATCAGCTTCATCGTCCGCCACAGGACGATGCAGATGAGCGCCATGAAGATGATCGGCGCCCAGAAGCCGATGTTGGACTCGATCCGGCTCCACGTCGACGGCCCGGTCGGAACCTTGGTCTCCGCCGTGGTGATCGCCGGCGTTGACAGCCAGGTGCCCGTGTAGGGGAGGTGGCCTTCGAGCGACTGGCCGTCGAGGAGCATTCAGCAAGTATGCCCGCGGCTCCCCGAATCGGACTAGGGTCTAGACCCTAAACGGAGGGCGAGTCTTCGACCCGCAGGATCTCCGTCAGGGCCGCCCGCCCGACCTGCAGCTGGCGCTCGTCGGGCTCGCGCGTCCCCAGCACCCGCTGGAGCTCGAAGCCGGGCCTGCGCAGCGCGCGGGCCAGCGGCGTGCCGGCGTTGCGCTCGCACCAGGCGAAGATCTCGACCGCCGCGGCCGTGGAGGCCAGCGCGACGCCCGCGCCGGCCACCGGGCCGGGCTTCTCGAGCACGCGGCGCACGAGCAGCGCGCCGGCCAGGTTCGAGACCAGCAGCGGCGTGACGAGGTGGGAGCCGCAGCGGTCGTGCTCCTTGGCGGCGTCGGCGGCGTCGGTCTCCTCGCGCGCCTCGTAGGCGGCGATCGCCTTGTGCTCGACGCCGTGGTAGGCGGCCAGCTCGCCGCCGCGCAGCGCGAGGACGGCGGGGGCGAGCGACAGCACGGCGGCCGCCGTCTCCGCCGTCGGGCCGCCGACCCGGCGGCGCAGCAGCGCGCCGCTCAGCGACGCGGCGGCGGCCACGCCGAGTACCGACGGCGACTCGAACGGCAGCTTGGCCTGGGGTAGCGCGCGCTTGACCAGCGGGATGACCACGAACGCCTCGCCGAGCCGTACCACGCCGCGCAGCCCGGGCACCGGGTCGACGGCCTTCAGGCGCGGCTTGCGGCCGGACGCGGTGCGGATCTGGCCTGCGGCGTCGCGCACCGACGCCGCCCAGTGGGTCGGGCCGTGCACGAGCAGGCCGTTGCGCAGGGCCATCCCGCCCAGCCTGAGCTTGTCCTCGGACACCGGGCTCACAGAAGCCTCCTCGGGAGGTCGACGAAGAAGGTCGCCGCGAATGCGAGGTCGCGCAGGTCGATGCGCTCGTCGCTCGAGTGGATCAGCGACCACGTGTCATAGAAGTTCTGGTGGCGCTGCGGGAAGAACCCGTACGCGGCGCAGTCGGGAAACGCCGCGCGGAACCAGCGCGAGTCGGTGAAGGCGTGCAGCACGCTGGGAACCGCCTCGGCGCCCGGGTCCTGCTCGCCGACCCAGTCGCGGATCGCGTCCATCAGCGGCGAGTCGGCGGCGGACCGGTTGCCCACGACCTCCTCCATCACCGTGAGCTCGATCCCGTCGTCGTCGCCGACCAGCTCGCGGACGCGGCGCAGGGTCGCCTCGCCGTCGATGCCCGGGGGCATCCGGCAGTCGACCTCGAGGTCGGCTCGGGCCGGGATGACGTTGATCTTGTCGGAGGCCGACACCCGCGTCGGCGCCGCGGTGATGCCGAGGTTGGCCTCGAGCACCGCGGCCAGCCGCGGCTCGATCCTGCGCACGTTGTCGACGGCCGCCTGCGGGTCGTCCGGGTCCTCGCCGATCGCCTCGAGCAGCGCGCGCGGCTCGGCGACGACGTCGTACGGCGCCCGGCGCTCTCCGATGCGCGAGATCACCGGCGCGAGTCTCAGCAGGGCGTTGTCGGCCGTCGCGGGCATCGACGCGTGCCCGGCGACGCCGCGCGCGCTGAGCCTGACGCGAAAGGTGCCCTTCTCCGCGCAGCCGACCGGGTAGAGCCGGCGGTCGCCGTAGGGCATCACCGCGCCGCCGCCCTCGTTGAGCAGCCAGTCGACGCGGGCGACGTCGGGCCGCTCCTCGGTCAGCCACTGGGCGCCGAGCCGGCCGCCGACCTCCTCGTCGACCACGGAGATGACCTTCAATTCGCCCTTCGCGGGCCGCCAGCCCGCGCGCGCGAGCGTGGCCGCGGCGACGATCTCGGCGGCGGTCTGGTTCTTCATGTCGAGCGTGCCGCGGCCCCACAGGAAGCCGTCGTGCGTCGCGCCCGACCACGGGTCGTGCGTCCAGTCATCGGGGTCGGCGAGGACGGTGTCCACGTGCGACAGGTAGCCGAGGACCGGCCCGGGCTCGTCCCCCCGCAGCCGTGCCACCAGGCTGGGACGCGCGGCCTCGGGCCCGAGCAGCTCGACCTCGAGGCCCGCGTCGCGCAGGTAGGCCGCGATCCACTCCTGGCACTCGCGCTCGTCGCCCGGTGGGTTGACGGTCTTGAAGCGGATGAGCCGCGCCAGGACGTCGGCGGTCTCGTGCTCGAGCGCGGCCATGTGCCCGACGATGCTAGTGAACGGTCAGTGCCGCGAGCCGAGCGCGGCTGGCGCGGCGGGCGCGCTCGAAGGCGGCCTCGTCGCGGTTGAGCTGGAAGCGGAGGTTGGCCGCGCCGCCGAGCGCGTCGAGCTCGAAGGCGAGCTGCTCGGGGTCCTCGTCGGGGTCGAGATGGCCGGCCGCCTGGGCGGACCGGACGCGGTTGGCGAGCAGCTCCATCCAGGTCTGGAAGTCGTTCCGGATCGCCTCCTTCACCGGGCTGGCCTCGCGGCTGTCGTACTCGGTGCGGATGGCGTCGAAGAAGCAGCCGCCGTAGAAGATCTCCCCGCGCTTGTAAGTGAACCAGTGGTCGAGCAGTGCCTCGAGTCGCGGCAGGCCGCGCTCGGCCTTGCGGGCGGGCTCGATGACCTCCTCGATGAAGATCGCGCGCGCGGCGTCGATCGTCGCGAGCTGGAGCTCCTCCTTGGAACCGAAGTGGGCGAACAGCCCGCTCTTGCTCATGCCGAGTTCGGCCGCCAGGCGGCCGATGGTCAGGCCGTCGAGGCCTTCGACGGAGGCGAGGTCCATGGCCGCCTCCAGGATCGACTCGCGCGTGCGCCGCCCGCGGAGGCGCCGGCCGTCCTCGTTCGCCGCCGCCGCTGCGGTCTCGTCGGTCATCGCGGAATGAAAGTAGCACGATCGTTCGTTCTCTGATAGAAACTGGCACGACCGTTCGTGCTCCCTCCTCCCCAGGAGCTCCCTCTCATGTCCCAGCTTCCCGGCTCCCCGGGCTACGGCCTGGCCACCGCAGACCCGCCGCGCGACCGCTCCTCCAGCCCGTGGGCCGCGTTCTGGCTCGCGGCGCTCGGCACGTTCCTCGCGTACCTGGACGTGACGATCGTCAACATCGCGTTCCCCGACATCGCGGGCGACTTCGACGAGTCCGGCCTCGGCGCGTTGTCGTGGGTCGTCAACGGCTACGCGCTCGCCTTCGCCGCCCTGCTCGTCGTGCTCGGGCGGGCCGCGGACCGGATCGGGCGGCGGCGGATCTACCTCGCCGGTGTAGCCGTGTTCGCGCTGGCCTCGGCGGCATGTGCGATCGCCGGCTCGCCCGCCGCGCTGGTCGCGGCGCGGACCGTCCAGGGCGCGGCCGCGGCGGCGATGATCCCCGCGGCGCTCGGCCTCCTGCTCTCGGCGTTCCCGCCGCAGAAGTGGGCCGCCGTGATCGCCGCCTGGGGCGCCGTCGGCGCCGTCGCCGCGGCGCTCGGCCCGCCGCTCGGCGGCCTGCTGACCGACGCGGGCAGCTGGCGGCTGATCTTCCTCATCAACGTGCCGGTCGGGATCGTCACGGTCCTGCTCGGCGTGCGCTGGCTGCGCGAGTCGCGAGCGCAGGAGAGCGCGCCACCGGACCTCCCGGGCGCCGCGCTGCTCGCCGGCGCGACCGGCGCGCTGGCGCTCGGCCTCGTGCAGGGAGGGGACTGGGGCTGGGCCTCCGCGGCCACGCTCGGGTCGTTCGCCGCGGCGCTCGTGGTCGGCGCGCTGCTCGTCGCGCGGACGCGGCGGATCGCCGCGCCGGTGCTGGAGCCCGCCCTGCTGCGCTCCCGCTGGGTGCGCGCCGCCAACTTCGGGACGCTCGCGTTCGGCGCCGCGCTGTTCGCCTCGCAGCTCTGCGGGGTGCTGTTCCTGACGAGCGTCTGGGGCTACTCGACGCTCGAGGCGGGCATGGCGGCCGTCCCCGGCGCGCTCGCCTCCGCGGTGGCCGCGCCGATCGGCGGCCGCTGGGCCGGCCGCAGCGGGCCGGGCGTGGTCGGCGCGACGGGCGCCGCGCTGTTCGCGGCCTCGCTCGCGTGGGTGATCGCGACGGCCGGCGAGTCGCCGCAGTTCCTGCTCGTGTGGCTTCCGTTCGGCATCGTCGGCGGGGCCGGCATCGGCCTCGGCCTCCCGGCGCTGATCGGCGCGACGGCGGCCGGCCTGCCGCCCGCCCGCTTCGCGACCGGCATGGCGCTGGCCACGACCGCGCGTCAGCTCGGAGCCGTCCTCGGCGTCGCGCTGCTCGTCGCGGTCGTCGGGACGCCGGCGCCGGGCGACGCGCTCGCGGCCTACGACGCCGGCTTCGCCCTCTGCGCGATCGCGGTCACGCTCGCCGCGGCGGCGTCGATGCTGCTCGGACCGCGGCCGTCGCCGGTCGCGGCGCCGGCGGTCGGGCGGCAGGTTGCGCGAACGTCAGTTGCGGCTGGGTAGGTCGGCGTCGCCGGCGGTCCCTGGCGTCTTTGCCTCGGTATGCGGGGTGAAGGCGCCAGACGACGTCGCGCTCAGCCGACCGTCGACAGCAGGCCGGCGGCGGCGCCGCCCGCCAGCGCCCAGATCGGCGGGCGGCCGAGGACGAGCAGCAGGGCGGCGCCCGCGAGCACGGCGTACTGCCAGCCCTCCTCGAGCGTCTCGAACAGCGGCACCGCGGCGCCCAGCACCGCGCCCGCGGCGGCCGGCCCCGCGCCGTCGAGGAACGCGCGCGCGGCGCCCGACCGGCGCAGGCGCTCGAACCGCTCGCCGGTGACCAGCACGACGAGGAAGGAGGGCGCGAAGGCGATCGCGGATGCCAGCAGCGCGCCGCCGAGCCCGGCGGCCGCCCAGCCGACGATCGCGACCGTCTGCACCAGCGGCCCGGGCGTGAGCTGGCCGTAGGCGACCGCGTTGGCGAACTCGGCGCGGGTCATCCAGCCGTACGCGTCGACGGCGTCCTGCTGCATCAGCGGGATGATCACGAAGCCGCCGCCGTACGAGAGGGCGCCGACCTTGAACGCGGTCCAGGACAGCGCGGGCAGCGTGGCGACGCCGAGGACGACGAGCGCCACCGGCCAGGCGTGCACGGACGCGCCCGGCCGCCGCCGCCAGGCCAGCTCGACCAGGCCGCACGCGAGCAGGACGAGCACGAGCCCGACGCCCGCGAGCACGGCGGCGGCCGCCCCCGCGACGAGGTAGAGGACCGCGCGCGCCACGGTCGCGCCCTGCCGCAGCCCGAGGCTCGCGCGCGCCATCGCGATCCCCGCCTGCACCACGACCGCGACGACCGCCGCCGCGGCGCCGGCGCCGATCCCCAGGATCCACTGCGGCGGCGAGTCGGCCAGGGCGACCGCCGAGATCGCGAGCACGATCAGCAGGCCGGGCAGGATGAACGCCAGGCCGCCGACGACCGCGCCCGCGCCGCCGCCGATGCGCCACGCGCTGTAGATCGCGAGCTGCGTGCCGGCCGGACCCGGGAGCAGCTGGGTCGCCGCGTTGGCATCCTCGAACACGCGCCCGTCCAACCAGCGCCGCCGCTCCACGCACAGCTCGCGCAGCAGCGCGACCTGCACCGGCGGGCCTCCGAAGCTCACCAGTCCCATCCGTCCCCACTCGCGCAGGATGGTCGTGAGAGAGACGCGTCCCATCGCTGCGCGAAGATAGAGGCATGGAGCGGCTGTTCGACCCGCCCGACCGCAGACCCGACGACCGGCCGCCCCCCGACGGCCCGCTCGCCGCCCGCATGCGTCCGCGCACGCTCGAAGAGTTCGTCGGGCAAGAGCACCTGCTCGCCGACGGCTCGGCGCTGCGGGCCGCGCTCGAGTCCGGCCGGCCGCACTCGATGGTGCTCCACGGGCCGCCCGGGACCGGCAAGACGACCCTCGCACGGCTGGCCGCCGAGCACGCCGACGCCGCGTTCGAGGAGCTCTCCGCCGTCCAGGCCGGGCGTGCCGAGGTGCGCGAGGTGATCGCCCGTGCGAGCGAGCGTCGCAAGGCCGGCCGCTCGACGATCTTCTTCCTCGACGAGATCCACCGCTTCAACAAGGCCCAGCAGGACGCGCTCCTGCCGGCGGTCGAGGAGGGGCTCGTGACGCTGATCGGGGCGACGACCGAGAACCCGTACTTCGAGGTCAACAGCGCCCTGCTCTCGCGGACGCAGATCTACCAGCTCGAGCAGCTCACGGCCGCGCACCTCGAGGCGCTGCTACGGCGAGCGATCGAGCGCGGCGAGTGCCCGAAGGTCGAGGTCCCGGCCGAGGTGATCGAGTTCCTGGCCGCGCGCGCGAACGGCGACGCGCGGGCCGCGCTCAACGCGCTCGAGCTCGCCTGCACGACCGCCGGCGAGCGGGTCACGCTGGCCGACGCCGAGGACGCGATGCAGCGCAAGGCCGTCCTCTACGACAAGGGCGGCGACCAGCACTACGACTACATCTCGGCCTGGATCAAGTCCACGCGCGGGTCGGACCCGGACGCCTCGCTCTACTACCTGGCGGCGATGCTCGAGGGCGGTGAGGACGCCCGCTTCATCGCACGGCGGATGATCGTCCTGGCGAGCGAGGACATCGGGAACGCCGACCCGCAGGCGCTGCCGATGGCGGTCGCCGCCGCCCAGGCGGTCGAGCACGTCGGGCTCCCCGAGGCGTGGTTCGCGCTCGCGCAGGCCGCGATCTACCTGTCACTGGCCCCGAAGTCGGACGCGGTCAAGCGTGCGATCGGCGAGGTGCGCGGGCACATCCGCGAGCATGGCGCCGCGCGGCCGCCCGCCTCGCTCCAGTCCGCCGCCTACCCCGGCGCGAAGGCGCTCGGCCGCGGAGCGGGCTACGACTACCCGCACGATCACCCGGGCCACGTGAACGACCAGGACCACCTGCCGGACGGCCTCGGCGACCTGCGCTTCTACCGCCCGGACGACGCCGAGGCCGACCTGCGCGAGCGGCTGGAGCGGATCCGGCGCGCCCGGGGCCGATGACCGTCGACGACGTCGCCGCCCGCGCCTTCGGCGCGATGGCGGAGGAGTACGAGCGCGGCCGTCCGGGCTGGCCCGCGGACGCGGTCGCACGCCTGGTCGACCGCTTCCGCGCGCGGACGGTACTCGACCTCGCGGCCGGGACCGGCAAGCTGACCGCCGTGCTCGCAGACCTGGCCGACGATGTGGTGGCCGTCGAGCCGGTCGACGGGATGCGGCGCGTGCTCGAGGCCCACCTACCGGACGTCCGCGCGCTGGCGGGCACGGCCGAGGCGATCCCCCTCCCCGACGCCGCCGTCGACGCCGTCTTCGTCGCCGAGGCGTTCCACTGGTTCGACCTCGAGCGCGCGGCGGCCGAGATCGCCCGCGTGCTGCGCCCCGGCGGCGGGCTCGCCGTGATGTGGAACCTGGTCCGTGACGACGGCGAGCCGTGGTTCGAGGACCTCGTCGCGCTCGTCCTCGAGCACCGGGTCGACGGCACCGGCGAGACGCGGCGCGACACCGTGCCCTGGCGCGCGGCGCTCGAGGCCGAGCCGCGG
>Ga0299914_10003699_pt1 | contig 10858 bp, 12 predicted proteins | sample RVTome_10_FD_201361 | JGI IMG/M metagenome (GOLD analysis project Ga0299914, IMG submission 201361) | Soil microbial communities from uranium-contaminated site in the Upper Colorado River Basin, Wyoming, United States - RVT153D57 (version 2) ... | reverse complement strand
TCCGGTACGGGCAGCTCACCTCGTCCCGGGTCTGGCGGCCGAACAGGATCTCGAGCTTGGAGAACCCGAAGACGAACGAGTCGTTCTGATCGACGAGGGTGACGTGGACCTCGTCCCCCAACGAGCCGGACAGCCGAGTGGCCAGCTCCAGCCCTCCGAAACCGGCACCCAGGATCAACACGTGCTCCCTCACGGCAGCAGCATGTCGTGCGGTCGGCTCGCGTTGCCAGCGGAACAGCCGTTCCGAGAAGACTGGAACCAGAGTTGATCAAGACACCTCGTCAGGGGCAGCTGGTGGCGGCGTCGCCGTCGATCTCACCGAGAAACGAGCCGAAGTCACCGATGTGAGCATCCTCACCGAGCACCAGCCGCGTGACGTTGCCGAGTCCGAGACGGGGCTCTTCCTGTGAGGACGCGTGCTCGCCGATGTCGTGGTGCGCCACGGCACGCTGAGCCGTGACGACACCCAGGCAATTCGGCGTCTCTGGTGTGTTGGCAGACGCGGCGGGAGCAGTCACGATGCCCGCAGACAGTGCAAGGGTCAGGGCGATGATCGACCTGCGCATGGTTGGTACCCCACTTCACGTGGTTCTGGCGGAGCCTCCGGTCGGAAGCGTCTCGAGCATTGGTGGGGATTCACGCCGCGGGCAAGCCTTTCATCTGGCGCCGAAACATGTTGACAGCAGGAGCCCTGTCTCGATGACGATGGTTGTCGCGGACCCGTCGACAATGCGGTGCAGGATCGCGAAACGTGGAGCGTCGCGGCCCGTAGGAGTGGTGGAGATGCTGCGGCTTCGGCTTGGCGTGGAGGATCTGGCACGCACAACGTTCGCAGCTTCAACGCTGTACTGCGAGTTGGCCGTGAGTGCGCAGGTTCTCCAACAACCCACGAGTCAGTTTCGGCGGCTGTGTCATGCCGCGCGGGCCCGCGTCCCGGCCCCGGCGCGTCGGTTGCTCGACCTGATTCCCGCCTACGGCAGTGTCCCTACCTTCCTGGCTCCGGAGTCCTGCAGCTGCCTCGACGAGGCTCTCGACGTCGTGCAGTCCACGCCGGCATCGAGGATCCAGGCCGAGCTCGCAGAGATACCGTGGTTGTCCGGTCCGTCGCCATGGATCCGCGACCTCGCCCGCGGCCGCGTCGACGCGCTGGCTGACCTCGGCCGGGCCATGCGGGTCTACCACGACCACGTGATGGCGCCGGTGTGGCCCACGGTCGAGCGGGTGGTCGCGGCCGAACTACGGGATCGGGCCTGGCAACTCGCGACCGAGGGCGCCGAGGTCACGCTGAACACCCTCCATCCGCGGATCCGTTGGCATGACGGCGTGCTCGAGGTCGGCGCACCTACGAAAGCCGACATCGATCTTGCTGGACGGGGGCTTCGCCTGATGCCGTCGATCTGGACACGCCCTGCCGTCGCGATCGGCTGGAAGCACCCGACCCTCGTCTATCCGGTTCGTCCGTCGAGCTGGGCACAGCAGCACCCCGGAGCCGATCACCACGACCGGTTGGCCGCCGTACTGGGAACGACTCGCGCCAGGGTCCTGCGCTCACTGGGCATCGAGCACACCACGAGCGAGCTCGCGCGTGCGCTGGGCATCAGCCTGGCATCCGCCTCGACCCACACCGCCGCTCTCCGTGGCGCTGGACTTGTGACAACCCGACGGGATGGCCAGGCAGTGCATCACGCTCTGACCGAGCTCGGCCAGGCCGTTGCGTCGGCCACGCTGGGAACCGGCTGAGCGGGCACCAGACGACCACGGTGCTGCGCGGCGGGACGAACGTCGGGGATACCGGCTGTCAGCGAAGGCCGGTCGGGCGGACGAGGGCGGTGGTGAGGAGGCGGTCGACGAGCGCCGGATAGTCGAGCCCGGTGGCCGCCCACAACATCGGGAACATTGACGTCGGTGTGAATCCCGGCATGGTGTTGACCTCGTTCAGCAGCAGGGAATCGCCGGTGCGGAGAAAGAAGTCGACGCGCGCAAGACCTTCGCACGACAGCGTCGTGAAGGCCTTGGCGGCAAGCGAGCGCGCCTGGCCGGCGACGTCGTCCGGAATATCGGCCGGCACGTCGAGTGAGACGTGCTCCTCGTCCAGGTACTTGGCATCGAAGTCGTAGAACTCGTGGGTGTCGTCGACCCTGATCTCCCCGACGACGCTGGTGTCGGGCGGGCCGCCCGGGCGTCCCTGCAGAACGCCGCACTCGACCTCGCGGCCGTGGACCGCCTCCTCGACGATGACCTTCGGGTCGTGGCGACGCGCGTCGAGAACGGCCGCCTCCAGCCCTCCCGGACCGTCGACCTTCGTGATGCCGATGCTCGAGCCCGCCCGTGCGGGCTTGACGAACACCGGCCACCCCAGGCCGGCCACCTCGGCGGCTACGCGCCCGCGTTGCGGCTCCCAGGGTCCCGGTTCGACGAGGACGTGCCGGCAGACCGGCAGTCCCGCGGCGGCCAGTACGACCTTCATGTAGTGCTTGTCCATCCCCACTGCCGATGCGAGCACCCCGGAGCCCACGTACGGCACACCGGCGAGTTCGAGCATGCCCTGCAACGTGCCGTCCTCGCCGTACGGGCCGTGCAGCAGCGGCAGCACGACGTCGACCTCGCCCAGGACGCGCGGGACGGCGCCCGGCTCGCTGACGATGATCTCGGCCGAACCCGGTGAGCTCGGAAGCACCACGGTGCCACCTTCGTCGGCAACCTCGGGCAGACGGCCGTCGGAGATCGCCAGCCGCGCCGGATCACTCGGCCCGAGCACCCACCGGCCCTTCGGGGTGACGCCGATGGGCACGACGTCGTAGCGATCACGGTCGATCACCCGCAGGACACTGCCGGCGGTGACGCACGAGATCGCGTGCTCGGAGCTGCGTCCCCCGAAGACGACTGCGACCCGGACCCGGCGGGGCTGTGGAGCGCTCACCGGCGCGACCCTACCGGCCGGCACAGGAGAATCGGCACCATGACGCGACAGACGCACCACCGCCCCAGCCTCGCAGCCGCCACAGTCGCCGTTCACGGCGGACGCCCGGAGCAGACGCCTGGAGCTCCGCTGTCGGTGCCACCGGTCCTCGCGTCGACGTACGTCGAGGGTGGCGCCCTGGGCTACGGACGCAACGGCAACCCGACGTGGACGGCACTCGAGGATGTGGTCGGAGCCCTCGAGGGCGGGCGCGCGCTGGCGTTCGCCTCCGGCATGGCCGCGGTGGCAGCCGTCCTCGACCTGTTCCCGGACCGTTCCGTGGTGGTCGCGCCCGATGTCTGCTACAGCGGGACGTCCACCCTGTTCGACCGGTTGGAGATCCACCGCGAGTTCGTGATCCGCCGCGTCGACATCGCCGACACCGACGCAACGGTGGCAGCGCTGGACGGTGCGAGGATTCTCTGGACCGAGTCGCCCACGAACCCGACGCTCGCCGTCGCGGATCTGCCCGCGCTGTTCGCCGAAGCACGGGAGCGGCGGGTGACGACCTGCGCGGACAACACGTTCGCCACTCCGCTCAACCAGAAACCGCTCGATCTCGGCGCGGACGTCGTGGTGCACAGCCTTACCAAATTCCTCGCGGGGCACTCCGACGTCGTGCTCGGTGCCGCCATCACCCGTGACGACGCCACCTACGATCGCCTGCTCGAGCACCGGACGTACCACGGCGGCATCCCCGGCCCGGCCGAGGCGTGGCTCGCCCTACGCGGGATCCGCACACTGCACCTGCGGGTCGAGCGGTCCCAGCACAACGCGGCAGTCCTCGCGTCACGGCTTGCAGGCCATCCAGCCCTCGAGCGCGTGCACTATCCGGGCCTGCCCGACGATCCCGGCCACGAGCGGGCGCTCTCGCAGATGCGCGGCTTCGGCGCCGTGATCGCCATCGAGGTCCGAGGCGGGCCGGCCGCCGCGGACGCCGTCTGCTCGGCCACACAGCTGTGGGTGCCCGCCACCAGTCTGGGCGGTGTCGAGTCGACGCTCGAGCGTCGCCGCCGCTGGCCCGAGGAGAGCCTCGGGGTGCCCGAGTCGCTGATCCGGCTGTCGGTGGGGATCGAGGACGTGGAGGACCTCTGGGCCGACCTCTCGGCTGCGCTGGACGGGAGCGGGTGACGCCCACCTCCGGCGACGACCCTCCGCCTGTGAGTTTGCGCCCGGTGTTTGTCGGACCCGGCCGGTATGGTCGTTCTGAGCGACGGGCAGGCGAACCAGGCGGTAGTCGGCTGCTAGTAGCCGTGGCGTTCGGGCTTTGCAGTGCGCGATATGAGGCTGCGTAGCATCTCGGGCGGCGTCATGGCGCCGTGCACGACGTAGGTCACGTGCTCGACGATCGGCATGTCGACTCCGACCCGCTTGGCCAGGTCGAGCACCGACTCGCACGACTTCACGCCCTCGGCGACCTGTCGCGTCGACGCCACGATCTCGGCGACCGACATACCCCGGCCGAGCTTCTCGCCGAACGTCCGGTTCCGCGACAGCGGCGAGGAGCACGTCGCCACCAGGTCACCGAGCCCGGCAAGTCCGGAGAACGTGTACGGGTCGGAGCCGAGAGGCGCTCCGAGCCGTGCGGTTTCCGCCAGCCCGCGGGTGATGACGCTGGCCCGGGTGTTGTCGCCGAATCCCAGCCCTTCGGCCATGCCGACCGCCAGCGCGATGACGTTCTTGACGGTCCCACCCAACTCCGTGCCGACGACGTCGGTGTTCGTGTACGGACGGAAGTTCGGCGAGTGGCAGGCATGCTGGATCCGCTGAGCCACCGACTCGTCCGCACAGGCGACGACGCTGGCGGCGGGCTGCCGCTGCGCGATCTCGCCGGCCAGGTTCGGGCCGGACACCACCGCGACCCGGTCCGGGCCGGCGCCGGCCACTTCGCTGATGACCTCGCTCATCCGTTTGGCCGTGCCGAGCTCGATTCCCTTCATCAGGCTGACGAGCACCGCGTCCTCGGGCAGCTTCGGGGCCCAGGTCGTCAGGTTCGCCCGCAGTGTCTGTGACGGCACGGCCAGGACGATCAGGTCGGCGCCCTCCGCCGCCTCGACCGGCTCGGGCGTGGCCCGGATCACCGACGGCAACTCGATGTCGGGCAGGTAGTCGGGATTGTGATGAGTGCGGTTGACCGCCTCGCACAGTTCCGGTCGGCGTCCCCACATGACGACGTCAGTGCCGGCGTCGGCCAGGACAAGCGCGAACGCCGTTCCCCACGATCCGGAGCCGAAGACGCCTGCACGAGTCATACGTCGTCCTCCTCAAGCATCGGGCTCACCTGCGGACGGCCGGTCCGCGGCACACCCGCCTGGTCCGGATCGAACCGGGTCGCCGGCGGCAGTTCACCACGCAGTTCGGCGAGTTGGGCGGTGATCGCGTCGACGATCCGGTCGGTCGCCGTACGGAGCACTGCCGAGGTGATCGGCCTGCCTCGCAGGTCCTCGAGGTCGACGGGAGGACCGGCGAGAACGTGGACCGTCTTGCGTGGCAGCAGGCGTAACCGCTTGGAGTACGGAGGCAGGATCTCCTGCGGCCCCCACTGCGCGACGGGGATCACCGCGCAGCCGGTCTCGAGCGCGACCCGGGCGGCGCCGGTCTTGCCGGCCATCGGCCACAGGCCGGGTTCCCGGGTGATCGTTCCCTCCGGATAGATCCCGACACACTCCCCCGCGCGCACGGCGGCGACGGCGTCCCGGAAAGCCCGGGCCGCATCCCGGGATTCCCGGTACACCGGGATCTGGCCGCACGCGGCGATGATCCGGCCGACGATCGGGATGCGGAACACGGCCTCCTTCGCCAGATAGCGCGGCGCCCGGCCGTTGTCCCAGAGGAAATGCGCGAAGGTCAGGGGGTCCGCGTAGGAGATGTGGTTCGGCGACACGACGACGCCCACGCCCTCACCGGGCAGATGCTCGGTACCCCGCCAGTCGCGGTGGGTCGTCGCCATCAGGATCGGTCGCAGGATGCCGGCCACGAAGCGGTACCAGAAGCCCAGCCGTTGTCTCGGACCAGCCACGCACCCTCCTCGTCGTCAACCGGGCCGCAGCGGGCCCCGGTAATGCGCAAAGCGTGCCAGAGTCGATCCCGTCGAGCCGCACCGCCCGCTCGGCTGGAACGATGGCGGCAATGCCCACAACCCCCCGCTGGTCGGTCGTCGTGCCGGTGAAGCGACCCGAGGTGGCGAAGACCCGCCTGGCCGACCTCGCCGGCGCCCGCCGGGCCGAGTTGGCGCGTGCCTTCGCGGCCGACACCGTCGCGGCCGCCCTGGCCTGTCCCGACGTGGTCGACGTGGTGGTCGTCACCGACGACGCGCAGACCGCGACAGCCGTCGCGGCCGCCGGCGCCGTGGTCGTGGCCGACGAACCGGCGGCCGGCCTCAACGCCGCGCTCCGTCACGGTGCGGATCTCGTGCGCCGCCGCCATCCCGACGGCTACATAGCCGCGCTGTCCGCAGACCTGCCGGCGCTGCGCCCCGAGGAGTTGGCGACGACGCTTCGAGCGGCCACCGCGCACCCGGTCTCGTTCGTGGGCGATGCCGCGGGAATCGGGACGACGTTGTTTGCGGTGACGCGGGCGGAGACGTTCGAGCCTCGGTTCGGGGGGCGGTCGCGCGCGACTCACCGCGCCGGTGGTGCGGTCGAGCTCACCGTCCCCGACACCCCGTCGGTACACCGTGACGTCGACACCGCCGTGGACCTGTGGGACGCACTACGCCTCGGGGTCGGGCCCCGCACCGCGGCAGTCGTCGCACTGATCTGACCAGGCGTGCGAAGGTTGCTCCCGCTACGCTCGCCTACCGTGCAGGCAACGGTGGCGTCGTTCGATCAAGCAACCCGATCGGGAACGGTGCTGCTGGACGACGGAACCGAACTGCCCTACACCGATGAGGCCTTCGACGCCGGCTCGTTGCGCATGGCCCGGGTCGGACAGCGAGTGCGGATCCGCACGGCGGGCTCCGGGGCGGAACTGCACGTGACGTTCCTGACTCTGGCCACCCTCCGCGACTGAACGGATCGCAAGCGGACGCGTTCGGCTAGCGCGGCGATGCCTTCTTCGCCGGGGTCTTCTTCGCGGGGGCCTTCTTGGCCGCCGTCTTCTTCGCCGGAGCCTTCTTGGCGGTGGTCTTCTTGGCGGGAGCCTTCTTGGCGGTGGTCTTCTTGGCCGCCGTCTTCTTGGCCGCCGTCTTCTTCGCCGTTGTCTTCTTCGCGGTCGACTTCTTGGCGGGAGCCTTCTTCGCCGCCGCCTTCTTCGCCGGGGCCTTCTTCGCGGTGGCCTTCTTGGCCGTCGACGTGCCCGCGGCACTACGGGCTGCTCCGGCTGCGGCGCGCAGGCCGGTCGCGGCAGCGCGTGTGGCCGATTCGGCCGCCGAGGCCGCCGTTGCCGGAACGACTGCGAGCGAATCGGCGACCCGCTTGCGGGCCTTGCGCGCCCCGCTCACGACCTCCTTGAGCTCGTTGCCCGGCCGGAATTTCGCGACGTACTTGCGGCGGGTCTTCACCGTGTCACCGGTCCTGGGATTGCGGGCGGTTCCCGCCTTGCGCACGCTGCGCTCGAACGCACCGAAGCCTGTGATGACGACCTTCTCGCCCTTCGACACCGAGCGGGTGATCACGTCGACGACGGAGTCGAGCGCGTGCGCGGCCACCTTGCGGTTGCCTTCGAATCGCTCGGCGAGCTCGTCGATGAGCTGCGTCTTGTTCACTGCATCCCCCAAAGATGCGGACGGTCGGGTCGTGCACCCGATTGCATAGGCACGCTATGGAGAATCTCCCGCCCGCACAATGACAAACCACATTCCCGACCCACGTGTCGCTCCCGACGTCATCATCCGCGGCTCGGCACGGTCCTCGGTAGGCGGGATGATCGGCTGGCCTCGAACCGCTCGATCTTGTCGATGTGCCGCAGAGTGAGGCCGATGTCGTCGAGACCTTCGAGCAACCTCCATCGTGTGTAGTCGTCGACCTCGAAGGGCGCGACCGTTTCGCCGGCACTCACTTGCCTGGCCACGAGATCGACCCTGACCGGCGTCGACGGATCGGCTTCGACCGTGGCCCACAGACGCTCGACCACGTCCTGTTCGACCCCGGCCGTGAGCAGGCCCGACTTGCCGGCGTTGCCGCGGAAGATGTCGCCGAAACGCGGTGAGAGCACGGCCCGGAAGCCGTAGTCCTGCAGCGCCCAGACCGCGTGCTCGCGCGACGACCCGGTTCCGAAGTCGGCTCCGGCGACCAGGATCGAGGAACCGCCGTACTCGGGGCGGTTCAGCACGAAATCCGGATCCTTGCGCCAGGCCGCGAACAAGCCGTCCTCGAAGCCGGTACGACTGACCCGCTTGAGGTACTCGGCGGGGATGATCTGGTCGGTGTCGACGTTGCTGCGCCGCAGCGGGACGGCCGTACCGGTGTGGACGGTGAACGTCTCCATGACCTCACACCTCCACGGGCTCGGGCAGGTCGGCCGGTGCGGACAGCCGGCCGGTCACCGCCGTCGCGGCGGCCACGAGCGGAGACACCAGGTGGGTCCGTCCGCCCTTGCCCTGCCGCCCCTCGAAGTTCCGGTTGGACGTCGAGGCGCTGCGCTCGCCCGGAGCAAGCTGATCGGGGTTCATGCCCAGGCACATCGAGCAACCGGCCGACCGCCACTCCGCACCCGCGGCGAGGAAGACCTCGTCCAGGCCCTCGTACTCGGCCTGGGCCCGGACCTGCATCGAGCCGGGCACGACCAGCATCCGGACGCCGTCGGCCACCGTGCGCCCGCGGATGACCTCGGCCGCTGCGCGCAGATCCTCGATCCGGCCGTTGGTACACGAGCCCAGGAAGACGGTGTCGACAGCGATGTCACGCAGCGGCGTTCCCGGCGTCAGGCCCATGTACGCGAGCGCGCGCTCGGCCGAGTTACGGGCACCATCGTCGGCAAACGACGCCGGATCCGGCACGGCTGCCGACAGGGGCAGACCCTGTCCCGGGTTGGTGCCCCAGGTGACGAACGGCTCGATCTCCTCGGCTCGCAGGGCGACCTCGGCGTCGAAGACCGCGCCGTCGTCGGTGCGCAACTCGCGCCACGCCTCCAGTGCAACGTCCCAGTCCGAACCCTGCGGTGCGTGCCGGCGATCCTTGAGATAGGCGAAGGTCGTCTCGTCCGGCGCCACCATGCCGGCGCGTGCGCCTGCCTCGATCGACATGTTGCAGATGGTCATCCGCGCCTCCATCGACAGTGCGCGGATCACCTCGCCCCTGTACTCGATCACGTAGCCCTGGCCGCCGCCGGTGCCGATGGTGGCGATGATCGTGAGGACCACGTCCTTCGCCGTGACACCGGGGCGCAGCTGGCCGTCGACGGTGACCGCCATCGTCCGGAACGGCCGCATGGGCAGCGTCTGCGTCGCCAGGACGTGCTCGACCTCGCTGGTGCCCACACCGAAGGCCAGCGCCCCGAACGCGCCGTGCGTGGACGTGTGCGAGTCGCCGCACACCACCGTCATGCCGGGCTGGGTGAGCCCGAGCTGAGGGCCGATGATGTGGACGATTCCCTGCTCGGACTGGCCCATGCGATGCAGCACGAGGCCGAACTCCTCGCAGTTGCGCCGCAGCGTCTCGATCTGAGTGCGGGAGACGGGGTCGGCGATGGGCAGGTCGATGCCGACCGTCGGCACGTTGTGGTCCTCGGTCGCGAGGGTGAGATCCGGCCGTCGGACCCGGCGGCCGGCGAGGCGGAGCCCTTCGAACGCCTGCGGACTGGTGACCTCGTGCACGAGGTGGAGGTCGATATAGAGCAGGTCCGGCTCCCCGTCCGCGCGGTGCACGAGGTGTGCGTCCCATACCTTCTCGGCAAGGGTCCTGCCCATGACGGCGTCCTCTCGCTGGGGCTGCGCTGCCCGTCGGACGGATGGTCGTCGCGACACCGGCGTCGCGCTAGTTGCCATCTCGTATGTTGAGATGGCAATATCGATTCATGGACAACTCTAGCGGAGTCGGAGTCCTGGACAAGGCGGCCCTCGTCCTGTCGGCGCTCGAGGCGGGCCCGGCGACACTGGCCAATCTCGTCAACTCCACCGGCCTCGCCCGTCCGACCGCACACCGTCTCGCGGTCGCACTCGAGCACCACCGACTGGTCTCGCGCGACCTGCACGGACGCTTCATCCTCGGACCCCGGCTCGGTGAACTGGCAACCGCGGCCGGCGAGGACCGGTTGCTGGCGGCCGCAGGCCCCGTCCTGGCCCGGCTGCGCGAGGCCACCGGGGAGAGCGCGCAACTGTTCCGCCGCCAGGGCGACCACCGCATCTGCGTCGCCGCGGCCGAACGTCCCACCGGCCTGCGCGACACGATCCCGATCGGTGCCACCCTCACCATGCTTGCCGGCTCCGCGGCGCAGATCCTGCTGGCCTGGGAGGAACCCGAGCGGATGCATCGCGGCCTGCAGGGCGCCCGCTTCACCGCCACGATGCTCGCCGCCGTCCGTCGCAGGGGCTGGGCCCAGAGCGTCGCCGAGCGCGAGCCCGGTGTCGCATCAGTGTCTGCGCCGGTACGGTCGTCGAGCGGCCGGGTCGTGGCGGCCGTCTCGGTGTCCGGGCCGATCGAGCGGCTCACCCGACAACCGGGACGCATGCACGCGGCGGCCGTCCTCGGCGCCGCGGAGCGCCTGACCACCGTCCTGCGCAGCGTCGAGGACTGAGACCACACCGGCCGGTTCAGCGCACGCGGGTGTGCCACCGTGCGAAGATCACCGGACCCCCTGTCGACCTGGGGTCGAAGGGGGCCTCGAGACGTAGCCCCGACGGGATTCGAACCCGCGCTACCGCCTTGAGAGGGCGGCGTGCTAGGCCGCTACACAACGGGGCCGGTGCGACGATCGTCGCGGTGCGGAACTCTACCGGAGGCCGGATCGCGTTCCAAACTG
>Ga0299914_10003698_pt1 | contig 10860 bp, 8 predicted proteins | sample RVTome_10_FD_201361 | JGI IMG/M metagenome (GOLD analysis project Ga0299914, IMG submission 201361) | Soil microbial communities from uranium-contaminated site in the Upper Colorado River Basin, Wyoming, United States - RVT153D57 (version 2) ... | reverse complement strand
GGCTCGATCGGTGACAACATCTCACTGGGATGCATTCGTCTCCCCAACGACGTGATCGCCGCCCTCCACGAGATGGTCCCGATAGGCACGCGGGTCACCATCACCGCATAGTCATTGCCGCATTGGCGAGGACCTTGCTCGCCCGCTCCTTGGTCTCGGCGACGACCACGTAACGGTGGTCCTCCTCCCAGATCTTCGTCACCAGTGTCTCTCCTGGGAAGACATGCCCGGTGAACCGCGCCGTGTACGTCTCCACCTTCTCGGGCTCTCCCCCCAGAGCCACCTCGACCACCGCCTTGCTGACGATCCCGTAGGTGCAGAGCCCGTGGAGTATCGGCCGTTCGAAACCCGCCAACGCCGCAAAGCCAGGGTCGGCATGGAGGGGGTTCCTGTCTCCCGAGGCCATCCTGTAGAGCAGCGCCTGCTGAGGGAGGGTGGGTGACTCCACGACATGGTCGGGGTCCCTGTCAGGAGCATGGTTGGCGGCGGGTGGGCCACTGTCTCCTCCGAAGCCGCCTTCGCCCCGCACGTAGATCCCGGAGCGATTGGTGAACAGGGGGTTCCCGGATTCCTCCAGGACCGACACGACCTCTATGACGACCAGGGCCCCCTTCCCCTTGTCGTAGATGTCGACGACGCTCCCGGTTTGGATCACAGTGCCCGACGTCGGGATCGGCGAGTGCACGGTCAGAGCCTGATCACCGTGGAGAATGCGGGCCAATTCGATGTCGAGGCCATCCACGGCCCCGATGCTCATCATGGTTGCGAAGGGCGGGATCGTCCCGTAGGCCGGAATCGCCTCGAGGTCGGCTTCGTATGCGTATTTCAGCTCATCGGCCGAGGTCGGCGGGTTCCCGGCGCCCACGCCGAGGTTGTAGAGGATGATGTCCTCTTCGGACCACGAAAACCGACTGCCCGGCAACTCGGCGCCGACCGCCTCGGCGACGTCGATCGGCATCAGCCGGCCAACATTCGGCCCAGGAGCATGATCTCGTCGTTGTTGTCGAGAGGGATCACGTAGTCGGAGAGGTCACGTATCTCATCGATGTGCGCGTTGACCGCTTCGACCGACGGCACCTCGTCGGTGCCGGCGAACCATCCATTGTTGGTCGCGATGAACACACGCCCATAGCGTCCACCACCCACGGTGAAGATCTCGTGGCTGTGCTCGTTGGCCTCCGAGCACAGATACACGACCATCGGGGTCACCTGCTCCGGGGCGACCATGTCGGCGAACGGGCCGAGGAGATCCTCGGTCATCCGGGTCTTGGCGATCGGGGCGATGGCGTTGGACTTTATGTTGTACTTGGCGCCCTCGATGGCGATGACGTTGGACAACCCGACGAGACCTGCCTTGGCCGCGCCGTAGTTCGCCTGGCCGAAGTTGCCGAAGAGCCCCGAAGCAGACGATGTGAACACGAAGCGCCCGTAGGAGTGCTCCCGCATCACCTTGAACGCCGGGGAGGAGACGTGAAACCCGCCCCTCAGGTGCACGTCGATGACCGCCTCCACCTCGGTCATGGTCATGTTGGTGAACGATTTGTCACGGAGGATGCCGGCGTTGTTGACGACTATGTCGACCGTGCCGAACGAGTCCAGCGCCGACTGGACGATCGCCTCGCCGCCCTCCTCTGTGGACACGGAGTCGTAGTTGGCCAATGCCTCTCCACCGGCGTTCTCGATCTCGGAGACGACTCGGTCGGCCGCCGATTCCGACGAACCGGTCCCGTCGACCGCACCCCCGAGGTCGTTGACGACGACCCGTGCCCCGCGACGAGCCAGTTCGAGGGCGTAGGTGCGACCGAGACCGCCGCCCGCCCCGGTGACGATCGCAACGCGACCATCGAATGTGATTGTCTCACTCAATGTGACTGCCTTCCTGTCGACGAATCAGAGACCCAGAGACCGACCGATGATCTCTTTCATGATCTCGGTCGTCCCCCCGTAGATGGTTTGCACCCGTGCGTCCCTGAAAGCACGAGCGATTGGGTACTCCTCCATGTATCCCCAGCCACCGAAGAGCTGCAGACAACGGGCGATCACCCGGTTCTCGAGCTCGGTCACCCACCACTTGGCCTTGGCCGCCTCCTCCGCGCTCAGCCTCCCGTCGTTCAGGGCCATTATCTGGGAGTCGACGTAAGTCTGAGCGATGTCGAGCTCGGTGCGCATCTCGGCCATGACGTGTTTCACCGTCTGGAAGCTCCCAATCGGTTGGCCGAAGGCCTGCCGTTCCTTGATGTACTCGAGAGTCCAGTCGAAGGCCGCCTGGGCGTGTGCAATCGAGCCCGTGCTCAACGAGAGCCGCTCCTGGGGGAGATTGTCGAGGAGATGGAAGAACCCTCTACCTTCCTCACCGAGCAGATTCCCGGCGGGCACACGGACGTCGTCGAAGAACAGCTCGGCGGTGTCCTGGGCGTGGAGGCCGATCTTCTCGAGGTTTCGGCCCCTCGTGAACCCCTCCATGCCGTCCTCCACGACCAAGAGGCTCATCCCGGTGTGACGCTGGTCGGGGTCCGTCTTCACCACGGTCACGATGAGGTCGGAGTTGATCCCGTTGGTGATGAAGGTCTTCGAGCCGTTGACGATGTAATCGCCACCGTCGCGGGTCGCCGACGTCTGGATGCCGGCGAGGTCGGACCCGGCGCCGGGCTCGGTCATCGCGATGGCACCCATCAGGCCACCGGACACCAGGTCCGGGAACCAACGCTCTTTCTGCTCATGCGTGCACAACTCGATGAAATACGGCAGCACCACGTCGTTGTGCAACGTGAGGCACATGCCTGAGGCGAAGGCGTCGGCAGCCATGATCTCCTCGACGATGACCGCGTTGAATCGAAAGTCTGCCACTCCCCCACCCCCGTGCTCCTCCGGGATGGTGATACCGAGAAGACCGGCCTGGCCGGCCTTTCGAAACATCTCCTTGTCCACGCTGCCGGCATGCTCCCACTCGAGGACGTGGGGGACGATCTCGGTGTCGATGAATCTCCGGGCCGACTTCCGGAAGAGGTCGTGGTCGGCGTCGAAGATGGCCCGGGACATGCGACGGGCTACTCAGACCCCGACGTACATCGACTCGATCTCGTCGGAGTAGCGGTCGAGCACCACCCGACGCTTGAGCTTGAGCGACGGAGTCACCTCGCCGCTGTCCGGTGTCCACTCGTCGGGGACGATCAGCCACTTCTTGACCTGCTCGACACGGGCCACGGACTCGTTGGCCTCGGCGACGGCCTTGGCCACCTCGTCCAGCACCTCCGGAAGCCGGGAGAAGCTGGCCAGATCGACGTACTCGATCCCGCGAGCCGCCGCCCACTCCGGCGCCTCCTCGTGGTCGAGGGCGATGATCATGCTGAGGAACTTCCTCTGATCGCCGATCATGCACGCCTTCGAGATCAGGGGATGGTTGCCGAGCAGCGTCTCCAGCTTTGCCGGAGCGATGTTCTTGCCGGCGGCCGTGATGATGATCTCCTTCTTCCGGCCCACGATCCAGACGTAGCCGTCCTCGTCGATGCGAGCCAGGTCGCCGGAATGGAGCCAGCCCTCGGAGTCGAATGTCTCCGTCGTGGCATCGTCGAGCTTGTAATAGCCCTGGCTGACGATCCCACCACGCATCATGAGCTCGCCGTCATCGCCGGTCCTCACCTCCACGCCAGGGAGGGGCCTGCCGACCGAGCCGATCTTCATCGCCCCGGGAAGGGTGGCGGTCGCAGGGCCGGTGTTCTCGGACATCCCGTAGATCTCGAACAAGGGCACGCCAATGGTGTGGAAGAACCTGATCAGATCGGGGTTGATCGGGGCGGCGGCGGTGATGGCGAGCTTGACGTCCTCCATGCCCAATCCCTCGCGAACCTTGGAAAGGGCGATGCCGTCGAGAAGACCGGCCAGGGCAGGCCCCTTCTTACCTCGATCTTCGGCGTCGACGCGCCTGGCATTGAGGTCGAGAGCCTTCTGCAGGATCTTCCCCTTCAGACCCTCGGCTTCGGCGAACCTGGCCTGGAGTCGGGAGTGGAACTTCTCGTAGACGCGGGGGACGCCGACGAACACGGTCGGCTTGGCGATCTGGATGTACTCGAGGACACCGGCGAGGTTGGAGCAGTACCAGACCTGGCCGGCGAGATAGGTTCCCAGATAATGAGTGGCGAGACGCTCGGCGATGTGGGCGAGAGGCAGGTATGACACCATGCGCTGGCCCATCTCGAGGTCAGCCGCCCGGCGCAGGCTCTCCAGGGTCCAGACGACGTTGCGGTGGCTGATCATCACACCCTTGGGAGTCCCCGTGGTGCCCGACGTGTAGATCAGAGTGGCGAGGGCGTCGGGTGAGATCGCCGACGCCGAGCGGCTGACCACCTCCGGATCCTCCTGGAGACGACGCACCCCCCTCGCCAGCAGGTCGTCCCAGGAGAGGACCCAATCGAGTGTGTCGTAGTTCTCGGCACCCGACATCAACACCACGTAGCGCAGGTTGGGCAGCTCGGAGCGAATCTCCTCCCAGCGCTTCATGAAGTCGAGATCTTCGAGGATCGCCACCGTCGCCTTGCAATTGTCGGCGATGTACTGGATCTGGCTGGCGGCGAGAGTCGAGTAGATCGTCACCGGTGTGGCGCCGGTGTGCACAACGGCGAAGTCGGCGATCACGTGCTCGGGCCGGTTACCCGACATGATGGCGACGAACTCGCCGTCACCCACTCCGAGGGTCTCGAGACCTGCAGCCGCCCTGTGGACCACGTCGCGATACTGGGACCACGTGAGACTCTGCCACTCCCCGTTCTTCCAATGGATCGCGGGCTCGTTCGCAAAGTTGTCGGCGTTGCGATCGAACGAGTCGATGATCGTCTTACCCTCGACGACAGCGTCGATCTCGGCTCGCTCGGTCAGAGCGACAGCGTTTACGGTCACGTCTCCTCCGCGGATCAGGCAATAGCTCCGGAACCACGGAGCTTACCGATCTCGCCCTGACTAAACCCGGCTGCGGTGAGCACCTGGTCGGTGTCCGAGCCGGGTCGTGACGGAGATCGATCGATCCGGCCCGGAGTTGCCGAGAATCGAGGTGCCGGCGAGGGTTGTGAAACCCCCTCCACGTCGACGAAGGTTCCCCGCGCCTGGTTGTGGGGATGTTGCCCGGCCTCCGCCATGGAGAGGACGGGGGCGACGCAGGCGTCGGTCCCGTCGAAGAGCGCCGACCACTCGTCGCGGCTGCGCGACTCGAATCGGGCCCTGAACAGCTCTCGCATCGCCGGCCATCGGTCGCGGTCGTGCTGCGCTCCGACTTCTTCGGGCCTCAGTCCGAGACGGTCCACCAAGACGGCGAAGAATTGAGGCTCGAGCGCACCGACCGCGACATGCCCACCGTCGGCCGTCCCATAGACGGTGTAGAAGGGAGCCGCACCGTCGAGCAGGTTGGAGCTCCGTCGTGGCTGCCACCAGCCACCGGCCATCAAGCCGTGATGCGAGGCCATGAGGAGAGCGGAGCCGTCGACCATCGACGCATCGACCACCTGGCCCTCGCCAGAGGTGCGGGCATGGATGATCCCGGCGAGGACGCCCACTGCGAGGAGCATCGCTCCTCCCCCGAAGTCGCCGACCAGGTTGAGCGGCGGCACCGGGTCCTCCCGGGGGCCGATGGAGTGCAGCACCCCTGAGAGGGCGATGTAATCGATGTCGTGACCCGCCATGTCTGCCATGGGCCCGTCCTGGCCCCATCCCGTCATCCGCCCGTAGACGAGAGAGCGATTGCGAGCCAGGCACACCGCCGGTCCGATGCCGAGACGCTCGGTGACGCCTGGCCGAAAGCCCTCGATGAGGGCGTGTGATCGCGCGATGAGACTCAGCGCCACCTCCACACCTTCGGGATTCTTGAGATCGACCGCAATCGACGACTTCCCGCGATTGGTCACGTCGCCGTCCACCGAGCCAATGGGCATGGAGCCTCCCCCCGGGCGATCGATCCTGATCACCTCGGCACCCAGGTCGGCGAGGACCATCCCGCAGAAGGGGGCGGGCCCGATCCCCGCCAACTCCGTCACGACTACCGATGCCAGCGGTCCGGACATCAGGGGCGAGATTCGATCACATCGACGGACTCGACCAGAGCCGGGAGGTACTCATGGGACGGGCTCATGCCGAAGGCACCGTACATGAGGGCTCCCAGGATGACGTTGGCGCTGTCATCTGTCTCGGCGAGGGGGTTCATGTCGGCCGGCTCCGAATTCAAGGCGACCACGATCGACTCCTTGCCGGTCCACGAGGCGACATTCCACAGGTCGGACGACAGCGTGTAATTGGGCTCAGGGCCCTGCACCTCTGGGGTCCACGCCATGAGCGTCGGCTTCTGATAGAGAGGGATCAGCGCCCGGTCTTCGAGGTACCCGCGGTCGGCGCGGTTGTATGTCCCGGCTCGTTCGCCGGGATCGGTGATGCTCTCCGTCGAACGCACCAGCGACTCGACCTGCTCCGAGCAGTATCGGTTCACGTTGAGATCACCGGCCTCGTCGCAGAAGTACGTCGAATTCGAGGTCAGCGGGTCGGGTCGCGCCCGCCAGGAGAAGTTGATCAGCTGCCAGACATCGGGCCCGCCGAACAGAAAGTCCCGGGTGACGAAGGCCGACGGGCTTCTCAGGTCGGATCTCAGCGCTATGCCGATCGCCGCCAGGTCCTCGCGGGCCGACTCGAAGATCTCGCGGCGGGCCGGGTCGTCGTTGGTCGACGCCCACACGAACGACATCTCGATCCCGTCACACACCTGGATCCCGTCGGCACCACGGGCACAGCCATTGTCGAGGAGGATCTGCTCGGCCCGCTCCGGGTCATGAGCGACGTCGTAGTGGGGCTCGTACCGCTGAGTCCCGGCCATGAAGACCGTGCTGTCGAGTGGAGTCGATTCGGGTGAGATCGAGCGGATCGTGCGATCGAGGATCTCCTCCCTGTCGATGGCCAGAGACATCGCCTCCCTGGCCCAACGCTGTGAGAGCAGCGGATGGCCATGGTGGAAGTCGATGTGCTCCCAGAAAGGGCCCGGGGAGAACGTGTGATCGACGCCGTCGAGAGAGGAGACCGCTTCGGCCATGGCCTGATCGGGTCGGGTGACGATGACGTCGACCTCGCCGTCCGCGAGGGCTCCCAACATCTCGGTGTCGTCGATGAAGACGAAGGTGATCTCCGCGACGTTGCCGAGCGGTGCCCCGCTCAAAGTGTCCTCCGAGCCCCACCACTGCGGGTCGCGGGCCACGGTCAAGCGGTCCCCCTCCTCCCAGCCAACGAACCGGAACGGGCCAGTGGTGCTGACCTCCGCGATGGAGGCTGGGTCCTCCCCCATCCGGATCACCCTGCCGAAAAGGGTCTGCCAGGCACCGAACGGCTCTTCGAAGACCACCATCACGGTGCGCTGGTCGATGACCTCGACGCCGGCGACCGCGGAGTAGTCGGATGACCCGGCAACAGCCGTCCGGTCGACGGAGACGGTGTGGGCGAAGTCGTCGCCGGTCACCGGCATGCCATCTGACCACTCGGCGCGGGGATCGATGTGATAGACCACGCAGAACTCGGTAGGGCACTCGGGGCCGGCCTGGAGGGCCTGGTCCGCCCGCGCGGCGGCCGTGGTGGTGCTGGCGCGGTCCACGGTCGTATTCACCCGCTCTGGAACCGGTCGCGGTGACCCTGGCCCACTCACGGTGGGGGCACACGCAGTCACGATGACCACTATCGCTGCGACGATTCGTGAGGTCCGGGTCATCGGGTCAGGGGCTTATGCGAACCGACTCGGGCCAGGCCCCCGGTATGGCGGCGTGCCCACCGATGATGGACTCGACAGGGAACTCCACGCCGGAGTCGAAGCCCTCGATGACAGCCGGGCGGTACAGGGTCACATAGGGAAGGTCGGTGGCGATGATCCGCTCCATCTCCTTGGTCCAGGTGGCCGCCTCCTCCAGTGATCGGGCGGCCACGAACGCGTCGGCAGCGGCGTCGAATTCGGCGCTGGCATAGCCGGTGGTGTTGAGCCCCCCCGACTCGACTCCGTTGCGGGAGTGGAAGAGAGCCACGAGCGTCAGCCCGGGAAGAGCCAGGTTGGGCCGTCCCCATCCCAGCACGTGGAGATCCCACCCGAGGATGGCGTCTGTGGAGTCGGGCTCAACCGCGACGTCGACCACCGAGTCGAGATCGCTCGGCTGGCTGGTGACGGACATGCCCAGATCGGCCATCCATTGTGCAATCCAGAGTGCGAATGTGGCTCGCGCCGGGTCGTCCCCGCCCCCCGGGGCGGAAAGGATCGTCAGGGCGGGCACGTCGACGCCGTTGGGCATCTCGAGACCGATTCCCGGAGTGACATCCACGAATCCTCCCTCATCGTCGACGACGACCGTCGGTGGCACCTCCCAGGTGTATCCGGCCTCGGTCAACATCGCGATGGCGGCTTGGTAACGCTCCCTCTCGGGCATCGGGTCGCCGCCGGCCCATCCCGGCCGCTCGACATCGGGCTCGTACCAGGTGGTGAGTGAGGGGTGGACGATCGTGTACGCAGGGAACATCGTGCCGTTGTACAACGACGAGGCGATCAACTCCTTGTCGATGACCGTGGCCACAGCTCGTCGAAATACCGGATCGGACATCGGCGGCTTGCGCAGGTTGAAGGCGAGGAACCTGAAACCGTCCGCCTGACTGAGCGACAGGCCGATCTCGCCTTCACCGGCGAGCTGGTTGTATCGAGGGAAGCTCATCCCATCCGGGTGGAACACGAAGTCGATCTCACCTCCGGAGAGAGCATCGTAGGCTTCCGCCTCGCTCTCGAACCCATGCCATTCCACGCCCGAGACGAACGGGCCCACGACATGATGGGCCACGACACTGCCTGAGGCTTCGCCGCCATATACCTCGTCACCGACGGCCGGTCCCGCCACACGCACCGACCCGTCGGAGTAGACGACGGTCTCGGTGCCCCGGGCGTGGTAGCCCGGATTGGATCGGGTGACGGCGAGGTTCTCTTCCCACGACTCGAAGATGAGGGAACCAGCCGATGGCTCCTGAGGAGACTCGACCGAGTACAGATGCTCCCGGCCGGCCTCACGGGCCACCCGGCCCTGGTATGCGATCACCTCGGTCGGGGCCACCTCTTCGGGTGCCACGTCGTTGCCTGGGTCGGCGTCGGACAACGTGGCCGCGGCGATGGCAGCCCGGGCCTCCTCGTCGCTGGTGGCGGCGCGAGCCTCGTCGGCGGCGACGCGGGCGGCGTCGACGTGCGGCGCCCAGAAGTGAGAAGGGACCAGGGGGGCCATCGCCACCCCGGTCTGCCATGCGGTAATCGACGGGCTCTCGCTGAATTCGATACGCACGGTGAGTTCGTCGACGGCGGACACGTCTGCCACCGTCGCGGGGAAGCTGGCTGCGTGGGACCCGCCGAGATCGAACTCACGAACCACGTCGAAGTAGAAGACCAGGTCTGACGCTGTCACCTCCTCGCCGTCCGACCAGAGCACTCCTTGCCGCAGGCTCTGCTCGACCGCCCAGACCGACCCTTGTTGTGTCGCCTCGCTCGGCTCGGGGCCCGAAGCAAGGGAGGGCACCAGGGCAAAACCCGGTCGGGTCAGCTCGAAGAGCGACTCCTTGGTGCTCTCGAGCAACGCCTGATTCTCGACCGTCGCCACGGTGTCCATCGCCGCCCACCAGTTGGCTGTGGTGATGGGCGAGGTCAGGCCCACGCGCAAGACCGGACCTTCGACAGCCGGGTCGGGCCGAGCCGTGGTGGTCGTGGTAGGCGGCGGTGCGGTGGTGGTCGTCGTGTCGGCGGTCTCGTCCGAGCAGGCACCGACCATCAGGGCGAGCGCACATGCGACGGCTATGGCCCGGCGAGATCTCACGGTCGGAGACATCGTATTTGGGGGGGATGCTCGCTTACCCGGAATGTCATGTGAGCAGTATCGACACCCTTCTAACCTCACTGAAAGTGTCAGGAGGACGAAGGTGATCTGGAAAGGCGTGGGCGCCCTCGGTGTCGCGGCAGGCCTCGTCATCATGTTTGTCGTCGGTCTCGCCCGCCTCACGGTCCCCGACGAGCCCACCTTCGGCGAAGGGTTCGAGGACGCCGCGGAGAACCCCGACGGATCGATCGACTTCATTCCCACCGCCATCGGTGGCGAGTTGCAGATCAGCGGGGCCAGGGAAGGCACCATCACCCTGGACGGCCAGGTCGACGGTCCCACGTACGGGTTGGGCAGCGGGCAAGCCAGGGTCTTTTTCGAGAGTGACCCCTTGGCGATCAATCAGATGTCCTATGACGGCCTGGCCTTCTTCCCCGAGCCAGCGGACTGCGAGTTCACCATTGGTCAGCACAACGAGGAGACCGGGCTGGCGGCGGTCCAGATCACCTGCGCTGAGTTGGTGGATATCAGAGGCAACGGCACCGTCTCGATCTCGGGTTTCGCCGCGTTGCCCGCCGACCTCGTCGTCGACCTCGACCTCCCGGAGACCGGCGGGACGGTCACCGTTGGCGACGTGACATTCGAGCCCGAGGATCCCGTGCTCTTCATCGGGCCGAGCTTCGAGGGCAGTGGCGCCAACGAGATCGGGATGAATCTGTTCACACCCGACATCGGGCCGGGAGCCGAGGACACCGCCGCCGTCTTTTTCGCCTACGACGGGACCACGGACACTCTGACGTTGACTCAAGTCAGTTTGCGACGTGGCGTCGCGGAGGTGGACCCCGGAGAGTGTGAGACACAGAACGAGGAGCTGACGGTCATCAACCCCCAAGCTTCGATCTGGGAGGTCACCTTCAGCTGCCAATCCGTGGACGTGTCCTCCCAGGGCTCGGTGCCGGTGACCGGCGACGTCGTATACGAGAAGATCTTCTTCGCCGAGCCCTAGCCAGACTGC
>Ga0299914_10003697_pt1 | contig 10863 bp, 13 predicted proteins | sample RVTome_10_FD_201361 | JGI IMG/M metagenome (GOLD analysis project Ga0299914, IMG submission 201361) | Soil microbial communities from uranium-contaminated site in the Upper Colorado River Basin, Wyoming, United States - RVT153D57 (version 2) ... | reverse complement strand
CCAGCCTCGACTGGGCCTGGGCCACGCCGGCCGAGGCCAGCATCTGGCCGGCCATCGGCGCGGTGAGCCCCAGGGCCACCATGGCCTGCACGAAGCTGCGGCGGCTCACGCGCCCCGACTTCACCTAGTCGATCATCGTCCTGAGTTCACGCTCGTCCATGGATTCCTCCGGCCGGGATGGTTACCCTGCTCAACGAACAGTGGTCCCTTATAGTTTCGCCCGCAGGCCCTGTCAAGACTGGTCAGACCTTACCACCATGCGGGTGGCGACCTGGAGCGCCTCGACCATCGACTCGTGGTTGGCGATGCCCTTCCAGGCGCGGTCGAACGCGGTGCCGTGATCGACGGAGACCCGCAGGAACGGCAGACCGACGGTGACGTTGACGCCGGACAGGCCCGTCCACGTCTTCGACGTCTCCTCGTACTCGAAGCCGAGCGTCTTGACCGGGATGTGGCCCTGGTCGTGGTACATGGCGACGACGATATCAAACTCGCCACCGCGGGCCCGCGAGAAGAGGGTGTCGGCCGGCAGGGGCCCGGTGACGTTCAGACCGTCGGCCCGCGCGGCCTCGATGGCCGGCACGATGTGATGCTGCTCCTCGTCGCCGAACAGCCCGTCCTCGCCGGCGTGCGGGTTGAGGCCGGCCACCGCGATGCGCCCGCGCGGCTGCCCCAGGCTCTCGAGCGTCCGCTGGGCGAGCTGGATCGTCTTCAGCACCCGCTCGCGTGTCACGAGATCGGGCACCCGCCGCAGGGCGACGTGCGTCGTCACGTGGATGACCTTGAGCTCCTTGCCCATCAACAGCATCGCGAAGTCGCGCGTGTGGCTGAGGTGCGCCAGGATCTCGGTGTGGCCGGAGTGGGGCACGCCGGCGGCGGCCAGCGCCTCCTTGTTGACGGGCGCGGTGACGATGGCGTCGATGGCTCCGGACCGGGCCAGCGCGACCGAGCGCTCGATGTACTCGTAGGCGGCGCGCCCGGCCGCGGCGCTCACCTCGCCCCGGGGGAGGGTGGCCATGTCGACGTTGGCCAGATCGAGCAGCTCCAGCGTGTCGTCCGCCCAGCGACAGTCGGCGATGCGCGGCACGGTGTGCAGGACCAGCCCGCTGCCGATCAGCGCGAGGGCCTCCCGCATGGGCCCGGCGGCGCCGATCACGACCAGGCGGCAGCTGGCGCCCACGGTGGGCTCCCCGGCGGCGCGGGCGATGATCTCCGGCCCCACGCCGGCCGCATCGCCCATGGTCACCCCCAGCACGGGACGCCTCATGCCACGCCCTCCTTCTGCAGCGACACCAGCAGATCGGGCGGGCCGAACCCGCCCGCCTTGGTGAGCCACGGCAGCGGGGCGCGGCCCGGCACTCGCAGATGACCGAGGGCCAGGCCAGGGGCCGGCGCGCCCAGCAGGTCGATGCGCTCGGCGTCGAGCGCCTTCCACAGCGCCGCGGCGGTCTCGCCGCCCGTGACGACCACCAGGTCCCAGGCCTCGCGCCGGAGCGCCTCGGCCGCCTGCTCGACCAGGCGCGTCAGTGTCGCGGCGCCATCGCCGGTGGCGCGCTCGGGGGTGGCGAGCACGGCGAGCCCGGCGGCTCGCGCCTCGCGGATCTGCCGGCGCGTGGCGGGATGCTGGCTGCCGGCGACGACGAGCCAGCGCGAGCCCGCCGGCAGCTCGACGCGCTCGGCGAACAGCCCGAGCCGGATGGCGAGCGCCCGGGCCAGGCCGGCCGCGCCGATCAGCAGTGGCGCCGGCGCGACGGCCAGCGCGGCCTCGACCAGCGCATCGAGATCGGCGTCGGTCTCGGCATCGGCGACGATGACGGTGCCGCCCAGCCGCCGCAGCCGGGCGGCGAGCGCGTCGGGGCCCATGCGGAGCTGCTCGATCGGGATCCACGCCAGCGCCCGGTCGAGCTGCGGGCGGAGGAGATCCACGACGCTGGAGCCGCGTCCCGGAAAGCGTGGGTCACGAGCGATCGGCGTGTCGGCGACCGGCAGGCCGTCCACCAGCAGCACCCGGTCGAGGACGACCCGCCGCTGGGCGGGGAAGGCGGGGCACACGATCGCGGTCGTCACCGCGAGCGCACGCATGAGCGCGTCGACCTCCGCCCCGATCGGGCCGCGCAGGGTGGAATCGATCTTCTTGAACCATGCGCCCGCACGCCCGCGCGCGTCGGCCACGGCGCCGACGCGCTCGGCGGCCTCGACAGGCTCCAGCGCGCGGGTCTCGGTGTCGACCACCCGGACCACGGCGTCCGGGGGCCGGCGCGGCCACATGGTGACGGCCACCGGCGCGCGGCCGGCGAAGAGCGTGCCGGTGTCGCAGGCGCCGGTGAGATCGTCGGCGACGATGGTCAAGGGCCGGGCACGCGTCGGCCTCATCGGGGTAGCTCACTATAGAGGCCCCGGCAGGGAGGCGCAACTCGACGGCCGCCCCGCGCGGCTAGCGGCGCAGGACGAAGACCTCGACGAGCGAGTCCTCCGGCTCGAAGGTCGAGCCTCCGCCATTCCATCGCACGAGCGCCTGGCAGGGCTCCACGAGCACCAGCCCGACGACGATGCCCAGCGCGCCCTGGGGGTCGGCCCGACGGCGAACCTTCTGGCCGATCTGCAGCTGAAGACGGGGGACCACGCTGGACATCAGCTACCTCCCTGTCGCGAGGGTTGCACGCCAACGACGGAGAGGCGAAGCATGCCCCCGCCGGGGACGAGGGTCAATGAGACTTTGGTGGCACCCGATCGCGCGGCGGTGCCGGGCTCTCTGCCGGTGGAGGTATACTGCGGTGATTCGATGCGACTGCTGGTGGCCGTCGTGACCGTGCTCGCCCTCGTCATCGCCGCGGCGGCTGTCGGGTTCCTCGAAGCCCCGGCCCCGCACGACAGGGGCGTGTCCGCCTCGCCGCCGGCAGCGACGACGCCGGTCGGGGCGCCGGCGCGGGGCCGCGCCGGCAAGGTGCTGCCCCTGGCGGAGGCAATGAACGAGCTGAACCTGATGCGGCCCTCGCGCACGAAGGCGGCGGAGGACTTCGCGCTCGGCACGCCGCACGGCGGGACGTTCCGGCTGTCCGAGCACCGCGGCAAGGTGGTCATGGTGAACTTCTGGGCGACCTGGTGTCCGCCCTGCCTGGAGGAGATGCCGGCGATGGACCGGCTGTACCGCCAGCACCGGGACGGTGCCTTCACGCTGGTGGCGGTGTCGGTGGATGCCGACCCGGCGAAGGTGACCCCGTTCCTGACGGCCCACCAGCTCAGCTTCCCGGTCGGGCTCGACCCCCGCATGGAGCTGGCGAACTCCTACGCCGTGCGCGCGCTCCCGTCGAGCTTCATCATCGACCGGGCCGGCAACCTGGCCGCGCTGGCGATCGGGCCCCGTCACTGGGACAGCAACGCCGCGCACTCGCTGGTCGAGGGCCTGGCGCGCCAGCCGTGATGGCAGGCGCCTCGCTCGGCGTGGTGGTCGCGTTCAGCGCCGGCCTCTTCTCGTTCCTGTCCCCGTGCGTGCTGCCGCTGTTCCCCTCCTACCTGTCCTTCATCACGGGCATGTCGGTGAACGATCTGTCGGGCGACCTGACGGCAGCCGCCCGCCGCCGCGTGCTCCTGCACTCGGTCACGTTCGTGCTGGGCTTCTCGCTGGTGTTCGTGGCACTCGGTGCCTCGTTCAGCGCGGCCGGCCAGCTGCTCTTCCAGTACCGGGACTGGATCCGCATCGCCGGCGGCGTCATGATCGTGCTCTTCGGGCTCTACATCGCCGGCCTGCTCAACATCGGGCTCTTCGCTCGCACCCAGCAGTGGCAGATCCGCGAGAAGCCCGCCGGGTACGTCGGCTCGTTCCTGGTCGGCGTGACGTTCGCGATCGGCTGGACGCCCTGCGTGGGGCCCATCCTGGGCGCCATCCTGTCGCTGGCCGGTACGGCCGAGACCGTGCAGCGGGGCGTCGGGCTGCTGATCGCGTATTCGGCCGGGCTGGGCGTGCCGTTCCTGCTCTCCGCGCTCGCGCTCGGCTCGTTCCTGAAGTTCTTCAGGCGTTACCGCCCGTTCATCCCGGTGGTGGAGCGCGGCGCCGGCGTGCTGCTGGTGGTCGTCGGCGTGCTGGTGGTGAGCAACTACTACGTGATCCTCAACTCCTGGGCGATCTCGCTGACCCCGGAGTGGCTGCTCCGGCGGCTCTGAGCGGGCCCGTGGGCGTTCACGTCCGGGTCCCCGCCACCTCGGCCAACCTCGGTCCCGGCTTCGACGCGCTCGGCCTGGCGCTGGCCCTCCACAACGAGGTCACTGCCAGCGAGGCCGACGGCGTGAGCGTGACGATCGAGGGGGAGGGGGCGGGGCGACTGTCGCCCGGCCGCGACAATGTGGTGGCGCGCGGCGTGCGGGACGCGTACGAGGCGGCGGGGCGGCCGTTCAAGGGGGTGGCGCTCATGTGCGTGAACCGGGTGCCGACGGCGCGCGGGCTCGGCTCGAGCGCGGCGGCGTGGGTCGCGGGCCTGGTCGCCGGCAACGCGTTGCTCGGAGGCCCGCTCTCGCGAGACGCCATCCTGGCGCTCGCCGCGCGGGCCGAGGGCCACCCCGACAACGTCACCGCCGCGCTGCTGGGCGGGCTCACGGTATCGTGCGAGCTGCCCGAGGGGCGCATCGCCGCGGTCTCGCTGCCGGTGCCGGAGGCGCTGCGCTGGGTGGTGCTGGTGCCCGAGGTCACCAGCGCGACGGCCGAGGCGCGCGCGGTGCTGCCCCCGTCCTGCCCGCGGGCCGACGCCGTCTTCAACGTCCAGCGCGTGGCGCTGCTGCTGGCGGCGCTGCAGGCCCGGCGCCTGGACCTGCTGGGCGCGGCGCTCGACGACCGGCTGCACCAGCCCCACCGGCTCCGGCTCTTTCCGTGGATGCCGGCCGTCGTCGAGGCCGCCCGGAGGGCGGGCGCGCTCGGCTGCGTGCTGTCCGGGGCCGGGCCCTCGCTGCTGGCCGCGGTGGAGGCCGACGGCGGCGCCGTCGCGCAGGCGATGGAGCAGGCGCTGGCCACTGCCGGCCTCCACGGGCGCGCCCGGGCGCTCGCGGTCGACACCGCCGGGGCGACGGTCCGGTCGACGTAGCCCCGCGCCGTCGCTTGACGGCGCCCGGGCCCGATGCTAATTCGGGGCGGATGAGCGAGCCCTCCCCGATGCCCGGCCGCGCGAATGGCGCGGGCGTGCTGCCCGACCACGAGCTGCGTGCGGCGATGGCGGCCGGCTGGCTCACGGCCCCCATCCCGCTCGGCGACGAGCAGTTCCAGCCCGCCAGCCTCGACCTGCGCCTGGGGCCGGTCGCCTATCAGCTCCGCGCCAGCTTCCTGCCGTTTCGCGAGTCGGTACAGGACCGCCTGGACGGCGCCGGCGACCTCGTCATCGACCGCCTCTCGCTCGCCGAGGGCGCGACGCTGCAGCGCGGCTCGGTCTACCTGGTGCCGCTGCTGGAGGCGCTGGCCCTGCCGGCCGGGGTGCGAGGCCGGTCGAATCCCAAGAGCACGACCGGACGGCTCGACATCTTCACCCGGGTCATCACCGACCGCACACCGCGCTTCGACGAGATCGCCCCCGGATACCGTGGCCCCCTGTACCTCGAGATCTCGCCGCAGTCTTTCCCCGTCCGCGTGCAGGCCGGCGCCTCGCTGAACCAGCTCCGGCTGCTCGCCGGCGACGGCGCCGTCTCCGACGTCATCCTGCGAGACATCTACGAGGCCGGGCCGCTGCTCTACGACGACGACGGCCAGCCGGTACCGCCCGCGCGGGTGACGTTCAACGACGGCCTGTGCATGGGCGTGGATCTCTCGGGCCGGGCCACGGGTGGCATCATCGGCTACCGGGCGCAGCCCAACCCACCGGCCGTGGATCTCGGCCGGGTGGGCCACTACGACCCGGCGGAGTTCTGGGAGCCGATCAAGCGGCCGAGCCGAGACGCGTACATCCTGGAGGCCAACCGTTTCTACATCCTCGTGTCCAAGGAGCGCATCCGGGTGCCCCCCGAGTACGCGGCCGAGATGGTGGTCTACGATGCGGGGGCGGGGGAGATCCGGACGCACTACGCGGGCTTCTTCGATCCGGGGTTCGGCTTCGGGGACGGCAGCGTGCTGGGCACCAAGGTCGTCATGGAGGTGCGGGCCCGGGAGGTCCCGTTCCTCGTCTACGACGGCCAGACGTCCTTCAAGGTGTGGTTCGAGCGGCTGCGCAGCCGGCCGAGTCGGGTGTACGGCGTGGGGCTGGGCTCCTCCTACCAGCACCAGACCCTGAGCCTCAGCAAGCATTTCAAGCGCTAGCCCGATCGGGCCGGGCAAAGGTATTGCGGACTCCGGGCGTCTGTTAGAATTGAGGCAACGAGGTCACCGGTCGGTCGTGGACACCGTCCCGTGCCCCGATGGAGGGCCTCATGGCAGAACAGAAGAAGAAAGAGACGCGGCCCACGAAGCCATCCGAGGGTGGGGGCGACGGCGCCGCCGCCAATCCGGAGCTGGCCAAGAAGGGCAAGAAGATCAAGGAAGACATCGACAAGCTCCTGGACGAGATCGACGACATTCTCGAGGAGAACGCCGAGGAGTTCGTCAAGAGCTACGTCCAGCGCGGAGGTCAGTAGGCGATGCCGATCTACGAGTATCGCTGCCGCGGCTGTGACAAGGACTTCGAGAAGTACGTGCCCGGCGCGGCCACCCGGGTCGCCTGCCCGGCGTGCGCCAGCGGCGACGTCACCCGCAAGCTGTCGGTGTTCGGCGTCGGCGTCAACGCCGGGATGGTCGCCTCCAGCATGTCCGGAGGCGGGGGCTGCTGCGGTGGTGGCGGATGCGGCTGCCACTGATCCTCTCGCGCGTGCGGTGAGCTCGCGCCGTCTCGAGGGGCCCGTCAGGGCCCTTCGTGCTTGACGGGGTCGGGCGATCATGGACCTGCGCCGGCTCGAGATCTTCGTCAAGGTCGCCGAGCTGGGCAACTTCTCCCGGGCCGCCGAGGCACTCTTCCTCACGCAGCCGACCGTCTCCGAGCACGTGCGTGGGCTCGAGGACGAGCTCGGCGTGCAGCTCCTCGATCGCCTCGGCCGCGGCACCAGCCCCACGCCGGCCGGCTCGCTGCTGCTGGGCTACGCACGCCGCATCCTGGCGCTCTCGCGTGAGGCCGCGCAGGCGATCGAGCAGTTCCAGGGCCGGATGAGCGGCGAGCTCACCATCGGCGGCTCCAGCATCCCCGGCGAGTACATCGTGCCGAGCCTCATCGGCGCCTTCCGTGGCAAGTATCCCGACGTCCGTCTCACGCTCCTCATCGGCTCCAGCCGGGAGGTGCAGCAGTGGGTGGAGGAGGGACGGGTGGAGATCGGCGTCGTGGGGACGGCGCCGGGCAGCCGGACCCTCGAGGGCCGCCCGCTCATGGCCGATGAGCTGGTCGTGGTGGTGGGCGCCGACCACCCGTGGGCGGGCCGGCCCACCGTCTCGATCGACGAGCTCCGGGGCGAGGCCATGATCCTGCGCGAGCGCGGCTCCGGCTCGCGCGAAACCTTCGAGCGAGCGCTGCAGGGCGTTGGCCTCGATCTGGCTGACTTCCGCATCGTGGGCGAGATGGCCTCGACGCAGGCCATCAAGCAGGCGGTGCGCGCCGCCGTCGGCGTGTCGGTCATCTCAGGGCGGGCGGTGGAGGACGAGTGTCGCGCGCGGCTGCTGGCCTGCGTCAAGGTCCGGGGCCTCGCCGTCTCGCGGGCGTTTCACCTGGTCACCCATCGCGATCGCAGCCGGTCGCCGCTCGCCCAGGCGTTCCTGACCTTCCTGGAATCCCACGTGACCGAGCGGCCGTCGTAAGGCCTCATGGACCCCGTGGACGATGGCGCCCGCATCCGACTGACCTCGTACGCCGCCTGCGCCGGCTGAGCGTCCAAGATGGCTCCTGGAGATCTCCAGGAGGTGCTGGCCGGGCTCAAGCGGCCGTCGGGAGTCTCGGCCGAGGCCGAGCGCAACATGCTCGTCGGGCTAGGGCACGCCGACGACGCGGCCGTGTACCGACTGTCTGCCGACCTGGCGATCGTCGAGACCGTCGACTTCTTCCCGCCGGTGGTCGACGATCCGTGGACCTGGGGCGCGGTCGCGGCGGTCAACGCGATGTCCGACGTCTATGCCATGGGCGGCGAGGTGCTGTTCGCGCTGGCCGTGGCCGGCTTCCCGAGGGACTTCGACAAGCGCATCATCACGGAGGTTTTCCGCGGCGGGGCTGAGAAAGTAGCCGAGGCCGGTGGCGTCCTCGCCGGTGGCCACACGGTGGTGGATCCCGAGCCGAAGTACGGGCTGTGCGTCACCGGACGCGTGCACCCCGACCGGGTGCTGATCAAGGGGGGGCTGCGGCCCGGTGACCGGCTGTTCCTCTCCAAGCCCCTGGGCACCGGCGTGATCACCACCGCGGCCAAGGACGAGCAGGCGCCGGCAGACACACTGCAGGAGGCGGTGCGCAGCATGCTGCGCCTCAACCGCGTCGCCGCCCGTGTCGCCGGGCAGTTCGGCGCCGCCGGCGCCACCGACATCACGGGCTTCGGGCTGCTGGGGCACGCCGCCGAGATGATCGAGGCCTCGACCGCAGGCATCGTGCTCGACGGCGGCCGGCTGCCGCTGCTGCCGGGGGCGCTGGTCCTGGCCGAGGGCGGTCACTTCAGCGGCGGGATGAAGCGGAATCGCCGGCACCTGGACACCGTGTTCGGCGCTCGCCTGCAGATCGATCCCGCCATGCCAGCGGCCCTGGTCGCGCTGCTCACCGAGGCCGAGACCTCCGGCGGGCTGCTGTTCTCCATCGCGCCCGACCGGGCGCCGGGCGTCCTGCCCGCCTTCGAGGCGGCCGGGGAGCCGTGCTGGGAGATCGGCCAGGTCGTCGCCGAGCCCGTCATCCGCATCCGGCACTGATCGGCCTGGCCGATCGCCGGCGGCTCCGGTCATCGCCACTACCAATTTGTCTTCCTGGCGAATCTCCATACGCTGAGCGCGGATCGAAGATGCGCGAGGGCGAGCTGGATTCACAGGGAGGCATCATGGACCGACGCAGCTTCCTCAAGCAGGGGCTCGGGGTCTCGGCGGGCGTGCTCGCGACGAACCTGCCCGGGGCGCAGCGCGCGGCGCGGGCCGCCGAGGCCGGGTGGCGCACCTTCGAGGTCGTCACGCGCCTGGAGCCGACCGGGCCGTCCGGGGTGACGCGGGCCTGGGTTCCGGTGCCGCTCATGAGCGACACGAGCTACTTCCGGCGGCTCGGGGACACCTGGAAGGGCAACGCCGCGGTCGCGCGCGTGGCGCGCGACGACAAGTACGACGCCGGCTTCGTGTACGCGGAGTGGCCGGCCGCCGAGAAGGCACCGGTGATCGAGATCGCCAGCCGCTTCTCGACCCGCGACCGCGTGGTCGACGTCACCCGTCCACCGGCGAGCGGGCCACGCGAGGACCCGGCGGTCCTGCGCACCTACCTGGAGCCGACGACGCTGATTCCCACCGACGGCATCGTCCTCGAGACCGCCCGGAAGATCGTCCGGGGGCAGACGACGGAGGTCGCCAGGGCGCGCGCGATCTACGAGTGGATCGTGGAGAACACGTTCCGCGATCCGAAGGTGAAGGGCTGCGGCCTGGGCGACGTGAAGACCATGCTGGAGACCCGGTATCTGGGCGGCAAGTGCGCCGACCTCAACGCCCTGTACGTCGGGCTGGCGCGGGCGGCCGGCCTGCCGGCGCGGGATGTCTACGGCGTGCGGTGCGCCGAGTCGGCGGAGTTCAAGAGCCTGGGCAAGGGCGGCGACATCAGCAAGGCGCAGCACTGCCGGGCGGAGGTGTATCTCGGCGGGTACGGCTGGGTGCCGGTCGACCCGGCCGACGTGCGCAAGGTGGTGCTCGAGGAGAAGCCGGGAGGGAGCCTTCCGCTCACCGATCCCGCGGTGGTCAAGGCGCGGACGAAGCTGTTCGGCGCGTGGGAGATGAACTGGCTTGCCTACAACTATGCCCACGACCTGGCGCTGCCGAACGCCACCGGCAAGCCCGTCGCGTACCTGATGTATCCGCAGAGCGAGAGGGGAGCCGAGCGCAAGGACAGCCTGGAGCCGGCCACGTTCCGTTACACGATCACGTCCCGGGAAATCGCCGGCTGACGACGGGCCCGCGCGACCCGTCCGCGGTGCCCCCGGCTCTCGGGGGCGTCGGGGGCCCCGAAAGCCGGCCCGTGACGGCGCGATGGCGCCGGGGCCGCGTCAGCTGCGGGGCTGGAATCCGGGGTTCTTGAGGACGGCGAGGAGTCGGCTCTTCAGCTCGGTGGGGATGGGAACGTCGGGCAATCGTCGGGCCGCATCCATCGTGCCCCGGTAAGTATTGAGGAACGCGACGCAGGGCGGGCAGCCGTCGATGTGGAATTCGATCAGCTCCTTGGTCTCCCGGGGGAGCGTGCCGTCGAAGTAGTCGCCGAGAAGCTCGGCGATCTGCCGGCACTCGAGATCGGTGGGGCCCCCGGAGCCGCAGCTGGACATTGGCATTCATTATAGATCGATGTTCCGGCGCCCGCCGTCGATTCAGGCGCAGGTCGTTCTCGGCCCGACCCCCACCAATCGGGTATCCTGACGTCGATGGCCCGCCTCACCGTCGAGCTCGACGATGACGCGCCCGTGATGCGGGCCCTGGCCTCCCGGCGCCCTCACCCCCTTGGCGATCTTGAGCGAGCGGCGTCGGCACGCAACGCTGGCGCGTCGCTTGCAGGGCGTCGCTTGCAGCTCGGGCACGACTCGCGCGCGGTTCCGCGGTCCCTGGAAGGGGCTTCCCAGGGTCCTTATAATGGCGACGTGATCCGCATGACGGCGACGTGATTCACAGCGACGTCGCTCCAGGAGAGGAGTCTCGATGACCCAGGACGCGCGTGTTCAGGA
>Ga0299914_10003696_pt1 | contig 10864 bp, 7 predicted proteins | sample RVTome_10_FD_201361 | JGI IMG/M metagenome (GOLD analysis project Ga0299914, IMG submission 201361) | Soil microbial communities from uranium-contaminated site in the Upper Colorado River Basin, Wyoming, United States - RVT153D57 (version 2) ... | reverse complement strand
CCGACGGGCGGGCGCTGTCGGCGGAGGTGTCGTTCGTGATCCACCGCGACGGGAGCGTGAGCGACATCGAGTGGATTCGGCGCTCGGGGAGCCCGTCGTTCGACCTCGTGGCGCGCGGGGCCGTGGAGGCCGCCGGCCGCGACCGCGCGTTCGGGCCGCTCCCGGCGGCGTATCCACGGGATGCGCTCCGCGTGTCGTTCTTCTTCGATCCAACGAGCCGATGACGGGTAGGAGCGTGCGGAGCGGGCGGGGCCGCGTCGCGGGCGCGCCCGGGACACGGACCGCGGAAGGGGCTCGATTCATGACGCTGGGACCAGGAGGCGGGGTGACCGGGGTGAAGGGTCGATCATCGGCGGGGAGCCGGGCGGCGTGGACGCCCGCGCGCGACGGCGGTGTCTCGCGGGTGGCGGCCGGGGTTGTCGGCGCGCTGGTCGCGACCGCGGCCGTCGGTGGCGCGGCCGCGCAGGAGCCGGCCGGGGACGTGCGGCTCGGGATCACCTATCAGCCCGGGTACGTCCCCGGGCTCGTGGTCACGCCCGTGCGGAGCGCGACGGGGCTCGACGAGGTCGCGTCGATCGCGACCGGGATCCTGCGGCAGGACCTCGACTACTCGGACCGGTTCGACATCATCTCGGTCCCCGATTCCCTTCCGACCGACGGCCGGCCCAACTACGGGTTGTGGAACGAGCTCGGGGCCGTGTGGCTCGTGACGGCGGACGTGAGCGGGAGCGCCTCGGCGCCGATCCTCCGCGTGGGGCTCCACGACGTCGTGTACGGCAACCTCAAGAACGTGCAGGCGTTCACGCTCCCGGGACCCGACGAGCCGGGGTTCCGGATGGCGGTCCACCGGGCCTCCGACGCCGTCGTCTCATGGGCCACCGACGGCGATGCGGGGATCGCGGCCACGCGGATCGCCTTCCGCCGAAAGGACGAGAACGGCTCCTCGCTGTGGATCGTGGACTCGGACGGCGAAAACGCGCGGCGAATCGAGACCGGCGCCTACAACGTGTTCTCGCCGGCGTTTTCGCCGGACGGGACGCGGCTCGCCTACCAGGTCCAGGACGAGGACGGCGCGTACGCGATCGTCGAGACGAACCTGGTCACGGGCCGCCGGCGCACCGTGTCGACCACCCGCGACCTCATCCAGACGCCGACGTACTCGCCGAACGGGAGCCTGGCCTGGGCGGAGACGGCGACGAGCCGCGTCCAGGTCATGCTCGAGGGTCGGGGGGCCATCACGAACGTGCGCGGGGATGCGCTCAACCCGACGTTCTCGCCCGATGGCGAGTGGTTCGCGTACGAGAGCGACGTGACGGGGGAGCCGCAGGTCTACGTCCAGCGCGTGGCGGGCGGGTCGGCGCGACGCATCAGCATCTACACCCCGAACGAGCGCACGAACGCCGTGGCGCCGGACTGGTCTCCGAAGGGGGACCGGATCGCGTACGCGGCCTACAACGACGGGAACTTCCAGATCTTCACGGTCAACCCCGACGGCACCGATCGGCGGATGCTCACGTCACGGGGAGAGAGCCAGGTTCCGAGCTGGGCGCCGGACGGTCGCCACGTCGTGTTCGAGTCGCGCGACTCGCGTGGCTACGCGCTGTGGATCATCGATACGGTGACCGGGCGCTCGCGGACTCTGACGTCGGGCCACATGGACATGCTCCCGGATTGGTCTCCGTCGCTCGCGGCCGGGGCCCGAAGCCCGTGAGGACTCGCTTGCGGTCAGGCCCCGCGTTCGTAGCTTGTCCAGCGGGAGGTGTGGCCGGGAGGGGGCGGTGCCCCAACCCTGCGCGAACGTTGGACTTCCTCACGCGGTCGAACGCCGACAAGGAGAAGCTGATGCGGCGACTTCATGCCTTCGCTGCGCTGTTGCTCATTCCGCTCTTCGCGCTGGGGTGCAGCGGGAACCCCGAGCCGGAGATGGTGGACACGGAGCCCGAGATGACTCCGCCCCCGCCGCCTCCGGCCGATGACTCCGCCGAGCGCGAGGCGGTGGCGGCGCGTCTCTGCGAGCGCGCCGCATCCGCCATGGAGGCCGGGGATTATCGGACCGCGCGCGAGCTGCTCGAGCAGGTGGTGCGGGACTATCCCGGCACGGAATGCGCGCGCACGGCTCCGGCGGAGATCGAGCGTGCCGCGACGCTCGAGGCGCTCGCGGCCCGCATCCACTTCGAGTTCAACCGGGCCCAGATCACCGACGAGGCGGCCGCCGTGCTGCAGCGGAAGGCCGAGGCGCTCCGGGCGAACCCCGACGTCACGCTGACGATCGAGGGCCACTGCGACGAGCGCGGCTCGCTGGAGTACAACCAGGCGCTCGGTCTCCGGCGCGCCCAGGCCGCCGCCGAGTACCTCGAGACGCTCGGGATCAGCCGTTCGCGCTTCCGTCTCGTCTCCTTCGGGGAGGAGCGGCCGCTCCAGATGGGGTCGAACGAGTCGGCGTGGGCGCAGAACCGTCGTGACGAGTTCGTCATCACCGCGGGAGACATCTGATGAGAAGGCCGGCGCTCGTCGTGCTGTTGGCCCTCACGGGCGCCGGCTGCGCGACGAAGGCGGATGTGCAGACACTCGAATCCACGCTGGCGGAGGACATGGCGGCACTCCGCGACGACCAGCGGGCGCTCCTCGTCCAGCTCGAGGAGGCCGTCGACTCGCTGGATGCCGCGAACGCCCGGCGCGCCTCGATGGAGCAGGGGGAGATCGAGCGGCGCGTCACGCGCCTCGAGGACGCGCTCGCCGAGGTCCTCGAGGTCGTCACCCAGAACAACCAGCTCCTGAACGAGCTGTACGCGCAGCGCGGATCGGGCGTGGCCGGTCCGGTGCAGGGCGTCTCGCCGAGCCGCCCGTCCACCGATCCCGGCTTCACGCCGTCGCGCGGCGGGGCGGACGCGGAAAGCCAGTTCTATTCGATGGCGCTCAACCAGTACAGCCAGGGGAACCTCGAGACCGCACGCGCGGGGTTCGAGGATTTCCTCGTCCGCAACCCGAACCACGACCTCGCGCCGGACGCCCAGTACTACATCGCGCGGACGTGGGAGGAGCAGGGAGACGTCGCTCAGGCGCTCAACGCGTACCGGCGAGTCACGGAGCTCTACCCGGACTCGAACCGGGCGCCGGCCGCGCTTCTCCAGCGCGGGAAGATCGAGGCGGGGCGCGGAAACATCGCCATGGCGCGCCAGCTCTTCACCCAGATTCGCAGCGGGTACGGGAACAGCCCCGAGGCATCGCTCGCCGAAACGGAGCTCCGGCGCCTTCCTCCCCCCTGAGGGAGCCGCGGTGCCACCATGCGGTGCCCGAGCTGTGACCACGCCGAGGACCGGGTCGTCGACTCCCGCACGAGCCGGGGCGGGCGCGCCACGCGCCGCCGCCGGGAGTGCCTTTCCTGTGGCCACCGGTTCACGACGTACGAGCGCATCGAGGAGGAGCCTCTCCTCGTCCTGAAGCGCGGCGGGGGCTCGGAGACCTACGACCGGAGCAAGCTCACCTCCTCGATCCGCGTGGCGTGCGCGAAGCGCCCCGTCTCGAACACCGACATCGAGACGTTGGTGGATGGGGTGGAGGAAGCGCTCGAAGCGTCCGACACCCGCGAGATCGAGAGTCTCGCGCTGGGCGAGCTGGTGATGGAGCGACTGCGGAATCTGGATCAGGTGGCGTACGTACGGTTCGCGAGCGTGTATCGCAACTTCCAGGACACGACGGAGTTCATGGAAGAGGTCCGCGAGCTCGTGCGCCGCGCCCGCTACAACGCGGCCGGCCAGGTCGACCTGTTCGCCACCGGCGGAGAGTGACGCGTGACCCGCGGCCCGGCCGAGATGCCGTTTCTCGACCACCTGGAGGAGCTCCGCTGGCGGCTCGTGTGGAGCCTCGTGGCCCTGATCGTGGGGTGCATCCTCGGGCTGATCGCGGTGGCCGAGCTCGACGTGCTGGGGATCGTCGAGGCGCCGATCCGCGACCTGCTCCCCAACCAGCGTCTGCTGTACACGAGCCCCACGACCCCGTTCTTCATCACGCTCAAGCTGGGGTTCATCGTCGGGCTGATGCTCGCGTTCCCCTTCATCGCATGGCAGCTGTGGGCGTTTCTGTCCCCCGCGCTCCACGAGCACGAGCGCCGCTTCGCGGTCCCGGCGATCGCCACCGGCACGCTGCTCTTCCTGGGCGGCGTGGCGCTCGCCTATTTCTGGGTCCTGCCGTTCGGTCTCGAGATCCTGCTCGGCTTCTACTCGGATGCGCTCGATCCCTTCATCACGATCGATGAGTACCTGAAGTTCGCCACCGGGCTCATCCTGGCGTTCGGGCTCATCTTCGAGATGCCGGTGATCCTGGTCTTCCTCTCCATCGTCGGGATCGTCACGCCCGAGGGGCTCGTGAAGTACCGCCGGCACGCGATCGTGGGCATGGCGGTCATTTCCGCGTTCCTGACGCCGCAGGACCCGTATACGATGCTCGCGATGATGGTCCCGCTCATGATCCTGTACGAGTCGTCCATCATCGCCGCGCGGACGCTCCGGCGCCGGCGCGAGCGCCGACTGGTCGCGCCCTCCGACGGGAGCGCGGCCTGACCACCCGCCCGTCCGCCGGAGCCCTGCCGGCACTGTGGTGCGCCGCGGTCGCGGTGGGTCTGCTGGGGCACGCGGGCACCGCGCGCGCGGACCCCTCCCGGCCGCCGGCTTTCGCGGCGGCCGCCGACACCGACTCGGTGGCCGCGGGACGCGACACCCTCCCGCAGGACTCGACGGCGCGCGACAGCGCCGCCCTCGACTCGCTCCCCGCAGACTCCGCCGGTCGGGACACGACCGAGGTCACCACCGACTTCCCCCCGCGCGACGAGCTGTACGACCGGCTCGCGGACATGGGCGGGTTCCGGGTCGTCGAGTACCGCGGCCGCGACGTGGAGCTCGACGTCGACGAGGAGGCGGTCCGGCTGCGCGGCGAAGCGCAGGCGCGCTACGCGAGCTCGGTGCTCGACGCGGACACGATCGCCTACTGGGCCGGGCTTCGGTACATCAGCGCGCGGCGCAACATCAAGCTAGAAGGGGAGGGGCGGACGGTCACGAGCGACTCGGTGATCAACTACGACGTCTCGCGCACGACGGGGACGATCATGGACGCGCGCACCGCGTTCGCGGAGCGGGGCGCCGAGTGGTTCGTGCGCGGCGACGCGACCCCGCGCGGAGCGCGGAAGGTGTTCGTGGAGACCGGGTCGTTCACGTCGTGCGACCTGGAGGAGCCCCACTACTACTTCCGCGCCGGGCAGATCAAGGTCGTGAGCGAGGATGTCCTCGTCGCGTGGCCGATCACCCTCTACATCCAGAACGTCCCCATCGTGTGGCTCCCGTTCTTCGCGCAGGACATCCGGCAGGGCCGGCGAAGCGGGATCCTGCCCCCACGCTTCGGGGTCAACGACATCGTCTCGACATCGGACGACGTGGGACGGAGCGTCACCGACTTCGGCTTCTACTGGGCGGTCAGCGAGTTCATGGACGCCCAGTGGACCGTGGACTGGTTCAGCGGCCGCTTCACGCGCCTGAACGGAGCGTTCCGCTACAAGTCGCTGAAGAAGTTCTTCCAGGGCAACCTGCTGGCGAGCAACAGCTTCGGCGACGAGCGCACGCTCCAGCTCCAGGCCGACCACCAGCACCAGATCACGCCGGTCACGAACCTCCGACTGGATGCCAACTACATCTCGAACACGCGCGTGTTCGAGGAGCAGAGCCTCGATCCGAGGCAGCAGACGCAGCGCATCTCGTCGGACCTCGGTCTCCAGCACCGCTTTCCGTTCGCCTCGGTGAACCTGAGCGCGTCGCGTCGCCAGGACCTCGGCACGCTGCGGGGATCGACCGAGCTCACCCTGCCCAACGCGCAGGTCACGTTCACGCCTATCACCCTGTTCCGTGCCCCGCGCACCCGGTCCGGTCCGTTCAACAACATCGTCGTGAGCGGCGGCACGTCGTTCTCGCGCCGCGAACAGCAGCGCGAGGAGGACGACGACCTGCGGACTACCCGGGCGGCGGCCAACACGGGGATCCGGATCGGGGCGTTCGGAGTGAGCGGCAATTCGAGCTTCGACCGGCAGGTCGCGACCCCGTTCGACTCGCTGGGCGGGGTGCCGCCGTCCCAGACTCGCACGCGCATCGACTACTCCGGCTCGGCCGACTACCAGGTAGACCTCGTCGGGAGCACCACGCTCAGGCCGACGGTGACGCTGTCCGCGAGCCAGTTCCGTTCGGACTCGACGGGCGGGCGGTTCCTGAGCGCTCCGGCCCGGCTCGGGCTCGGCGCCACGCTGTCGAGCGACGTGTACGGGTTCTTCCCGGGATTCGGGCCCTTTTCGCGCATCCGGCACAAGGTGTCGCCGCGTTTCTCCTACTCGTACTCGCCCCCGGTCGAGGCGGCCGACTCGCTTCTCCAGATCCCCGGCTTCCCCATCTCCTCGTCCCGCGAGGAGAACCGCCTCAGCATCACGCTCAACCAGACCTTCGAGGCGAAGATCCGCGACGACATCCAGCTGACCGAGGAAGAGCTCGCCCTGCTGGAGGGCCGGTCGCTCGAGGAGGACTCGCTGGCGGCCGATTCCGTCGCCGTGGCCCCGGGGCAACCGGAGGAGGACCCGGAGGCCGATCTGCCGATCCCGGAGGCGGCGCCCGACTCGCTGCCGCTCCCGCCCGACTCGACGGTGTTCGCCGCCGACTCCGCCGCCCTGGCGGACACCGCCGCAGCGGCGGACACGACGCTCGCGGCGCGTACCCGGGCCGACTCGCTGGGGGCCACGGGTCGCTCCGCGCCGCCGCGACAGCCACGGAACATCGTGCTCCTCGGCATCAACTCGAGCGGACTCGACTTCGACTTCGCCCGGAGGAACGAGCCCAAGCTCACCACGGACCGCTGGAGCCACCGCATCAACTCGGACCTGCTCCGGGGGCTCTCGGTCAACCTCTCCCTCGACCTGTTCGAGGGGACCGGCGAGGAGCGCCAGTTCGCCCCCATCCTCTCCGACCTCACCGGGAGCTTCACGTTCAGCTCCGCGCGCGGGCTGGCCGGGCTGTTCGGCATCGGCGGCGGTGCGTCGCGTCAGAGCGAGGCGGAGCAACGGCTGCGGACGGGTGTCGACTCGAGGTACCGACTCCAGTCCTTCGAGGAGAACCCCGATCCCCGGGACCCGGGGCTTCGGAGCGGCGGCCCGTGGAACCTGTCGGTCACCTACTCGCTCCAGCGCGGCCGCGAGAGCGAGAGCCGGGAGGACCGTCAGTCCCTTTCCGGCATCCTCTCGCTCAACCCCACCTCGAACTGGCGCCTGAGCTGGCGCACCAGCTACAACCTTTCCGACGGCGAGTTCGGCGAGCACCTGGTCACGCTCGACCGGGATCTGCACCGCTGGGTGGCGACGTTCATGTTCGCGCGCGCCCCGAACGGCAACTTCATCTTCCAGATGAGCGTGAATCTGCGCGACGCTCCCGACCTCAAGTTCGACTACGATCAGCAAAGCTTGGACAGGTAAAGAGTTCACGCCGATTTGGCCGGCTCCTTGCGCTTGTACCGCGTCGCCGAGACACGACCCGCGCGGTCCTGGCGGAACCGGGAAAAGGGGCTCATGGCCAACATTCGCAAGTGGATGGCGGAAGCCAGGAACCTGGAGAAGAAGGGCGATCTCCAGGGGGCGATCGCCACCTACCGGAAAGCCCTTGCCGCACAAGAGGAAACGTCGGGCTTCGCCGACCTCGCCCTCATCAACGGGCTCGGCGATCTCTACCGGCGCGCCGGCCGCCACGACGAGGCCCTGCGCGCGTACGAGCGCGCCGCCGCCCAGTGCGAGGACCAGCAGCTCTACGCGAACGGAATTGCAGTCTGCAAGAAGATTTTGCGCAACGCGCCCGACGCCACGGGCGTGTACCGCCGAGCCGGGCGGATGTACGCGCTCTCCGGGCTGATGGCCGACGCGCGCGCGAGCTACGAGACCTACATCGCGCGCCTCGTCGAGGAGGGGCGCGAGGCGGACATCCCGGCGGCCCGTGAGGAGCTCGCGGAGCTGGCCGGCACCGAGGACGTCGCGCTCGAGGTCGCCGATGAGATGGTGAACGAAGGGCGCGTGCACGACGCGCTCTCGCTTCTGCGCTCCGTCCGGGGCCGCCGGGAGCGCGAGGGACGCGACACCGTTTCACTCCTCCGCCGGATCCAGGGGCTCGCCGCGCGGGCGGGTGAGCCCGCATCGTCGGGCGCGGTCGCCGCCGCCCCCTCCTTCGCCTCCTCGCCGACACCCGAGGCTCCCGGAGAGCCTCTGTCCGACAGGACCGAGGTCGATGCGGAGTCGCTCGGCCGGGAGCTCAAGAACGTGCTCTCACGCGTCGAGGGGGACGAGCGGTTCCGGCGCGCGCTCCCGCTCATCGATCACCTGCTCGAGATCGAGCCCGGTCGTTTCGAACTCCTCCACCGGAAGCTCGGCTATGCGTTCGAGATCGGCGACGAGGCGGCGATCGTGTCCGCCTACCTGGCGCTGGGCGAGTGCCTCGACGCCTCGCTCGAGGGGTTCACGCTGCGCTCGCTGTCCACCTCCACCGAATCCGGTTCCGTCACCGCGGCCATCAAGGTCGAGTGCGCGGCCGACCGCGCGCCGGGCTCGTAAGGGAGATCCGGGGACGGCGTCATGGCCAAGGTCAACCAGCTCAAGAACCAGGCACGACGGGAGGAGCAGCGCGAGAACTGGTCGCGCGCGATCGAGCTCTACACCCAGGCGCTGGACGCCAGCCGCAAGGAGTCGCAGGGTTTCGCCGACCTCAGCCTCTACAACCGGATCGGCGACATCTACCTGCGGATCGGCCAGAAGAACACCGCCGTCCGATACTACGAGCAGGCCATCGAGCTCTACGCGGAGCAGGATCTCCACACGAGCGCGATCGCCCTCTGCAACAAGGTCCTGCGCATCCTCCCGGACCGCTCCACCGTGTTCCTCCAGCTCGGACGGCTCAACCTCGCCACGAACCTCGTGGCCGAAGGACGCGAGCACTATCACCGCTATGCGACGGCGATGCGGAGGCGCGGGAGCGAGGAGGCGGCGCTGGAGGGTCTGGAGGAGCTCATCGCGTCGACGGGGGACGCGGGCACGCTCACGCTGTGGGCCGGCTGGCTCGCCGAGTCCTCGGACACCGACGCGGCGGTCGCGCGCATCGAGCGGGTGCGGGAGTCCCTCGAGCGACACGGCATCGATCCCGACGAGGTCGCGGCGCAGGTACGAAGCAAGACGGTGGTCGGGTTCGAGGGGACGGGCAGGGAGGCTACCACCGCCGATCCTCTCGCCGGCGCCTTCCTGACGCTCGGGGAGGACGCCCCGTCGTCGGCGCGAGCCGCCGCGGAGGCGCCGACGCCCGAGCCGCCCCACCCCGAGGAGGCCGCGGCCAGGGGCGAGGACAAGGCCGACGCCGAGGTCCTGTCGATCGACGACGAGGGCGAGGCCGCGCGCGCGTCGGAGACCCGCGAGCCCGAGCTCGCGCCATCGGGCGACGACACCGCGGACACCCCCGAGCCCGAGTTCGTGGCGTGGGAGGCCGACACCGCGGAGCCCTCCGACGCCGACGAGCCGGTGCGCGCGGGTGCGGCCCCGTACCCGACCGGCGAGCCGGACGACGCCGTCGACGAGCCGCCCGCCCCGGTCGAGCCGGGCTCGATTCCGTGGGAACAGGAGGTCGAGGAGATCATCGCGGAGTTCGATCTCGCGGTCGAGGGGTCGTGGACCGACCTCCCGCCGGAGCCGGGCGATCTCGCCGCGGAAGCCGGCGGACGCGTCCGGTCCCGCCCGGACCCCGAGGCGAGCGAGGCCGCGACGGCGACCTGGGCGCAGGCGCCCGCGCGGCGACCACAGACCGTCGAGGCGGCGGAGTTCGACGAGCTCGAAGCGGCGGTTCCGAAGGCCTCGCGCGCCGGCGCCATCGACGTGGAGGACGCCGAGGAGGCCGGCTCGTCGAACGAGGAGGACGCAGCCGCCGGGGTCGATCGGCTCGAGTGCGAGGCCGTCGAGGCCCCGGACCCCGGGCTCGACACGCCGGTGCTCGAGGTCGTGGACGGCGAGTCGCCCGAACCCGTCGACGGGCGGCCGGCGGAGCAGGAGTCCGCCGGCGCCACCGAGGAGGAGCCGGCGGAGACGCCGGCCGGGGCCCTCGGCGAGGGACTCGAGCCGGTCTTCGCGGTGGGCACCGACGAGCTCGAGTCGATCGTCCAGGCCGCCGCGGCGCTGAGCGAGAGCGGGGGGTTCGACGCGGAGCCGGCGGTGGTCGCCGACGAACTGCCAGAGCCGGACCCGGAAGAGCCGAGCGAGGCCGACGCGGAGCTCGCTCCGCAGCCGGAGACCGCGCCGCCCGTCGCGTCGCTCGAGCCCTCGGATCTCGACGCCGCCGAGCCGCGGCAGGAGGCCCCGTTCGAGTCCCTCGAGAGCCTCGTCGAGTCGATCTCGAGTCGGGACGGCATGGCGTCGTCGGAGCCCACGTCGCTGTCGATGGAGTCCGACGAGGCCGGCGCGGCGGACGATGCGGGCTGGGCCGACGAGGCGCGGCGGACTCTGGATGAGCGCGCGCGGAACGCGAACGAAGCCGAAGGCGAGCCACCGGCGAAGGAGTCCCCGGCGGCGGACTCGACGGCACCGGCCTCGACCGAGCCGCCGGAGCCCACCGGGATCCCGGAGGCGGTCGGCGAGGCCGATGTCGAGGCCGAGACCATCGCGGTCGAGTGGACGTCGGCGGAGCTGGACGGGGGCGGGCCGGAACCGGAATCGGACTCCGCGCACGAGCCCGATCAGTCGCGGCGGGGGTCCGAACCGGAGTCCGTGGCAGAGGCGCCCACGGCGACGGGGGCCGGGCACGCGTCCGGCGAGCCGACCGGA
>Ga0299914_10003695_pt1 | contig 10864 bp, 10 predicted proteins | sample RVTome_10_FD_201361 | JGI IMG/M metagenome (GOLD analysis project Ga0299914, IMG submission 201361) | Soil microbial communities from uranium-contaminated site in the Upper Colorado River Basin, Wyoming, United States - RVT153D57 (version 2) ... | reverse complement strand
GTGGCGGGAGCGCATGGCGCAGCAGGCCGATCAACCGGTGCGGTTCATCATGTCCGACCTGGCCCTGGTCAGCATCGCCCAACGCAGCCCCTCCTCGGCCACCGACCTCGACGGCATCAGAGGCATCGACGGTCGCCATCTTCGCCAGCCCACCCTGGATGCGATGCTCGAGGCCGTCGAACGGGGCCGGTCCCTTGACCCGGCCGCACTGGACCCCCCGGCGGCCACGTCGACCTCTCTGGCCCGGGAGCTGCGCCCGGCAGTCACCCTCATCGCCGCCTGGATCAGCCAGAAGGCCCGCGACGAGGAGTTGGACCAGGCCCTTCTGGCCACGAGGGGTGACGTCGAAGCGTTGCTGCGTGGCGACGAGGATGCCCGCCTGGCCCGGGGCTGGCGACACGAGCTCGTGGGAGAGCCGATCCGCCGCCTGGTGGAGGGTCGGGCCGCCGTCGCCTACGAACCCGGGCACGGCTTGGTGCTGGAGCCCAGGTCGGGAGCCCCTGCCGCTGGCTGAGCCGCCGCTGCTCGGACCGCGGCGACAATGCTGCCGGATCGCCACCTCACCCGTCTAGACTGCACATCGAATGAAAACGTGAGTGGCGTGCTCCGGCGCGCCCCCCAAGCTTGCACGAGGAGCCGTCGGTGAAGAAGGGACGTCACCGCCGCTACGAGGAGGCGCGGAAGTTCCAGCGTGATCTGGCTGGATCCTTCGACCTCGAGAGCTTCGACCTGGACGCTCCCGACCCCTTCGCCCTGCCCGAAACCCGAGGTCGGGACGAAGAGGACGATCAGTACGCGGACATCGCTGCCAAGTACGCCGACCCCGACGACGACGGCGACGAAGAGGACTGACTGCGGGCGGCTCGCCTGGGGGCGGCCGCCGTTCGGGGGACCGGAACGATCAGCGGACCGGGTGCCGGCGCGCCCGCACCGTGGGGTGGGGGAGAAGTGACTCCGGCCTCCGCTCGGCGATGCGACGCACCAACTCGGCGTAGATCGGCTGGCCGCAGATGGCGACGAGCTCGTCGGCCAGTGCCTCGTACACCGGCCGCTGGGCCACGAACGCCTCGGGTGCCTCGGTGCACCACCAGGCCACGTCCTCGCCTTCGCCACCCCAGTCCTCGCGCTTCCACTCCCGCACCATCGTGAAGATGTGGCCGCTGGCCGTCTCGTGGTCCTCCCGGCGGAGGGGGACCTGCCAACAGACCTCCGGCTTCCAATCGACGACTGACTCCTGGCGCCCGACGGCGGCGTGGTGCAGGGCGCAGCCGGGCCCGGTGGCAAAGCCAGGGCGGTTGAGGAAGATGCAGGCCCCGTCGACCCTGCGGGTGCGCCAGTCACCGTGCCGGTCCTGGACGAACGCCCCGCCGCGCCGCCGGGCGAGGGCGTGATACTGCCATTCCTCGGTTCCCAGGGCGGCAGCCTTGCCGGCCACCCGCTCGAGATCGTCCTCGTCGGCGATCCAGGCCCCGTGGCTGCAGCAGCCGATGTGGGCAGTGGCCGGGGCGGCCGGATCGATGCCCGGGCAGCCGCGGCCGTAGATGCAGGCCCAGGACGACGTGAGGAACGTGAGGTCGAACAGCCAGGTGCGCTCCTCATCGGGATCCTCGAACGAGCACCACTCGCGGCCGTCGCCGGCAACCTCCATCGCGGCAGGGTAGGAGATCCCCACTCCGTGCGGTCGCCGGTAGTGTCGACACCGATGCCCGCCCCGCCGCCAGGCCAGGACCTCAGCGACCTGCTCAGCGACCTGGGCGCGGTGCTCGGCGCCGACCAGATCCGCACCGAGCCCCTCGAGCTCGCCCTCTACGGTCGCGATGCCTCCGTCATGCAGGGCACGGCGAGCGTGGCCTGCCTACCTGAATCCGCCGCCGACGTCCAACGGATCATCCAGGTGTGCGTCCGCCACGGCCGTCCGTTCATGGCCCGCGGCTCGGGCACGGGGCTGGCGGGCGGAGCAGTTCCCGTCGAGGACCCTGTCGTGATCGCCACCTCCCGCATGAACCGCATCCTGGAGGTCGACCCCGCCGAGGGCGTGGCGTGGGTCGAGCCCGGCGTGCTCAACCTGGACCTGTCGCGGTCGTTGAAGGCCTATGGCGTGCACTTCGCCCCCGATCCCTCCAGCCAGCAGGTGTGCTCCATCGGCGGCAACGTGGCGAACAACTCCGGCGGCCCCCATTGCCTCGCCTACGGTGTCACCTCCGCCCACGTGGTGGCCGTCGATGTCGTCCTCCCCGACGGGCGGATCGCCCGCCTGGGCGGCCTCGACGCGGAGCCGGCCGGCTACGACCTGCGAGCCGCGTTCGTCGGCAGCGAGGGAACCCTGGGCGTGGCCGTGCGCATCGCCGTGCGACTCACGCAGGATCCGCCGGCGGTGCGAACCCTGCTGGCCGACTTCGACAGCGTGGACGCGGGTGCCGCCACGGTGTCGGGAATCATCGCCGCCGGCCTGGTCCCGGCCGCCATCGAGATGATGGACCAGCGGGCCGTGGAGATGGTCGAGGCCTTCGTGGGCGCCGGCTACCCCACCGACGCCGCCGCTGTGCTGCTCGTCGAGGTGGACGGCCTGCCCGCCGGTGTCGACGCTGCCACCGCCACCATCGAAGAGGTGGCGCGCGGCCACGGCGTGCGCAACGTGCGCCACGCCGCCGACGACGCCGAGCGTGACCTGCTGTGGAAGGGACGCAAGGCCGCCTTCGGGGCCGTGGCCCGCATCCGTCCCGACTACTACCTCCACGACACGGTCGTGCCCCGCACCCGCTTGGTGGAGGTGTTGGACCGCGTCTACGACATCGCCCGCCGCAACGACCTGGTGGTCATCAACGTGTTCCATGCCGGCGACGGCAACCTGCACCCCATCCTCGCCTTCGACGCCCGCCAGCCCGGGGTGCTCGAACGGGTCCACCAGGCAGGCACGGAGATCGTCCAGGCCTCCTTGGATGCCGGGGGAGTGCTGTCCGGCGAGCACGGCATCGGCCTCGAGAAGCGCGACTACATGCCGATCATGTTCAGCGCCGCCGACCTGGCCGCGCAGGACCGCTTGCGGGCCGTGTTCGACCCCTGTGACCTGGCCAACCCGGCCAAGGTCATCCCGGCCGGCTCCCGCTGCGGGGACCTGGCCCTGGCTCAGGTACCGGCGGGCGCATGGGTGTGACCCTGCCGCCGCAGGCCCGAGCCCACATCGACGCCTTCGCCGCGGAGGTGGCCGGCGAGGATCCCGTCACATGCGTGGGTGGGCGCACCCAGTGGGAGGTGGGTGGTGCCGTCCCCGCCGGGACCCGGGAGGTGTCCGCCCCACGCGGCGTCATCGTCCACGAGCCGGCGGACATGACCGTCGTGTGTGGGGCTGGGACACCGGTAGCCGAGCTCGAGGCAGTGCTCACCGCCCACGGCCAGATGGTGCCCCTCGACCCGGACCAGCCTGCGACGGCCACCGTCGGCGGCGTCCTCGCAGTCGGGCGCAGCGGCCCGAGACGGCTGCGCTACGGCCACATCCGGGACCTGCTCCTGCAGGCCGCGGTCGTGTCGGCAGACGGATCGGTTGTCAGGGCCGGGGGACCTACGGTGAAGAACGTGAGCGGCTACGACCTGCACCGGGTCCAGGTCGGGGCGTTGGGCACCCTCGGCTTCCTGGCCGAGGTGCGGCTGCGCTGCCTGCCCATCCCCACAGCGGCGCGCTGGTTCACCACCGGCGCGGACCCCTTCACGCTGTGCAGGAGCCTCTACCGGCCGTCGTCGGTCCTGTGGGACGGGTCGACCACGTGGGTGCTCCTGGAGGGACATCCCGACGACGTCGACGCCCAGGCTGTCGGGCACGACCTGGTCGAGGCCGATGGTCCGCCGCCGCTGGGAGACCGGGCTCGTACCTCCCACCGGCCGTCGCAGCTGGCCGTTGCCGTCGAGGCCTTCGGAGCCGGTCGCTTCGTGGCCGAGATCGGGGTGGGGGTGGTGCACCACCGCGACCTGCCCGCCACCCCGGTACCCGTACCGGCGCCCGACGCCGTGGACCTGCACATGAAGCTGAAGCAGGCCTTCGACCCGTCGGGACGGCTCAACCCGGGACGCCAGCCGTGGTGAACCTCTCCCTGGGCCTCGACCCCGACGAGCTCAACCAGTGCGTGGGCTGTGGTCTGTGCCTGCCCCACTGCCCCACGTGGAGGGTGAGCGGGGAGGAGCTCCACTCGCCGCGGGGCCGGATCGCCTTGATGCGCCTGGTGACCGAGCAGGGCGCCGCTCCCGACCCCTTCACCGAAGCCGTCGACGGGTGCATCCAGTGCCGTGGTTGCGAGACGGCGTGCCCATCGGGCGTGCACTTCGGCCACCTGATGGAGGGGACGCGCTCGGCCCTCGCCGCCCAGACCGCCTACCAGCCGCGCTGGCGGCGGGTGGCCCTGGCCGGCCTCGGCTCCCGCCTGATCGTGCAAGCCGGCTCCCGGGCCCTGGCCGTGGCTCAGCGGCTGCGGCTGGTGCCCAGGGCAGTGTCGGCCCGCCTGGGGCTGCCCCCCATCCCGCTGCGCCAGCCCCGGCTCCGACCGTCGGGGGACGACGTGTGGCTCTTCACCGGTTGCGTCATGGACGCCTGGATGCGCTCGACCCACGCCGCCGCCCAGCAGGTGGTCGAGTCCACAGGGGCAGGAGTGGCCCTGCCCGATCGGCGGGCCAACTGCTGCGGGGCGCTGCACGTCCACGCCGGCCTCACCAGCCAGGCCAAGCGACGAGCCCTGCGCACCATGTCGGCCATGCCCGGCGATGCCCCCATACTGGTGGACTCGGCCGGCTGCGGGGCACAGCTGAAGGAGTACGGCCACCTGCTGGGCACCGAGGAGGCCCACCGCTTCTCCTCCCGCGTCCTCGACGTGCACCAGTGGCTGGCCGCCCGCGTCGACGACCTGCCGCCGCCCCGACCTGGCCACGTTCGGGCGACCGTGGCCGTGCAGGACCCTTGCCACCTGCGCCATGTTCAGCGGGCCCACCTGGGAGTGCGCACGGTTCTGGGACGCTACGCCGAGCTGCGTGAGCTCGACGACGAAGGGTTGTGCTGCGGGGCGGGCGGCGCGTTCGCCGTCGAGCACCCCGAGCGTGCCCGGGAGGTGCGCGACCGCAAGGTGGCGGCCATCGCACGTACCGGGGCCGGCACCGTGGCCTCGGCCAACCCCGGTTGCCTGCTCCACCTGCGGGCCGCCGGCCTCGACGTCCGCCACCCCGTCGACCTGATAGCGGAGGCCATCGCGTGACCGCCCCCGACGGCGAGGACCTGCACAGCGTGGCCGAACGCCTGGAGGACATCTCCGAGCAGCTCGCTGACCTGGCCATGGAGACCTTGCGAGCCTCCATCGAGGACGGCGCCGAAGGACGGCCCGAGCTGGAGCGGAGGATCACGCGGGCCCGGCGCTCGGTCGACAAGGCGGCCGCCCTGCTGCGCGGCGGACCCACCTCCACGACGATCTAGTACCGCGGCCGGCACCGTCGGCTAGGCCAGACGAACCCCAACCGGGCCCACGGGCTCTACGGTGGGTTTCCGCCGGCGAGTCCGAGGACCGGCGTCCGCAGGCAGATGAACCCGACGGAACCAGGGCGGCCCGGAGGTTGATCGACACATGGCGAGCCGAGGCCGACCGGGCGACCACTACCGACGGTCAGGCGTGACGGCCCCGAACGGCTACGCCGGCCCGGCAGGCGGTCGGTCACATCGCACCTCCTGGCACCGACGGCACCGCGACTGGATCGTCGCTGCTGGGATCGCGGCTGGCGCCGTCGCTGCCGTGATGGCTACGTCCACGCCGGCCATCGCCGACGCGTCGAGGTCACCCGTCCGGACGGCTCCATCGTCACAGGCGACGGCAGCTTCGTGCCGGGCGTCGATCAGGTGCTCACCTCAGCCGACGGCACGTTGGCCTACGACTACCGCCTCAACGGCTTGGTCGGTCCCTACCAGGTCCGCGTCCTCGAGGCGGCTGGCACCGAGTTGACCGCGACGTCGTTCACCGATCAGATCCCCGCCCCGCGGGCAGCGCCGTCCGATCCGCGGGCGACCTTCTTTCGACGGGAACGCGACCACCTGCGGCCAGGTCGGCTACCCGGCCTCCATCCAGGTTAGGGGCGCAGGGTTCGCAGGCTGCTGGTGACGCCAACGTGCAGGGGACGGTGACGGGGAGCGCACCGGACATGCTCCAGGTCGACATCACGGCGGAGGGCGACGCGGCGGGCGTCGTGGTCGACGCAGTCGTGGTGAAGGGCAGCAACGGCTACAACCTCTACCAGGACCCGTTCGTCCCGCCGACGGAGGCGCCACCGCCTCCACCGATGGGGTCGAGATCGGCGCCGGCCCAGGCGTGATCGTTGGCGTCGTGAACGACTTCTCGGGGGTCGAGGTGCTGCCGGCCGGCAGGTGTTCGGGGACGGCGATCGGACGCGGCTAGGCGTCGGGCTGCGAGGAGGTAGAGGTCGAGGAGGTATCGGGCTGGATCGTCATCTCCACCGCCTCGCCGCGCAGCACCCGGATGGCGAGCTGGCCGTTGGCCAGCATCGCCTCGACACCGCTGCCATAGCCGTCGGGCAGATCGATCTCGCGCTCGTAGCCGCCGTAGTCCCACTCGTTGACGAGGTACTCACGAGGTCCGGCGCTACGCAACGGCGCACAGAACCGCAGCGTCGGTGGCCGTAGCTCGATGGTCACATCCCTTGCCGTCACGGCCGGGAGCGGGGCCACGATCACCAGTGCTTCCGGTGACTCGTAGACGTTGACGGGCACCTTCTGGGGGCGCATCGACGAGTCGGCCGCGGCCGTGGCCTGGACCACCTCGGAGTGGGTGGGCCGTTCGCTTGTCATCGCCGCACCGTACCTGCGCTGCGGTCCACGGGCACGTGGACCGGCGCAAGGAACGCCCTGTCAGGCCTCGTTGACGAGATCGATGAGACGGTGCAGGCCGCCATGGTGGCGGGGGACGGGCCGCAGCACGAGGCGGGGCAGATCGGGGTGATCGTCGCGCTCGGGTGGTAGCGGCTCTGACACCAGCACCTGACCGTCGGTGGTGATGTCCCGTGCGGCAGCGGTGATGCGTGCCAGCAGTTCGTCGTCGGGGGCCCGCTGGACTCGCATCACCAGGCGGTCGCCGACGTAGCGCAGCGAGTGGTAGTTGGCGTAGAAGCCTGTCAGCTCCTCGCATGCCTCGGTCACCGAGCTGGTCCGCAGCCAGGTGTCGAGGTCAGTGGGGTTGATCAGCCCGTGGGCGAGCAGCTCGTCGAGCACGAACTGCTCGAAGCGCAGCCAGTATGTGCCGCCGGGCTCGTCCAGCAGAACCACTGGCGCCGGTTCGGCCTTGCCCGTCTGCATCAGCGTCAGGAGCTCCAGGGTCTCGTCCAGGGTGCCGAAGCCGCCGGGAAGGCAGGCGAAGCCCGCCGATTCCTTGACCAGCATCAGCTTTCGGGTGAAGAAGTACTTCATCGTCACCAGCCGTGACCGGTCCTGGTTGTACTCGTTCGCCTGTTGCTCGAACGGGAGCCGGATGTTCACGCCCAGCGACATCTCGGGGCCCGATCCCTCCGCGCCGGCGGCCATGATCCCCGGACCGGCCCCGGTGACGACCATCCAACCCTGCGCGGCCAGGCCCGCGGCCAGGTCGCGGGCCAGGGCGTACATGGCGTCGGTGCTGCGCGTGCGGGCGGAACCGAAGATCGTGACCTTGCGGACGTCGCGGAAGGGCTTGAAGACAAGGAATGCTCGCCGCATCTCCTCCAGGGCGGCGGCGGTGATCTTCAGGTCGAGGCGGTCGTGATCGTCACGTGCCAGAGCGATGGCCGATGTCAGGATCTCGCGTACCACTGGACGGTTGGCCTCGACGCCGAGGTCGTCCAGCAGGGCATCGATGTCACGCTCCAGGCCGGGGTCACCGATGACCGGGGATGCGATCGACTCCGTGTCGGTGACCGTGTCGGTAACCGTTGCCGGTGACGTACCGGCTCCAGGCCGCGCCATCGGACGGAGGCTATCCAGACGGCGGGACCACCCGCCCTGACGCCCGGCCCGTCAGCGCGGCCCTCAACGCGGCCCGTCAGCGAAGGGTGTCCGCCTTGGCCTCCAGGGCCCCGAGGAGCTCGTCGAAGCTCTTGGCGAATGAGCTGACACCCTGCTCCTCCAACACCCGGCTGGCGTCGTCGAGGTCGACACCGACCTCGCCGACGGCCTCGATCACCTCACGGGCCGCGTCGACGTCGACGTCGACCGCACGGCCCAACGTACCGTGGTCGGCGAAGGCCTCCAGGGTGGTGTCGGGCATGGTGTTGACGGTGTGGGGCCCGATTAGCTGGTCCACGTACATGGTGTCGGGGTAGTCGGGGTTCTTCGTCGACGTGGAGGCCCACAGCGGGCGCTGCAACCTGGCCCCCCTGGCCCGCAGCGCCTCCCAGCGCGGTCCCGAGAACGTCTGGCAGAAGATCTCGTAGGCCAGCTTGCCCTGGGCCACAGCGGTGCGGCCGCGCAGCTCCATGGCCCGGTCGCTGCCGATCTCGCTGAGCCGCCGGTCGACCTCGGTGTCGACTCGGCTGATGAAGAACGACGCAACCGAGCTCACGCTGGACAGGTCGCCGTCGAAGGCCTCGAGGCCCGAGAGGTAGGCGTCGATGACCTCGCGGTATCGGTCCAGCCCGAAGATGAGCGTGACGTTGATCGACCGTCCCTCGCCGATCATGGCGGCAATGGCCGGCAAGCCCTCGGCCGTGCCCGGGATCTTGACGAAGAGGTTCGGCCGGTCGATGGCTTCGTGCAGTTGGCGTGCGGCGGTGATGGTGCCACTGGTGTCGCGTGCCAGCCCGGGGTCGACCTCCACCGAGACGAAGCCGTCCTCGCCTCCCGAGGAGTCGTGGACGGGGCGCAGCACCGCCAGGGCGTCCTCGATGTCGGTGGTGACGAGCTTCCAGTAGACGTCGTCTGCCAGCCCACCGTCCCTCACCAGATCGGCGAACTGGTCGTCGTAGTCGGCGCTGCCGTCGATGGCCTTCTGGAAGATCGTCGGGTTGGAGGTGATGCCCCGTACCCCGTTGTCGACCCAGCGGGCCAGCTCGCCGCTCGTGATCCAGCCCCGCCTCAGGTTGTCCAGCCAGGGACTCTGGCCGTGCTCGGTGTGGAGCCGTCGAATCCGTTCCATGTGCTTCATGTCCTACCTCGTCGTCTGCGTCGGCCGGCTGGCCCAGCGGCCGGTTCGGGACAGCCGGACCGTGGCGGCGCGACCCGACGGCGTCGCCGGCTCAGCCGAGCAGGGCCTGGGCCGCCTCCACGACCCGCTCCGGGGTGATGCCCAGCTCTTTCATCACGATGTGCCCGGGTGCCGAGGCTCCGAAACGATCGATCGTCACGGTGGCGTCGGCCCAGCGATCCCAGCCCAGAGATGTCCCCGCCTCGACCGCCAGCGTCGGTACCCCGGCCACGAGGACTGCATCCCGTTCGTCGGCCGTCAGGCGACCGAAGCGCTCCCAACATGGCAGCGACACCACCCGTACCTGTGCTCCGGTGGCCCGCAAGGTCGCCGCTGCGGCGACGCAGTGCTGGAGCTCGCTACCGGTGCCGACGAGGATCACGTCGGGGCATCCCCCGGCGCCGCTCACCACATAGCCCCCGCGGGCCACACCCTCGGCCGAGGTCCCCTCCAGCCCGGGCACCGATTGGCGGGTGAGGATGAGCGCCGTGGGGCCGTCGTGGTCGATGGCCGCAGCGATCGCTCCGACCACCTCGGTGGCGTCGGCCGGGCGGATCACGTCCAGGTCGGGCACGGCGCGGAGCGCGGCCACGTGCTCGACGGGTTGGTGGGTGGGCCCGTCCTCGCCCACCCCGACCGAGTCGTGGGACCACACGAACAGCACCTTTGCCCGGCTGAGAGCGGCGAGGCGCACAGCGGGACGCATGTAGTCGCTGAACACCAGGAAGGTGCCCACGGCGGGGAGGATCCCGCCGTGAAGGGCCATGCCGTTGGCGATCCCCCCCATCGCGTGCTCACGGACCCCGAAGTGCAGCTTGCGCCCGTCGTGGCGAACGTCGGTCATGGCCGGCGCCTCGAGGTCGGTGCCGGTGTTGCCGGTGAGGTCGGCGCCGCCGGCCACGAGCCCGGGCACGGCGTCGATCAACGAGTCGAGAACCTGGTTGGCCGCTTTGCGGGTGGCCATGGAGTCGCCGGCACCGAAGCGCGGCAGGGACCTGCGCCACCCGTTCACACCGGTTGCGCCCCAGGCCGCGTCCCACTCCACTCTGGGCCCGTCCCAGCCTGCCAGCCGCTTCTCCCACTCCTCGCGCCGGGGCCGCCCTCTGGCTCCTGCCCTGGAGTACAGCTCCGCCACGTCCGGCGGTACCCAGAACTGCTCGTCCACCGGGAGCCCGAGCCGCTCCTTGGCCCCCGCGATCTCGTCGTCGTCGGTGATGGCGCCGTGGGCGTCGGCGGTGTCGTGCTTGGTGGGCAGGCCTCGGCCGATGTGGCTCCTGACGACCACGAGGGACGGGGCGTCGGTGACCGACAGGGCCTCCTCGACGCCGGCGGCCAGCGCCGCCAGGTCATCGGCAGCCTCTCCCAGGTCGACGACGTGCCAGCCGTAGGCCTCGAAGCGGCGGGGAGCGTCGTCGGACAGAGCGAGCTCTGTGGGGCCGTCGATGGTGATGTGGTTGTCGTCGTAGAAGGCCACCAGGCGTCCGAGCCGCTGGTGCCCGGCGAACGATGCCGCCTCGTGGCTGAGGCCCTCCATGAGGTCGCCGTCGGAGCAGATCACGAAGGTGCGGTGGTCGACCACGTCGAGCCCGTAGCGTGCCCGCAGGTGGCGCTCGGCCAGCGCCATGCCCACCGCGTTGGCCAGACCCTGACCGAGAGGGCCTGTGGTGACCTCG
>Ga0299914_10003694_pt1 | contig 10866 bp, 11 predicted proteins | sample RVTome_10_FD_201361 | JGI IMG/M metagenome (GOLD analysis project Ga0299914, IMG submission 201361) | Soil microbial communities from uranium-contaminated site in the Upper Colorado River Basin, Wyoming, United States - RVT153D57 (version 2) ... | reverse complement strand
TCGCATCCGCCGGGCATGGTCATGACCCACTACGTCATGGACGTGGTCGGGCTTTCGGGGGCCGGCTGGGCCGCGGCCCTCTGCATCGCCGGCGGCGCGCTCGCCGTGTCCGCCACGATGATCACGGTGCGCGAGGTCGTCGACGAGTCGGCGGCGCGTCGTGTTGCCCCGTTCCTCGCAGTTGCGCCGACCGCGATCTGGATCGCGACGACCGCCGACGCGTTCTACGCAGGCATTGCCACCGTCGCCGTGATGTGTGTCGTGCTGGCCACGGGCCGCGACGGCAAGCGCTCGGATGGGCTCGCCTTCGGCGGGGGCGTCCTGTTCGGCGTCGTTGCGTTCCTCTCCTACGGGCTCCCGCTCCTCGCGGCGATTCCTGCGCTCGTGGCGTTCACGCGCCGTCGCCTCCGGCCGTTGGTGGTCGCGGCCGCCGGTGCGGCTCTCGTCGGGGGAGCGTTCGCCGCCGCCGGGTTCTGGTGGTTCGACGGGCTCGAGGTGGCGAACGAGGCCTACTACGGAGGCGTCGGGGGTCGCCGACCGTATTGGGTGTTCGCGTTCGTCAACTGGTCGATCCTGGCGGCGGCGCTCGGTCCCGGTGTCGCCGTCGGGTTGGCACGTACCCGCGAACGCGGCCTGTGGTTGCTCACCGGAGGCGCCGTCGTGGCGCTCGTCGTGGCGATCGCGAGCGGGTACTCGAAGGGCGAGGTCGAGAGGATCTGGCTGCCGTTCACGCCGTGGATCCTCGTTGCCCTCGGTTCTCTCGCGAAGCCGTGGCGGAATGCCCGGGGTTGGATCGTGGTGCAGGCCGGCTACACGATCGTGTTGACGACGGCGTTGAGCACACCGTGGTGAGACGTGTCCTCGTCACCGGCGGCTTGGGGTTCATCGGCTCGCACGTCGTCGACGAACTCGTCGCCACCTCCTACGACGTCGTCGTGCTCGACAACCTGCACCCGGGCGCGCATCGCAGCGAGCCGGCGCGCCGCGACGACGTCGAGTACCACGTCGCCGACGTCACCGATGCGAACGCGGTCGCCGCCGCGTTGGAGGGTGTCGACGCGGTCTCCCATCAAGCCGCGATGGTCGGGCTGGGCGTGGACTTCGCGGACGCGCCCGGATACGCCACGAGCAACGACCTCGGGACCGCGGTGCTCCTGGCAGCGCTCCACCACACCGGGTTCAGCGGCCCGATCGCGCTCGCGTCGAGCATGGTCGTCTACGGGGAGGGGCGATACCGCTGCGCGAGGCATGCCGTGGTCCCGGCGGGACCCCGACCGGTCGACCGACTCGAGGCGGGGGACTACGACCCTCGATGTCCGCACTGCGGGGATGCACTCGTCGCGGAGCCGGTCCCCGAGGATGCCCCGACGGACCCCCGCAACGTGTACGCGGCGACGAAGCTCCACCAGGAGCATCTCTGCGGTGCCTACGCCCTCGAGCATCCCGAGGTCGACGTCGCGACGTTGCGCTACCACAACGTCTACGGGCCTCGCATGCCTCGCGACACCCCCTACGCGGGCGTCGCGAGCATCTTTCGGAGCGCGTACGAGGGGGGCCGCGCGCCACGCGTGCTCGAGGACGGCGGGCAGCTCCGCGACTTCGTCCATGTCACCGACGTCGCCCGGGCCAACCGGATCGCGCTGGAGTCCGGTCGATCCGGTGTGTGGAACGTCGCGACCGGGACGCCGCACACCGTGTGGGACCTCGCGAGCGCGCTGCACCGAGCGTTTGCGGGCGCACCAGCGCCCGAGGTGGTCGGTGGATGGCGCGCCGGCGATGTCCGCCACGTCTTCGCGTCGGCCGACAAGGCACGCACCGAGCTCGGATTCAGTGCAACGGTCCCCTTCGATGCAGGGATGCACGACTTCGCGCGAGCGCCGCTTCGTCCTTGACGTACACGTCGGTGCGAAATTGCGCTCCCCGGCGCGTCACGAACCGAACGGGTTCGTGTACGGGCCGAGCGCGCGTTCGAGGAACGTGTAGAAGAAGAACAGGACGATCAGGAAGGGAACCGCGCCGACGATCCAGGTCGTCCATCGCGGGTAGCGGTGGAACCCGAGCCACCACAGACCGCCGACCGCGAGCACGAGCAACCCGAAGATCGTCATCGGGCGGCGGGCGGCCTCGTCACCGCTGAGACCCTCGGCCAGCTCCAGCTCACCCCGCGGCTCGCGTGTCGACTCGGTCGGCACGGCGCTCCCGTCAGGATCGAGCGTCGCTTTGACGATGAGGCGCTGTGCGGCCGAGTACTTCGGGTGGCAGGTCGTGAGCGTGAGCTGCGCCTCGGTCGGCCGCTCGGGGAAGCCTCGCGGCAGCAGCACCTCCACTTGGTTCGGTCGGACGGTGAACGGATTCTCGTCGAGCACGTAGTGGAAGGTGCCGACGAGCGTCGTGAGGACGATCTCGTCGCCCGCTGCGAGCTCGTCGAGGCGATGGAACGGTGCCCCATAGGTCGTGCGGTGCCCCGCGATCGCGGCGTTGCCGAGCTCACCGGGCATCGGCGTGTCCGGGAAGTGCCCAGGGCCCTTCTGGAGGTCGGCCGTGGCCACACCTTCGACGACGATCCAGTCGACGCCGATCTTCGGGATGCTGATCCGAGCGACCGCATCGCCTTCGGGCGGCGGGGGCGGGGATTGCTCGAGCCCTTCGGTGGGGACCTCTTCGAGCTGACGGTCGAAGTCGTGTTCGAGGTCGCTCTGGGCACGTGCGGTGTAGAGCCCCGTTCCCCAGAGCTGGTACCCCACGAACAGCAGGATCAGCAGCCCGAGTGTGATCAGGACGCGACCGAGCGCGCCGAGGGCGTTCCGCACGGCGCCGAGGGTAGCGGTGGTCGGTATGCCCGAGGCCGCACGCTTCGCGCTCGGGTTCGACCCTCCGCGCGAGTCGTCCGTACACTCGCACGGCCGAGAGAGCACCCGAGAGAATTGGGGCCGTGGCCCTCGTCGCAACGCTGCGTTCCGCCGTCTGCCTACTCGGACGGTTTCCCGCCCTCGCGGGCGTCGATCTCGACGTCGCCGCGGGCGACGTCGTCCTCGTGTCGGGTGCCAACGGCGCCGGCAAGACCACGCTGCTTCGTCTCATCGCGGGTCTGCTCCCGTTGCGAGCCGGCACCGCGACGGTCCTCGGCCACGACCTCACGGTTGACCGAACGAGCCTCCGACGCGATCTGGCACTCGTCGGCCACGGGACCTTCTGCTACGACGACCTGACCGTCTCCGAGAACCTCACCTTCGCCGCCAAGGCCTCGGGTCGACCACCCGCGCCCGCCGACCTCCTCGAGCAGCTCGACCTCGCACGGCTCGCACCCGTCACCCATCGTCACCTCTCGGCCGGCCAGCAACGCCGCGTGAGCCTCGCGGTCGCGCTCGCGCGCGAGCCGAAGCTCCTCCTTCTTGACGAGCCGCACGCCGGACTCGACGTCGTGGGGCGTGAGGTCCTCGACGCCGTGCTCTCGCGAGCCCCGACCGAGGGTCGCACCGTGCTCCTCGCGTCCCACGAGCTGGACCGCGCCCGGGCGCTCGCGACGCGTGAGGTCGAGCTCGTCTCGGGCCGCGCCATCGGCGGCCGACGTGAACACTCGCCGCGATCTGCGGCACACGAGACAGCCGAGGAGGTCGGGCGATGACGCTCGCGCGCGCCGCACTCCTCGTCACGGGCAAGGACCTGCGCATCGAACGGCGAGCCAAGGTCACGTCGTCGCAGATCCTTCCGTTCGGCGCGATCGTCCTCGTGCTCTTCGCGTTCGCGCTCGACCCCGACCGCGGCGTGCTCGAACGGGCCGCGCCCGGACTGTTCTGGGTCGCTGTCCTGCTCGTTTCGCTCCTCGCGGTCTCACGCGCGTTCGCGATCGAGGTCGAGCACGGCGCGCGGGACGGGCTCCGGCTCTCCGGCCTGGACCCGGCGGCGATCTTTCTCGGGAAGACGTTCGCTGTGGCCCTCCAGCTCCTCGCACTCGAGGTCGTCCTCACGCTGGGCGTCGTCTTGCTCTACGACGTCTCCCTGCGCTCGCTCCTGCCATTGGTGCTGGCCACCGTGGCCGCGACCGTTGGGATCGCCGCGACGGGCATTGTCTACGGCGTGCTCACCGTTGGGCTGCGTCTGCGCGAGACGCTCGTACCCCTGCTCGTGCTCCCGGTCGTCACCCCCGTGCTGTTGGGCGCCAGCCGCGCGTGGGAGGCATCGGCCGTCGGAGCACCGGGCGAAGCGTGGCCGTGGGTCGCACTGCTGAGCGCGTTCGCGCTCCTCGCCGTCGCGGGTGGGATGCTGTGCTTCGGCACCCTGCTGGAGGAGTCGTGACCTTGCTTCCTCGTGGGGCGACGATCGCCCTCGGTTGGGTTGCGCTCGCTGCGCTCGTGACTCTCACCCTCCTCGGCCTGTGGGTCGCGCCTCCCGACGCGGTGCAGAGCGACGCCCAGCGCCTGATGTACCTCCACGTCCCGACCGCATGGCTCGCGTATCTGGCCTTTGCGGTCACGGCCGCCTCGTCCGCTCTCTACCTGTGGCCCCGGACGCGCGCCGTGGTGTGGGACCGCATCGCGGGTGCGTCCGCCGAGATCGGCGTGATGTTCACGGGTTTGACCCTGGTGCTCGGGGCGCTGTGGGGACGTCCGATCTGGGGGGTGTGGTGGGCGTGGGACGCCCGACTCGTCACGACGGCTGTTCTGTTCTTCCTCTACATCGGCTACCTCGCGCTCCGTCGCATTCCCGGGGACGCGAACGACACCGCCGTGCGCTCCGCGATCGTGGCGCTGATCGCGTTCGTCGACGTGCCGATCGTGCACTTCTCGGTCACGTGGTGGCGGACGCTCCACCAGGAGGCGACCGTCTTCAACCCTGAGCTGTCGGCGCAGATCAGCGGGACCATGGCGCTCACCCTCTGGTTCGGCGTGCTCGCGTTCACAGTGCTCTACCTCTACCTCCTGTCGAAGCGATACGAGCTCGCCGCGATGGCCGACGAGCTCGCCGATGTCGAGCTCGAGGTTGCGATCGCCGAGCGGATCGGCGAACCGGTCGGCGCAGGGGTCGCGAGGGTGGAGCCGTGAGGTACGCGGAGTACGTCGTCACGGGTTGGGTGGTCACGGGTGCGGTCGTCGGTGCCTACTGGGCGCACGTCGTCGTTCGCATCCGCCGAGCCCGAAACCTGCTCGAGAAGCGATGACCGCGACCACAGGCCGCAGGAGGGCGCCGGCGATCGCGCTCGGTGTGCTCGCCGTGGCGATCGCCGCGGTCGTGGTGCTCGCGTTCGCCCTCTCGGACAACATCGTCTACTTCAAGACCGTCTCCGAGGCGGTGGCCAGTCGGGAGGACGACACCGGGCGTCGCATCAGGATGGCGGGCACGGTCGTCGCCGGGTCGATCGACGAGCAGCCCGACGGCACCTGGTTCGAGTTGACCGAAGGAGACGCGACGGTCGTCGTGGAGCACCGAGGGTCCACACCCGACCTCTTCGAGGAGTGCGCGCCGTTGGTCGTCGAGGGGAGGTGGTCCTCGGAGCCCGACGGCACGACGTTCGAGTCCGATCGAATCCTGATCAAGCACGACAACGAGTACCGCGCACCCGACGACGCCGTCCCGGCCTGCCCGGGCGACGCATGAGGCGTCCCCAAGCGGGAGATGTCGCTCGCTCTGCACGCGTCATTGCACCATGACGGCAGCGCTGGGGGTCCTGTCGATCGCCGCCGCCGCGAGCGCGTGCGTCGTCGGGATCACGCTGCTCGGCCTCGGGCTCCAGCGGCGGGATGCGCGACTGCTTCGGATGGGTCGACGCTCGGTGTTCGTGCTGCTCGTCGCAGCGATCGCCGCAGTCGGCATGATGGAATGGGCGCTCGTCACCCACGACTTCTCCCTCGACTACGTCGCCAACAACAACGCTCGCGCCACACCGCTGCTGTTCTCGATCACCGGGCTGTGGGCGTCACTCGAAGGCTCGATCCTGTTGTGGGGGCTCGTGCTCGCGGGGTACCTCGCGGTCACCGCCTGGCGCTTGCGAGACCGTGCGACCGATCCGATCGTCGCGTGGGCCACGATCGTCGGCCTCGCGGTCGCACTGTTCTTCTTCGCCATCATGCTCGGGCCGGCGAACCCCTTCCAGGTCGTGTCGGGCGCCACGCCCGCCGACGGGACCGGACCCAACCCGCTGCTGCAGAACCACCCGCTCATGGCCTTCCACCCACCGATGCTCTACCTCGGCTATGTCGGGTTCACTGTCCCGTTCTCGTTCGCGATCGCGTCGTTGATCACCGGACGGCTCGATGAGGGATGGCTCGCCGACACGCGGCGCACCACGCTCGTCGCGTGGGGGTTCCTGACCGTCGGCATCGTGCTCGGCGGCTGGTGGAGCTACGAGGTCCTCGGCTGGGGCGGGTTCTGGGCGTGGGATCCGGTCGAGAACGCGTCATTGCTCCCGTGGCTCACCGCAACGGCGTTCATCCACTCGGTGATCACACAGGAACGGCGGGGGATGCTGCGCGTCTGGAACCTCTCGCTCGTGATCGCGACGTTCTGCCTCACGATCCTCGGGACCTTCATCACGCGCTCGGGCGTGATCGACTCCGTCCACGCGTTCACCCAGTCGTCGATCGGGCCTTGGTTCCTCACGTTCCTCGGCGTGAGCGCCCTCGGAGGCATCGGGCTCATCGCGTGGCGCGGGGACCGGCTGCGCTCGCCCGGACGGGTCGACGCTCCGATGTCGCGCGAGTCAGCGTTCCTCGCCAACAACTTGCTGTTCGCGTCGTTCGCGTTCGTCGTGCTGCTCGGCACCGTGTTCCCCTTGCTCGTCGAGGCCGTCCAGGGCCGCCAGATGTCGGTCGGCCGGCCCTACTTCGACCGCATGACGGTCCCGCTCGGTCTCGCGCTGCTCTTCCTCATGGCCGCCGCGCCGGCGCTGCCCTGGAGGGCAACGACCGGCGAGGTGATCCGGCGGCGCCTCGCGGTGCCCGCGTGGATCGGCGCCGTGACCATGGTGGCGACCGTCGTGTTCCTGGGGGGAGGCCCCGGACTCGTCCTCGCGTTCGGTCTCGGCGCGTTCGCCGCAACGGGGATCGTGCGGTCGTTGCTCGTCGGTGTCCGCGCCCGCCGGACCGCCACCGGAGAACGTCTGCCGCGAGCCTCGTGGGGGATGCTGCGCGCCAACCCGAGACTCTACGGCGGCCTCGTCGTGCATCTCGGGGTCGTGTGCATCGCCGTCGCGATCGCCGCGTTCGGAAGCTTCTCCACGCATTCCGAGCTGCGCCTCGAACGCGGGCAGTCGGCCGATGTCGGTGGCTACACCGTCACCTACCTCGACTCTGGCGTCGAACGCACCGATCAGAAGACGACCGTGACCGCCGACGTCCGCGTCGAGCGCGGGACACGGGATCTCGGCGTCTATCGCCCGGCGATCTCGACGTTCCCGAACGCCACGACGGGGATCGGCACCCCATCGGTGCGCACCGGACCGTTCCAGGACGTCTACCTCACGCTCGTCTCCTCACCGACGGACCAAGGGCGCATCACGCTCGGCGTCTCCGTGAACCCGCTCGTCGTGTGGCTCTGGATCGGCGGCGGGGTGATGGCGCTCGGCACCGCGCTCGCGCTCGTACCGGCGAAGAAGACGAATCCGGCGTTGACCCGCTCGCCCGGCGCGCCGCGGGCGCCGGCGGCCGAGCCTTCCGAGCCGGAGCGAGCGCCCGTCGGCGGCCAGGCGTGAGCGAGCCTCGACGCTCGAACGTCACGCGCTGGGTCGCACTCGGTGCAGGTCTCGTGCTCGTCGCGGTGGTCGTGGCCTTCGCGACGCAGATCGGCGGGGAGCCCGCAGTGAACCGTCCGAGCCCGCTCCTCGGCAAGGACGCGCCCGCGTTCGACCTCCCCGTGCTCGACGCGTCGGGCGAGCAGGTCAGCCTCGACGCGCTCCGCGGCAAAGCGGTGATCATCAACTTCTGGAACTCCTGGTGCATCCCGTGCCGCGAGGAGGAGCCGAACCTCAAGGCGTTCTACGAGGCGCACGCGAACGACACCGACGTCGTGATGATCGGGATCCTCCGCGACGACACGGTGTCGAGCGGGCGACGCTGGGCGGACGAGCGCGACCTCGACTGGATGCTCGTCGAGGACCCCGGCGGCAAGGCAGCGCTCGCGTACGCGACGCGAGGCCAACCGGAGACCTACGCGATCTCCACGGACGGCGTGGTCGTGGGCTCGCAGCTCGGCCCGGTGACCGTCGAGAACCTGGAAGCCTTGCTCGCTGCCGCGCGAGGTACCGCGTGAACGTGCTGGGGCGCCGATGGGCGTGGGCGATGCTCGGCATGGTCGTCGTCGCGACGCTCGCCTGGGTCGCGTGGCCACAAGACGGCGAGTCGGCCGAGGAGCGTGCGCACAGGATCGCTTCGGAGCTCCGATGCGTCGAGTGCGAAGGACTGTCCGTCGCCGACGCCAGCACGAGTACGGCACGCGCGACGCGCGACGAGATCGATGAACGCATCGAGGCGGGGGAGAGCGACGCGGAGATCCGTCAGGCCTACATCGACCGGTATGGCGAACGCATCCTGATGAACCCGACGAGCAGCGGGCTGGGGGTGATCGTCTGGGTGCTGCCGGTCGTCGTCGTCGCGCTCGGTGGGGCCGGCGTCGCGTTCGCCGTCCGGCGACGGCACGGGGCGCCCCGCAACGTCGCGACACCCGCAGACGAGGCCCTCGTCGGCGCGGTTGCGGACCGCTCGCGCGGGGAGCCGCACGCCGCGTCGAGGACCTTCGACGGCGACCCGCTCCTCGACGAACGCGACTTCCTGTTGCGCTCGCTCGACGACCTCGATGCCGAGTACGCGACCGGCGAGGTCGATGCCGAGACCTACCAGGTGTTGCGCGCCGATTACACCGCGCGGGCCGCATCGATGCTCCGGGGTCTCGCCGGCGACGATCCGCCGCCGGACTCCGAGCCGTCCGTGTCGTGGCAGCGGCGAGCCCTCGTGCTCGGCGTGGTCGTCGTGTTCGCCGGCGTCGCGGGCGTGATGCTCGCGTTCGCGCTCGGTGCCCGCCTGCCGGGCGGGCTCCCGACCGGCGACGACCTGCAAGTCAGTCCCGACGAGCGCGAGCAACGCCTCCGTCAGGCGGTCGCGGACAACCCCGACGACCCTTCGGCCTACCTCGCGCTGGCCAGCTTCCTCGAGGGCGAGGACATCGTCGGCGCGTTGGAGGCCTACGACACCGCGGCCCGGCTCGACCCCGCCGATCCCGTTCCGCTTGCACAGGCAGGGTGGCTCCTGTTCTTCAGCGCGACGGCGACGGATGACACCGAGCAGCGAACCGCGCTGCTCGAGGGCGCGAGGGAGCGTCTCGACGCGGCCGTCCTCGCCGACGCCGACTACCCCGACGCGCGCTTCTACCGGGGAATGGTCCTGTACCGAGGGTACGGCGACGCCGAGGCTGCGATCCCCGAGCTCCAACGCTTCCTCGTCCTCGCCCCCGACCACCCGCTCGCCGAGCAGGGTCGCGACGTGCTCGCCGAGGCGGTTGCGGCCTCGAATTGATGATGCGTGCGTGAGGGGCAATGATCGCTCGCTATGAACGCATCGACGATCTACGAGGTCACGATCACGACCGACAAGGGAACGATCGCGATGAACCTCGACCCGCAGCTCGCCCCGAAGTCGGTTGACAACTTCGTCGACCTCGCCCGTCAGGGGTACTACGACGGGCTCACGTTCCATCGCGTCGTCCCGGAGTTCGTGATCCAGGGGGGATGCCCCGAGGGCACCGGGCGAGGGGGTCCCGGTTACCAGTTCACCGACGAGCCCGTCCAGGGCGAGTACACGCTCGGTGCGGTGGCGATGGCGAACTCGGGCCCGAACACGAATGGGTCGCAGTTCTTCATCTGCATCGACGACTGCACCCGCAAGCTCTCCAAGGACTACAACCTCTTCGGCTACGTCACCGACGGCATCGATGTCGCGCAGTCGATCGACGTCGGCGACACCATGCAGTCGGTGGTCGTGGAGGAGACGGTGCGTTGAGCGACTCGAGCGCGCTCGGTCGCGACGAGGTGGTCGACGGCACGTTGGCGGAGTACCGCGCGTTCGGGCAGCTCCTCCGAACCCTCGATGCCGATGCCTGGGCAACACCGACGCGCTGCGAGGGGTGGATGGTGGCCGATGTCGCCGGCCACGTCGTCGGTCAGCTCGACGACCTCGCGAACCTGCGGTTCGCGGAGGCGAGCGCACCCGACTCTCCGGACCGCCAGGCCGATCGGAACCGTGGGCGCACGGCGACCGACCTGGCAGCAGAGCTCGACACCCTGACGGCTTCCCTCGGCCAGATCCTCGCCGGGTTCGACGATGCGGCGTGGGGCGCTCCGATCGACCCGAGCTTCGGGAGCCAGAGCCTGGGTGAAGGCGTGCTCGACCTCTGGGACGACACGTACATCCATTCGGACGACATCCGCTCCGCTCTCGGCCAGGAGCCCGATCGAGGTGCCGGACTGCGGGCTGCGGTGGCGTGCCTTGCGAGGCGTCTCACCGAGCGTTCCTGGGGTCCGGCCACCCTGGCCCTCGACGGTATGGAGCGCGTCGACATCGGCGATGGGGGTGGCGAGGTCGTGGGCGATCCCTACGACTTCGTGATGGCCGCGACCGGCCGCGGCGACCCCGCCACGCTCGGCCTCGACCGCAGCGTCAACGTCTACGGCTGAGGTTGGCCACGTCGCCGCCCAGAACCGTCGGAGGGCGCACCGAGCACTTCCGCCGGTCAGCGCGTCTCGGCGGGGTCGACGAGGCCGTAGCGGCGGCGGATGGATCGCTCCGCCCCTGAGAACACCAGCGCGTCGATGGTCGTGCCGATCGTGAGGATCACGATGGTGACGGCGAGCAGCTCGGCGGCGTTGCCCGACACCTTGGC
>Ga0299914_10003692_pt1 | contig 10868 bp, 9 predicted proteins | sample RVTome_10_FD_201361 | JGI IMG/M metagenome (GOLD analysis project Ga0299914, IMG submission 201361) | Soil microbial communities from uranium-contaminated site in the Upper Colorado River Basin, Wyoming, United States - RVT153D57 (version 2) ... | reverse complement strand
GTCCATTTCGAAGTTTTGCAAGTATACCTTGTGCTCTGGAAGCTCATTATCGTAGCAAAAGCCGTTGCTATTGTATCCGACATCAAAGATCCCTCCCGGGATCTCGACCATTTTTGTAGATATTCTTATTATTTCTGATGCTTTCTGGGGCTCATTAATGATTTGGGGCTCATAGTTGTCAGAGGGGTCAGGGAAGCGCTCAAAATAATGCTGGAAATCGTATACCATTAGTTCTTGGTGCTGCATCTCGTGTTGCATTCCAAGCATGATGTCGTACTGCAGTTCATGTGTCAATGCATTTGCGTCTTCAGAAGATACTGTTGATGATCTCTCTTTCAAAAATTTGGTAACTTTTCTGTCTATAAATGACCTGTAATCAAGAGTCTGCTTTACAGTAGGTCGAGGGAATTTTCCTCTCTCTTGCTTTGGCAAAATTTTTCCAAACTTCTGGTAGTATGAATTGAGATATTCTAAGTTAAAACCACCACTGCTACTGCTACTATTACTGTCTGATTCTAGTCTGGCACCATGCTTTTCCAAGACCTTTTGAAAGAACCATGTGACATGTGCAATATGCCAATTGGGGGGGCTGCCGAAAGGGTCAGATTGCATTACTGCATCCTCTATTCTTAACGGTTTGAAAAGCTGCATAGTCTTTTTTCTGACCTGTGTAAAGTCAGATAACAACAGATCAGCAGATTCTTGATACAGTAGTTTTGACATAATAGAAAAAAGATTTTGGTCCTTATAAGCTGTCTCTTTTACTGTTCTGGTTTACCTTCACAGTTAGGTAGTGTGCGGGGGGTGGGATTTGAACCCACGGACCCCTGAGGGACGGGATAACCCATTTATGAGATCTTAAGTCCCGCGTCTCCAATCTTCTTTTTAGCCTATTTGGCCAGGCTCTACAACCCCCGCAGGCTTGATGTTGCGTTAATAGGTATGCATAATTAAATCTTGATCTTAGGTATTTCCCAATAATTATTATATGGTTTATTGATTCGATTGTTCGTTTAGCTGCCTTGGTAGCTCAGCCTGGTAGAGCGTTACCTTGGTAAGGTGTCGGATGACTACTTAAACAGCAGCCGACAACCCTCCAAAAAGGTAGAGGTCGGGGGTTCGAATCCCCCCCAAGGCTTTTCTTCTCTATATAATAATAACTAGCCTCCCCCGCCCCACTCTATTTTTTTGATTTGACTTTGACTTTGACTTTGAAATAGGACGCTCACAGGGGATAATAACGTCAAATCTCACCCCATATTATATATAGAAATGATGTGAATTCTATCCCTACATTAGGTCGGCGGAAAGTTAAATTCACTAATTACAAGCTTGTCCCCTATGGCAGGAGAAGAAGAAGTTCAACTATGCCCTAATTGCAAAGTCGGACGACTGCAGACGACAGGACTAGCAGCCATAAGCAGGGATTCACAAACTAATCGAGTGACCAACGACCTTGGCTACAAGTGCGACAGCTGTGGCTATCCAGAAGGCGGCCAAGCCAAAGTAGTAGCAGCCAATGAGCAAGCGGCCATAAGTGAGTCTACGAACACCACTACTACCACAAGCAGTACAGCGGCTACAACGGCAGCGGTGCAATCAGCAGTCGAAGCAGTAGGGGCGGCAGTAGTAGAAGACAAGGACAAAGGAAAGGATGGAACTGAGGAAGAAGCAGGCTATACCACCAGCAGCCCCAGCCCCAGTGGCGACAGCAGCAACGAGAACCCCGCTTAACAAAGACGTCTTCATCTTTTCTTCTTTTTTTCTTGCTCTATATCCGTATCAAAGGCCATTATATCAAGACACGTATCGGGTACAAGGACGCTCAGGTAAAGTACAATCTCTCGCTATATTGTATAGAAAAAGAAGACAAGGGGGACGAATTATCAAGGTTGTTGTAGTTGTTGTTGTAGTTGTTGTCTCCTTATGCTTTCCTCGGTAACCATTTCCGTGAGGATGTTCACGACACCGTATAATTCCTCCAACCCTCCCGCAAGGTCTGAAATCGCATTTGCAAAACTCCTTTGAATTTCATCATTGGGTAGTTTTTTGCCAAGCTCCTCGAAGTAATGTTCCATTGTGCTGTAGGCTTGTTGTCTCTCCTCTGCACCCGCTTTTAGTTTCCTTAGTGTCTCGATAATCCTCCCTGCTTGATCTTCTCCTTCTTGTCCTGTTCTGTCTGCTCCTACTCCTCCCTTTCCTTCTTCTTCTCCTGTTCCCATACCCATATATCGACTAGACCAAGATTCACTCTATTAGACTTGTATATAACCTCAATGATGATAATGTAAATTCTAGTCCTACATTAGATCGACATAAAGTTAAATTCACTAATTGCAAGCTTGTCCCCTATGGCAGGAGAAGAAGTTCAACTATGCCCTAATTGCAAAGTCGGACGACTGCAGACGACAGGACTAGCAGCCATAAGCAGGGATTCACAAACTAATCGAGTGACCAATGATGGTTCTGTTAACTTGATGGGCAACACTTCTACCTGTTAACTGTCGGCTGATGAAGTGAACAACTTCAATTCCTCTATGTATTTCAGAATTCTTGCATTCATTCCTTGCGCCTTCGTAGCCTCCACTCTACATCACATAGTTCGCAAAAGTAGAATGTATAACTGATCCTGCCTGCTCCATCCTGAGTGCCTTTGATATATCTCAATTCACTCCCACAGGCGCCACACGCCATATCTGAATAAGCGCGCACTAAAGCTAAAAAATGATATGATTCTGGGCTCTGTTAACTTAAAAGCTCACTGCCTGAAATCTTATACGTGTTAACTGTCGGCTCATTAGTAGGGACATTCACGCAGATAGTCTAAATTGTTTTCTAGAATACTATCGGGTTCAGTCGTTAGAAACCAGTTGCCATAAACACTCTGTCTTCTATGAACCTTAGCTTTGCAGCCGTACTTAGAAGACAGGAAAATAAATCGCCGGCGGCAACAGCAGACCAACAACAACAACCAGAACAAGAAGCAAGACCACAGCTCGATGACCAACAAGGAACGCAACCGCCCGCACCAACCTAATAATACTACAGACGACGGCAACAACAACACCCGCAGCAACAGCGAGAGTTAGCTCGGACTATAGAGATATGTCAGAGCTGTCATGCAAAACATCACTCTCATAAGTTAAAGTACAAGATCAAAAGGAAATAACACGCGGAGCTATTAGAGCCCGCGAAGCCTATCTTTTATTATGCCTAAAACAACCATACCGGAAAAATGGTCAAAACGCGCGTCTAACAATCATACAAGTAGGTTTGAAGTATCATCAAGACCGACGCCTCAAGAAGAGCTCAGCCTGGTAGAGCGTTACCTTGGTAAGGTAAGGCTCAAAAAGCCTACTCCCAAGAGGTAGAGGTCGGGGGTCCAAATCCCCCCCAAGGCTTACCTTCTTTTTCATCAATTTGTGCTCAATCTCATATGTAGGCGGTAACTCTCTACCAGGCTGAGCTACCAAGGCGTTAGAAACCTTACAATTTTCTGTAAGCTTACAGAATTCCTTAAGGTATCCCTTTTCAATTAATAATGGTAATTCTTGATTGGCGAACTGATGTAACTTCTTGACAAGTCTAGACTTGATGGTATAGCTATAATCATTGTCGAACTGTCGATTTGAAGTTAGATAATCCCATTCAGCTTTGCTCAGGAACAACTTCTTCTTAAGAAAGGACAAGCCTGCTTTTATCCGCTTTGTTGTTAACGGCTTCTATAGGAATTCAAGACTCTGATAACTAAAGCGTCGTCGGGGTCGAGGCATTGGCGGCGATGGCTTCATCGCACCAAAAGCACTTTTTGTAATCTGTGAATGATGCCGAGCACGCTATACCATCCTATTTGGTATCGTTTCGTTAGAATGGGCTGGTTCAGACGATGATGGTTAGACTACCTTTTGCTTTATTCTTCTTCTATATGCTTCTGGAGCAACTACCGTAAAAGCACCAGCTAATAGTGCCAGAGGAATAGAGAGTAAGATAGAATACTGGTAAAATATGAGGTCTACCGTCTCTGCAGTCACAATGCATGCACTCTCTGCAGTAACTAAAATGTAGGCGCTTGATTTCAATATGTATTTCAAGTTTGGTTGTCTGTGTAAATGCGATAGCTTGGTAATTCCGACAACAAAGTTTTTGAAAGTGGTTTTGAGGTTTGGGATAAAGCCTGACCCTACGCCTTGCTCCAAAACTGAAGAGCAGCAACTATCAATCTTTTTGCTTGAGCCATAATCATATCTACCAAATATTGTAATAAACGTTACAAATCCAGCGAGAGCATAGCCCATCGAATAGGCTATAGGTATCCCTATCAGATTAAAGCCAAAGAAGTATAGACCAGTATTTTCACCTATTTCAGCAGCACCAATACAGAGAATTTCAATTCCTAAAGCTGCCGCATACAGTGCTTTAATGTTTCTTAGGAATTGAGATAAGCCTGAAGCTGATGATGGTGAAGAAGAAAGCGATGTTGTTAGATTACGCTGTAAAGTATCGTTCTTATTTTTATTCTCGCAAGACACTGAGACACAGCAATCATCAGGTTCTCGAGTCGTTATCCTTTTAGCCATTACTAGAGGCTTCTTCAGCGCAGGATTGCGGCTATGAATATTATCGCAGCAGCAGACATCTCTCGTGCATAGAATGCAGCTTTCTACATCTACCTTAATACAGTCCTGCTGAACGCACTGACATTGTGCGCATCTGACGGAAATCATTATTATTATACAATGAGTTAAAGGACTTTTTTCCTATTAAAATCTGCTTTTTTTAATTCGTCAGCTTGTCATAGAAATATAGGCTAATCATAACCTCCAAAAGTGCTTCGTTCTGTGATTTTCACCTGACTTTGAGTCTTAGATGAGCGGCAACAAACAAATACTAAACTAACCGTAAGTAGAGATTAGGATAGGAGAGAGAAAATAGAGCGATGTTTCTAAAGCAAGTAGCTAACGATACCACTGGGTGTGTGTCTTACGTTGGCTATTGTTTCAGCTGCAAAGCTGGGTTTGTCATTGACCCATTAGAAGATATAGAGCCATATTTGCAGGTTGCAAAAGATAGTGGCATTAGCATAACGCACATTTTCAATACCCATATCCAAGCAGACCATATGAGCGGAGATAGAAAGTTAGCAGAAAAGACAGGTGCCAAGATATACATGCATGAATCTGCAAAGGTAAACTATCCTTTTGAAGCTCTCAAAGATGGGGATGTAATACCTATTGGCAACCCGAGAATAAGGGTGCTGCATACACCTGGACATACGCCAGAAAGTATATCACTGGTTGTTGCAGAGTATCCTAAAAATTCCGAAGGATTAGTGTTTACAGGGGATACCCTATTCAGAGGAAATGTTGGTAGATTAGACTTGGAAGGTGCAGGAACATCAGAGCAGCTTTATGACAGTATAAAGAGGCTGTTTTTATTAGACGACTATATTGCAATATTACCCAGTCATTATGGAAAGTCTCAGTGTGGTGTCGGTCTAAGTAGTGTCCCACTATCCACCATAGGATATGAGAAAAGATTCAATAAAGTAGTTGAGACGCTATCTGACAAGCAGAAGTTTGTTGAAAATATGAAGAGTCAGAAAACCATGGAGATACCCCAATACCGTGAGATAAAGAACAGAAACAAAGGTTAAAGTCGTTTTTTTATCGCTACTTCTCCTGTGATAGATGTTGTTGAATAATAAGGATGCAAATTAAGTAATTTTTGTTATTACTCTAGCACGAATATGCGCAAGACGTGCATGCAAAGGTTGCATCAAAAGGATTCAAATTGCAAATACACGATACTTGATAAACAATGGCTGACAAAATAACAGCAAAAGAGCTTGCAGACAAGAAGGACAATTTTGTCCTCATAGATGTGAGAGAAGCAGATGAAATAGCTGAAGATGGTGGTGCCACAATTGAAGGAGCTGTCAATATTCCGCTTGGACAGCTAATAAGAAAAGCAAGGCAGGGTGGATTAGACGACGACCTAAAAGGAAAAACCATATCCACTTACTGCAATGGAGGATACAGAGGCAATATCGCTGCTGATGAACTTAACAAGAAGGGGTTTACGGCTGTGACTATCGAAGGCGGCTATGCAGCTTGGAAAGAGGAGGAAAAGAAGAATAAGAAATGACCTCCACATCTAAACCTGTTATTATTGAAAGATAGAGTAAGTAAGGACAACGGTGGAAATGACAAGGACGTGACAATAAAGCAGGGATTACGACAGAACCTTAGTCAATTTGTAATTCTCATTGTAGTCAACGCTTTTGTCGGTGCAATGGTTGGTCTTGAACAAACTGTAGTCCCCCTAATCGGCAAGGATATCTTTGGCATCCAATCCAATGCCATTATTCTGTCATTTATTGCAAGTTTTGGACTTGTAAAGGCTTTGCTCAATCTCTATGCAGGTGCCTTAGCAGAAAGGTGGGGTAGAAAGAATGTGTTGATTGTAGGATGGCTATTTGGCATCCCAGTTCCTTTCATCCTGCTTTTTGCCCCTGAGTGGAATTGGATAATCTTTGCTAATGTGCTGCTGGGCGTGAACCAAGCTCTGGCGTGGTCAATGACAGTCAACATGAAAATTGACTTGGTAGGCAAGGAGAAAAGAGGGCTTGCGTTAGGTCTTAATGAATTTGCAGGGTATATCTCTGTAGCAATGGTGGGGTTTGCAACAGGCTACTTGGCATCAGTCTACGGGTTGAAGCCATATCCATTTTACATTGGGATTGCTTTTGCAGTGGTTGGCACTTTGCTATCTTGGATTATCGTCCGAGATACAAAACAGTTTATGCTGCTTGAAACAAAAAATCATGATGATGCTGATGATGTAAAGCACAAAGAATCTGGAATAACAGAGAGAAACAAGAGCAGCCATGGGGGGCTCTCTTTCAAACAGGTATTTGCTCAAACATCATGGCAAAATAAAACACTTCTGTCGGTGAGCCAGGCAGGTCTTGTTAACAACCTCGTGTTTGGAGTATCATGGGGACTGTTTACTCTCTATTTTGCATCCTATAACTTGAACGTGAATGAGATTGGCATTCTCAAAGCACTACACCCTGCCATATGGGGAATATTGCAGCTTGGCACAGGAACCCTAAGCGATAAGATTGGTCGTAAGAGTTTGATTTACACAGGCATGATTGTCCAGGCAGCAGGAATCTGGATTGTGCTATTTGGAAATTCAATGTTAGGCTGGATAATAGGTATGTCTTTGCTCGGTGTAGGGACTGCCTTTGTATATCCAACATTACTTGCAGCTATTAGTGATGTTGCGCATCCAAAATGGCGAGCAACGTCTTTGGGGGTCTACAGATTTTGGAGGGACTTGGGTTTTGTCTTTGGAGCAATAGGCATTGGCTTCTTAGCAGACTTGTTTGGAGCTAGCCCAGCAATTAATTCTGTAGCTTGGATTGCTCTAGCATCGGGAATCTTTGTATTTGTATTCATGCGCGAAACAAAGCAGAAGGGTCAGCAATAATTATCGGATTAATGATGGAATTGGTTATAAAGAAATACCCTTTGTTGCCTTGGCTGTGTTAAACAATAAATCCATCAAGAAGGAGAAATAGTCGCAGAGAGGAAAGGAGTTAGCGAAACGGTTGATGGCCATAGCCTAAATTGCAGATATATGCTGACCTGAAAATCTTATTTTACCTCTCTGTTAGTCTCATTTTTGAGTTCGTTATTTTTTCCGTGAGTTTGATTATTTGAGATAGAATTCATTTTTTACGCAGTTTTGTACGTTTTTCGCTCTTTTTCAATCCTATGGTGATTACGGAGTCCAAAAGGGTATTAATACTTCTAATCGCTTGACTTAAGGTCTTCTAAATATTAGAATTACTAAACTTGCAGACTTTCTTTGGCATTCAGCTCAGTTTCCATCGACTATACTGATTGTTCTACGATTAACTTGCTCTTTTAGAAAAGATATTCTTTTGTCAATTATTTGTTGTGGAATTGTTAGCCTCTGTATTATCCTTGAGAAGTTGTTAATCGCAATTAATTCTCTGCAATTCATTCATATTCGCTTTAAGCTTTGATGCGCCGATATCCCCTGAACCGCATATGACTATTACAACAAAAAAGAACAAGGCTATACTTGCGGGCGGCTTTACAACTGCTTTTGCATTAGCAATAGTCCTAATGCTTAGTAGTTCAGTATCGAGTTCGGTAGCACAACAGCAGCAGCAGCAGCAAGGGATGAATACTACTAATACTACTGCTTCAGCAGCTGAAAATGCTACAAAGCCAGTTGATGGCTACAACTTGCCACAAGGTCACTTAAACGCAGTAAGACATGTATTTGAAGACCCATCCCTCAGAGTCGAACACTTCTGCAAGCCACACGACAGAGTAATGATGGTATGCCAGCTCTATGATTACAATACTGCTAATGCCACGCTTATTGGTATCGAATACATGATAACACAGCAGCAATACGACTCGCTTCCAGACAGAGAAAAGCCATACTGGCACGCACACAGAGAAGAGTTCAGACCAGAAAGAGCAGACCCTATGATGCCAGAATTGAGCCCAGAACAAGCACAAGCTGAGATGGCAAAGATGCTTCCAACATGGGGTAAAGTAATCATAACATGGATGCCCACTGATGACATGCCCTCTTTCCCACCACAGGTGCAGCTAGTTGACCATCCCTTTATGGTAAATGCAACTGTAGGAAACAACAGCACAGGTCAATAGAGTCAACAACTTCCCCTTTTCTTTTTTATAAGTTATCTTGAAGTTGCTTGCAAGTTACACACTTTTGTCGCAATACTAAATACTGATAAGGCTGAATCAATAGTTAGTATTAGTCGGATACTTCTATCATAAACTTGCTAGGATACTTTATTAGGTCCTCTTATAGTGCTATCTAACGTCATAATCCATTTGCAGCAAAAGAGAGGAAGAAGAAGAAAAAGACATGAAATATAGAAGTAGCACCGACATAACAGGCCACATTCTCGAAGTTGCAAATGGTGCAAATGCTACAAGGACTAAGATAATGTATAGGGCTTTTCTTAGCTATAAGCAATTGAAACAGTAACTGATGCTACTAACTGAAACGGACTTACTTCGCTACGACGAGCATACTCAGACATTCAAGACTACTGAAAAGGGTCTACGGTTTCTTGATATATATACAATCAGATGGATGACATGCTAAAGGTAGCAAAATAACAACAACAAGTCTAGGGACAGAGAGAGAATAATACAAATTTCAAAGATATAGATAGGGTCGTTTCATTATCGATGTAGACTTCTGATTATCACAATTGGTTTTACTATGGCGAGTTGACTGTAATTTCGTCACCATCGCTCAATGTCCTCCTAAACGGTTCAATGTCTGTATTATACGAGTCTCCTTCTTCCTCATCATCCTCATCGTCATCATCATCTCCTCCGTCGCTCACCTGTATTACCCCTGAGTTTACAATTTCTATGGTGCTACCAGATGTTTGAGAATCACCCTCAGTTATCAAAACATCATCATCATCATCATCATCATCATCATCATCATTGAACTGTTGTCCTCTTATCGTCAGACTTGAATCTGCTAACAAGCGGTATTCGCTTGATTCTATATCTGAAAATGTGGTGTTTTGCACGATATTGTTATGACTTCTTGTTGCTCGGATACCAATATCAGAGTCTGATATGATGTTGTCATAGACCAAATTGCCTTCCGTCGAGCCATCATCTGGCAGCTCGGGATTAAACAAGCCTATTCCTTCTCTAGTTGCTCCTTCAATTGTATTGTTGTATATTTGGTTATTTGGTGATTCTGATACTTGAACACCTGTCCTTGCATTAATGACATGATTATTTCTTGCAATTGAATCAGTCATGTTTCTTGAAAAGAAAATGGCTGATGTCTCTGTATTCTCTATCAGATTACCTTCAATAAGAATATCCCAACATCTATCAGAGCATATGGGGCCAATGGGATTGTCATGAATCCAGTTATTTGTTATATTCATATCGTGAGTTGTAGTGTGAGGGTCTAAAGAATACTGGATATTGTCATAATACTCACTTCTGTCAACTGTAATGTTGTATGCGCTATTTGAGTAAAAAGCCATCCACATATTATGAAATATGCTGTTATTAATCACCATGTCATGCGATGGACCCTCTCCGAACAAATCAAATCCCCTTCTACCAGGTTCAACATCTCCTAAATATCCAAATTCCGAATTTAATATTTGAGCTCCTTCGCTAGCCGCAAATTGCACAAAGCCACGTCTAATTGTGCCATTGACATCTTGTTGGATGACGTCTTCATCTTCTATATCCCAAGATGTTATTCTCATGCCATCTATCAGTATCTTCCCATAAACTATTATCCCGTTTTCCCCAGCAAGCTTTAGATATTGCAGACCATCTCCTGCAGATGTCATTGCAAACAACACGCCATCTGCTACTTCCAAGTTAGCATTTAGGATGTATTGGCCGTTTGCTATTCCTGCTACTCCTTCGACTCCTGTTTCCTGCTCAAGGATGTCTGGATTATTTATGGCTTGAACGACGCTTAGAAAGGAAGTGTTACAGTTCACAGTAATAGTATTTTCTGATTCATCATAGTCGATACATGCCAATTCGCCAGCTTCGGCGGTAAAGGAGCCATTCTGTTCGTATGATATGAGTCCTGTAAAAAGAAACAAAAGAACACCAGTAGCAGCAACGTTGGTAATTTTTTTATAAGAAGAAGTAATCATGAGGTTAATACTTTGAGAATCATCGCTAAGTTCTAGAACTTATAAACCTTCTTCTTCCCCTAGAAGAAAATTACTATTTAAGCAAAAAGCAAGCAAGCAATGACAAAGCAGAATCAGTCATGTTATGTTGGCG
>Ga0299914_10003691_pt1 | contig 10868 bp, 10 predicted proteins | sample RVTome_10_FD_201361 | JGI IMG/M metagenome (GOLD analysis project Ga0299914, IMG submission 201361) | Soil microbial communities from uranium-contaminated site in the Upper Colorado River Basin, Wyoming, United States - RVT153D57 (version 2) ... | reverse complement strand
CGCGCAACCACATCGAGATCGACCAGACGCGCCAGGTGATCTTCTGGGTCCGAAGGGGCAAGGTGAAATGGATTTTGCACACCTCGACGGGGGCCGGGGGGGCCACCAGGGACGGGGTCTTCCATGTGACCCGCGAGATCCACGGCTACTCACCGGGCAGGCTGTACTACCCGAGCTACTTCGACGGCCTGCGCGCCATCCACGGCTGGCCCGAAGTGCCCAACTATCCCGCCAGCCACGGTTGCGCGCGCGTGCCGATGTGGGCGGCCGTATGGGCGAACAACAGGTCCCCGATCGGAATGCAGGTTCGGGTCTACCACTAGACGATCGAGGGGTTAATCGGAGTGCGCGCGCGGGAGCTCGAGCACGTTCTTGGTATGTAGCTCACGTTCGGGGATCGGGATCGGGTAGTTGCTGCTGAAGCACGCCGTGCAGAAGGAATCGCCGGGAAGCCCCGTCGCGTCGACCATGCCCTCGAGGCTGAGATAACCGAGGGAATCCGCCGAGATGTGGTCGCGCACCCCCTCGACATCCAGCTGCGAGCCGATCAGCTCGTCCTGGTTCGGCATGTCGATGCCGTAAAAACACGGCCACTTCAGCGGTGGCGACGAGATACGAACATGCACCTCGCGCGCTCCGGACTCGCGCAGCATGCTGACGATCTTGCGAGTGGTGTTGCCGCGCACTATCGAGTCGTCGATTACGACGAGGCGCTTGCCGGCGATAACTTCGCGCAGCGGATTGAGCTTCATCTTGATGCCCTGCTGGCGCATGGCCTGGGTGGGCTGGATGAAGGTCCTGCCGACGTAGCGATTCTTGACGAACCCCTCGCCGTAGACGATCCCAGAGGCCTGGGCGTATCCCTGTGCCGCCGGAACCCCCGAATCCGGCAGCGCCATGACCAGCTCGGCCGAGGCGGGACTCTCCTCGGCGAGGCGCTGGCCCATGCGGTAGCGCGTCGCATAGACGTTCTGGCCCATCAGGGCCGAGTCCGGGCGGGCGAAGTAAACGTGCTCGAATATGCACGCCGCTACCGTCGAGGGCGCAAAGCGGTCGCTCTTCAGGCCGTCCCCGTCGATCGTGACCATCTCGCCCGGTTCGACATCACGAATGAAACGAGCACCGATGAGGTCGAGGGCGCAGGTCTCGGAGACCAGCACCCACCCGCCCGAGTCGAGCCGGCCGATGCACAAGGGACGAAACCCGTACGGGTCGCGCACGCCGAACAAGGTCCCCTCGTCCATGATCGTGAACGAGAAGGCCCCGGAGAGGCGCGGCAACGTGTCCCTGAGCGCCTGGCGTGTGTCCCTCTGCCTCTGAGCCCGCGCGATGAACGCGGCCACGATGTCGGTGTCGTTAGAGGAACCCAGGCGAGCCTGGTTCGGAGTGGGGTCCCCACCGGCCTCGTCCAGTTGGCGCTTCAAATCGAGGGTGTTAACCAGGTTGCCGTTGTGGGCGAGAGCGACCTGGCCCTCGGATCCGCTCTTGAAGCTGGGCTGCGCGTTCTCCCAGGTGTTGCGGCCGGTCGTCGAGTAGCGACAGTGCCCGATGGCTACGTGCCCGTGAAGGCTCCTGAGCGTCGGCTCGTCGAAAACCTGGCTGACGAGACCGAGGTCCTTGTATACGACCATCGAATCGCCGTTGGAGATCGCTATGCCGGCCGATTCCTGACCGCGGTGTTGTAGCGCATACAGCGCGTAGTAGGTGAGCCGTGCAACGTCCTCGCCGGGTGCGTAGACCCCTACGACCCCGCACGCGTCCCTAACTTCCTCTGGCATGGTCCTCTTCGGTGGTTGTGGTGAGACCACAAGACTTCCGTCCGCGTGAACTCTTTCTAATCACCATCTGGACCCATCGTAGCGGACAGGTGGTCGCTCAAGCCGCCTTCCCAGGCGGATCGCGCCTCCTCGAGGGTGACCGCGAAAACCGAGAAGTCGCACATGTCACCCGCCACCGCCCCGATCACCTCGGCGGCGACGCCACCATGGCCGGCGAGCGCCAGCACTTCGTCGACCGCCGCCTGCGGACAGGACACCAGCGCGCGCGATGGGGTTTCGGAGTAGAGCGCGCGATAGGGTTCCGTTCCGCCAACCTGCACCGAGAACCCCCGCTGAGAGGCGAAGGAACACTCCGCCAGGGCCACCGCCAGGCCGCCGCCCGAAAGGTCGTGCGCCGACTTGAACAGCCCGCCGTGCCCTCCGGTGACCAACACCTCGTGAAGAGCTCTCTCCGAGTCCATATCAAGGTGCGGAGGCACGCCGCCGATCGCCCCGTTGATTATCTTTCCGTACTCGCTTCCGCCGAAGTCTCCGAGCTCGGTCGTGCCGAGTAGCACGATGGCGTCGCCCTCGTCTTGGAAGCCGATGCCGACGGCGGCCGCCGGATCTCCGAGGATGCCCAACATTCCGATGACCGGTGTCGGGTAGATCGGCCGGGAGTTGGTCTCGTTGTAAAACGAGACGTTTCCGCCCGTCACCGGCGTGTTGAGGTCCCTGCAGGCGTCGGAGATGCCGCGCACGACCTCGGAGAACTGCCACATGACCTCGGCCCGCTCGGGGCTCCCGAAATTGAGACAGTTCGTTATGGCCGTCGGCCTGGCCCCCACGGTCGCCACGTTGCGGGCGGACTCGGCCACGGCGTGGCGGGCCCCCTCGTACGGATCGAGCATGCAGAGCCGCCCCGGCCCGTCGGTCGAGATTGCGACCGCCGTCTCGGTGCCCGGCAGCCGGATCACCGCGGCGTCGCCCCCCGGGCCGAGGACGGTCCCGAGGAAGATCATGTGGTCGTACTGCTCCCAGATCCAGCGCTTCGACGCGAGCTGAGGAGAGGACACCATCCGGATAAAGGTGCGGCCGTAGTGCTCCGGAGGCTCGTCGCCCGAGGGCGCCGCGTTGATGTCGGCCAGCCAGCGCGGGCGCTCGATGGGCCGCTCGTAGACCGGCCCCTCCTCGGCGAGCGCCAGACTGGGAACGTCGGCGACGAGCTTCCCCCCGGCCGAGACCTCGACCTTGCCGGTCTTCGTGATCTCGCCCAACGGGCGGGCCTCGACACCCCACTTGCCGCACACCGCGAGGACCTCGGCGACGTCTGCGGCGTCGACCACCGCGAGCATGCGCTCCTGAGACTCGCTGATCATGACCTCGAACGGCTCCATGTTCGGCTCGCGCCGGTGCACCTCGTCTAGGTCGATCCGAATTCCGGTTCCACCCTTGGCCGTCATCTCGGAGGTGGGACAGGAGATCCCGCCGGCGCCGAGATCCTGGAACGATGCGACGAGGCCGCCTCGGATCAGCTCGAGCGAGCACTCGATCAGCAGCTTCTCGCTGAACGGATCGCCCACCTGCACCGAGGGCCGTTTCTCGAGTGAATCCTGGTCGAACTCGGCCGAGGCGAGCACGCTCGCTCCGCCGATGCCGTCTCGTCCCGTGGACGAACCGAAGAGGATCGCGACCTGACCGGGCACCTCGGCTCGGCCGTGCATCAACTTCGTGTCGACGATTCCGAGACAGGCGACGTTGACCAGCGGGTTCTCTGCGTAACAGTCCTCGAAGACGGCTTCGCCTCCCACGGTCGGGACCCCGATCGAGTTGCCGTACGAGGAGATGCCGTGGACGACTCCGTCCACCACGTAACGGGTTCGCGCGTCGTCGAGGGGGCCGAAGCGCAGCGGGTCCATGAGAGCTATCGGCCGGGCTCCCATCGAGAGGATGTCGCGCACGATGCCCCCGACTCCGGTGGCCGCTCCGTTGAAGGGCTCGACGAAGCTGGGGTGGTTGTGGGATTCGATCTTCCACGCGACGGCGACACCGTCGGCGACTTCGATTATCCCCGCGCCCTCACCGGGTCCCACGAGTATCCGCTCGCCCTGGGTCGGCAGCGTTTTCAGGTGGACGCGGCTTGACTTGTAACTGCAGTGTTCGCTCCACATGACCGAGAACATCGCGAGCTCCGTGTAGCTGGGCTCGCGCCCGAGGCGGTCACATATGGCGTTGAACTCGTCGTCGGTCAGGCCGAGATCGCGGTGCACGGTCTCGGTCTGGCTCATACGGCCGCCGGACTCGGTTGCATGTTCATCACGTGGTCGAGCATCGAACCGATGATCACGGCTCCGTCTTCCGAGCCGAGCAACGCCTCGCACGCCCTTTCTGGGTGGGGCATCAAGCCCAGGACGTTGCCTCGCTCGTTGGAGATGCCGGCGACGCCGTCGAGGGACCCGTTCGGGTTTCGCACGTAGCGAAATACGATCTGATCGTCCGCACGCATCCGCTCGAGGGTGTCCGGCTCGGCGTACCAGTTCCCCTCGAAATGGTTGATCGGGATGCGCAATCTCTGATGACGCTCGGCGCGCGTGGTGAACGGCGTTCCGGGAACCTCCACGCTGAGCTCCGTCCACTTGCACAGAAACTTGAGGCCCTCGTTCTTCCGCAACGCCCCCGGCAGAAGTCCGGCCTCGCAGAGAACCTGGAACCCGTTGCAGATTCCGATCAACAGCTTGCCCGCGTCCGCGTGCCGCACCACCGCATTCATGATCGGGCTGAAGCGCGCGAGCGCGCCGGTGCGCAGATAGTCACCGTGGGCGAACCCACCCGGCAGCACCACGATGTCCGAATCCGGGAGCTCGCGATCGTCGTGCCACACGAATTCGGTGGTCGCACCCAGGCGTTCGAACGAACGCCGGCAGTCGAGCTCGCAGTTCGATCCGGGAAATACGACGATGCCGACGCGCGCGGTCATGTTCCCCCCCTTGCTGCATCCACCGACACGCTGGTCAGGTCCCACGTGTAGGACTCGATCACGGGGTTGGCGAGCAGTCCTTCGCACATCCCGCCGATCTTGGAGGCGGCCTCGGTCTCGTCGGTCGCCTCCAGGTTGAATTCGATCACCTTTCCGACACGCACTTCCGACACACCCTCGTAGCCGAGCGCCGGCAGGGCGCGCTCGATGGTCTGGCCCTGCGGATCGGCGATACCCGGTCTGAGCAAGACGTGAACCGACGCCATGAAGTTGGCCATCTACCCACCTTTGATTGCGAAGCTAGGATTTCTCATCCCCACACCGAAAGAAGAATCACCGAGCCGGCGACTATCACCAGCGACAGGCTGGCCGCCGCCACGACCACGGCTCCCGCGGCGCGAAAGATATCGAGCTTTCCGACGACCTGCATACCGCGTCCGAACAGCGCCAGCGACCATACGGCCAGCAACAGGCACAGCGCGATCGAGATCGAGGCCCAACCCGTGGCGAGCGAGTCGCCCGGCTTGGTGGTGGCGAAGATCTCGGGTCCGACGATGACCAGGTCCAGCGGCAGCAGCACCAGCAGGGTGAACACCTGAGGGAAGGCGGAGGCACCCCACACGATGCGCGCCTCGCGTCTCGAGATCGTGCCGCCGAGGGCGCGTCCCACCGTGGGGGCCACGACCCCGAAGACGGCCTGGCCGAGCATCGCCAGGACCGCTCCCGTCACGAGTGCGAAGACCAGTTCCGCGTAACCGAACTGGCCGGGGTCCACGTCCCGACCTCCGAGCAGCCCGCCGATCTTCAGCCAGCCGACCATGAGGGACGCGCCGCCCACGATCGCCAGCACGTACGGCGTGAAGCCCTCCGGCAGGGTCTCTCCGGCGCGCGCCCGACGATGCGCGGCGGAGGTCGCGGCATCGAAGCCCGCATCCGGGGCAACCAGGACACTTCGCAACCTGCGCCCAAGAGTCGCCGAAGAACGAGCCGGCGGACGCGTCTGCGTGTCGGTCATGCAACGACCTCGTCCAGAAACGTCATGAAGGGGCGGCCCGCAACTCGTTCGTAGGCCTCGAGATAGCGCTGGGTGGTTGCGTTGACGACCTCCTGCGGCATGTCGGGGGCGGGCGGCATGTGGTCCCACCCCTGGTCGTCGAGCCAGTCCCGCACGTACTGCTTGTCGAAACTGGGCTGCGAACGGCCGGCTCTGTAGAGGTCCGCCGGCCAGAACCGACTCGAGTCCGGAGTCAGGACCTCGTCGATCAAGATGACCTCTTCGCCGACCAGCCCGAACTCGAACTTCGTATCGGCGATGATGATGCCGCGCTCGGCTGCGAGCTCGGAGGCGCGCCCGTACATGTCCAGAGCGTGGGTGCTCGCGCGGCGATAGGCATCCGCGCCAACTATGGCGGCGGCCTCCTTTTCCGTGATGTTCTCGTCATGTCCACTGGTGGCCTTGGTGGCCGGAGTGACCAGAGGCTCCGCAAGGGCGGCCGACTCCGCCATCCCGGCGGGAAGCTTGTGCCCGCACACCTCGCCGGTCGAGACGTACTCGCGCCACCCGGAGCCCGCAAGATAACCTCGAACGACGAACTCGACGGGGAGCGGTTCGGCCTTGCGCACGAGCATCGCGCGTCCTCGCAGGTCTCCCATTCCGACGTCTGGAAGGTCGGCGCCCCGGTAGCTGACGAGGTGGTTCGGGATGTCGTCGAAGAACTCGAGCCAGTAGGCGGAGAGGCCGGTCAGCACCATGCCCTTGTTTGGAATGATCTGCGGCAGCACGACGTCGTAGGCCGAGATTCGGTCCGTGGCCACCAGCAGTAGGCGATCGTCATCGACCTCGAACAACTCGCGAACCTTGCCCGAACCGACGTGCTTGGTTGCCACTATCCAGCCACCTAGAGATTCTCCAAGCGTTCGAAGATGACGTCCGTGTGTCGAAGGTAGCGGGACTCGTCGAAGCACGCATCAAGCTCTGCAGGATCGAGATGGGCGGTGACGTCCGGGTCGCCCTTTAGCAGCTCGAGCAGCGGACGCTGTTCGTCCCACGCGGTCATTGCGCTTCTTTGCACGAGTGCATACGCCTGTTCGCGCTGCAGGCTGCCTTTGGCCAGCAGCGCGGTGAGCACGCTCTGCGAGTTGACCAGACCGTAGGAATCGTCGAGATTGCGGCGCATGCGATTGGCGTCGACGACCAGACCGTCGATGACCCAGCGCATCTTGTCGAGCATGTAGTCGAGGAGTACGCACGCGTCGCCTAGCGTGATCCGCTCGACACTCGAGTGGCTGATATCGCGCTCGTGCCAGAGCGCGACGTTCTCGTATCCCGTCATTGCGTAGCCGCGCAGCAGGCGCGCGAGGCCGCAGATTCGTTCGCTGATGATGGGGTTGCGCTTGTGCGGCATCGCCGAGCTGCCCTTTTGTCCCTCGGCGAACGGCTCGCCGACCTCGCGTACCTCGGTGCGCTGCAGGTGGCGAATCTCCTGAGCGAAGCGTTCGAGACCGGCCCCCGTGAGCGCGATGGTTGACAGGAACTCGGCGTGCCGGTCGCGCGCCGTCACCTGGGTCGCGGCCGGTTCGATGCCGAGCCCCAGCCGGTCGCAGACGTAGGACTCGACCTCGGGATCCAGCTGGCTGTAGCTTCCCACGGCCCCGGAGAGCTTTCCCACCGCCACGGCGTCCCGGGCCGCGCGGATCCGGTCCCGGTCCCGGCTCAACTCGAAAGCCCAGCCGGCGAGCTTGAGCCCGAAGGTCGTCGGCTCGGCGTGCACCCCGTGGGTGCGGCCCGCCATCAGCGTGTCGCGGTGCTCCAACGCCTTGGATTTCAGACTCTGGGTCAGCCGCCCGACCTCCTCGACCAACAGGTCGCCGGCGTCCCTCAGCGCCACGGCCGTCGCGGTGTCCAACACGTCCGACGAAGTCATGCCGTAGTGAATATGGCGGCCGGCCTCGCCGACGTTCTCGCGCACGTTCTCGACGAACGCGACCACATCGTGGTGGCGCACCGCCTCGATGGCCGCGATTCGATCGATGTCGAAGGCAGCCTTCTGCTTGATCTCGGTGAGGTCGTCGACCGGCACTTCGTCGAGTCGAACCCTGGCCTCGGTGGCGAGAATCTCGATCTCGAGCCAGCGCGCGAACTTCGCACGCTCGGAGAAGATGCCGGACATCTCCTCTCGGCTGTATCGGGGGATCACGCACCCCATACTAGTGGCCAAGCGCGCGTCGGTCGCGGGTTAGGGACGGGGGCGTTTGGCTCTTTGGCGAGCATTAGGCTCGGATCATGAACCGGGCGAAACCCCTCGTGTTCGACCGCGCGGTCGACTACTACGACAAGACCCGCGCCCTGTCGAGCGCCACCATGGGCAAGCTCGTACCGCTGATTCGAAACGAGGTCGGAGGAGGCCCCTGTCTCGAGATAGGGGTCGGCACGGGCCGGATTGCACTGCCGCTGCAGGCGGCGGGCACCGACATGGTGGGCCTGGATCTGTCTCAACCGATGCTCCGCCGGCTGGTGCACAACGCCGGCGACCGGCTCCCCTTTCCACTGGTCTCGGCCGATGCCGGGGCACTTCCCTTTCGCGACGAGTCGTTCGCGGGTGCGCTGGCCGTCCACGTTCTGCACCTGATCCCCGAGTGGCGGCGGGCCGTCACCGAGCTCGTGAGGATCACCCGCCCTTCAGGCGCCCTCGTGATCGACATCGGACGCTCGACGCGGGGGCCGTTTTCCGAGCTGTTGGCCGAGTTCGCGGCGGCGGCGAAGATCCCCGACAAGCACCGGGGAGTCAACGACACCGACGAGCTCGACGAGGCCATGGCCGGCCTGGGGGCGAGCCTCACTCGGACCGAGGTCATCAACGAAGTGCGTTCGGCGACCTACGCCAAGACCATCGCGGCGCTGGAGGCGGGGACCTACTCGATCACGTGGGCGGCCGACGAGGCGACCAGGCGGGCGGCGGCGGAGCACGCCAGACGCTTTGCCCTTCGGCGCTACGGCCCCCTCGAGGACCGCTACGACTACAAACTAGAGGTAGCCCTGCGAAGCTACCGCCTCCCCTAATCGATTCTGAGCGCGGGAGCTCCCGCAAAGCGGGCACGACGGCACAAAGAAATCCGTCCCAAGGTGCCAAGCGCGCGGGTCCCTACCCGATGAGTCGAGTCAGGAGACTCAGTCGCTGTTCCAGTTCGTCGGGGACGTCCGCCACCAGGGTCACGTGACCGAGCTTCCGTCCCGGGCGCGAGGGCTTGTCGTAGAGGTGGAGCTGGGCCCCGTTTATTCGGAGAACCTCACCAAGGTCGGGAAGGCTCCCGACGAGATTCACCATCGCGGCGTGACCGCGCGCCTGAGCCGAGCCGAGCGGGCGGCCCGTGATCGCGCGCAGGTGATTCGCGAACTGCGAGGTGACCGCGCCCTCGATGGTCCAATGGCCCGAGTTGTGGACGCGGGGGGCCATCTCGTTGCCCATCAGTCGCCCGCCGGCCTCGAACAGCTCGATCGCCACCACGCCTACGTAGTCGAGCTCGTCGAGGACCGAGCGAGCATGAGCCTCGGCAGCCACCTGTAGCTCCGGCGCGAGGTCGGGGGCCGGAGCGCGCGACAGGTGCAAGATTCCCGCTCGGTGCACGTTCTCGACCACCGGATACACGACGGTGTCGCCGTCGGCCGAGCGGGCGGCGAGAACCGACAGCTCTCGGTCGAAATCGACCAGCTCCTCGGCGATCAAATCCTTGCCGCCGAGCGCGGTCCAGCAGCGATCGAGGTCCGCCGGCGTGTTGACGACGAACTGCCCCTTGCCGTCGTAGCCCTCGCGACGAGTTTTGACCACGGCCGGAATGCCCACCGAGGACACCGCCGCATCTAGTTCCGCGCGACTCGATGCGGGGGCGAACGCCGGAGTCGCCAGGCCCAGGCGGCCGAACAGCTCCTTCTCGGTCAGCCGGTCCTGGGCCACGTCGAGCACCCCGGGATGGGGATGCACCGGCGTTGCCTTGGCGATTCGGCGCGCGGAGGCGGCGGGAACTCGCTCGAACTCGTAGGTCACGACGTCGCACCCGGCCGCCAGCGCGTCGAGCGCCTCGGGATCGTCGTAGGGGGCGACCACCAACTGGCCGAGGTCGCGGACCCCCGCATCCGGCGACGGGTCCAACGCGCGGAAGCGTTCGCCGAGAGGGTGGCCCGCCAGCGCCAGCATCCGGGCGAGCTGGCCACCACCGAGGATGCCTATCAAGTAGCGGGGCCGTCCTTGCGCGGGTCGTCGTCGGCCAGCACTCGCTCGGTCTGGGTCGCCATGAAGCGCTCTACCTCGGCTCGGATTCTCTCGTGCTTGAGGGCGAGGATGCGGGCGGCGAGATGTGCGGCGTTCGTCGCGCCGGCCGTGCCTATCGCGAGCGTCCCCACGGGAACGCCGCCGGGCATCTGGACGATCGACAGCAACGAGTCCAATCCCTTCAGGGCGCGCGACTGCACCGGCACGCCGAGGACGGGAAGCGATGTCTTGGACGCGAGCATGCCGGGCAGATGCGCGGCTCCGCCGGCCCCCGCCACGATCACCTCGATTCCACGCCCGGACGCTTCCGAGGCGTATTCGAACAACAGATCCGGAGTTCGGTGCGCGCTCACCACCCTGACCTCGTGAGCCACGCCGAGCTCGTCGAGCACGTCGGCCGCGAATTTCATGGTGTCCCAGTCGCTGCGGGAACCCATCACAATCCCCACAAGCGCGGTCACGGGGACCTCTCCGCGGCCCGCAGCCCGATGTCGAACCGTTGATGCTTGCCCTCGAAGGTGATCTTGTTCGTGGCCTCGTAGGCGCGTTCGCGCGCCGCTACGAAATCGTCCCCCAGGGCGCTCACCGCCAGCACGCGGCCTCCCGCCGTTACCACTCGATCCCCCTTCTGCGCCGTGCCCGCGTGGAACACGACCACGTCGTCGGAGCTCTCGGCGTCGTCGAGGCCGTCGATCTCGGCCCCGGTCTTGTAGGCACTCGGGTAACCGCCCGACGCGAGCACGACGCTGACGCAGGCCCGCGGCGACCAGTCGAGCCGGCTTCCTGCGAGCTCGCCCGTCGCGGCGGCCAGCACCACCTCGCCGAAATCACTTCGCAGGCGCGGCAGCAGCGCCTGGGTCTCGGGAT
>Ga0299914_10003690_pt1 | contig 10870 bp, 10 predicted proteins | sample RVTome_10_FD_201361 | JGI IMG/M metagenome (GOLD analysis project Ga0299914, IMG submission 201361) | Soil microbial communities from uranium-contaminated site in the Upper Colorado River Basin, Wyoming, United States - RVT153D57 (version 2) ... | reverse complement strand
CAGGGTCCGGCTTCGCCGATGCTGGTTTGGGTCGGTGCGGCTGCATCGCCGCCGGCGATGCAGCGTGACTTGACCCTGCTCCGCGGGGTCCGGCTTCGCCGATCCTTGTTTGGGTCTGTGGTGCTGCATTGCTGCGAGCGATGCAGCCTCGGGTAGCTCTGAAGGGCCCGGCTACGGTGGCGACGATGCCCGAGTCCGAACGGCGCGTGACGAATCAGGATCTCCTGCGATGGAGCGAAGCACTCGCGGGCATTGCTCGCACGGGTCTGGGGTTCACGAGCGTGCAGTACGAGCGCGAACGCTACGAAGAAGTGTTGGCGGTTGCAGCCGACATCAGGCACGCTGCTGAGGTCGACGCACTCGAGCCCGAGGAGCTGATCGCCGAGTGGATGCGTCTTGTCGGCGAGGGAGTAGCCGGATATCAGACGCCAAAGGTCGCGGTCGGCGCGGTTGTCGGCAACGATCGGAACGAGATCCTGCTCGTGCAGCGCGCCGACTCCGGCATCTGGCTGTACCCGACCGGCTGGGCCGATATCGGGTACTCGGCGTCAGAGATCGCGGTGAAAGAAGTGCGTGAGGAAACGGGCATTCACTGTGAAGTCGAACGATTGATCGCAGTACTCGACGGGCTTCGTCTGGGTTTCACACGTATCCCGCTCTATTCACTCGTGTTCTACTGCCGCGCAACCGGCGGCGACCTCCAGCCGCATCCGCTCGAGACGATGGACGTCGGCTGGTTCGCCGAGGGCAAGATGCCGGCGATCGTGGCCGGTTTCGATCATTGGGGTAGCCACGCCTTCAGGGCGATCAGCGGTGAACCTGTGGACGTGTTGTACGACCGTCCGCGCACGCCACCGTGGCAACGGCACGAGAGCGTGACCGAAGAGGGGGACACGTGAGCAGCAACGAGAGAATGCCGTCTGCCGCCGACGCGGCGGATGCGATCCGGCGAGGCGAGCTCAGCGCGGCCGCGCTGCTCGACCGGTGCATCGACCTGATAGCGGAGAAGAACGACGCTTTGAACGCGTTCGTGCATCTCGACGTCGAGCCCGCACGGCAGGCGGCGGCCGAGATCGACGACCGAGTCGCGCGTGGTGAGGATCCCGGCCCGTTCGCGGGCGTGCCCTTCGGGGTCAAGGACCTGGAGGACTGCGCGGGAATGCCGACGTCACACGGCTCGCTGCTCTACAAGGGCTTGCCGCCCGCGACCGAGGACTCGATTCATCTGTCGCGCCTTCGTGCAGCTGGCGCGGTCTTTGTCGGCAAGACCGCCGCGCCTGAGTTCGGGACAATTCAGTACACGAAGACCAAGGCCTGGGGTGTGACGCGCAACCCGTGGAACACCGACCGTACACCCGGCGGTTCGAGTGGCGGCTCGGCGGCTGCGGTCGCAGCCGGTCTGATTCCGATCGCCACCGCGAGCGACGGCGGCGGTTCGACACGCATCCCAGCGGCGTTCAGCGGCCTGGTCGGGATGAAGCCGAGTCATGGGCGCATCCCTCATCCGGACGCAGATCCATCACAAACGGCCGTCTACGGCGTGGAAGTGACCACGGTGCGCGATGCGGCGCGTCACCTCGATGTCGCCGCAGGGCCGAACGACGTCGACCGTGTCAGCCTGCCGCCACCGCCGGTGCGCTACGAAGACACGATCGAGTCGCTCGAAGTCTCCGGTTTGCGGATGGGTTGGTCGTCGGATTTGGGTTTCGCGGTCGTCGATCCCGAGGTTGTCGATCTGGCTCGCGCGGCCGCCGAGGTCACGGCGAAGGCCGCGGGTACTCACCTCGTCAACTACGACGTCCATCTCACGGACCCAGTTCGTACCTGGCTGACGAGCGGTGCGCTCACGTTGTGGCTGTCGATTGACGAGAGCGAGCACTATCCCAACCGGCTCGACGATGTGACGCGGTGGGTGCGTACGAGCCTCGAATCCACCTACGACCGGCCGTTGCGTACCCTCGCCAAGCCACTGCGTCGCCGTCTGCAGCTCGACCGACAGTGCGCGGCGATCTTCGAGGACGTCGATGTGTTGCTCACGCCCACGACCGCGGTACCGGCCTTCGCCGCGGCCGGGCCACCGCCGACGACCATCGCAGGCCAGGACCTCGAGGAGCGATTCGGTCCGGCCGCAGGTGCCATGAGCGTGCCCTTCACCATGCTCGCCAACCTCTGCTGGAACCCAGCGTGTTCGGTGCCCGCGGGCGTGTCGTCCGAAGGTTTGCCCGTCGGTCTGCAGATCATGGGGCGACGGCACGATGATCACGTCATCCTCCGCCTGGCGCGACTGTTCGAGCAAGCCCAACCGTGGCCTCGCCACGCACCGCTACCCCCCTGATTCTTGTCGGCGAGGTCAACCCATGCGGTGCAGCTCGCCGCCGATTCGGGGAGGGGTCAGTCCTGGTCGCGGAGGAATCGCTCGACTTCTTCGACGAGGCGTGGCGCGTCGTCGGCAAACAACCGCGGTTCGTCGGCGTCGTAACGCTCCTCGAGCTGGCGAACGTACTCCGAGGTCTCCTCGTCGTCGTCGACCAGCTCCGACACCTCGTTCTCGTACTCGGTCGCGGCGTTGCTCAGCTCGAGATTCTCGGTTTCGACGCCGAGCATGCTGTTGGCTCGCTCTACCAGCGCCAGCGCCGCCTTCGGTGACGGAGCGGACGGCACGTAGGTCGGTACAGCCGCCCAGAGCGACGCCGCGTTGATTCCCGCCTCACGACATGACGCCTGGAGCACGCCGGTGATGCCGGTTGGCCCCTCGTACCGTGACTGGAGCAGGTTGAGCTTGCGGGCTGAGTCGCTCGCATGGCCGACGCCGAAGATCGACACCGGTCGAGCGTGCGGCACCTCGGCCAGCAGCGCCCCGAAGGTCACGACGAGCTTGGCGTCGAACAGACGCGCAACGCCCACGATCTGATCGCAGAAAGTGCGCCAATGGAGTTGTGGCTCGACACCCGTGAGCGTGATCACGTCGAGGTCGGTGCCGGCGACGCTGGCCGACGCGAACGTGTTTTCCGGCCACACGATCTCGCGTTGGTCGTTGTCGTCGAGCCGGACGAGCGGGCGTGTCGAGGAGAAGTCGTAGAAGTGCTCGGGATCGATCGCCGCGAACGGGCGGGCCTCCCACGTCTCATCGAAGAACCGAACCGCCGTGGTCGCGGCGTCACCAGCGTCGCTCCAGCCCGCGAACGCGACGAGCAGCACGGGCGCGTGCAGTTGCGGTCGGCGAGACCACCGCAGGTGCTCGAGAGCTGGGAAACGCTCGACGTCTTCGGGCACCTCGTCGAGGGTACCGCCGTCCTGCGCGGGTCGCCCCGCGCCCACCGGTACCATCTGGTCGAACGGGCGGCGGCCATGATCGCCGAATCCCACGTCGTACGGCGCTAGCGAACAGGAGGCACGATGGCTGATGGCGCGGTCATCCGCACGGTGGCCGAGGTCATGACGCGCCCGGCGGTCACCGCCACTGCTGATGAGCCGGTTGCTGCGGTGTCATCCCGGATGCGGGACCACAGCGTGGGTTCAGTTGTCGTGATCGACGGCGACAAGCCGGTCGGCATTCTCACGGAGCGCGATCTCGTGCGATTCGCGGCAGTCGGCGGCGACTCCGAGCTCTCGTCGGTATCCGAGTGGATGACGCCCGACCCCTACACCTTCGGTTCGAACGAGTCCTGTGTCGACGCGTTCGCTCGGCTGTCCGAGCACGGCTTCCGCCACATTCCCGTGGTGGACGACGGGCTGCTCGTCGGAGTGGTGTCGATGCGTGACCTCATGCGCGTCGCGAGCATCGAACCCGTTCTGTCTCCGGGCCAGATGGAGGCGCCGAAAGGCCTGGCCGGTGTCATCGTCGCCGAGACCGAGGTCGGAGACGTTCGGGGTCAGGAAGGCTTCTACCACTACCGCCAGTACTCGGCGGTCGAGCTGGCCGAGAAGCGCACGCTCGAGGACGTGTGGTACCTCATGTTCGAGGGCACCCTTCCCGACCGTGGGGCTCGCCTCCGCTTTCTCGACGAGGTTCGCGAGTTGCGCGAGCTGCCACCGGCGGTCGTCGAGGTCTTGCCGGCCATCGCCGCGGCGGGCACGACGTTCTCGCCGCTCGATGCCTTGCGCACAGCCATCTCCCAACTCGGTGCGTCCTTCGACTTTCAGGCCTCACTCGACATCAGCGCCGCAGAACTGAAGCGCGACGCCATGCGCGTGTGCGCGACCACGCCGACTTTGGTCATGGCGTTGTACCGCCTGCGGCAGGGACTCGAACCGATCCGTCCGCATCCCGAACTCGGTTACGCCGCCAATTACCTCTACATGCTCAATGGCGAAATCCCCGATCCGCACCACGCGCGCGCCATCGAGCAGTATCAGATCACCACCGTGGATCATGGGTTCAACGCGTCCACGTTCACCGCGCGTGTCATCACGTCGACCGGCACAGACCTCGGCGCCGCCGTCGTCGGCGCGATCGGCGCGCTTTCGGGACCGTTGCACGGCGGGGCGCCGAGCCGGGCGCTTGCGATGCTCGATGCGATCGGCACACCTGACAAGACAGACGCATGGGTTCGTGACGCCGTCGAGAATGGCGACCGCATCATGGGGTTCGGCCATCGTGTGTACAAGACCGACGATCCACGGTCGGTGTTGTTGCGCTCGGTCGCTCAACGCCTGGGCGGCGACATGGCCGACTTCGCCCAACAGGTCGAGCAGACGGTCGTCGACGTCCTCGCCGAGCTCAAGCCGGGTCGCGATCTTTACACCAACGTCGAGTTCTACGCCGGTGTGGTCATGGATCGCTGCGGCTTGCCGCGTGAGTTGTTCACGCCCACCTTCGCATCGAGCCGGGTCATCGGTTGGTGCGCCAACATCCTCGAACAAGCCGCCGACAATCGCATCATCCGTCCGAGCGCCAAATACGTCGGCCCACCACCGCCACAGCCGGTTCCCGAGCTCGACTGACGATCGGTGAGCATCTTCCAAGTGGCCGAATGCACGACCCTCACGGACGAGGTGGTCGACGCGTTCGAGCGGTTGACCCCACAGCTGTCGGGCTCGAATCCGGCGCCGTCTCGTCAGCAACTAGAGGAGGTCGTCGCATCGCCGGCGACGGTGTTGTTCCTCGCCACGGACGACACAGACCACATCGTCGGGAGCCTGACGCTCGTGTTGTTCCGCGTTCCCACCGGCCTGCGTGCATGGATCGAGGATGTCGTCGTCGACGAGTCGGTGCGCGGGAAAGGCGTTGGTGAGGCGTTGAGCCGCGCGGCGATCGATCGCGCGAGAGCATCCGGCGCGGTGACGGTCGATCTGACGTCGCGTCCGAGCCGCGAGGCAGCGAACCGTCTCTATCAGAAGATCGGCTTCGAACGACGCGACACGAACGTGTACCGCTATCGCGGCGACTGACAACCTGCAGGTCAGTGTGTTGGTCCGTTCTCGTTGTAGAACGAGCTGTTACCATCGCTCGACTTTGCGCGAGTCCCGGGGAGGAGCCCTCAGATGAGCAAGTTGGTGTTTCGTAGCGCCGCGGCCACGGTGTTGATCGCCGGCTCGGCGGTCATTGGTGGTGGCGTGGCTGGTGGTCAGGACACCGAGACGATGTCGTTCGGGTACACCGGCGAAGCGGATTCGTTCGCCGTGCCGGCCGACGTGTGCAGTATCGAGGTCGATGCCTTCGGTGCCTCAGGCAACGACGAGGAAGGCGGCACGCAAACGCCACTCGGCTTCGCCGTGTCCGGCGACGAATCCGACATTGCGGCCGGCGGCCTCGGTGGTCGAGCAACCGCCACCATCGCGGTCACACCTGGCGCCACGCTCGTCGTCAACGTCGGCGGCCAAGGTGGCGGGTCGGCCGAGAGCTCGATGGGCGGATTCAATGGTGGTGCCGACGGTGGTGGCATCGACAACTCAGAGGCCGGTGGCGGAGGAGGCGCATCCGACGTGCGTGCCGCTGGCGGCACCTTGGCTGATCGTCTCGTCGTGGCCGGTGGCGGCGGCGGCGGCGGCGCCGAAGGTGACGGAGTCGGTGGCGACGGCGGCGGCACGAGCGGCGACGACGGCGCCGACAGCGGCGATGGTTCGTCCGGCGGCGGCGGCGGAACCCAGACGGCCGGTGGCGCCGGAGGACCGGAGGACGCCAGTGCCGGTGACGGCGAGCTCGGCCTCGGCGGAGTGGGTGGTGACGGCGACTTCGAGAACGACGGTGGTGGCGGTGGCGGCGGTGGCCACTACGGCGGCGGTGGCGGTGCCGGCGACACTGAGGAGAACGAGAGCGACGATGGGGGTGGCGGTGGCGGCGGCTCGGGCTTCGGTCCGACCGGTGTCACCTTCGAGACCGGCGTCAACGAAGGTGACGGGTCGGTGACCCTGACCTGGACCGTCGATCCCGGCTGTGGAGAAGAGACCACGACGACCACCCCCGCGACCCAAGCCGCGGCAGTCCGCCCGACCTTCACGGGCTAGGCGTCACCAGGTATCGACGTTCGGACGCTTCTTGCCTTCGCGCCGCCCAGGAGGCGGCGCGGAGGCGAGCGCCGTTGTCATCCAGCGACGTGAGTCGGCCGGGTCGATCACGTCGTCGAACTCGAAATGTGACGCCGCGTTCAACCCCTTGCCGTGTTCGTACGCGCTGGCGACCATGCTCTCGAATGCCTGCTCTCGTTCGTCGGGATCGTCGATCGCTTCCAACTCGCGGCGGAAGCCCAGGCGCACCGCACCTTCGAGCCCCATCCCCCCGACCTCGCCCGTGGGCCACGCGATCGTGAACAACGGCGCCTTGAACGTGCCGCCGGCCATTGCTTGCGCGCCCAAGCCGTAGCCCTTGCGGACGATGATCGTGAAGAACGGGACCGTGAGGTTGGCACCGGTCACGAACATGCGGCTCACGTGCCGGACGAGGGCTGTCTCCTCTGCCTCCGGCCCGACCATGAAGCCAGGTGTGTCACAGAGAAACAGCACAGGGAGATCGAAGGCGTCGCACAGTTGCAGGAAGCGGCTCGCCTTGTCGGCTGCATCAGCGTCGATCGCGCCGCCGAGGTGGGCGGGATTGTTGGCGACGATGCCGAGAGCGAGACCTTCGACTCGTGCCAGCACGGTGATCATGCCCAACCCGAAGGCCGCACGAAGCTCGAGCACGGAATCCGCGTCAGCCAGGGTGTCGATCACCTCGCGGATGTCGTAGGCGCGCACGCGGTTCTCGGGAATGAGGTGGCGTAGCGCCCGTTGGTCCGCGCAGGACCACAGCGTCTCGCGCTCGGTGAAGTAGGAGAGATAGCGCTTGGCTACCGCGACGGCGTCGCCTTCGTCGGCCACGGCAACGTCAACGACACCGTTGGGCACTTGGACGTCCATCGGACCGATGTCTTCCGGTGGATGGACCCCGAGCCCGCCCCCCTCGATCATCGCGGGGCCGCCCATCCCGATGTTGGACCCGGCGGTCGCGATCACCACATCGCAGCAGCCGAGGATGGCTGCATTGCCGGCAAAGCACCGTCCGGAGGAAATGCCCACCAGCGGCACGAGCCCGCTGAGCTTGGCGAAGAGGTGAAATGCCATCGTGTCGAGGCCCGACACGCCGGGTGCGTCCGTGTCTCCAGGTCGTCCACCGCCACCTTCGGTGAAGAACACCACGGGATGACGCACGCGCTCGGCCAACTCGAACAGTCGATCCTTCTTGCGATGGTTCTGGAAGCCTTGTGTTCCGGCGAGCACCGTGTAGTCGTACGACATCACGATGGTCGGATGGCCGCTCACTCGCCCGAGACCACCCACGAGCCCGTCACCCGGCGTGCGCTCGATCAGTTCCTCCATCGAGCGCCGCCGGCGCTGTGCCGCGACGGCCAGGGCGCCATACTCGACGAAGGATCCTTCGTCGCACAGGTCGTAGACGTTCTCGCGCGCCGTGCGCTGGCCCGTCGTGCGTCGCCGCGCGACAGCGTCGGGTCGCCGCTCGTCCTGACCGACCGCGTGACGTTCGACCACCTCGTCGAGGTCGGCCCGCTCCGCGTCGAGGTCGACACGCTCGGTCGCGACCGGATCGGCCGACACGCCCTGCACCGAGTCCAGCTGCACCAATGGTTCGCCGACCGTGACCGTCGCGCCGACGGTGGCGGCGACGGCGATCACCACGCCGGGGGAAACGGCGGTGACGACGTGTTCCATCTTCATCGACTCGATGACGACAACGATCTGCCCGGCGTGCACCGCATCGCCGGGCTCGACCGATACGGCCACCACGGTGCCCTGCATGGGTGACCCGATGACGAACCCGGCGCTGCTCACGGGACAGTTTCTAGTGCCCCCGTCGGAGGCCGGTGGTTCGGAGCGATGATGCCGACGTGAGTGGAGTCGAGTCAGCCGTTCCCGACCACGGGACCGAGCTGCTCGCGTTGTACGACCGGGCGTTGCCCCAGGTCTACGGCTACCTGTTGCCGCGTTGCGGAAGCACGCCCGTGGCCGAGGATCTCACCGCCGAGACGTTCCTTGCCGCGGTCACGTCGGTGAAACGTGGTGCCGTGGACGATGTCACGACGGCGTGGCTCGTCGGCATCGCTCGTCACAAGTTGGTCGATCACTGGCGCCGTCGCGAACGCGAGGAGCGCAAACTGCAGCTGGTCCAGAACGAGATCGTCGACGTCGATGATCCATGGGACGCCGCGCTCGACGCCACTCGCGCGCGGGAGGTGTTGGCGAGCTTGGGGCCTCACCACCGGGCCGCCTTGACGCTTCGCTATCTCGACGGTCTGTCGGTGCCGGAAGTGGCCGATGAGCTCGACCGAACGGTGCATGCAACCGAGGCGTTGCTCGTGCGATCACGCGTCGCGTTCCGGCGATCCTACGAAGAAAGGGGGGACGATGCCTGACCCGTTCGAGTCCCTCCGGCTGCCTGACGCGCCCATCGCACCCACCCGCGCATTTGCCCAGAACCTGCGTCGACGCGTCGAAGGCGCACTCGGCGTCACACAATCAGGAGGAACCTCCATGCCCGCCACGCAGACCAGACCGTCCTACCAGCCGGCCGGGTACCACTCGGTCGTCACCTACATCACCGTCGACGACTTCGAGGCCGCTCGTACTTTCTACGAGAACGCGCTCGGTGCGCAGCTGACCCACGAACCGATCGTCATGGACGACGGCCGAGTCGGCCACGCCGAGATGGCGTTCGGCGACACGGTGATCATGATCTCCGAGGCATTCCCCGAGATGGGCGTCGTGAGCGCGACTTCACTCGGTGGCTCGCCCTTCATGCTCACCTTCTACGTCGAGGACGCTGACGACCTGTGGCAGCGTGCCGTCGACGCGGGCGCAACGCCGCTGCGGCCGGTCGAGCATCAGTTCTACGGCGCCCGGTCCGGCCAGTTCCTCGACCCCTTCGGTTTGCGCTGGTCGGTCTCGACTCAGGTGGAGGAGGAGCAGCACGACGGCGACGCCTAGCTCGCCGGACCGGCGCTCCCCACACCAAACCTGGTAGGGATTCGGTGGTCAGAGCAACTGATTCCATACCAGGTTGGTAGCGGGTGAGGACGGGGGAACGATGGCCGATCTCAAGATCGAAGTCGAACCTGAAGAGGTCGGATTCGACCCCGAGCGGATGGCGAGAATCGACCACCATTTCGAGAAATACGTGGACGACGGTCGCCTCCCAGGTTGGCTCATCGCCGTCAGCCGAGGTGGACGAATCGCTCACCTGAGCACGTACGGCCACCGCGATGTCGAGTCCGGTGCGCCGATCGAGCTCGACACCTTGTTCCGGATCTACTCGATGACCAAGCCGATCACGTCGGTCGCCGCCATGATGCTGTACGAGGAAGGCGCGTTCGAGCTGAAGGATCCCGTGTCCCGGTTCGTTCCGTCGTTTGACGACGTGCGAGTGTTCCGCAGTGGGTCATCCGTGAATCCTGTGCTCGAACCGGCGACCGAGCCGGTGCGAATCTGGCACCTGCTCACACACACGTCGGGGCTCACCTATGGGTTCCACCATGCGCATCCCGTCGACGCCATGTATCGGGCCAACGGATTCGAGTGGGGAAGTCCGAACGACACCGACCTCGCCGCTTGTTGTGACATCTGGGCCGGACTGCCGTTGCTGTTCCAACCCGGAGCCGAGTGGAACTACGGCGTTTCGACCGACGTTCTCGGCCGAGTCGTCGAAGTCGCGTCGGGCTTGTCGCTCGACGAGTTCCTCCGCATTCGCATCCTCGAACCGTTGGGCATGAACGAGACGATGTGGCAAGTGCCCGAGACCGAGGCCGACCGGCTCGCCAAGCTCTACCTTCCCGGTCCGGGACGCAAGGCGGTCGATGGGGGTGCGTTCGGCCGGCCTGCTTTGCATCCCCCGCGGTTCCTCTCGGGCGGAGGCGGGTTGATCTCGACTGCATCGGACTATCACCGGTTCGCGCGGATGCTGCTCGGGCGGGGCGAGCTGGACGGCGCACGACTGCTCGGGTCGCGCACGGTCGCGTACATGGCGCAGAACCACTTGCCGGGTGGGGTCGACCTCGAGACGTTCGGTCGGCCGCTGTTCGCCGAGACCACCTACGACGGAGTCGGATTCGGCCTTGGGTTCTCGGTCATCGACGACGCAGCCAAGAACAAAGTCCTGTCGTCGGTGGGCGAGTTCGGTTGGGGCGGTGCCGCCAGCACCGCGTTCTGGGTCGATCCCGCCGAGGAGATCACGGTTCTGTTCCTCACCCAGCTGCTGCCCTCGAGCACCCACCCGATCCGCCCGCAGCTGAAGCAACTCGTCAGCCAAGCACTCGTCGACTGAGCCCCGCCTGTTTTCGTTCTGGGTATCAAAACGGTTGCTGGGGCAACGGCGGATTCAGGCGGTGGTCGCGACAAGCGCGTTGAATCGTTCGGCGGGAGTATCCCAGTGGAGAGTCTTGCG
>Ga0299914_10003689_pt1 | contig 10871 bp, 13 predicted proteins | sample RVTome_10_FD_201361 | JGI IMG/M metagenome (GOLD analysis project Ga0299914, IMG submission 201361) | Soil microbial communities from uranium-contaminated site in the Upper Colorado River Basin, Wyoming, United States - RVT153D57 (version 2) ... | reverse complement strand
CGGGCCGCGCGGCTCGGGCGACGTCCAACTCGGGGACGTGCCCGCCGACGTCGCTGCCGGGTGCTCCGGGCCGTCGACCGCTCGCCGTTCTCGGCAGTCACCCTGATCGACTCCGACCTCACCATCCGGTGGATCAGCCGGTCGGCGACGTGGGTGACTGGGACGGAACCCGACTCGCGGCGGGGCCTGGGCTCGCTGGAGCGGATCCACCCCGACGACGTCGTCCGCATCCTTCACGGCCTCGAGCAGCTGCGCCCGGCCACCCTCGTCGACGCCGGGGCGGCCGCGATGTGGCGCTGGGTCTTGTGCACGTAGCTGCGGTGGGTGCTGGTGGCCAGCTCGAGGCGCTTGGCGGGGAGCCAGTGGCCGGCGAGGTAGGCGCCGAAGGTGAATGAGCGGATGTCGTCGTTGCGACCTTCGCGTTCAGCAGCGAGCCTGGCGGCGAGGGTTTCGGCTTCGGCGCGGTCGGTGCCCGCGGGATGCCAGCTGCGGCGTTCCTTGCCGGCGACGGGGCCGAGTCCTTCGTAGGTGACCGCGTAGTAGCGGTCGCGCTTGCGAGCGACATGTCCGTGCACGGCGGGTCCTCCTCGTTCCTCCGGGTTGGGCGGTCGGGAACTCGGTGGAACGATCGGTAGAACACGTCGGCCACCCTGTCGAGCGAGCCGCGTCCGCACCGGCATCGCAGGTCAGAGGGGTCGTGGGCCGGGACGGCGTTCCGGTGGAACGCTTGCCAGCCTCGGCCACGGACAGCCGGTCAGGTGATCCCGAGCCACTGCCTGTACGCCGCAAGGAGTCGCTTGGCGTCGACCTCGCTGTCGTCGAGCTCGATGTCGAGGAGCGAGAGCGTGGACGTGTGGCCGTCACGGGTGACGATGGCGGTGATGCCTCGCCGCTCGTCACCGTCGAAGTCCATCTTGGTGACGCGTGCCGACATGCCGAGGACGGTGGCAGCGAGGGGGAAGGTCAGGTGGTCGTCGAAGGCTTGGAGGAACGACCAGTAGCCCTCGTCGCCGTAGGCGTCGACGGTGACCTGGTCGACCAGCTCGCCGATGCTCAGGCCGTCGTCAGAAGGCATCCACGGTTCTCGTGGCGCCGGCCGGGCGGGGCGTGTGTCTCCCGGTCTTCGGGATGGCGAAGCCGAGGGTGGCGTAGGCGGGGAGCCGTTTGGTGTGCATGCGGTCGAGGACGGGGATGCGGCTGTCGACGTAGTCGTGGAGCTCGACGTGGTGCTTGCCTTCGTGGGCGCGGAGAAGCCGTCCAACGTATTGGACGACGCGGCCCTTGAACGCAAGCGGGAACGCGAGGAACAGGGTGTCGAGCTCGGGCCAGTCGAACCCTTCGCCGAGGTAGGAACCGGTGGCGACGAGCACGAGCCCGTCGTCGTGGTCGCGGGAGGCCAGGGCGTCGGCAACAGCTCGCCGTGCCCGCTTTCCGAGGCCGCCGCGCAGCACGAGCGCGGTGTCACCGAGGGTGGAGAGCCCGTCGACGATCGCGTCGATGTGATCGGTGCGTTGGGTGAGCACGAGACAGGTCCGCCCGGCGGCGCGTGCCTGGTGGAGGTCCTGGCAGATCTGGCCGGTCCGCTGGTGGTCGGCGACGACCGCGCTGAAGACCTGCTGGATGTGAGCGGCAACATCGTCGGTGACGTCGGTGGCGGTGTGGTGCACCAGAAGCTCGCGGCGCACGAGTTCGGTGCCGTGGACGGCTCCGGGTTTGATCTCGTGGCGGGTGGGGCCGCACTGGAACGCGATGAGTGCTTCGAGCTTGTCGCGCCGGTAGGGCGTAGCGGTGAGGCCGAGCCACCGTCGGGTCCGGGCGCCCTGGACGCAGGTCGAGAACGACACTGCGGGGATGTGGTGGCACTCGTCGACGACGACGAGGCCGTAGCGGTCGAACACGGCGGGGTCGTCGCGTCGGGTCAGGCTCTGGATCATGGCCACGTCGATCACCCCGCCGGGCCTGTCCCGCCCGCCGCCGATCTGCCCGATGCTGGCGCGGTCGATGTCCAGATGGGTCTCCAACCGGCTACGCCACTGGTCGATGAGCTCCTGCCGGTCGACCACGACAAGCGTGGGGACGTCGTGGTGCGCGATCACCGCGCAGGCCATGACCGTCTTGCCGGCTCCCGGTGGGGCGACGAGCACGCCGAGATCGTGCACTACGAGATCGGCAACTGCCGTTGCCTGTTGGGGTCGGAGCGTCCCGACGAAGTCGACCTCGACACTGGGTGGATCGGCACGGTCGTCGACCACGTCCAGGCTGCTGCCCATCTCGTCGACGAGGCTCTCGACGCGTTCCACCAGCCCGCGCGGGAGGTGGAGCCACTCGAGATCCTCCTGGTAGGAGCTGATGAACCGTGGGGTGTTCCAGGTCGAGAACCGCATCCGCTGCTTCTCGTAGAACTCGGGGTTCGCGATCGACCCGAGGTGCTTCAACGCCGCGACCAGCTGTGGCGGCAGACCCGTTCGAGCGATGGACAGCATGGCCCCGAGCCGGGCGTGGATCGTGGCCGGAGCATCAGGCCCGTCGGCTCTGACGAGGTCGGCGAACGAGAGTGCCGGGCCCGCGTCGATGGGCCGCAACGACTCGGCCAACGCGGTCACCGCGTCCGAGGACAGGCGAGCCACCGACGACAGGAACGCCCACTGGTCAGCCCGCGGCTCCAGGCTCGTCGGGTCCAGGAACACCGTCGTGCCCCGCCGGGCGCATTCGCCCTGGAGCGGCAAGGCGATCAGGTTGCCGAACCCGGCCTTGGGTAGGAAGTCCTGGGACGGGAAGAACCGGTCGTAGCTTGCAAGGTCGAGCTCCGCCCGCGCCGCCATCGCCTGGCGGAGCAGGGCGGCGCCCATGGCCCGGGCTTCCGCCGCGGGCACGGGCCCGTCGAAGAACGCCCACACGTGCGCGCCGTCGCCCGACCGGGATCGTTCCAGCACCGCGGGGACGCCGTTGGCGTTGCAGGCGTCGAGGTACGCGAGCGCGTCGAGCGCCCAGGTGCCCTTGTCGAAGTCACACGCCAGCAAGGCGCAGCGGTCGCCCGGCAGCAACGGATAGATACCCACTGTCAGCTCGCCCCGGACATGCGCCAGGAGCACCTCATCGGTGAGCGACAGGTGGTCCTTGGACAGCCGGCGCTTCGACCAGCCCCCTCGAACCGCGGGCGACCATCCCGACTTGCCGGTCGGGGTGTTCTCCCAGCGGGTGGCGTACACGTCCGACCGAGCCCCGAACAGCGACCGCAGCAACGCCACCTTCTCCGCCTCGCTCGACGACGCATCCACCACCGGACGCTCCGCCGGATCGGTCAGCAGCGTCGGCGCCCATGCGTGGCGGTGCCCGTCACCGGCGCGGCTGTCGAGCCCGAGCAGGCCGCGCAGGCGTGCGTTCTCCACCCGCAGCTCGTCGACAGTGCGGGCGAGCTCCTCGTAGCTCGATTGTCGAGGACCTTGGCTCACCGCGTCATCGTCCCAAGATGGCCGCCGCAGGATCCACCGGTGCCGGCCGTTCAGCCGAGATGGTCCCACCTGGCCCAGTACCGCCCTGACGCGCCCGGGTCGATGCTGAGCCCGAGGCGCGTGGCCTCATCGAGGACGGCGTCCGCCAGTTCGCGGGGGACATCAGGGCCGGCGTAGGCCAGCACGGAGCCGTCGTCGGGCGGGTCGACGAGGTACAGGCCCGCCACGATTCCGGTGGCCACGACAGCCGCCGGGCCCGATAGGCCCAGCGACGCCCGGCGACGCACGTCCGCCAGGAACGGCTCGACGGCTTCCTGCACGATCCCCCAGGCGGCGTCTGTCTCGTGCACGTAGCCACGTCCCTGCACCCGGCCAGCACGGACGCCAAGCTCCTCGAGCGGGATGAGTCGCAGCGTCGAGGACACGTCGGCTGCGACATCGTCGACCGTGGTCGTGGACAGCAACCGGTGCGCCTCATTCTCGGCCTCGCCGACCAGCTCCGGATGCGCCTCCACCAGTGCGGCCAGCACGGCGGAACGCTCCTCGGCAGTGAGGGCATCCAGCACTCCCGAGGGCTTCCGTGCGCGCCTGCTCGATTCGGAGGTTCGCGGCCTTCCGGATGCCACGAGCCGAACCTATTCGCTTGCGGTACCCGGTCCGGTCGAACCCGCCGGGAGACGTCGCGTGGGCTAGGAGGTCGGTCGGCGGTGTTCGCCCGCTGGTCCCCGCAGAGCTCGGACTCGTTGCGCGAACGTCGTCAGCCCGGCCTTCTCCAGGGCAGCCAGCGTGGCGGTGACGGGTTGGGGTTCACGTCGCTGCGCGCCCATGTCCTCGATAACGCCCAGCACTGTCGCGCTCTGGTGGTTGAGCGCGTCGACGAGGTAGCCATCGGGGGTCATGACCCGCACGCCGCCCATGTCCTGTTCGGGGAAGTCGTCGACGTTGAACGTGAGCAGCACGGTCGCCGCGACGCGGGCTGCCGCCGCATGAGCATGGTCGTCAGGGTCCTTGCCGGTCATCGTGTCGACGAGGTGCTCGTAGTCCTCGCGCCGGACCTCCTCGTCCGCGAACTCCTCTCGGATGCAGCGACAGAAGTAGGCCGCCCGCGCCGAGGTGAGCCCCTTGTCCTCGACCAGGACGCGCTCGACCTCGGCGAGGAGATCCTCAGACCACACGATCGCATGGAGCGCGACGTCGCCGAGACGAAGGAGGAGATCGGCGATCGAGATCGGATACAGCACGTTGGTGTCGAGGAAGACGCGCTCCACGAGGACAGCGCAGGTCAGTACTCGGCGCCGGCGTCGACCAGGGTGTCGACCATGTCGGCGATGCGCTTGCGTCGGCGGTCGCGCTGTTCCGCGAACGCGAGCACGTCGGCCACACGGAGCCTGCGGTGAGTGCTGCCGGGCAGACGACGCGCCGCCAGCACACCTTCGGCGATCAGCCGGTCGACGTACTGGCGGGACAGGCCGAGCAGTTCACCGGCCTTCGCCGGTGAGACCTCTTCGTCGCTCAGCACCAGCGCGAGGCCATGGCCGCTGGCGGCCTCGTGCACCGCGGTGCGCAGCATCGCCGCCAGCGGCTCGGGAACCTCGACCTCCCGGCCGTCGGCCATCACGACCCGCACCGTCGCGATCTCCTCATCGCCAACGGACCGCAGGGCGCGGCGCGCAGCGGGGGTGGGGGTGAACTCGAACGCCGCTGCGCCCTGCCGAGATGCCATGCCCGAATCGTGGCCGAAAACTGCCACAAGTGCAACCCCGAACCTCGCGGTATTCTACCGTTCCTTCTACTGTGCGGCCCGGTACGGGGACACACGTGGTGGCACGGCCGAGGTACGATGCACGCGAAACCCCAGCGTGAGGGCATGATCCGGTACGCGGTGGTACGGGCGGCGAGGCTGACCGTCCACTCATAACCCGAAGGTCGCGGGTTCAAATCCCGCCCCCGCCACCAACGAAACCGCAGGCCAGGCCCGGTCCCCAAGACCGGGCCTCTTACTGTCCCGGCTCGCCTCCTAACGGACCTTCTCACGGGTTCGCCTTCCGGTCTGTGGGCGGGCGGCTGGCCATGGTCGGTCACCCGGCTCAGGTCGGGAGCCTGCTCAAGTGGTGCCGGACCTGCAGCCTCGGTACGTCGTCGCGGATGGCGCCTGATGGACACTGTCCGTCCGATCGCCGCTTATACTGTTGGACGAGTTGTCTCGGGTGGCACGGTCTGTATAGTGGCGACACAAGACACGCGGTTCCGATCGGAGCGTCAGGCGATGAGCGATATCAACTTCACACCCTCAGCAACGGGGGCGGGCCTCATCGCCTTCCTCGACTACGCGATCCAGAAGGGTTACCTCAAGACGGCCACGGGTCAGGCGATGAAGACGGCTGTCAAGGAGGTGCTGTCGGCGACTGAGGGGGCCGACGGCTGGGAGGGCGTCGACCTGACGACCCTGGACGAGGACGACGTCCTCCGGCGTTTTGAGACGCTCAGGGCCATGAAGTTCTCCGCTGGGAGCCTCTCCACGTACAAGGGCCGATACTCACGGGCCGCTGCAATGTTCGAGGAGTTCCGCAGGAGCCCGGCGACCTGGCGGCCGAGCGTGAAGCAGCGATCGCGAGCGAAGGGGAATGGTGCAGCGGCGGCCTCTGCTCCTGGGGCACCCAAGCCCGACGGTGTCGCTCCGTCTCCGCCCGTCCCTCCGCCCGCTCCGGCGGCGCACCCCGGCCATGGCGCCGCGATCATCACTTACCCGTTCCCGCTTCGACAGGGCGTGCTCGCGTCGCTTGAGCTCCCTCCGGATCTGACTCGCCGAGAGGCACAGAGGCTCGTGGCGTTCATCGAGTCCTTGGCGATCGAGGACGAGCTCGTCGAGTCCGCCCCCCTTCCGCCGGAACCGCCGGAGGAAACCCGTGGCTAGGCGCTCCAAGGACCCATGGCGGATCCAGTTCTTCCAGCGAGCCGAGGGTGATGACCCGAAGCGCAGCGTGCCGGCGATCGAGTTCCTCGACTCGATTCCCGCCAAGGTCGCCGCCGAGATCCACGCGGTTCTCGACGCGGTGGCCGCAGCACCACCGCCTTCCTTCTCGGGTGGAGGCAAGTGGGAGGCGATGCACGATGACATGGCCGGCTACTTCGAGGTTCGAGTTCAGGGCGGCGGCATGAACCACCGGCTCTTCTGCGTCCTGGAGCGCGACGCGGAAGATCTCGGGGGATCGAGCATCGTGTGTATCGATGGACTGTCGAAGCGTCCGCGCACGGCGGCACACCCGAAGGACTACCGGCGGGTCAAGCGCTACGGCGCCGAGTTCCAGAAGCGGCGGACCGTGCTCGAGTAGCTGAGGGACCCCGGGGGGTAGGCCGAATTTCGAGGTCGAGCGCTCCGGCGAGCGCCACCAAGGTCGTGAGGGTGGGGTTCGGCTTCTCAGCGGAGAAGAGGCGTCGGATCGCCTCGGGCTTCACTCCGGCGCGTCGGGCCAACTCGGCCTTGGTGAGATGCAGTTCCTCGCGTCGAGCATCGAAGGCGCGGATCACCAAGTCGATCTGTTCGATCCGCTCGCGTGCCTCCTCGTAGGCCTGGCGGTACTCGGGGTCCTCAAGGCGACGAGCGAGGTAGCGCTCTGCTCCGGTCCGTGCCGCTGGCATGCCGGCCAGGGTACCCGTAACGTGCACGTTACGCACATCGCCCCGCCAGTAGGCGGGCGGCAGCGCTCGACTCAGGTCACGTCGGTCGGTCTGCATGGGTCGGAGCGGGCCCGCCTGCCCAAGGCTCCGGACCGGTAGCCTGTTGCGTGCACTCGTTGCCTCAAGGTGAAGGGTGTGCGGCCGGAGGCGGGGTTCAAGTCCCGTAAGCACCTCCGGGGCAGGCTCGTTCTGTGTGTCTTGCGTCAAGAATTTTGGCAGGGTCGTCTTGTGTCGCAAGCGGATCACTAGCCGGGTGTCGCGTCGCGTTCGCTTCTTTCGGCGAGGCGCTGGGCTTGACCGTTGTGCACATCGCGTACCCACTCCCAGCCGGGCTTGGCCGATGGGCCGATCCGCGGGTCGCCGGGACCACCGCCGTCACGCAGGGCTTGCACGTACGCGCGGTCTTGTTCGATCCGTGCGCGTACCTGATCAGCTCCGCCGACGGACCCGTGACCCGGGATGAAGACATCAACGTCGTCCGCCACGCCCTCCAGCAGCCGCAGCCCAATGAGGTAGTCCTCGATCGGGTCATTGGTGCTGTTCAAGTCGTCGAGCATCGGAATCAAGACATCAGAGAGCATGTCGCCGGCGACGAGAACCCCGCGTTCTTTGATGAACAACGCCGCATGGCCCGGTGCATGCGCCGGATGCTCGATAATCTGGACTCTAGGGCCATCCCAAGGAATCTGCCCGGCTTCGGCGGGCAGACCGGTGATGAGGCCGAACAGGTCCAGCGGTATCTCCTCGGCGATTTCTGGTGGTAGCCCCTCGGCGACGCGGGCCTTCCAGTCTGCGTTCGACAGCAGATCTCGCAGATAAGCCGCGCAGCGGGCTGTGCCGTAACGGGTCGCTTCGCCGAGCTCGGCGTGCCAGAGCACGTGATCCCAATCAGGATGCGTCGAGAAGCCTGCCACAACGGGCTGGCCCAACTCGCGAAGGTCGTGCGCGAGGCAGGCCATTTCGGAGCCTGTTATCCCGGGGTCGATGAGCAACACGCCGGCCCGGCCTTGTACGACAACGGCGTTGTTCTGGAGTAACTCGCTCTGGTGGACCAGCACACCTTCCGCGACCTGCGTCAGCATGGGGCACCTTCCGCTTGTGGTAGTGATGGGCGAAGCGCCACGTCGAGCTGGAGGGCCGACGAGCGGTTCGGGTCTGCACGAGTCCTCCTTGTGGATCGGTGTGGGGGCCTCAGGTCGGTCGGCCCGGCCACGAACCCGTCCAATGACATCGTGAAGTGCCAGAGCACCTTGCCCTCTGCGGCCTGCGGCGTGGTGTCGTGCATCGGTCGTGTCCTGCCTGGTGGTGATGGGTCGTGGTTCAGCCAAGAGCCAGGGTGGCCACCGCGAGGGTGCAGACGCCGATGCCCGTTCGCTGTCCGGTGCCGATCCGCTCTCCGAGCACGCCGGCCGCGAGCAGCACGGTCACGGCGGGATAGAGGGAGGCGAGGACTCCCGCGATGCCGAGGCTGGTCGCGCCGGTCGCGACCATGAACGCGAGGGTGCCTGAGGCGCCGAGCACGCCGGACGCGCTGCCCCATGCGACCACGCCGCGGCAGGGACGCCAGAGCTGGCGGAGGCTCGTGGCGGCAACCAGGGTCAGGATCGCGCCGATCAGCTGGTTGGCGGCCAGCGGAAGCACGCCGGCGCCATCCGAGATCTGGCCGAGTGCGATGAAGAGGATCCCGAACCCCGCTCCCGCGAGGGCGCCGTCGACGAGTGCCCCCCGGGCACGCTCCGGTCGGTCCGACGAGGTCTCGCGGGAGACCAGCCAGATCCCCGGAAGGGCGGCGAGCACACCGACCCAGACCAGGCCGCTGGGACGCTCGCCGAAGGCTACCCCCGCCACAACGGGCAGGGAGGCCGCCCCGACCGCCGAGATCGGCGCCACGAGGCCCATCCGCCCGCTGGCGAGCCCGCGGAACAGGAAGATGCTGCCGGTGGCGGAGCCCAGTCCAGCCAGGAGCGCCCAGGCGAAGTCCAGCGTGACCGGGCTACCCGGCAACATCAGGCCGGCCAGGAGCATCACGAGCGCGCCAGCGGCCTGCCCGACGAGCACGACCTGCCACGAGGAGTAGCGGCGCGAGCCGACGCCGCCGACGAAGTCCGCCGTGCCGTAGGCGAGGGCTGACGAGAGTGCCAGGAGTGCTCCGAGGTTCATGTCCTCGAACCTAGGACGGATGTGGTTCAGCTCGAAGGTCCAATTGCGGCGGAGTCGAGTGGACCACTTGGGATAAGCTTCGTTGGCATGCCGGTGCAATGGGCGCGCGGCGGCCCCGACCTTCTGGTGGCGCTGGACCGCGAAGCGGGACCGCTCGGGCGCCAGATCCAGGACCAGCTGCGGGCGGCGATCCGCGATCGACGGCTCGGCGCCGGAGAGCGCCTGCCGTCAACTCGGCGCCTGGCCGAGCTGCTCGGGGTCTCACGCGGCACGGTCGTCGATGTCTACGAGCAACTGCTGGCCGAGGGGTACGTCGAGTCGGCGGTCGGGTCCGGGACGCGGGTGGCCGCACTGCTGGACGGCGAGTCGGCCCGGCAAGCGCCCGGCGTCGTTCCAGCCTCGTCCCGGTCGTCCCGGCCGGCCGTGGCCGACTTCGGGTACGGCATCCCCGACCTCGGCTCAGTGCCGTTGACGGCATGGAGCTGGGCGGTGTCGGAGGCGACGCGCACCCTTCCGACCGCCGAGCTCGGTGACGAGGACGCAGCCGGCTCGAGGCACCTGCGAGAGGTGGTCACCGCCTACCACCGTCGCGTTCGGTCGGGCTGCGCGGTCGCCGAGGACACCGTCGTCGTCTCGGGCTTCCGGCAGGGACTGACCTTCGCCCTCGCGGCGCTGGCACAGCACGGCATCCGGCGCATCGCGATGGAGGATCCCGGCCCCCGCGAGCACGACGTCATCGCCCGCCGCGCGGCCCTCGACCCTGTGCCGGTTCCCGTCGACGACCACGGCCTCGATGTGGGCCGCCTGCGCAACACCGGGGCACGGGCGGTGTTGGTCACACCGGCCCACCAGTGCCCCACGGGTGTCGCCCTCGGCCCGTCGCGGCGACGCGACCTGGTTGCCTGGGCAGACGAGGTCGACGGGGTGATCCTCGAGGACGACTATGACGCCGAGTTCCGCTATGACCGCCAGCCGGTCGGCTCACTACAGGGCCTCGACCCGGCCCGCGTGATCGCGCTGGGATCGGTCAGCAAGACGCTCGCGCCCGCGATCCGGCTGGGCTGGGTGCTCGCGCCACCCCGGTTCGTGGCGGGGATCATCGAGGAGAAGCGGCTCAGCAGTCGCGGCGCCCCTGGGCTGGACCAGGAAGCGCTGGCGCTGCTCATGGAGACGGGTCGTTTCGACCGCCACTTGCGACGCATGCGGCAGATCTACCACGCACGCCGGGACGTGCTCGCAGCCGAGGCCGAGCTCGCCTTCGGGCCGGGTCGGTTGCACGGGCTGGAGGCGGGCTGCCACGCCCTGCTGCGCCTCCCCGATGGGACATCCGAACGCGCCGTCGTAGCAACCGCGGCGACCATGGGCGTCCGCGTCAACGGGCTCGGGCACTACCGGTTCGTGGCCGCGGTCGCGAGTGCTGCACCGAACCCGCGCCCGCCGGCCCTCGTGCTCGGCTTCGGGAACGTCAGCGAGCACCAGATCAGCCGCGGCATCCGCACACTCGCCGAAGCCGTTCGACGCCAGACCATGCCCTGAGCGCACGTCGACCTCCCGACTCCGCCAAAGAGCGGGCGTCGCTCG
>Ga0299914_10003688_pt1 | contig 10874 bp, 10 predicted proteins | sample RVTome_10_FD_201361 | JGI IMG/M metagenome (GOLD analysis project Ga0299914, IMG submission 201361) | Soil microbial communities from uranium-contaminated site in the Upper Colorado River Basin, Wyoming, United States - RVT153D57 (version 2) ... | reverse complement strand
GATCGGCGGCTTCGCGAACATGAAGGCGTTGTCCGAGCGCAACGAGTCGCCCGGCACCGCGTCGCGCCCCTTCGACGCAACGCGCGACGGCTTCGTCATGGGCGAGGGCGCCGGCATCGTCATTCTCGAGGAGCTGGCGCACGCGAAGCAGCGCGGAGCACGCATCTACGCCGAAATCGTCGGCTACGGCGCCACCGGTGACGCGCACCACCTCACGGCGCCCGCGCCGGACGGAGAAGGCGCGCAACGCGCCATGCGGCGCGCGCTCAAGGACGCGAGTCTCGGCGTCGACGAGGTGCAGTACATCAACGCCCACGGCACGTCCACGCCCGCCAATGACCTGAACGAAACGAAAGCCATCAAGGCCGTCTTCGGGGACGCGGCGTACGGCATCAACGTGAGCTCCACGAAATCGGCCACAGGGCACATGCTCGGAGCCGCTGGCGCCGTCGAGTTCATCGTCTGCACGCACGTCGTCCGCGAGTGCGTCGTGCCGCCGACCATCAACCACGAAACGCCCGATCCCGAGCTGGACCTCAACTTCACTCCAAACAAGTCGGCGCCGCGCGACGTGCACGCCGCGCTGTCCAACAGCTTCGGGTTCGGCGGGCACAACGTGACGCTCGCCGTCAAGCGCTTTGCGGAGAGGGGCTGACATGCCCGCGCCGCTGCCTGTCGATCGCAAGCTCCTGCGCGACTCCGCGCTTCTTCAGGTCGCGGACAGGATCGAGCGCGGCGAACGGCTTTCGGCGGCGGATGGCGCGCTCCTGTTTCGAACCCCCGACCTGATCGGGCTCGGCAGCCTGGCGAACGCGGTGAACGTCGCCCGCCATGGCGACCGCGTCATGTTCGCCGCCAACCAGCACATCAACCCCACCAACGTCTGCATTCTACGGAAGACGTGCGTGTTCTGCTCGTACGCGCGCCTCCCGAAGGAGGACGGCGCGTACCGCTACACGCTGGAGCAGGTGCTCGACGAGGCCAGGGACGCCACGAGCACGATGACGCGCGAGTTCCACATCGTCGGCGGACTCGACATGCAGGCGGGGCTGGAGTACTACACGACCATGTTCCGCGCGCTCAAGCAGCATCATCCGGGCGTGCACATCAAGGCGCTGACGGCGGTCGAGATCGCCCACATCGCGCGCATCGAGAAGATGCCGGTTCGCGACGTCCTCGTCACGCTTCGCGAGGCGGGGCTCGACACGATGCCCGGCGGCGGCGCGGAGGTGTTCAGCAAGGGCGTTCGCGCGACCATCGCGGACCGCAAGCTCGCCGCGGAAGATTACCTCATGGTGCACCGGACCGCGCACGAGCTCGGAATCCGCAGCAACTGCACCATGCTGTACGGTCACGTGGAAACGGTCGAGGACCGCATCGACCACCTGGAGATGCTCCGCGGCCTCCAGGACGAGACGGGAGGGTTCCTCGCGTACATTCCGCTGGCGTATCACCCGGACAACAACGAGCTCGGCGAGACGCTGCACATGCAGGGCACGGCCACCAGTGGCTTTGACGACCTCCGGAATCTCGCCGTTGCGCGCCTGTTCTTCGACAACGTGCCGCACGTGAAGACCCACTGGATCATGGTCACGCCCTTCCTCTCGCAGGCCGCGCTCGCCTTTGGCGTGGATGATCTCGAGGGCACGGTGGTTCGCGAGAAGATCTACCACGAGGCGGGGGCGCACACCGCGCAGGCCATGTCGCTCGACGAAATCCTGCGGCTCATCCGCGGCGCGGGAAAGATTCCGGTGGAGCGCGACTCCTTCTACAACGTCGTCCGCACCTTCGACGACCAGCCGACCAGCGGCCAGGCGGCGGCGTGATGCGCATCGGCCGCATTCCATACGTCAACTGCTACCCGGTGTACGGGGCGATCGACCGCGGCGTCGTGCCGCTCGACGCCGAAATCGTTGGTGGCGTACCCACCGAGTTGAACGCGCAGATGGCGGCCGGCGCGCTCGATGTCAGCGTCATCTCGGCGGTGGAGTACGCGCGCGACTCGACCCGATACCTGCTCCTTCCGGACCTGGCCATCTCCTGCGACGGCCCGGTGCGCAGCGTCGCGCTGTTTGCCAAGCGTCCTGCCTCCGAGCTGAGCGGACGCCGCGTGCTGGTGAGCCGCAGCTCCATGACCAGCGTGGCGCTGCTGGAGCTGCTCTTCCAGAACGTCTGGGGTGCCAGGCCCACGTTCGTCCCCGCCGACGCAGAGCTGACCGACATCGCCCAGTTCGGCGGCGACGATCACGACGCCCGGCTCGTCATCGGCGATGCGGCCCTGCGCCTCGGCGCGCACCTGCGCGAGCCCGATCATCGCGACGACCTCTTCGACCGCCTTGGCTACCGCTATGCGTACGATCTGGGCGCCGAATGGAAGGGCTGGACCGACCTCCCGTTCGTGTTCGCGGTGTGGGTGGCCCGTCGCGCCACGGACGCCCGCGCCGCGCTGAACGTACACGCCAGTCTGATCGCGTCGCGGAACTGGGGGCTCGACCATCTGGACGTGCTGGCCGCGCAGGCCGCGCTGGCCACGGGCGTCGGCAAGGACACCTGCCTCGCGTACCTGTCGGGGCTCGACTACGGCCTGTCGTACGGCCATCTGGCTGGGCTCACGGAGTTCTTCCGGCGTCTGGTCGCGACCGGGCGCGTGCCCGATGGCTCATTGTCGTTCCTGGCCGCATGAGAACCGCGAATTCACCGCGGAGGACGCGGAGGTTGATCGGATCATTCGTGCTGATTCGGCGAATGCGGATGCGTCGTTCGGCCCCGCGGCGTGGAAATGACTCTGCGTCCTCCGCGGTTCAATTTCCAGGCGTGCCATGATGCGCGATCTGCTGGACTTCTACACCAGCGCGCCGCTCCTCGAGCTCGGCGCCGAGGCCGACCGCATCAGGCAGGAAAAGCACCCGCACAACACGGTCACGTACATCGTGGACAGGAACATCAACTACACGAACGTCTGTGTTGCGGATTGCGGCTTCTGCGCGTTCTACCGGCGTCCCAGGCACGGGGAAGGGTGGACGCTCTCGTTCGAGCAGATCGGCGAGAAGATCGAGGAGGCCCGCGCGATGGGCGCGGTGCAGATCCTCATGCAGGGCGGGCACAATCCGTACATCCCCTTCGGCTGGTACCTGGACCTTCTGCGGTACATCAAGCGGTACCACCCCATCCACATCCACGGCTTCTCGCCCAGCGAAGTGGATTTCTTCGCCAAGACGTTCCGGATGGACGCGCGCGACGTTGTGCGCGAGTTGATCAAGGCAGGGCTGGACTCGATCCCCGGTGGGGGGGGCGAGATCCTGGTACAGCGCGTGCGCGACCAGGTGGCGAAGAAGAAGGCGGGCGCCGACCGCTGGCTCGAGATCATGGAGATCGCGCATCAGGAGGGGATGAAGACCTCCGTCACCATGATGTACGGCATTGGCGAGACGCTGGCCGAGCGACTGGAGCACCTCCAGCGCGTCCGAGACCTCCAGGCGCGCACCGGCGGGTTCACGGCGTTCATCTGCTGGCCGCTCCAGCCGGAGAACACGCCGACGATGTCGCATATGCCGAAAACCGATGCCGTCGACTACCTGCGCACCGTCGCCATCGCTCGCATTGCGCTCGACAACGTGCCCAACCTGCAGTCGAGCTGGGTCACGATGGGAATGAAGATCGGGCAGCTGGCGCTGCGCTTCGGCTGCAACGACTTCGGCTCGCTCATGATCGAGGAGAATGTCGTCTCCGCCGCGAACACGACGCACCGCACCACTACGGAGGAGATGGAACGCCTCATCCGGGATGCCGGCTTCACCGCGGCGCGCCGCCGGCAGGACTACAGCGTCATTCCGCTGGGCGAGCCGGCGCACGCGGCGTGATCCGCGTCGGGCTCGGCTACGACTCGCACCGCTTCGAACCTCCCGGTCCGCTCACGCTGGGCGGCGTTCGCATCCCCTTCGAGCTGCATCTGCACGGCCATTCCGACGGCGACGCCGTCTGCCACGCGCTGACGGATGCCGTGCTGGGCGCGATCGGCGCCGGCGACATCGGCGACATGTTCTCGGATCGCGATCCCGCGAACGCCGGCCGCGACTCCGTCGAGATGCTGTCGCTGGCCGTCAGCCGCGTCGCCGGTCTTGGCTATCGCGTCATCCAGGCGGACGTCACCGTCGTCACGGAGACGCCGCGGTTGAAGGAGCACAAGCCCGCCATGCGAGCGCGACTGGCACAGGCCCTAGGCGTGCCGGAAGGCGACGTGAGCGTGAAAGCCAAGACCAACGAGGGCATGGGCTGGATCGGCCGCGGCGAGGGCATTGCCTGCATGGCGGTCGCGCTGTTGTCCCGCGATCCGTGAGCGGCTGATCGACGCCCGTGCAGTCCATCTTCGACTGGCTCCTCACCCTGCCGGTGGGCACGCTGTACGCGGTGCTCACGCTGACGGCCGCGCTCGAGAACCTCTTCCCGCCATTCCCCTCCGACCTGACGGTCGCATTCGGAAGCTTCATCGTGGCGCAGGGGGGCAATGGGACGCTGCTTGCGGTATTCGCATGCACGTGGGCCGGAAACGTGTTCGGCGCGCTGGTCGTGTACCTGCTGGGACAACGCTATGGGGCTGAACCGCTGGAGCGGCGCCTGGCGGGGAAGCACGCACGGAGCGCCGACGCGCGGCTGAGGCGACTGTTCGACAGGTTCGGCTTGGCGGCCGTCTTCGTGAGCCGGTTCGTGCCGGTCGTGAGGGCCATCGTGCCGGCATTCGCGGGCGCCATGCGGTTGCCGGCCGGCAAGGTCTTCGCGATGATCGGGGTGGCTTCGGCGATCTGGTATGGCCTGATCACCTACGTGGCCTTCCGTGTGGGCGCCGACTGGGATCGACTGCGATCGACGCTCGACCGCTATGGCAGCATGGCCGCGATAGTCGCTGGCGCCCTCCTTGGAGTCGCATTGCTCATATGGCTCGTCACAGCACGGCGTCGCCGGCCACTGCCCTGATCCCCGACGCGCAGGCACGCGCGTTCCTGATCGAGCGGTTCACAGATTTCCTGGTGCTCGAGAAAGGATCGTCCCCCAGGACGCGCGATGCCTACGCCCGCGATGTGGCGCGCTTCGTGGCCTTCGCCCTCGCGCGCCGTGTGAATACGCCGGCTTCGGTCACGGCCAGGGTGCTGCGGGAGTTCATGTACCACATGAAGGACCTTGGCCTCTCGCCCGCGTCCATCAGGCGCAACGTTTCGGCGGTGCGCAGCTACTTCCGGTTCCTCGTCGGCGACGGTCATCTGTCGCGCGACCCGAGCGATCGACTCGAAACGCCGCAGCGCTGGCGCGCCTTGCCGGAGGTACTGACTGTTGAGGAGATCCGTCGGCTGCTCGCGGCGCCGACCATGGATGACCCGCTGTACTTCCGCGACCGCGCCATGCTGGAGCTGGCGTACGGGGCCGGTCTCCGCGTGTCGGAATGGATTGGAATCGGCACGAAGGACCTGCTGCTCGACGAAGGGTTGGTCCGCGTGTTCGGAAAGGGAAGCAAGGAGCGGCTGGTGCCGATCGGACGCGGCGCGATCGGATCGCTCGCGATCTACTCGCGTGAGCTCAGGCCGGTCCTCGAAAAGGGCGCAGGCAAGGGCATCTTCTTTCTCAACGCCCGCGGCGGACCGCTGTCGCGCATGGGCGCCTGGAAGATCCTGCGGAAGTATGTAGCTCGCGCCGGGATCACGAAGTCCGTCTCGCCACACACGCTGCGGCACTCCTTTGCCACTCATCTCCTGGAGGGAGGCGCCGATCTCCGCGCGGTACAGGAGATGCTTGGGCACGCCGACATCTCCACGACGCAGATCTACACGCACGTTGATCGCGAGTACCTGCGGAAGATCCACAAGCGCTATCATCCGCGAGCATGATTCTCGTCATCGACAACTACGATTCGTTCACGTTCAATCTCGTCCAGTATCTCGGAGAGCTGGGCGCCGAGCCGCTCGTGCGCCGCAACGACCAGATCTCCGTGGACGACATCGGCTCTCTGAAGCCCGACGCCATCGTCATCTCGCCGGGTCCCTGCACGCCATCGCAGGCAGGGATTTCGGTGCCGGTAGTCCGGCGCTGGGGCGCGAGCATTCCGATGCTGGGCGTCTGCCTCGGTCACCAGGCCATTGGCGAAGCGTACGGTGGGCGCGTCGTGCGTGCCGACAAGGTCATGCATGGCAAGACCTCCCGCGTGCGACACGACGGAAAGGGTCTCTTCTCGGGGCTTCCGGATCCGATGGAAGTGATGCGGTATCACTCGCTCACCGTGGAGGCATCGTCTCTACCGGACGACCTCGTGGTGCTGGCGCGAGCGGAAGAATCCGCGAAGGAGATCCACGCCGTCCGGCATCGCAAGCACAGGGTCTGGGGCGTTCAGTTTCATCCCGAGTCGATCATGACGCCGCAGGGAAAGGCCCTGCTCAGCAACTTTTTGGAGCTCGCGCGTTGACCGCCACGCGCCGGCGCGGATGGATACTGTGGCTCCTGGCGCTCCCGGCCGTCGCTGGGGCGCAGCAGCCCCGGGTGACCGTTACCGACCTGGGCCCGGGACAGAGCGGCCGGTTGCTTCGGGCGGCGCTGCTTCAGCCGCACCGCGTGGTGGAGCCGGACACGTCGTGGTTTGTGATGCCCCGCGGCGCGTCGGAGCCGCAAACGCTGATCGTGCTGGGGCGCAGCGCGGCCATCGGCGGAACGGTGAGGGGCGACGTGATCGTGGTGGACGGCGACCTGTACCTCAGGCCGGGCGCGCGCGTGACCGGACGAGCCGTCGCGATCGGCGGCGGCACCTATCCGTCCGCGCTGGCCACCGTCGAGAATGGCACGCTGAGCTTCCGCGACAACACCTTTCTCATCATGCGCGTCGGGGAGGGGGAGGGATACCAGCTGGCCTACGGTTCGCTGCGCAACGAGTACGCAACCCCGCTCCTGTTTCCGGGGCTGTACGGCGTCCGCCTGCCGACGTACGACCGCGTGAATGGTCTGACGATTCCGTTCGGGCCGGCGTTCACCTTTGCGTCGGGACGGGGGGAGCTGGACGCGCTGGTCACGTATCGCTCGGACATCGGTGCCATCGACCCGTCCGTGGAAATGGGGCTCCAGCTCTCGCGCCGGCTGCGCGCCGCCGCTAGCGCCGGGCGCGGCACCTTCTCGAACGACGACTGGATCTGGTCGGACATCGTGAACTCGCTCTCCGCGATCGGCAACGGCAAGGACACTCGCAACTGGTATCGCGCGGATCGCGCCGAGGCTACGGTCTACCGTCTGTGGGAGTCCATCAGCACGCGCAGCGAGCCGTACATCGGGTTTCTCGCCGAGCGCGGGTCGTCGGTGGGTCCAGTCGTCGGTGGGTCGCACGGCCCGTGGAGTCTCTTCGGCCGGACGGATTCGCTCGGCATGTACCGTCCGAACCCGCCGGTTGCGACCGGGAGTATCCGGTCGCTCCTGCTCGGCAACGCGCTGCTCTGGGAGGTCGAGGATGTCGTCCTCGAGCTGGGCGTTCGTGGCGAAGTGGCACTGTCGGCGCCGGGCGGATCACGCTTCCAGCAGATCACTTCGGACCTCGAGGTTGGATTCCCCACGGTGCGGGAGCAGGAGTACGAGCTGGAGGTCCACTGGGTGACGACCTTCGGCGACACGCCGCCGCCGCAACGGTTCTCCTATCTGGGTGGCTCCGGAACGCTGACGTTCCACGATCTGCTCGAATTTGGCGGCGACGAAGCGCTTCTGGTCGATCAGCGCTACTCCATTCCGGTGCCCCGCGTGCGCGTGGGACTGCTGGGCGAGCCCACGATCCAGATCCGGCATCGGCTGGGGAGTGCCGGAGTCGGACGCCTTCCGACGCTCGAACAGGTCGTCGGACTGGGGGTTATGCTGACGCTGATCAGGGGAGAGATCCAGCTGGATCCGGCGACGGGCGACACGCGATTCTCCATCGGATTCTCCTTCTCACGCTGATTTTGTTGGTTCTCGTTGCACGGGTAGGTGCTTTCCACTACCCGGGGCCAACCCCTCACCATACATTCCACTTCCGTGCCGGTCGGACCGTTGTTCTCAGTCCGGTGCGGGGTATGAAGACCCTCGCCGTCATCCCAGCCCGTCTGGGAGCCACGCGTCTCCCCCGCAAGCCGCTCCGACTCCTCGCCGGTCGTCCCCTCGTCGTTCGCGTGTGGGAACGAGTGACCGCCATGAACCTCGCTGACCGTTGCGTCATCGCGACCGACAGCGAGGAAGTGGCCGCTGCGGCGACTCAGAACGGCGCCGAAGCCGTACTCACGCGGGCGAGCCACCCGTCGGGGACTGACCGAATCGCCGAAGTCGTTGCGCAGCGCAAGTTTCGGGGGTTCGACCTCATCCTGAATGTTCAGGGCGACGAGCCTTTCGTTTCGGCGGACGCCGTCAAGGGCGCACTGTCCATGGTCCACGATGAGGTTACCATCGGAACGGCGGCCGTGCGGGCGCAGCCAGCCATTCTGACGGAGCCCAGCGTCGTCAAAGTCGTTGTCGCCGACAACGGGCGGGCGCTTTATTTCTCCAGGGCGCCGATTCCGTTTCTCCGCGAGGCGCGCGATTCGGGAGATGCCGCGGCGCTGCGTGAACGTGTGCGACAGCACATCGGCGTATACGCCTACACGCGCGACGCACTCGCCGCCTGGGTGAAGCTGCCCGTGCACCCGCTGGAGCGCATCGAGCGGCTCGAGCAGCTGCGGCCGCTCGCGGCTGGCTGGGCGATCGGGGTGGCGGACATCGAGGCGGCCGGGCCATTGCGCCGCGGGATCGACACGGAAGGGGATCTGGCGGAAGCCAACACGAAATGGACCATCTTCAGCGGAGAACCGGCGTGATGCCTGCAGCGGCGCGCACTCAACAACCCACCAAGTTCATCTTCGTCACCGGCGGCGTCGTGTCGTCGCTGGGGAAGGGAATCGCCGCCGCGTCGCTCGGGCGGCTGCTGGTGGAGCGCGGCCTCCGCGTCACGATGATGAAGTTCGACCCGTACATCAACGTCGATCCGGGGACGATGTCGCCTTTCCAGCACGGCGAGGTGTTCGTCACCGACGACGGCGCCGAAACCGATCTGGACCTCGGCCACTACGAGCGGTTCATCGACCGGCCGCTCTCGCAGGCGAACAACGTGACGACCGGTCGCGTGTACCTCAACGTCATCACCAAGGAACGACGAGGTGAGTATCTCGGGTCCACGGTCCAGGTGATCCCGCACATCACGGACGAGATCAAGGGCGCCATCCGGCGCGTGGCGCCCGAGAACGACGTGGTGATCGTCGAGATCGGAGGCACCGTAGGCGACATCGAGTCGCTGCCGTTCCTCGAGGCCATCCGTCAGTTCCGTCACGACGTGGGGCGCGAACACGCGATCTTCGTGCACCTCACGCTCATCCCGTTCATCGCGGCCGCCGGCGAGCTGAAAACCAAGCCGACGCAGCACTCGGTGCGCGACCTCATGGAGATCGGTATTCAGCCGGACATGCTGATCGTGCGTACCGACCGACCGGTCTCGGACGACATCAAGCGAAAGATAGGGCTGTTCTGCAACGTGGAGTTCGGGTGCGTCATCGAGAGTCCGGACGTCCGCACGATCTACGAGATTCCGCTCCGCTTCCACGAGCAGGGGTTCGACGACAAGGTCGTCGAGCGCCTCGGCCTCGACCTGCCGCGCCCCGATCTGGCGAACTGGCGCGCGCTCGTGGATCGCGTGCTGGAGCCGCACGAGCGGGTCCGGATCGCCGTTGTGGGCAAGTACACCGACTACGCCGACAGCTACAAGAGCGTGCAGGAAGCGCTCATCCACGGCGGCATCGCGAACGACGTCGGCATCGACATCCACTGGCTCTCCAGCGACGACTTCACCGCGCCCGACCGCGCCGCGGAGATCCTGCGCGCGTTCCACGGGCTGCTCGTGCCCGGCGGTTTTGGCGTGCGCGGCGTGGACGGGATGGTCGAGGCCATCCGGCACGCGCGTGTGTCCGGCCTGCCGTTCTTCGGGATCTGTCTGGGCATGCAGACGGCGATCATCGAGTTCGCGCGGAACGTCTGCGGCATCGAGGACAGCCACTCGTCCGAGTTCGCCCCGGAGTGCGACAACGCCGTCATCTCGCTCATGGAGTCGCAGCAGCACGTAACGGACATGGGGGGAACCATGCGGCTGGGCGCCTATCCGGCGCGTCTGACGCGCGGTTCGCGCGCGGCCGAGGTGTACGGGGCTGCCGAGATCAGCGAACGCCACCGCCACCGCTACGAGGTATCGAACCGGTTCCGCGAGCCGTTCGTCGAGCACGGGCTGCGCCTCAGCGGGCTGAGCCCGGACGGCCAACTCGTGGAGATCATGGAGTACCCGCAGCACCCCTGGTTCATCGGCTGCCAGTTCCATCCGGAGCTCAAGTCGCGCCCCACGCGTCCGCACCCGCTCTTCTCCGGGTTCATCGCCGCGGCGGTGAAGGCCAAGCACGTGCGCCGGGAGTCGGCGCCGACGTTCGCGGGGGCAGGCGACTGAGGTGGCGCTCTTCCGAGAGGACACGCTCTTCGTCATCGCCGGGCCATGCGTCCTCGAGGACGACGCGCTGAACCTTGGCATCGCGCGCCAGCTTGCAAAGCTGGCGGAGCGTCTCCCCGGTGGAGTGATCTTCAAGGCCAGCTTCGACAAGGCGAACCGCTCGAATCCCGGCGCGCACCGCGGCCCCGGACTCGACGAAGGACTAAAGAAACTCGAACGCGTAAAGCGGGAGTCTGGGCTTCCGGTTCTCACGGACGTTCATCTGCCCGAGCAGTGCGCCGTCGTGGCCCAGGTTGCCGACGTGCTCCAGATTCCGGCGTTTCTCTGCCGGCAGACTGACCTGTTGGAGGCCGCCGGCGCCACTGGC
>Ga0299914_10003687_pt1 | contig 10875 bp, 7 predicted proteins | sample RVTome_10_FD_201361 | JGI IMG/M metagenome (GOLD analysis project Ga0299914, IMG submission 201361) | Soil microbial communities from uranium-contaminated site in the Upper Colorado River Basin, Wyoming, United States - RVT153D57 (version 2) ... | reverse complement strand
GGTCACGAGCTCGGGAGGCACGATCAACGCAGCGTCGAGGTAGCCGTATGCCCACCCTTCACGGCACTGCGTTCGGTTCAAACCAATATCGAGGACCGGCATCAGAGCTTCAAGCTCGGGGCTCAGAACATGCACTGGGAGAACGAGGGCGCGTTCACCGGAGAGGTGTCCCCGGCGATGCTGAAGGCGCTCAATGTCGACTACGTCATCCTCGGGCACTCCGAACGCAGGGAGCATTTCGGAGAGACCGACGAGAGAGTCAACAAGAAGGTCAAGGCCGCGTTTGCCAACGGGCTCGTCCCGATTATGTGCTGCGGAGAGACGGACGGCGAGCACGAGGCCAACGAAACCGAAACAAAGGTGGAGCGCCAGGTACGCGACGGTCTAGCGGGAATCAAGCCGGACGACGCGCGCAACCTGGTGGTCGCCTATGAGCCGATCTGGGCGATCGGAACGGGAAAAACCGCAACGCCCGACGACGCCCAGAGAGTGTGCGGTCTCATTCGCAGTTTGCTGATTGACCTCTACGACGAAGGTGTCGCCAACGAGGTTCGCATCCAGTACGGCGGGAGCGTGAAGTCCGGAAACACCGAGGCCTTGACGTCTCAACCCGACATCGATGGGGCGCTCGTCGGAGGGGCAAGCCTCGAGGCGGCGGAGTTCGCAGCAATAGTGAAGGCGACCAAGGTGAAGGGCTAGATATGAACAAGATCTTCTATGTCATCCTCGACGGGCTGGGCGACGATGCCCTGGAGGCGCTGGACGGCCGGACGCCCCTCGAGGTCGCACGCACACCCCACCTCGACGGTCTCGCGGCCCGTGGCCGAAACGGTTACGTCACGACGGTGGGAGAGGGGATCGCGCCCGAGTCCGACATAGCGGTGTTCGCCATCCTCGGCTATGACCCGCACCAGCACCACACCGGTCGCGGACCTCTCGAGTCTGTCGGTGCAGGTGTCGAGGTCAACGACGGCGACCTCGCCTACCGCGTCAACTTCGCGACGGTTGAAGCGCACGAGGCGCGCTCGGGCGGATCGCAGAAAGACGATGGTGACGGGTGGACCATCGTCGACCGGCGCGTTGGTCGCGACCTGACGTCCGAGGAGGCCCATGCGCTCGCCGACGAGGTTCAGAGCAAGGTCACCCTCGACAAAGCGTCCTTCGAGTTCAAGGCGACAGTCGGTCACCGCGGCATCCTCGTGCTGCGGAACGAGGCGGGCCCCTTGTCGGCCGAAGTCGAGAACTCGGACCCCGCTTACGGGCGCCAGGGAAGCCTCGGCGTTGCGCTGGAGACCTTCGACAACAAGGTGGTCACAGTTGCGCCGGTCAAGGGCCACGAGGACGACGCGGCCGCGCTGCGGGCGTCGGAGCTCACCAATGAGTGGTTGCGTAAGTCGTTCCAGGTTCTCGAGAACGCCGAGACGAATGCGAAGCGCACTGCCGCTAACAAGCTTCCCGGCAACTTCATCCTCACGCGCGACGGCGGAGACCACGTGCCCAAGCTCGTTCCGTTCAAGGAAAAGTTCGGTCCTGAGATGGGATGTTTCGTCGAGATGCCCGTTGAGCTCGGCATTGCACGCCTCATGGGGATGGGCGTCGTCGAAGCGCCGACGGACCTTCCTCCTCGTGAGCAGTACGAGAGGTGGGCCGAGCTCGCGCTCGAGGCGATCGAAGGCTTCGACGGTCTCTACATCCACATCAAGGGCCCCGACGTACCGGCGCACGATGGCGACCACGATGCAAAGATCCGCAGCATCGAGGACATCGATGCCCATTTCTTCGCTCCACTTCTCGACTCGATCGACATGAAGAGGTCTCTCCTTGCGGTCACGGCCGACCACTCGACAAGTTGTTCGCGAAAGGCCCATACCGACGGGCCCGTCCCCCTCCTGATCTCGGGGGCGGGAATCAGTGCCGACGGGGTGGACACATTCGGAGAAACGGCAAGCCGTAACGGAGCGTTGGGTCATCTCATGGGCCCGGAGATCATGCCCAACCTCGTGGAGCTGTCCAGAGGCTGATTTCCAAGGAGGTAGTGCAACGGGTGGCCGGGACGTAGACTTCTCGAGTCACTAATCAATGGGCAGGGGGCGGAACATGGCGCCGAGACGAAAGCACACGCTTGCCGAGGTTCTAGGACCTCTCGAAGGCGAGGTAATGGAGGTCGTCTGGGAGCGCGACGAGGTAACCGTGCGGGACGTCCACAAATCGCTCAAGGCCAAACGCGATATCGCCTACACCACGGTAATGACCACACTGGGGCGCCTGACCGACAAAGGGCTTCTGAGACGGGTAGATGGGCAACCCGCTCACCATTACTCGGCAATCGTCTCGCGTGAGCAGTACGCTCGCTCGACCGTTAAGTCGGTCGTCGACTGGTTGGTCGGCCACTTCCCCGATCCCGCGGTCGCCTACTTCGTCGACAAGGTGCGAGAGGAGGACGAAGAGGTCATCGATCGTCTGAGAGTGGCGATCGAGGAGCGGAAAGCAAAAGGCACGGGTGATTAGCGCCTCTCCAACAATTCTCGCTGTTGAAGTCGACTCGGCCTGGGTCGTCGTCCTCGTCGTCTCCCTTACGACACTGATCGCGACCGCGTTATTGAGACGCTTCATCTCCAGGCCGGGCGGCATCGCCTCGGGTTTGATGCTGGCGCTGCCGCTGTTTCTTCCGTTGGTCGCTGCCGTCATCTATCAGGGCGGTGTGCTTCCCGAGGTCACCGTCCTGAAGCCCATCAGTTCGATGGTGCAGGACCGGTCGGAGAGCCTTCTGCATCTGCTGTTCCTGTCCGATGGAAAGGGCCAGGCGGCGCTCTATGCGTTCTACGGCTCGCCGGGGGCCTGGATCCTTATGACCGGGCTTGCGGTGAGTTCCATCATGCTCGTCCGACGCGTGTGCGGCGCCCTGGTGCTGCGGAGGTTGATCTCTCGCTGCGAGGCCCCCAGCCCCGAGCGCGACGCCCACTCCCTGTTCGTCCTCAGGCATCTGGCGGCCTCCGTGGGCCTTCGATCGACCCCCGACCTCCTCATCCTTCCACCCGGGGTCTCCGGCGCCTTTGCCGTCGGTTTCCGACGGGGCCGAGTTCTGCTCTCGCGTGATCTCGTGGAGAGGCTCGACGACGACGAGCTCTCTGCTGTCCTCGCTCACGAGATCGCTCATCTGAAGGCTCGCGACGTCCCGATCGTGTTCCTGGCGGGTTTTCTCCGCGATTTCGTCGCGTGGAACCCCTTCGCACACCTCGCGTTCCGCCGCCTCCTGACCGACAGAGAACTGGAGGCCGACCGGCGAGCGGCCAGCCTCACGCGGAGCCCGCTGGCGCTCGCCTCCGGACTCCTGGTGGTGTTCGAGCTCATGAGCGGGCAACGCAACTACGCTCAGAGGGGCGCCCTGGCGATCCTCCGTCCGCAGGTGAGTGTGTCACGGCGCGTTCGAAGCCTTCTCGCCATGGCCGACGAGGGACCCCACATGGAGGCCCAGGTCAAGGGAGGCATCTTCTTGGTGGCGGCACTGCTCGTGGCCCTGCTGGGCATGGAGGCGGGCGCCAAGCTGTCAGCGGACGACTCGACATGGGCGGTCGTCTGGGGGAACACGAGCACTCCGGCGGACGCGGCCGCATGGGAGCCGCCACCCGTGGTCGAGACGGTTTCCAAGAAGAAGCAAACGAAGAAGCAAACGAAGGTCCAGAGCGCGAAGATCGCAAAGGCCAAGAAAAAGAGCTCTCTGAGGCGTTTCCTCCTGTCCACCGAGCCCCCGAACACTCTGCTTGTCTCCGAGGCCAATCGTCAGGCCCTGTCCCGGCAGATCTATCGCTTCATGAACCGCATCGGGATCCCCTCCTCGGAGTTCCATCTGCAGGCTCGGCCCGTCCCACTCTGGGGCTACGCCGCCTTCGGGGTCTACAAGATCGATCAACAGGTGCTCGCCCAGATGGGGCGTTGAGGGCGATCGCCCCGAATCATCCTTCGAGCAGGTAATCTGGCCCTCGCAGTCCAACCGATATTCAAGATCGTCGACCGCCGCCGAGGTGCCCTTGTGGAAATAGTGCTCATAGTGATTCACGTGATCGTGTCTCTGACCCTGATTCTTCTTGTCCTCCTTCACGCGGGGCGAGGCGGGGGCGTGTCTGAGATGTTCGGTGGTGGAATGCAGAGCACCGCGATGGGCTCCACGGTGATGGAGAAGAACCTGGACCGGATCACCGTCGTCACAGCCGTCGTCTTCACCGGCACGACGATCCTGCTCGCGTCCAGCCTTTCGGGTTCGTAAGGGGAAAACTGGGAACCCTCTTTCCCATGTCCTCTAGGCTTCGACGAAGCTTCGCTGCGCCTCGCCGAGCGAGAGGCTCGGAACCCGCCCTACGGGCGGACAAGTCCTTACGCACCACGGCGCTGAGCGCCGCAACACTGAGCGCCTGCCTGCTTACGCTGGCGGCCGGATGCACTCCGGATGAGGGCCCGCTCGAGGGACCCGATGCCCGGGCAACCACCGCCTCCGACGAGTCGCCGGGGTCAACCGAGACCTCCGGACTCGACGCCTTCGCCGCATCGTTCGAGGACGAACGAAACGTCCTGAACGTTGCTGTGAATGAGCCCAACTCGCTCGACCCCATGCGCGTTCAGGATCCGGCCTCGGTGCTGATCATGCGCCAGCTCTATGAGGGCCTGACTCGCTGGGACGCGCCTGGGCAGCGGGTGAGGCCCGCGGCGGCCGAGACGATCGAGGTCTCGGACGATGCGCGGACCTTTACCCTCACGCTTCGGGACGATGCGACCTTCCACAACGGCGACCCCGTCACCGCTCAGGATTTTGCCTTCGCCTTCAACCGCATTGCCCTCAAGGAGAACGGGGCGGACATCGCGTATCTCCTCGAGCTGGTGAAGGGCTTCGATGACGTCAACGCTTTCGGGGATGCGAAGTCCCTGAGCGGTATCAAGACTCCCGACGCCCACACGCTCGTAATCGAACTGTCCGAGCCCTACGCCAACTTCCCGGCGGTATTGACCCACCCCAGCCTCGTCCCGCTCCCCGAAGAGGCGTTCACGGCGTCGGACGAGTTCAGCGCCCGGCCCGTCGGAAACGGGCCCTTCGAGATGGCGCAGCCATTCGAGCTGGGCACGGCGGTCGTCCTGAGGGCCGCGGAGGGGCATTTCCAGGAGCCGGTCATCGAGGGCATCCGCTTCCTCCCGTTCCCCGACGCGGCGTCGTCATGGGTCCCGTTCACCAACGACCAGCTCGACATCACTGAGGTTCCCACCACGCGGATCGAGCAGGCCGGTGAGGCATACGGTGAGGACGGGTTCGTGCCTCTCCTCGTCGGGTCGTACTACGGATTCAATCTCGAGTCAGACGAACTCGATGACCCCCGAAAGCGCCGGGCGATCAACCTCGCCATCGACAGGGATTCGCTGGCCGAGGACATCTTCGCCGAGACGCTTCAGGCCCCACGGGGCATCGTCCCCCTCGGCATGCCCGGTTTCAGCGACGACGCGTGCGGGGACCTTTGCCGCTTCGACGCCGGCGAGGCCAGGCGGCTCGTTCGCAAGCTTCCCGAGGGCCAACGGAGAGTGACGCTCGAGTACACGCGGGAACAGCTGCAGGGGCGGGTGGCTCGGAGGGTCAGGGACAACCTCGAGGATGTCGGCCTCGTCGTAAGACTGAGGGCATATGCCTTCAACCGGTATCTCGAGCGCCTGAGCGACGCCGACCACTCGATGTACCGGCTCGGCTGGATCGGGGAGTACCCCGACCCGCAGGTGTTCCTCTCGGCACTGTTCGCTTCGGACTCGCCCGACAACCACACGGGCTTCGACTCGAAGCGGGTCGACTCACTGCTGGCAAAGGCCCAGAGGGAGACCGACGAGACCGCGCGGCTCCAGCTCTACCGGCGCATCGAGGAAGTCATCCTCGAGCAGGTGCCGCTCGTGCCCGTTGGCTCGTTCCGCATGTTCTGGACGGCGGCGCCGCGTGTCCGAGGGGTCGAGTTCGACGTGCTTGGTGGATTCGATGCCGCGGGTATCTCTCTCGAGCGCTAGGGCCCCTGGCATATAATCGTCCGAGCCCTGTCGGGACTCGTAGTGCGGGCAGGGCTTTCGCACGCCCGGCGTCCATCCGGGGGCGAGCCACACTGCGGTGGTGCTGAAATTGGTAGACAGGCATGGTTGAGGGCCATGTGTCCGTAAGGACGTGAGGGTTCAAGTCCCTCCCACCGCACTTTCCCACCCGCCCGCCGAGTAGCGGGGTTCGCGTGATTTGCCCCACTCGTCTTCGAGGCGCACAACGGTAACAATGGCACCCGCGGCGGCATAACGACGAGGGGGCAGCAGGGTGACCGACCCGCAGGGTCGTGGAGGCGACGTCGGTCTCAAAATGGACGACGGAGCCTCCCAGAGTGGAACTCGAGGAAACGGTGCGGAGCTACCGACCGGCACCGTCACCTTGTTGCTCACGGATATCGAGGGGTCAACGAAGCTGTGGACCGAGCGGCCACGAGCGATGTTCCAGGCCGTTTCACGTCACCACGCGATCATCGGGAACACGATCGAGCGTCACGGCGGCGCGATGCCGCGCGATCAGGGCGAGGGCGACAGCATCTTCGCCGCGTTTCCACGCGCCAGCGATGCCGTAACCGCCGCATTGAACATCCAGCTGGCCCTGCAAGACGAACCGTGGCCCGAGGGTGTGTCCCTGCGCGTACGCGTGGCTCTCCACACGGGAGAGCCCCAGCTGGCCGACGACAACTACTTCGGTCAAGCGGTCAGCCGCTGTGCGAGGCTGCGTGGCCTGGCGAACGGGGGCCAGACGCTGCTCTCCTCGACGACGATGGAGCTTGCGCGCGACGACCTTCCGGAGGGTGCGTCGGGGAAGGACCTCGGGACGCACAAGCTCAGGGACTTCACCCGCCCGGAAACGGTTTATCAGCTCACCCACCCCGATCTTCTCGACAACTTCGCACCCCTGCATTCCGAAGAGGCGCGCTCCGACAACCTCCCCCTGCAGCTGACAACGTTCGTCGGACGCGAACAGGAGATCAAAGAGATCAAGGAGCTCCTGGCCTCCATCCGCCTTGTCACGCTCGTTGGTCCGGGCGGCAGTGGCAAGACGCGGCTCGCCATCGAAGTGGGCCGGCAATTGCTGGCCGAGTTCGAGGATGGTGTTCATCTCGTCACTCTTGCAGCGCTCGGCGACTCGTCGTTGGTGGTGTCGCGCATCGCTCAGAGCGTCGGGCTTCAGGAGAGCGCAAGTGAGGAGCCTTTCGAGGGACTCGCGAACTTCCTTCGAGACAAGCACATGCTCTTGATCCTCGACAACTTCGAGGGGGTGATCGGAGCGGCGGCGCTCGTTTCGGAGCTGCTGACCGAGTGCCCCGACATCAAGGTTCTGGCGACGACGCGAGCGTCATTGCGCATCTCCAGCGAGCACGAGTTTCAAGTCCCTCCGCTGCAACTGCCGGAGCTCGACTACCTTCCCGACATCGAGGAACTGTCCCGTCACTCGGCCGTGAAGCTCTTCGTTGAACGCGCCCAGGCGATCAAGGCCGACTTCGCGTTGACGAACGCAAACGCCCGAATCATCGCGGAGATCTGCCACAGGCTTGATGGACTTCCCCTCGCGATCGAACTCGCAGCGGTGCGCGTGAAGCTGTTGCCGCCGGCGGTCCTGCTGGACCGGTTGAGCAGCCGTCTTGATCTGTTGACAGGTGGGCCGCGGGATCTCCCCGCGCGCCAGCAAACGTTGCGTAACGCGATCGACTGGGACTACACACTGCTCGAACCCGAAGAGCAGAAGCTTTTCCGGCGTCTGTCGGTGTGTCGGGGTGGTCTGAGTCTCGACGCCGCCACGGCCGTCGCGACCGCGGCGGGGGACCTCGGCATCGACTTGTTCGACGGACTCGACTCTCTCGTGGGAAAGAGCCTGTTGCGACAGATGCCGTCACTCGAGAACGAGCCGCGTTTTGGGATGTTGCAGACGATCAGGGAGTACGCCCTCGAGGTGCTCGATGCCACGGAGGAGTCGGACCCCACACGCCACGCTCACGCGTTCTTCTATCTGGCATTAGCCGAGCGAGCGTCCGAGGAGCTCAGGGGACCCGACCAGGTGCGATGGCTGGAGGCCCTCGAGTTCGATCACGACAATCTGCAGGACGCGCTCGAGTGGGCCAAGCGCAACGACGATTGGGGAGTGCTGTTGCGTTTGACCGCAGGCATGTCCTACTTCTGGTCGATCCGAGGCTACGTCAGTGAAGGCCGAGTGTGGACCAAGATCGCCCTCGAGCGAACCGAGGGCATCGTCAGCCTTCACCGTGCGCGCGTGCTCGCGGGTGGAGCCATGCTCGCGCGTGCTCGCGTTGACTATGCAGAGGCGCGCCGGCTTCTGGAGGAGTGCATCGAGGCGCAGCGACAGTTGGGCGACGAAGCTGGTGTCGCGTTCTCGACCAAGGACCTCGGAAATCTCGAGGTCGATCAGGGCAACCTCGAGGGGGCCGAGAAGCTCTACAGCGAGAGCCTCGCCGAGTGGCGCAGACTCGGGGACAAGGAGGGCATCGCCCAGACGCTCAACAACCTCGGATTCATCGCGCAGATCAAGGGTGACCAAACCGAGGCTATGAAGTTGCTCGATGAGAGTCTCAGCATCTTTCGGCAGGTGCGCGACAAGCAGGGGATAGCGCGCGCACTCATGAACATCGCAGTGAGCACGCGCGAGCTCGGCGACTATGAACGGGCCGTAAGACTCTCGCGCGAGAGCCTCGTTCTGTGGCGCCAGCTCGGCGACAAGTGGGACGTGGCGGACTGCCTCGAGGATCTGGCGGGCGAGCTTCACGAACTCGGGCTCAGCAACCAGGCGGCCGTGATCTACGGTGGCGCGGAGACGCTCCGTTGGGCCATCGGCGCGCCCAGGCCCCCGGTCGAGCAAGAGACCTACGAGCAACGAGTGGACGCCGTGCACAACGCTCTCGGTGATGCCCCATTCAGTGAGGGCTGGGCGCGTGGAAGCGCAATGAGAATGGAGGAGATCATCGACTACGCCCTGCACGACGACCGTAGGGAGGTTAGGGAATGACCCGCCACGCATCGTCCATGACGGTTATCTCCTGGATTCCATCGGAGGCGATAAGGGGGCTTCCAAGCCTGCCCTTCCAGATGGGAATTACTCACATCGACGAGCCGCCACCGGCGCACATCGACGATGTCGCGCACCTCGTCGCCAGCGAGAAACTTCGCTTCGCGAACCGGCTCGAGGCGTGGATCGACGTGGACGAGCGAGGGATCGTCGGGTACGGATGCGAGGGCGGCGGCCTGATGGGAAGCTCCGTGGTGGGAGTGGGGGCCAGGACCATCAGTCTCCCCGGACTGTCTCTTCCCAACCTGAGGCCGGATCCGGTGGTCACGCCCGAGTCGGTCATCTGGCGTCAGACCGCCGGGGGCCGTGCCCAGCTTCCGGCGCCGCGTCGCATCAAGCACAAGCCCTTCGTGCAGCTGAGGTCCCCTGTCGTGTGGACGACCGTCGAGCTCGAGCTCTTCGCCGATGGAACCTCCGACGGGCGGCTCGTTGGATCCAGCCCCTTCCCACGGCACTGGGTCTACAACGATTCGAACGACCTCGTCGCCAAGAGCGGGCTCATCGATTTCGACCAGTGGTACCACCACGCATTCGGCGGCGTGACCCCGTGGGAGGCCGTTGATATTGACGCCCTTACGACCAAGGTCGAATCCGAGCTCGAGCGACAGCTGTCCCGCTCGATCATGAGCTCCGAGCACAAGACGCGGCGTCGACGGCTGGATGTCGGAGAGGTTCTCTTCAGCCAGGGCGACGAGGGCACCGATCTTTTCCTCGTTCTCGATGGGGTCGCCGCTGTCGAGGTTGACGGCACTTGCGTGGCCGAGATCGGACCCGGCGCGGTGATGGGGGAGAGAGCAGTGATGGAGGGGGGCCGGAGGACCGCGACGGTTCGGGCAATCACGCCCCTGAGGGGGGTCGTCGTCCCGCCCGAGTTGGTCGAGCGGGAGCATCTCGAGGAGCTGCGAGGCAGTCACCGCCGCGAGGAGAGCTAGAGGCTGAGCGGGCGAGTTTCTGTCACAGGCCCTAGCTATCTTTGAGCGATGGTCGGTGACGAGAGTTCAAACGCAGCAACCACGTCCTGCGGCACCTTCGATCGTCTGAGCGACGACGAATTAGCCACTGAGGTCGCCACACTGGGTGCGCAGCTGGCCGCAGGGCAGGCTCGCATGGTCGAGCTCGCCGCGGAGGCCGATCGCAGGGGCCTGTGGGGCGGCAAGTGGGACGCCCGCGACCTCGCGGAGTGGCTCTCGTGGCTCACTGGAATGTCGCCCAGGTCGTCTCGGGACCACGCACTGGTCGCCGCGAAGCTCGACGAGCTGCCCGAGACCCACGCGGCGCTATCCTCCGGAACCATCAGCTTCGACCAGGCCCGGCTGATCGCCTCGGCTGAGGCTCCGGATCACGATGCCAAGCTGGCTCAACTTGCGCAGCAAACGACCGCCGGTCAGCTCCAGCGAGTCGTACGCGCCTACCGCAAAGTGACCGCGCTGAGCGAGACCGATGAGGCCAATGCGGCTCACGAGCGCCGCTACCTCAACTACTACTTCCTCGATGACTGCTTCGAGTTGCACGGGAAGCTGACGACCGAGGACGGGGCGGTCGTCGCCAAGGCGCTCGACCGGGCACGTGACAAAGTCTTTCGGGCCGCAGGCTCCCGCGGCGAGGCCGTCCCGTGGGAGTCGGAGCCGTGCTACGTCGGCGCCGACCAACTGCGGGCCGACGCGCTCGTGGAGGTGGCCGAGACCTGGCTCGACGGGCACAAGAGCGGCCGTGCCAACTCCTACGAGGTCATCGTCCACGTCGACGCCGACGCCCTTGGC
>Ga0299914_10003686_pt1 | contig 10876 bp, 14 predicted proteins | sample RVTome_10_FD_201361 | JGI IMG/M metagenome (GOLD analysis project Ga0299914, IMG submission 201361) | Soil microbial communities from uranium-contaminated site in the Upper Colorado River Basin, Wyoming, United States - RVT153D57 (version 2) ... | reverse complement strand
TTGCCGTCGAGGACAGGATGGATGGCAAGGAGGTCGAGGATGAATGCCGAGAGCGCGATCAAGGGATGGACGGACCCATCCTCGAGCGCGTACTCGTAGCCGGCGCAGAGGCCGGTGAGCAGTCCCTCGGTCTGCTGCCACGGCGGCGGGCTGAAGATGATCCTCGTCGCACCGTCGGGTCCTCGATCGGCGATCTTGTTGTCTTCGCGCTTCAGGTAGCCGCCACGACCATCGGTATGGGCGAGCATCTTGCGATGGAATTCAAGGAGGCGAGGGACGGAAAGTGGCCTTGGATCGTCCTCGCGCATCAGGCCGTCCAGGGCATCCGCGTAACCTGCGAATTCTTTCTCGCCGCGGTTGCGAAAGCGTGGCGGCTCGGCACTCGCCAGCACTTCTGCGCGGCCAGGCTCGACTTCGACGCCCTCGATCGCGTTTGAGGCGGTGATCGACTCGACCTTCGTCTGTCGCGCCAGCCGGCGGAGCAGCTCTGGAACCTGGTTCTCATAGAGCTGCCGGCGGCCACTCCCGCGATCGACTCGCTTCAATTGAACACCGAGAGATGCCGGCATCCCGGAGAAAGTCCGATCTGGGTCTTGGAAGCTCTTCAATGGGGTAATCGCCCTCTCATTGGGATAACTTGAACCCTAGATTAGCGCAATTACCGCATTTTTATCCCATTGCTATCCCAATGCGGTCTGTTTGCGCAGAGCCTCTATGGTGCGTCGACCGTGACGTACACCGCCCATCCACGCGTTGACGCCTACATCGAGGCCCTCCCCGATTGGCAGCAGGCCATCTGCCGCGAGGTCCGCGATCTGGTCCACGCCGCCGACCCGGAGGTCGCCGAGACGATCAAGTACACCGACCGTCCGTACTTCGTGCTGGAGGGCAACATCTGTGCGCTACTGGCGGCCAAGGGCCACGTCAACGTCTTTCTCTATGACGGCGCCATCGTCCCTGATCCGGAGGGGATCATCACCGGCGGCCACGAGAATGAAACCGCCCGCACGGTGGCCGTCCACGAGGGAGAAAAGATCAACGCGCCCGCCCTGACTGCGATGTTCAAGCAGATCATCGCCAACAACCGCGCCGGAGGCTGGCGCAAGCTGAAGCGCGAAGCCTGATTCGGCCGCTCTCGGCGCCCCGCCGCGCGACTCGCGCCTGTTGCCGTTTGACATATGCAGGTAGTTACCTGCATAATGTCTCCCGTGGATGCCGACTTCGTGTTTAAAGCACTGGCCGACGCGAGTCGGCGTCGGCTGCTCGACACGCTCCACGAGCGGTCGGGCCTAACGCTGACCGAACTGTGCGAGGGCCTCGACATGCGCCGCCAATCGGTCAGCCAGCACCTGGAGGTGCTCGAGGCGGCGAACCTCGTGACCTCGCTGCGCGACGGGCGGTACAAGCTGCACTACCTGAACCCCGTACCTATCCACGAGATCCAGCGCCGCTGGATCTGGAAGTTCGAGGAGCCGCGCCTGGCGGCCCTGGACACCATCAAGCGACGAGCCGAGGAGGACACGATGGCCGAACCGGACGCAGGAGCGATCCCCGACTACGTCTACACCACCTACATTCGCGCGACCCCCGACGCGGTCTGGCGAGCGCTCACCGACCCCGAGCAGACGAGCCGCTTCTGGGGCCACGCCCAGATCTCCGACTGGATCGTCGGCAGCCGAGTCGACCACGCCCGCGCCGACGGCTCGGGGATCTCCGACGCAGCAGGCACCGTCACCGAGGTAGACCGGCCGCATCGCCTCGCGTTCAGCTTCGATGATCCGAAGCGCGTCGACGACCCCACCTTCGAGCCGAGCCAGGTCAGCTTCGAGATCGAACCCCGCCGCGACATCGTCAAGCTCACCGTCACCCACGCGAGGCTGCAGACCGTTGACGACCTTCGCGCCAGCGAGCAGGGCTGGCCGGCGGTGCTCGCCAACCTCAAGACGCTGCTCGAAACCGGCGACGTGCTCCCGCAAGCACCATGGGAGTTCCACGCCGAGGTGTCAGCGGCCCAGATGGCCAAGAACGGATAGCTATCCACCGCCGTCCCGCGGGTCGCGTCAGGCGTGAAGCGGTCTGATGGTGTCCGGTTCCACAACTAGGCGACACCCTGCGTCAGGACATAGGGCTTCGCCTCCTTGCCCAAACAGTCGAGCCTCCCGGCCCAAAATCAGCCGCCGATGACGATCGAGCCGACTCGGGCGATGTGCTCAAAGTGGGGGTCGCAAGTCAAGACCGTGGTGCCGTTGCGAGCCGCGGTGGCGGCGATCCAGATGTCGTTGGTGGGGAGTGGCGTTCCCGCCTTGCGCAGCTCGGCGACTATCTCTGCGTAGTGGCGGCTCGTCTCAGAATCGACCTGCATGACCTCCACCGCGGGGTTGTCGAGAAAGGCCTCCAGCTCGGTCTCGTTGCGCTGTCGTCTGCTGCCGAGGAGGAAGCCGGTGCGCAACTCGCCGAGCGCGATCGTCGACACGCCCACCAGCTCGGCTTGGTCCAAGAGCGTCGCCACCTCCTCGTTCCCCCGCCGGAAGTTGCTGTAGGCCGAGGTGTCGAGGCAGTACCTGCTCAACGCCAGAGCTCCTCGTCGACCACCTCGAACTGCGCGGTCGCCCGCTCGAAGTCGCGGAACTCGTCCTCGCTCCAACCTCCGGCGAGGCGTCTCAGCCCGTTGGAGCGAACGCCCTGCGCGCCAAGCCCCTGTCCAAGGAGGTCAATGACCGTCTGGTTGAGCGACTTGCCCTTGCGGCGCTTCTCGCGCTCCAGGGCTTCGGCGAGGCTCGTCGGCAGGTTCCTGATTGTAAACGCTCTCATGATCGTCTCCATTGCAGTCACTTCATGCATTCATTTGATGCAGAATTTTACAGCACTCACGGAGGGGGCCGCCACCTCGCCCTACGGGCCGGAGCGAGCTCTAGGATCGAGGTCCCCGACCAAGGAGGCCGAGAATGCCAGGTGCAGTGCAGATCACCGCGACCGATTTCGTCACCGTGCCGACCCAGGACTTCGAGCGGGCCAAGGCGTTCTACCGGGGACACGCTCGGCCTCGAAGAGGGACCTCAGTGGGGCGAAATGCCCGCCCAGGAGTTCGAGACCGGCAACCTGACCATCGCCGCGATGGACCCGACCGCGTTCGGGCAGGAGTTCAAGCCGAGCGCCGGCAGCATCGTGATCCGGTGGTCAACTGTCCACTCGGGGTCCGCGACCAGCGCAAGGGTTCCTTGAAGGTTGACGGGGTTGACGCTATCTTAGTGGTCCATGGCAGCTACTCCAGCCCTTCTGGATCGCACCGTCGAAGAGTTCCGGCGCACGCTCACCGAGATCGGTGGGCAGCCGAGTTCGGCCGATGATGCTGAGGTTCTTGGCCGGCGGGCGGCGATGGTCGTGCTTGCGGGCGGGGCCTGGGAGCGGGCGCTTGGGGAGCTGCTGACCAGCGCAGAGGCGCGGGCCCTGCTCGGGGGGATAAGCCGGGAAGCCCTGCGCAAGCGGGTCGTCAGCGGATCGGTGATCGCGCTGCGCGACGACGCCGGGTTGGTGCGCTACCCACGCTGGCAGTTCGACGTGGCCGGCGGAGCACCCTTCGGGGTGGTCAAGAAGCTCAACGGGGTCTTCGGCGATGCGGGGCTCGACTCGTGGACGCTTGCCGCGTTTGCCACCGCGCCCCAGCCGGAGCTTGGCAACCGGGCGCCGGTTGATTCGTTCGCCGACGCGGACATCGAGCCCCTGCTTCTCTCGGCCCACCGGACCGTGGCCGACCTGAAGCGTTGAGTCCGCGCGGCCTGCCCGCTCCTCCGGACGACCTGCCCGAGCTTCCCAGCACGAAGCTCGGGACGAAACCTCTGTGGCGAATCCATGCCGCCAATGTCGCCCCCTGGTTCTTCGATGTCGGCCCGGATGGCAGGTTCAACCTTGCTGAGTCAGGCACTTGCTACCTCGCCGAGGAACCGATTGGCGCCTTCGTCGAGAAGTTCGGGCGCCTATTGCGACCAGGCGGGGTGATTCCGGAGCCGCTGGTCGACGCGCAACGGCTATCCAGGCTGCGCCCACCCAAAGCAAACGTCGTTGACCTGACGGACCCAACCATCCTCGGACTCATTGGCCTCACCGCTGAGATCCACTCAACCTCCGACTACAACCTGACCCAGGGCTGGGCACTTGCCCTACAAGACGCCGGCTACGACGGCATCCGCTACAAGGCTCGCCACGACCCGCGCGGACAACTGGTCTCCATCGCCCTCTTCGGGTCGGGCAAACCACCGCGGAGCGCTGCCAAGACGAGGGCCGTCCCTGTCGACCTGATCCACGAAGCCTCCAACACATTCGCGATCACGGCCCTGCCCCGTCGCCACTCGCGGCGTCGGTAGGCAACACAACACCGCTACGGGGATTCGAACCCCGGTTTCCGGATGAGATTGCCTAAACGGTGCAGCCGTCAGTGGCGGCCGCCTGCAGCGCTCAAGCTCGGGCGCGGGATTGACGATTCGCCTGCATCGAACGTCGCAGCCTGAAAGCCCTCACCATCTCTCTCTTCATCGCGAGCGCAACGCTGGTCGGCTGCAGCTGCGAGATCAGCGCCGGCACCACCTCGGAGTCGGGATTCGCCGATACGGAGAGCGTCGAGCGGCTGATCGCCACCGAGCTGACTCAACAGTCGGGCGTCGCCCCCCGGTCGGTGGACTGTCCGGAGGAGATGGCGTTGGAGGAGGGCAGGCGCTACGAGTGCACTGTCGTCCACCCGCGCGACGGGGCCCTCCCGATCGATGTGACGATGCAGGCCGACGGTGGCTTCGAGTGGCTCGTTCGCTCCGCCGGCCCGTAGCGGGGCCTGAGCTCGGCGGCGATTCTCCTTGTGGATTCCACCGTCACTGCCGAAGTAAGGAGGAAGGTGACACGGATGCCGGCAACCTCCGAAGACACACCGCACCGTATCGGCCCCCGCGCGGGGGCCGCGTCGGCGCTTTTCGATGAGGGGCGGGAGGTCGCCTCGCGCGCCGAGATCGCGGCGCTCGGCGCATACTTCTGCGTATACCTGAGCTGGCAGGCGTTCCGCTGGCTGCCCGGCGACCAGGCGTTCATCGGAGACCTGTTCTTCCTCCCCGTCGGGGTCGCCGCCGTCACTCTCGCCTGGCGGGCGAGTCGCGCCTGCGAAAGGCATTGGGCTCGTAGGCCGCATCCCAACGTGACCCCGCCGGCCGGGCGACCCCCGGGTCAACACAAGGCACCTCGGGGTCGACCAAATCTGGACTGAATGGGATGTGCCGGAATAGGACATCGGCAACCTTCAGCCCGGCGATAGGCCCAAGAGGTCTGCTGCCTCCGACACGACCGGATCGTCGATCGTCAGCTCCACCAGTCCCCCCAGCTCAAGCTCGGCGGAGGCACGTTCGAACAGCGTCCAGTTGATCCAACTCGCCTCCAGGGTCGACCACCAGCGAATTGCGATCGCGGCCGGGTGAGAGGCGTAGATCTCGGCCGCCTGGCCTTGGGTGACGCTGCGCCGGCGAGTTGCGATCTGTGATGGGCGCAAGCCCTCGGCGCTCAAGGCAGCGGGATCGTCGAGGTCGACTACCGCCGCCTCATCCGGCAACTCCAACGATGCGAGCGCCAGCGGAAGGCCAAAGCGAACGAGCATCGAGGGCAAAAGGGCTCCCGTCCCCCGGAACGGAGCAAGCTGCTCGGCCACGGCCGAAACCGACTCCTCGGAGAGATACAGGCAACCGTAGAGGTCAGGGTTGTCATGCCTGCCGGCACCCTGCTGCTCGCGGGGAAACCAGAGTGGACCGCCCGGCCCCTCGACCTTCGCGCTCCTATCGAGCGGCAGCGCCCGCCAGAGCCTCACGCATAGCCACCGGAGCGCTCGACAGCGATCGCGCCGAGCAGTTCCTGCGCCCCCCCGGCGCGGACCAGGTCGATCGGGCGACGATCGCCAAGATGGGGATTGAGTCCCAGCAGCCACTGCTCAGCCGTGTCCGCCGAGTAGAGCCGCAGGAGACTCGCGAGGATCAGCTCAAGCAGATCGACGCGCTCGGCGTTGGCGAGATCGATCCCGCCACCGCGGCGCCAGCGGGTGACCTGCGCCGGGCTCACGCCCAGCAGCTCGGCCAGGCGTCGCTGCGAGCCGAGGTCGTGGCTCAACGCGGTGATCTTCTCTGAGGTCGCAACCGGCATGGTGGTCACGATCGTAGCGCAACGATCTTTGTTGCGCGTAAGCGATTCGTGGCCTCTGCCTCCTCCGCACAGCGAAAAGGTCTCGGGCGTGACGCCATTGCTCCCTCGGGCCATACAGCGGCATCCACCGCCTCGGACTTGACAAGCTGCGAGACAGCGGCCAACCAGCGACCTCCACTACGGTGCCCCGCCCACCGTGGGAGGAGAATGAGCCGCATGGACCCACCACACTTCGAGATTGGCCAGACGGTCCTAGTCGATCAGGGTCTTCCCGGCGAGATCACGGCCGTCAAACGAGGGACGGTCCCCGGGACCCTGGGCCTCCCGCCGCTGGACACCTGGCTCTATACGGTCAAGCCCGAAGCCAGCGGCGACGATCAGGCCAACGTTCCGGAGTACAACTTGATGCTCCAAGCGACTCTGGAAGACCAAGAAGATGCAGAGTGCTCATAGAGTCGGAGCAGCACCGCTACGGGGATTCGAACCCCGGTTTCCGGACTGAGAATCCGGCGTCCTAGTCCCCTAGACGATAGCGGCGTGGAGGCGGCAGTTTAGCGAGAGAAGTCGCCGATGCTTGCTCGAGGATTGCATCCGAAGGCGACAGTAGATTACGAACGTATGTTCTGGCTAGCTTCAGCGCCGCTCAAACATCGCGCAACCGATAAATTGAAGCTTCCAAGCGGCTGTGGCGGAACTGGTATACGCGATACGTTCAGGACGTATTGTCCGAAAGGGCGTGGAGGTTCGAATCCTCTCAGCCGCATAACGAAGGCCTCTCATGCATAGCCGAGAGACCGTGGCTGAGGCTCTGCGGTTAGCCGATGAAGGCTTAAACAACTGCGAGATCTCAAGGCGCATGGGAGTAGCCCGTCCCACCGTCCGGGAATGGCGCGCCGGGAGAGTCCCTCATTCGTACAAGAGGAAGTCGATGCTCTACGGACGACCGACGGAGCCTGGCTTTTCTTGTGCTCGGTGCGGCTCAGATAGGCACCGGTTTGACCACCTCTCCACTGCGTACAGCTATCTCCTCGGCCTCTATCTGGGCGACGGCTGTATCTCCAAGCACCCGCGAGAGGTGTTCCGCCTCCGGATTGCGCTCGACGTCAAATATCCGGGCATCGTCGAAGAATGCGTGGCCGCCATGCAGGCGGTCGTTCCCTGGAACAAAGTCCATGCGCAGTTGACACCGAAGAACTACGTCGAGGTCCATGCCTACTCGAAGTCTTGGCCCTGCCTCTTCCCACAGCACGGCCCGGGTAAAAAGCATGAACGCCGGATTCTGCTCACCAAGTGGCAGAGAGATCTGGTCGACCTCACCCCCGAGCTTCTGCTGCGCGGACTGATCCATTCCGACGGGTGTCGATTCATCAACACCGGCAGCTACGGCTGGCGGTGTCCTCGATATGCATTCAGCAACCTCTCCGACGACATCAAGCAGATCTTCTGCAGGACATGCGACCAGCTTGGCTTGCACTGGACCGTCGCTCCACCAAAGTCCGTCTACGTCTCCCGCAAGGCCGATGTCGCCAGGCTCGACGAGTTCGTCGGGCCGAAGCGCTGAGTCAGGCGACTTGCTTGGCCGGGGCGGGCCTGTCGATGCGGGCGGCGGTGGCGGCGATTTCTTCGGTGAAGGTGGGCCATAGCTCGCGTGGGAGGTCGTGGCCCATGCCTTCGATCAGGCGCAGGCGGGCGTCCGGGATCGCGCGGGCGGTGGCGCGGCCGCCGCTGGGTCTGATCAGGGGGTCGCGAGTGCCGTGGATCACGGTCACGGGAAGGCGCACGCGACGAAGTGCCGCCGTGCGACTACCGGAGGCGGTCACCGCGTGCATTTGGCGGAGGATGCCGGCCGGATTGTGGGAGCGGTCGTACGCCGCGCCGGCGATCTCGCCGACTCGGTCCAGATCCTTTGGGTAAGCGGGCGAGCCGATCGTGCCGAAGGTGCGCTGGGCGCGCCGGACGTAGTCCCCGCGGCCGCGGGGGTAGCGGGCCATCATCACGCCGAAAGCCTTGTAGTTGGGCGTACCCACGAAGCGGTTGCCGGTGGTCGACATCATCGAGACCAGCGAGAGGACGCGCTCGGGCCGCTCGATCGCCAGCGTCTGGCCGATCATCCCGCCCATCGAGGCACCGACGACGTGGGCGGACTCGATCCCCAGGTGGTCCATCAGCCCGGCCGCGTCGGCCGCCATGTCCGAGAGCAGGTAGGCCGCCGTGGCGCGGCGGCCGAAGAACACATCGCTTCTCCTCGGCACGCCCGCCGCGTCGAGCATCGTCGAGTGGCCGATGTCGCGGTTGTCGAAGCGCACCACGCGGAAGCCGCGCTCGGCCAGCATCGCGCAGAACTCCTCGTCCCAGCCGAGCATCTGCGTCGCCAGCCCCATCACCAGCAGCAGCGGCTCGCCGTCGGGATCCCCGATCTCCTGATAGGCGACCTCGATGCCGTTGGCCGGCGCGAGGCGCTCCTCGGTCAATCTCATCGAGAAAGAGTTTAGGTTGACCGCGTGCGAACAGCGATCGTCTCCGACCTGCACCTGGGCGGCTACGTCGGCGAGGACCTGCTGCGCGACGCGGCGATCCGGCGGACGCTGCTGGAGGAGGTCGGGTCGGCCGAGCAGGTCGTCCTGCTGGGCGACGTGCTGGAGTTGCGCGAGCTGCCGCTGGCGCGCGTGCTGGAGATCGCCCGACCCTTCTTCGAAGAACTGGGAGAGGCGATGGGCGGCGGCGAGGTGCTGCTCGTCCCCGGCAACCACGACCACCGGCTCGCCGAGCCCCTGCTGGAGGGCGTCGCCCTGTCCCCGCAGCCGGCGCTGGGGCTGGAGCACCGCCAGCGCCCGGCGATGGAAGCGACCGTGCGGATGGACGGCTGGCTCGGCGAGACCGAGCTGTGCGTCGCCTACCCCGGCGCTTGGCTGCGCCATGACGTGTACGTCACCCACGGCCATTACATGGACTGCCACATGTCCCTGCCCCGGCTGGAGTGCGTCGCCGCGGCGGCGGTGATGCGGGTCGGCAAGGGCCCTCCCGACCCGGCCACCCCCGACGACTACGAGCGCGTGCTGCGACCCGTGTACGGACTCGCGTTCGGCCTCGCCCAATCAGGGCTGTCGCCGGGGAAGAGCAGGCCCTCGGAGCGCGCTTGGCGCTCCCTCTCCGGCCGGCATCGCGTCAGCGGCCGCGCCCGCCGCGCCGCCGCTCGGGCGGCCGTCGCGACAGGTGTGCCGGCAGGCGTCTGGGCGGTCAATCGCCTGCTCAAGGCCGACTTCGACGCCGACCTCTCCGCCGGCGCGATCACCCGCAGTGGAATCGACGCCGCCACCGAGCTGGCGCGGCGCGTGGGAGTCGACGGCGCCCACGTGATCACCGGCCACACCCACCGCGCCGGCCCGCGCGAGGACGAGGCCGAGTGGACGCTGCCCGGCGGCGGCCGCCTCCACAACACCGGCAGCTGGGTCTTCGCCTCCGCCTTCCACCACCCGGGGACGCCACCCGGCCCCTACTGGCCGGGAACCGTCACCTGGGTCGAAGACGAGGGACCGCCGCGACGCGTCCAGCTCCTCACCGGGCACACGCGCGACGACCTCAGGGCGACGGTCGGGCGCGGCCTGGGCGGGAGCCCTCGGCTGAACGGTTGACCCCCGTATGTGTGGGTAAACCGTTCAGCCGAAGGTCGGCTTGCCCGGCTCAGCCCTTTAGCCACTCCGCAATGATCGCGCCGATCTCCTCGCCGGCGTCCTCGTGGAGGAAGTGCGCCGCGTTCTCGATCACCCGCGGCGCCGGGTAGTTGAGCCGCTCCGCGACCCGCTCTCCGAGCGACAGCGGCAGAGCCTGGTCGGAGTCGGCCCACAGCACCAGCGTCGGCCTGTCGTCCTCGCGCAGCGCGTCGGCCACCCGTTTTCCCTCCGCCGCTCCCGGCGCATCCGGCTCCGTCGGCACCAGCGACGGGAAGGCCCGCGCGCCCGCCTTCGACTCGGGATTCGGATAGGGCGCCTCGTAGGCGGCGATCACCTCGTCGCCGGGGTCGCGCTTGCAGCCCGCCTTAACCAGGAAGCCGACCGGCAGGTCTTCGGCGTTATGGACGAACTCTCGGAACCTGAGCCAGATCTCGCTCATTCTCTGGCGGCCGGTGAAGGGCCCGGTGTCGGAGATCACGAGACGCGAGAAGCGATCGGGGTGCTCGACGAAGACCCGCAGCCCGATCGGCCCGCCCCAGTCGTGAACGACGGCGGTCGCATCGCGCACGTCCAGCTCCTCCAGCAGCCGCGCCATCAGCTCGACGTGGCGGTCGTAGCTGTACCAGTCGATGTCGGTGGGCTTGTCGGAGCGGCCGAAGCCGGCGTAATCGGGGGCGATGCAGCGGTAGCCGGCGTCGCGCACCGGCGGGATCACCTTGCGCCAGAGGAACGACCAGGTCGGCTCGCCGTGGAAGAAGACGACCGGCTTGCCCTCCCCCTCGTCCAGGTAGGCCAGACGTAGCCCGTCGATCTCTCGGTACTCGGACTCGAACGGAAAGTCCGGCAGCCCCTGTAGGTCCTCCTCCGGTGTCCTCACCACGTCCACGCTCATCGCCCTCCTCACCGCCCTGGTTGGCGCGGCACTGCTCCCCCGCCCCGCTATTCAGGGAAGGGACAGCGCTGCCTGTCGTGCCGGAGTCTATGCCGGGCGGCGCGCCGTTTCGCCGCTAGGCCAAGCGCCGCTCGAAGGTCTTCTCCAG
>Ga0299914_10003685_pt1 | contig 10878 bp, 8 predicted proteins | sample RVTome_10_FD_201361 | JGI IMG/M metagenome (GOLD analysis project Ga0299914, IMG submission 201361) | Soil microbial communities from uranium-contaminated site in the Upper Colorado River Basin, Wyoming, United States - RVT153D57 (version 2) ... | reverse complement strand
GTGCTCCGGTGGACCGATGCAGATGAGGCATCCGCCGCCGCCGGCCCCGCAGACCTTGCCGCTCCACGCGCCGGCATCCCGGGCGGTCTCGAGCAGCCGATCGATGGCCGGCGTCGCCACGCCCGGCGCGAGTCCCTTGCGGTTCTCCCATTCCTGGGCGATCTGGCGGCCCACCTCGGGCCAGTCGCCGAGCTCGAGGGCGGCGCGCATGGCGGCGGCGATGTCGCGGATCCGTGCGAAGCGCCGCTGGACCTCGCGGTCGCCGTCGATGTGCCGCTTCATCACGTCCCAGTTGTTGATCCCGGAGTTGCGGCTCGCGCCCGTGTAGGCGAGCACGATGCGGCGGCTCACCTCGGCGGGCGCGACGGGCAGCGCAATCCGGTGAACGCCCGTGACGCCGAGTTCGACGGCCGACACGCCGCCGTAGAGCGCGGGCCGGTAGTCCTGCGCGCCCGTCGGCACGTCGATCACCTGCGCCTCGACGTTCATCGCGAGCTGGAGCAGCGCCTCGTCGGCCAGCGGCCGCTCGGTCCAGGCCGAGAGCGCCCCGCAGATGGCGATGTTCAGGGCCGAGGACCCTGCGATGCCGGCCCCGAGGGGCGATGCGGATCGCGTCCGGAGTTCCAGCCCCTCGATCTGGAAGTGATGCAGGAGCCGGCCGAGGAGCTTGAGGTCGTGGTTGTCGCGCAGCTCGCTCCAGTGGCCGACCTCGACCCGGCGGCCCGTGTCCTCGGAGACGATCGCGATGCGCCGGTCCGGCCGCGGGGCGATGGAGCAATGCGCGCGCAGGCTGATGGCCGCGTTCAGTGTCTGCGCGCCCTCATGGAACAGATACAGCGGCCAGATGTCGAGGGTGCCGCCCGCGAGATCGATGCGCGTCGGGGCCGAGGCTTCGATGTACACGAGAGAACATTATAGGCCGGTCTCCCCCGCGGCCGCGGGGTGTCCACCGCCATCTGCAGCGAAGCGTGAGCGAGGGAGACGACGGACGGCCGACATCCGAAGAACGGGAGACCGCCCGGCCTCCTGGTGGATTGCCTTCTCCTGCCGCCTCCGGCCGGGCCGGGCGGATGTGCGGCTGTCGCGGCACCAGGCAATGCCCGCCGCTATAATGGTCCGCGCATGTCGATGAGGGACATCCGCCGTCACGTGGGCCAGCTGGCGATCGCGGGATTCGCCGGTCCGTCCATCCCGGCGGATCTCCGGGCGCTCGCCCGGGAGTTCGATCTGGGCGGGATCATCCTGTTCGCGCGGAACGTCGAGGCGCCGGAACAGGTCGCGGACCTGGCGCGGGAGGCCCAGTCGCTCGCGCGCGACGTGCCGATCTGGGTGAGCGTCGATCAGGAGGGCGGCCGCGTCGCGCGGCTGAAGACGCCGTTCACCGAGTGGCCGCCGATGGCGGTGCTGGGCCGCAGCGGCGACGAGGCGCTGGCCGCGCGGTTCGCGAAGGCGCTGGCCGCCGAGCTGAAGGCCGTCGGGATCACGCTGGATTACACGCCGGTGCTCGACGTCCACACCAATCCGGCCAACCCGGTGATCGGCGACCGCGCGCTCGCCGAACGCGCGGCGGACGTGGCGCGGCTCGGCCGCGCGATCATCACGGCGCTCCAGGCGGAGGGTATCGCCGCGTGCGGCAAGCACTTCCCGGGGCACGGCGACACGAGCACGGATTCGCATCACGAGCTGCCGCTCGTCGAGCATTCGTCCGACCGGCTCGAGCACGTCGAGGTGGTGCCGTTCCGCGCCGCGATCGACGCGGACGTCGCCTCGATCATGACGGCGCACATCCTGGTGCCCGCACTCGACGAGGAGCGGCCCGCCACGCTGTCTCCGGCGATCGTGGACGGCCTGCTGAAGCGGACGCTCGGCTACACGGGGCTCGTCCTGAGCGACGATCTCGAGATGCGCGCGATCAGCGGCCGCTACGGCATTCCCGAGGCGACGGTCGCCGCGATTGCCGCCGGCTGCGACGCCGTGCTCATGTGCGGGGCCGGCCGGGAAGCGCAGGCCGCCGCGCTCGAGGCCGTCATCAGGGCCGCCGAGGACGGATCGCTTCCGATCCCCCGTCTCGAGGACGCGCTCGCCCGGCACCGCCGCGTCAAGGCGCGGTTCCTCGCCCCCGCGCCGCCACGCCCGCTGACGGGCGCCGCGCTCCGTTCGGCGCTCGGCCGCGACGAACATCAGGCGGTCGCCGCCGAGATGGCCAGGTTCGCCTGAGGTGCGCAGGCCCCGAGCGCTCAGGCCTGGCGACCGGGTTGCCGTCGTGGCGCCGGCGAGTCCCTTCGCGCGCGACGAGTTCGAGGCCGGCGTCGCCGAGCTGCGGCGGCTCGATCTCGAGGCGGTCTACGACGACCGCGTGTTCGCCCGCCAGCGGTACGAGGCGGGCCCCGCCGGGCTGCGCGCCGCCGCGTTCCGCGACGCGTGGTTCGACGACTCGATCGCGGCGCTCGTCTGCGCCCGCGGCGGCTACGGCAGCGTGCACCTGCTGCCGCTCCTCGAGGCGCTGCCGCTTGGCGATCGACCGAAGATCCTCCTTGGCTACAGCGACAACACGTCGCTGCTGGTCTGGCTCACCCTGGAGCGGCGCATCGTCTCGTTCCACGGCCCGATGATCGACGGGCGCTTCGCCCGGGGACCGCAGGGCTACGATTCCGACACGTTCAGGCGGGTGGTCTGGAGCGCCGAGCCGGCCGGCGAGATCGCGCATCCCGCCGTCGAAGCGCTGAAGAGCGGGGAAGCCGCCGGCATGCTGATCGGTGGGACGCTGACGCAGCTGCTCGCGTCGCTGGGAACGCCCTATGCGTTCGACCCGCCGGCGGGCCACGTGCTGTTCATCGACGAAGTGGCCGAGCGCCCGTACCGGATCGATCGGATGCTCACCCAGCTGCGGCTCAGCGGCCTGCTCGCCCGTGCCTCCGCGCTGGTGTTCGGCGAGCTGCCCCGGTGCGACGAGCCCGGCGGCGACCCCGCGATACGATCGGTGGTGGCGGACCTGACGGCCGATTTTCCGGGCCCCGTGCTCTTCGGCCTGCCGTCCGGCCACACGACCGGCGCCACGCTCACGCTGCCGTTCGGCGTGCGGACGCGCGTCATGACGAGCCCGGCGCCGCGCCTGGTCGTCGAAGAGCCGGCCGTCTCGTAACCCGCCGGCGCGGGCGTTCAGCGCGCGCCGGCGAGGCAAGCGAGCCACGGACCACGGACTACGGACTACGGACTACGGACCGCGGACTACGGTACGGTTTACAGCATGACTCGTTTTCACCTGATCGGCGTCTGCGGCACGGCGATGGCGACACTCGCCGCCCTGCTCAGGAGCAAGGGCTTCGACGTCCGGGGATCGGATCAGAGCGTCTACCCGCCCATGAGCGATTTCCTGCGCGAGCAGGGCATCGCGCTGCTCGAGGGCTACGACGCCGCGCACATCACACCCGACCTCGACATGGTGGTGGTCGGCAACGCCATCTCGCGCGGCAACCCGGAGCTGGAGGAGGTGCTCGACCGCAAGATCCGGTACTGCTCGCTGCCCGAGGCGATCCGCGATCACTTCCTCTGGGGCGCCCGCTCCGTCGTCATCACGGGGACGCACGGCAAGACCACGACCACCTCGCTCGCCGGCTGGCTCCTCACGCACGGCGGCGCCGACCCGAGCGTGTTCATCGGCGGCATTGCCGAGAATTTCGCGGCCAGCTACCGGATCGGCGGCGGGCGGGAGTTCGTCATCGAAGGGGACGAGTACGACAGCGCGTTCTTCGACAAGACGGCGAAGTTCCTGAAGTACCTGCCCGATATCGCGGTGGTGAACAACATCGAGTACGACCACGCGGACATCTACGAGGATCTCGACGCGATCCGCCTGGCGTTCCGGCGCTTCGTGAACCTGATCCCGCGGCGGGGCCTGCTGCTGCTCGGCGCGGACAACGCGGACGCGGCGGCGCTCGCGTCCGCGGCGCGGTGCCGCGTCGAGACGTTCGGGCTGGCGGCTGGCGCCGACTGGCAGGCGCACGACCTGACGATTGGCGCGACGGCCACGACGTTCGGCGTGCGCCGGGGAGGGGCGCCCATCGGCATCTTCGAGGTGCCGCTGCTCGGCGCCTACAACGTGCGGAACGCGCTCGCGGCGCTGGCCGTTGGTGCGGCGGTCGGCCTGAACACCGATACGATGGCCGGGGCGCTGCGGCGCTTCAAGGGCGTCCGGCGCCGCCTCGAACATCGCGGGACTGAGGCCGGGGTGGCCGTGTACGACGACTTCGCGCACCACCCGACGGCCATCGCGGAGACGCTGGCCGGGCTCCGATCCGCGCATCCGGCACGCGCGATCTGGGCCATCTTCGAGCCGCGCTCGGCCACGGCGTGCCGGAGCATCTTCCAGGCCGAGTTCGCCAGGGCGTTCGAAGGCGCGGATCACGTCATCATCCCGGCCGTGTTCCGGTCGAACCTGCCGGAGCACGAGCGGCTGTCGGCCGAACAGCTGGTCAGCGATCTCCAGGCCCATGGCGTGGACGCCCGCTACATCCCGCAGACGGCCGATATCGTCCGCACGGTGCAGCGCGAGGCGCGGGATGGTGACCTGGTGATCGTGATGTCCAACGGCGGCTTCGACGACATCCACCAGCGGCTGCTCGACGCGCTCGCCGCGCGGGTGGCGCGGTAACCGGGCATGTTCCGGTTCGAGATCCTGCCGGCCGGCGACTCCGCGATTCACGTCCAGCTGCCCGAGCGGATCGACCCGCTGCAGAACGCCTGGTGCGTCGCGCTCGGGCGCGCCATCGAGCGCAGCCTCGGCCGCGCCGTTCGCGACATCGTCGTGGGCTACTGCGCGCTGACCGCCTACTTCGATCCGCTCTTCATCGACGCGATCTGGCTGGAGGGGCGGATCCGCGACATCGCGGGCTCGATAGACGAGGTGGAGGAGCGCGAGGGACTGCTCATCGACGTGCCCGTATGCTACGGCGGAGAGTTCGGTCCCGACCTCGCCGACGTCGCGCGGTTCGGCGGCATCTCCGAGGAGGAGGTCGTCGCGCTGCACAGCGGCACGACGTATCGCGTGTATCTCGTCGGGTTCGTGCCGGGCTTCGCCTATCTGGCCGAAGTGGATCGCCGGATCGCCGCGCCGCGGCGCCCGTCGCCGCGGGCGGTGGTGCCGCCCGGCGCGGTGGCGATCGCCGGCGGCCAGACCGGCGTCTATCCCTCGGCCACGCCGGGCGGATGGAACATCGTCGGGCGGTCGCCGGTGGCGCCCTACGATCCGAATCGTGACGAGCCGTTTCTCTTCGAGCCGGGCGACCGCGTGCGCTTCGTCAGCATCACGGCCGATGAATTCCGAGGGGCTGGCGTGGGCCGTGATCCGTAGTCCGTGGCCCGTGGCCCGAGATCCGTGCAGCGCCGGGCCGCTGGGTTCCGGCCGCGCCTGCGGACGCATGACGGGTCACGAGCTGCAGACCACGAACCGCGGGCCGCGAGACCAGCTTGGAGCACGACTCGAGGATGAGCGAGGAAACCATGTCATGGCGGCCGTAACGATCCTCCGTCCGGGGATGCTGACGACAGTGCAGGACCTCGGACGATGGGGCTGGCAGGGGAGCGGCGTCCCCGTCGCCGGTCCGATGGATCCGTACTCGCACCGGCTCGCGAACCGGCTGGCCGGGAACGACGACGGCGCGGCGGCGCTGGAGGTCACGCTGGTCGGACCCGAGCTGACGGCGGACGCGGATGTCCGGTGCGCGATCGCGGGGGCATCGTTCGCGCTGGGCGTGGACGGCATTGCGATGCCGATGCACGAGCCGTTCATGCTTCCTGCCGGCGCGCGCCTGCGGTTCGGCGCCAGGGCGGCAGGGGCGCGAGCCACGCTGGCCGTCGCGGGCGGCTTCGACCTCGAGGCGCCGTTCGGCAGCCGGTCCACGAGCCTCATCAGCCGGATAGGGCCGTTCGGCGGGCGCGCGCTCGAAGCGGGCGACGTGCTGCCGGTCGGCCATTCCCGCCGGCCGCGCCGATGGGGCCGCGGCGCCGCGGGTCCGGAGGGCCGATCGACGGCGCCGCTTCCGATGCCGCGCGGCGGCGCGCGCGTGCGCGCCATTCGCGGACCCCACGAAGCCAGGTTCACCACGGCGGCGTACGACACGCTGTTCGAGTCGCGCTTCGTCGTGACGGCGGCCTCGAATCGCATGGGCTATCGCCTCGACGGTCCGGCGCTGAAGCACGCCGGTTCGGCGGACATCCTGTCGGATGCCACGCCCATCGGCTCCGTCCAGGTGCCGGCCTCCGGGAAGCCGATCCTGCTCATGGCGGATCGCCAGACGACCGGCGGGTACGCGCGCATCGCAACCGTGATCACGGCCGACATTCCGCTCGCGGGACAGCTCGCGCCCGGCGACTGGATCGAGTTCGCGCCGTGCGGTCGGGCGGCCGCGATCGAGGCGCTCGAGGCGCAGCGCGCGCGGCTGGGTACCTGACGTGAGCGACGAGACCATCGACCGGGATCTCCGGAACGCGCTCGGGGATGCGCGCGTGCGCCGCCACGCGCCGCTCGCGCCGCTGACCACCTTCCGCGTCGGCGGTCCAGCCGACTGGCTGATCGAGGCGCGACGGCCGGACGACATCGCCCGCGTGCTGTCGCTCGCGTCGGGCGCCGGGGTGCCGATCACGATCCTCGGCGGCGGGTCGAACGTGCTGGTCGCCGATGCCGGCGTGCGCGGGATCGTGATGCGCATCCGCGGCGGGGAGATCGACGCGCCGGATGGGCTGCACGTCCGCGCCGACGCGGGCGTCACGATCAACGGACTGGTCCGGTGGATGATCGGCCGCGGCCTCGCCGGGCTCGAGGCCTGGGCCGGCACGCCGGGCACCGTCGGCGGCGCCATTCACGGGAACGCACACTTCCGCGGCCGTCTCGTCGGCGAGACGCTCGACCGCGTCACGCTCGCGTCGCGCTCGGGCGGAATCCTGGACGTGCCCGCCGCCGAGCTGCGGTTCGGCTACGACTACAGCCGGCTGCACGAGACCGGCGAACTCGTGCTGGCGGCGCTGTTCCACGCGTCGCCGGGCGATCCGTCCGCGCTGCGCGCGATCGCGCGCGACTCGCTCGAATTCCGCAAGCGCACGCAGCCGCTGGAGATTTCGAGCGCCGGCTGTGTCTTCCAGAACCCCGACCCGTCGAAGGACCGCGTTCCGGACGGCATCTCCCCGTCGGCTGGCGCGCTCGTCGATCGCGCGGGGCTGAAGGGCGCGCGATCGGGCGGCGCGAGAGTCTCGACCACCCACGCGAACTTCATCGTGAACCCCGGGGGCGCCACGGCGGCCGACATCCGGGCGCTCATCGAGCGCTGCAAGCACGAGGTCCGGCGCCGGTTCGGCGTGGAGCTTCGCGAGGAGATCGTCTATCTCGGCTTCGGACGCCCGCCGGGCGGCCCGAATCCGGAGGCGTGAGCACATCCAGATGGCCACACTGCGTATCGAAGGCGGCCGGCGTCTCTCCGGCCGGATCACCGTCGACGGCAACAAGAACGCCGCGCTGCCGCTGCTGGCGGCCTGCCTGCTGACCGAAGACGAGTGCGTCCTCGAGAACGTCCCGCGGATTCGCGACGTCGAGGTGTTCGCGGCGCTGCTCCAAGGACTCGGCGCGGCCGTCGAAGGGCTGGGCACGCCGTCGTTGCGCATCCGCTGCCGCGACGTGCGAAGCGATACGCCGGACGCGGTGCTCGTCGGGCGGCTGCGGGGATCGGTGCTGCTGCTCGGGCCGCTGCTCGCGCGCAGAGGCTCCGCGCGGCTCGCGCCGCCGGGCGGCGACTTTCCGGCCCGCCGCACGATCGCCACGCACCTCCAGGCCCTGGCCGCGATGGGCGCGGCGCCCCTCGACGAGCCCGGCCACGCCCTTCACGTCCCCGAGGGCCTCTCGGGCGCCTCGCTGTATCTGGACGAGGCGTCGGTCACCGGCACCGAGACCGCGCTCCTCGCGGCGGCCGCCGCGAAGGGTCCGACCGAGATCCGCCACGCGGCGATGGAACCGCACGTCGTCGAACTGTGCCGGTTCCTGCGCTCGATGGGCGCCGGCATCCGCGGCGAAGGCACGCCGACCATCACCGTGGAGCCGCCGGCGCGCCTTTGCGGCGCCTCTCACACGCTCGACGGCGACTATGTCGAGGCCGGCAGCTGGGCCGTCGTCGCCGCCATCACGGGCGGCGGGATCGACATCGCGGGGGCGCGCCGGACCGACATGGAGGTCGTCGCGGCGCCGCTGCGCAGGATGGGCGTGCGGTGCTCCCTCGACGATTCACGCTTCGTGGTGGAGGCGGCGCCGCTCCGCGCCGGCGGGCGCATCACCACGGGGCTCTGGCCGGGATTTCCGAGCGACATGGTCAGCCTGGTGACCGTGCTGGCCAGCCAGGCCGAGGGCCGCACGCTCGTGCACGACTGGCTGTACGAGCTGCGTCTGTTCGCCCTCGAACAGTTGAGCGGGATGGGCGGGAATCTGTTCCTGTGCGACCCTCACCGGATCATCGTCAGCGGCCCCTCGCCCCTGCGCGGCAAGGATCTGGACAGCCGCGACATCCGATCCGGGATGGCCCTGATTGCGGCCGCGCTGGCCGCGAGAGGGGAGAGCCGCGTCGCGCCGCTCGAGACCGTGGAGCGGGGCTACGGGTCGCTCGTCGAGCGCCTGCGCGCGCTCGGCGCGCAGGTGGAGCGGGAGGGGAACTGACGCGTGTAGTTGTGAGTCGTGAGGTGTGAGTCTTGAGTCTTGAGTTTTGAGTTTTGAGCTCTCAAGATCAGGTCTCAGTTACCGACAGGATGCCGAAAGACGCGTCCTGCGCGGGGACTGGCAGATGGAAAGACGCAGTGATCCGAGCGCCTTTCCATTTTCCATCTTCCATTTACCATCAGGCCGGCATGCTTCAACGGCCTGCTACCCCCCGCCGGGCTTCTTCGGCGGCGTCATGGGCACGGACGTCCCGGGCAGGCCGGGCAGGCCTGGCGTCACGCCCGGGAGCGGATACGGAAAGAAGATGTTCGGCGGCCGCCCCGCGGGCTCCGTCTCGGCCGGCTGCATGCCCTCGGGGAGATCGATCCGGTCGCGCGGCGGCATCTGGGACGATGGCAGCTCCGCGAGCCCGCGGCCGGCATCGCCCCCGAGCCGGAACGGCGCCAGGTCGCTCTCGCCGAGATCGAGCACGCGGACGATGTGCGGCGTCAGCGTCAGGATGATGTCGGTCTGCCGCGTCTCCCTGCGGTTGTTGGCGAAGAGACGCCCGATGAGCGGGAGGTCGCTCAGGCCGGGGATGCCGCTCAGCACGGTCCGCTCCTCGTCCCGGATGAGCCCCGCGAGCATGTTCGTCTCGCCGTCCTTCAGCCGGATGGTCGTCGTGATCTCGCGGTTCGCGAACGTCGGGAGGCCACCGAAGCCGGTGCCGGAGACGCTGCTCAGGACGACCCTCAGCGTCAGCGACACCTCGTCTTCGTGGTGCGTACGCGGCGTGATGTCGATGTTCACCCCGATGTCCTCGTAGGCGAACGACGTGATCGGCTGCGTATTGACGCCGCCGCCCGCGATCGGCACGAAGGTCGCGTTGGGCACCGGGATGCGCTCGCCGAACCGCGCCTGCGCCATGATGCCTTCCGAGGCGCGCAGCTGCGGGTTGGCGAGCGTGCGGGTGTTTGCGTCGGTCTTCAGCAGCCGGTAGTAGATGCCCGGCACGGCGTACATGAACACGTCGGCGCTCGTCAGGTTCTGGAGCGTCTGCAGCGTCAGCCCATCGCGGTTGACGTCCGCCGAGCCGGAGATGCCCGTCGGCGGGTCTCCGGGCGATGCAATCTGCAGTCCCAGTTCCTTCAGGCGGGTGCGATCCACTTCGAGCAGCTCGACGTCGATCACCACCTCCGGCCTTGCCTTGTCGATGGCCGAGATCAGCCGCGCCGCCGCGGCGATCCGCTCGGGCGTGTCCTTCAGGGAGATCGCGTTCGTCGCCGTGATGGGTGAGATCTGCCGCACGTCCACGACGATGCGCAGGAGGTCGATCACTTCCTTGACGTCGGCGTTGCTCAGATAGAACGTCCGGACGACCGATTCCTCGTACTCGCGGCGCTTCTGCGGGGTGTCCGGGATGACGGTGATGGTCCGGCCCGCCGCGACGCGATAGAAGGTCCGCGTGCTGCCGCTGACCGCGTCGAGCGCCTCGGCCAGCGTCGTCTCGCGCAGGTCGATGTCGATCGTCTCCTCGCGAAACGTCGGATCGAACACGATGTTCAGGCCCGCGAACCTGGCGATCGCGGTGAACACGGCTCGGCTGCTCGCCTGGGTGAACACGAGCGAATCGGGGAGCTTCCGGCCGTCGGGCAGGTCCAGACCCGGCGGAGGCAGGGTCCGCGATCGCTCGACCAGCGCTTCGAGCGCCGTCCGCCCGCCCCGCGACACCGACACCATCGTCCGCAGCTTCTGGCGAACCTCGTGCAGGAGGGTGGAGGCCTCGGCGTTGCCGGGGTTCAGCTCGCTGGCGAGCTGGAGTTCGACCACCGCTTCCTCGTACCGATCCTCCGCGGCCAGGCGGCGTCCGCGGAAGAAGTGCTCCTGCGCCGCGCGGACGCGGGCGCGGTTGAGCGCGAGACGCGCCCCGGGATCGTCCGGGTTCGCGCGGACGGCCTTCGTGTACTCGACGACGGCCAGATCGTAGTCGTCGCTCTGTTCGGCCTGCTGCCCGGCGCGCAGCGCGGACGTGGTGGCGCAGCCCGCGCTCACCGCGACCGCAGCGGCGAGGAGCGCGGCAGCCGCGGCGCGCGGGAGGCGCCGCCGATCAGACCTTCGGCCGTCCTGCATGAATGACCTCGGCTCCCCGGGGGATCTGGAACTCGAACGTCTTGTCCGGGATTCCCACGTTCTCCTCGAACCCGGAG
>Ga0299914_10003684_pt1 | contig 10879 bp, 11 predicted proteins | sample RVTome_10_FD_201361 | JGI IMG/M metagenome (GOLD analysis project Ga0299914, IMG submission 201361) | Soil microbial communities from uranium-contaminated site in the Upper Colorado River Basin, Wyoming, United States - RVT153D57 (version 2) ... | reverse complement strand
CGCCGGCCGCGAGCGGCGCCGGGAGCTCGGCAGGCACCCAGGCGACATCGAGCACCCGGCTCACTGAGGTCGGAGAAACCTCTCGACGAATCCCGTATCCACCTCCCCGGCCTCGAAGTCCGGGTGCTGCAGGATCGTGCGCAGGAACGGGATCGTCGTGTGCACGCCTTCGAGGATGAACTCCTCGAGCGCGTGATACGCCCGCATGCGCGCCTCCTCGCGCGTCTTCCCGTGCACGATCAGCTTGGCGAGCATCGAATCGTAGAACGGCGGCACGACGTACCCGTCGTAGACGTGCGTGTCGACCCGCACTCCGGGGCCGCCCGGCGCGTGGAACGTCGTGATCACGCCCGGCGAGGGCCGGAACCCGTGCTCGGGGTCCTCCGCGTTCACGCGACATTCGATCGCGTGCCCGATGATGGCCGGCGGCTCGTCCCATTCCAGCTTCTCGCCCGCCGCCACCCGGATCTGCTCCCGGATGAGGTCGGTGGCCGTGACCATCTCCGTAACGGGGTGCTCGACCTGGATGCGCGTGTTCATCTCCATGAAGTAGAACTCGCCATTCGCGCCGAGCAGGAACTCGACCGTCCCGGCCCCCTGATACTTGATCGCCTCGGCGCCGCGGATGGCGGCCTCCCCGATCCGCGCCCGGAGCTCCGCATCGACCGCCGGGCTCGGCGCTTCCTCGATCAGCTTCTGGTGGCGTCGCTGGATGGAGCAATCCCGCTCTCCGAGATGGACGAGGTTCCCGTGCCGGTCGCCGAGGATCTGGATCTCGACATGCCGGGGGCGCTCGATGAGCTTCTCCAGATACACCGAGGGGTTGGCGAAGTTGGCCTCCGCCTCGTTCCGGGCCACCGGGAACCCCTTTCGGAAGCTCGCCTCGTCGAAGGCCGCCCGCATCCCCTTCCCCCCGCCGCCGGCGGCGGCCTTGATCATCACCGGAAACCCGATGCGGCGCGCCTCGGCCAGCGCCTCGTCCTCGTCGTCCACCACGTCTTCGGAGCCGGGCACGACGGGGACGCCGGCCTCGATCATCGCGCGTCTGGCCTCGGCCTTGTCCCCCATGCGCCGGATCTGATCTGCCGTCGGGCCGATGAACACGACCCCGCTCCGCTCGCAGATCTCGGCGAACTCGGCGTTCTCGGCCAGGAACCCGTACCCCGGGTGGATCGCGTCGGCGCCGGTGATCTCCGCGGCCGCGAGGATGCGGGGGATGTTCAGGTAGCTCTCGCGCGAGGGGGGCGGGCCGATGCAGATGTCCTCGTCGGAGAAGCGCACGTGGAGTGAGTCCCGATCCGCCTCGGAGTAGACCGCCACGGTCCGGATGTCGAGCGCCCGACAGGCGCGGATGATCCGGAGCGCGATCTCGCCGCGGTTGGCGATGAGGATCTTGCGGAACAAGGGCTACGCCACCGGTGCGTGAGGACGGCGGGTGCGGGGCGCTCGACGCAACCGGAGCGGCGGGCGCGGAGGCGCTCCCACGGCTCAGTCCACCTCGATTCGGAACAGGAGCTGCCCGAATTCCACCGGCTCGGCGTTCTCGACCGGGATCTCGCGAACGATTCCCGAGACCTCGGACTCGAGCTCGTTCATGAGCTTCATCGCCTCGAGGATGCAGAGGGTCTGCCCCTGCTCGACCCGGTCGCCCACCGAGACGAAGGGCGCGGCGTCCGGCGAGGGCGCGCGGTAGAACGTGCCGACCATGGGGGAATGGACATCGTGCAGGTCGTCGGACGCCGGGGCCTCGGCGGCGGCCGGTGCCGGCGCGGCCGGCGGCGCGACGCCCGGAGCGGACAACTGGGCCACGGGAGTCTCGCCGCCCACGGCGGGGGACTTCCGGATCCGCACGCGCGTGGTGAGGCGCTCCACCTCGAGCGAGTCGATGTCGGACTCCTCCACGAGGCGGATGAGGCGCTTCAGCCAGTCCATGTCGATCACGTCGACACCCGGGTGATGTACTTGTCGTCGGTTCGATCCACCCGGATGACGTCCCCCACCTCGAGGAAGAGCGGGACCTGGACGACCGCGCCGGGCCCGAGCTTCGCCGGCTTCGTACCTCCCTGCGCGGTGTCGCCGCGCACGCCGGGATCGGTCTCGACGATCTCGAGCTCGACGAACTGGGGCAGCTCGACCGAGAGGACCCGGCCGTCCCGCTGCAGCGCCTCGCACTGCATGTTCTCGGAAAGGTACTTGAGCTGGTCCGCTCCGATGGCGTCGGGCGAGAGGGGGATCTGCTCGTAGGTCTCCATGTTCATGAAGTAGTAGAGCTGGCCGTCCGTGTAGCTGTACTGGATGGGCCGGCGCTCGAGCCGCACCTCCTTGACCTTCTCGCCGGCGCGGAACGTCTTGTCGAGCACCCGGCTCGCCATGACGTCCCTGAGCTTGGTGCGCACGAACGCCCCGCCCTTGCCCGGCTTCACGTGCTGGAAATAGACGATCTGGTAAAGGGTGTCATCGAGCTCGATGACCATCCCGTTTCGAAAGTCGGACGTATCCGCCATGCCTTCCCGCTCTGCGTTGCTGGTCCGAGGGTCGAGCCGCCGGCGTCGCGCGGTGCGGCGCTCGTGTCCGTCGCCGGTCGGCTACAATTCGACGAGATCGTGGCGAGCGCCGCTCAGCCGGCGCGCGCCGGTCCCGGTGACGAGGACATCATCCTCGATGCGGACGCCTCCCCGGCCCGGAACATACACGCCGGGTTCGACCGTCACCACGTTCCCGGCTTCGAGCACGTCCTCGGACCTGGTCGACAGCCGGGGCTCCTCGTGCACCTCGAGCCCGATCCCGTGGCCCGTGCTGTGACCGAAGTACCGGTCGAGGTCGTGCTCCGCGAGGCGGGCACGGGTCCGGGAGTCGACGTCCCGCGCGGAAACCCCTCCGGCGATCGCCTCGACGGCGGCCCGCTGGGCCTCGAGCACGCGACCGTGGAGCTCACGCTGCCAGTCGGAGGCCGCGCCGATCACGAACGTCCGCGTGAGGTCACTGCAGTAACCGTCCACCGTCGCGCCCCAGTCCACGAGCAGGAGATCTCCCTCGCCGGGAACCCGCGCCCCGGGACCCGCGTGCGGAAGCGACGTGCGAGGTCCGGAAGCCACGATCACCTCGAACGGGAGCCCTTCCGACCCCGCGGTGCGCAGCTCGAACTCGAGACGCGCGGTGATCTCGAGCTCGGTGAGGCCCGCCCGCCAGTCCACCGTCTCGATGAGACGCGCGAGCGCGCTCTCCGCGACACCGACCGCGCGCTCGATCGAGGCGATCTCCTCCTCCGACTTCACGGCCCGCATCGCGGCCACCAGACCGGGCGCCTCGATCCACGCCGCGTCGGGCACCGCCTCGCGGACCTTGCGGTGCTCGGCGACGGTCAGGTGCGCCGGATCGAACCCGATGCGCGTGGTGCCGGCGTCGCGGGCGAGCTCTCCCATCGCCGCCGCCAGACCCTCGCGCGTGATGTGGAGGCGCACGGACGGGTCCATCTCGGCCGCCGCCTGCTCCTCGTACCGGAAATCCGTGATCAGCACCGCCGCGTCCGAGCGCGGGCAGAAGAGGGCGCCCGAGGAGCCCGAGAAGCCGGTCAGATAGCGCACGTCCGGACGGTGGGTGACCAGCGCGGCGTCGAGTGACGGTCCGACCAGCTCGCGTCCCAGCCGGTGTCGCCGCTCCTCGTGATGCATGACCGCGGGGCTCAATCCGGATCCCGCTCCAGACGGTCGGCGAGACCCTCGAGACCGAACAGGTAGCTGGAGGCCCGGAAGCCGGCGATGACGCCGACCGCGAGATCCGAGAGCAGCGAGATGTGTCGGAACGGCTCGCGCGCGTACACGTTCGAGAGATGGACCTCGACGAACGGCTTCGCGGAGGCGGCCAGCGCATCGCGCAGCGACACGCTCGTGTGCGTGAGGCCCGCGGCGTTCACGATCCACCCGTCCACGCGGCGCGACGCGCCCTGGACCCAGTCGACCAGCTCGCCCTCGTCGTTCGACTGGAAGAACTCGAGCTTGATCGACCGCTTCACGGCCCGTTCGCGCAGCAGCCGCTCGATGGCGGCGAGCGTCAGATCCCCGTAGTGCTCCGGCTCCCGCCGCCCGAGGAGGTTGAGGTTCGGACCGTGGACGACCCCGATTCTCACGGGGTCAGACCCGGTTCGCTTCGAGCCATGCGTCCAGGTCGAACTCGTCCTCGCGCGTGTTTGCGCCCCCCGGCGGCTCGAAGCGGCCCTCGAGCAGACGGCCGAGGAACGCCCGGATGGACTCCGCGCCGGCCGCGTCCGGGTCGCGGACGGGCACGGGGGCACCGGCGGTCGGGTCCACGCCGGCGCCCGGGCGCTCGAGACGCCCGTCCCCACGCCGGCGATCCGGACGCGGCTCGTCCCTGCCCGACGCCGCTCCGCCCCCCGGCTCGTCGCATTCCCTCTGGCCGCTCGAGGCGCCCGCCCTCCCCTTCCCGCGCGCCTCGAGCCGGGCCTCTTCGAGCGAGGCGGCCAGCCGCGCGTTGTAGGGGTCGCGGGCGAGCAGACGCTCGAGGATGCCGATCGCCTCGTCGTACAGACCCTGACGGGCGTAGAGCTCGGCGAGCGTCGCCGTCTCGAGGTCGCCGGTCTCCCTGCGGATGGCGGTGCGGGGATGCGGGGGTGAAGGGTCCGGCTGCAGTCGCGCGGCCTCGGGCTCCGGACCGGCCGCGACCTCCGGCTCGTCCGCCTCGCGCGCGGGTGGCGGTCCCGCGGCAAGGTCGTGCGCTTCCCCGGCCCTTTCCCCGAACGCCTCGTCCGCGGGGCGCTCTTCCTCCCGGGCGCTACCGGCCACCGGCGCCTCGCTCTCGCGACGGAGCTCCTCCGCCGGCTCCGCCGCTCCGGGCGCCTCGAACCCCTCCAGCCGCGCTTCCCCAACCGGCGCCGCCTCCCGGTCCGTCCCGGAATCCTTCGGCCCCGACTCCCCCGTCCACGACGGGTCGAGCGACGCGCCGGGTTCGGCGCTCCCGGAACGATCGGCGACGGCGGGTTCGGTCGCCGGACCCGGCGGGGCGATCGCGTCCGGAGGCGCGACCGGCGCGGCCTCCGGAGGCGCGACCCGCGCGACCCCCGACTCCGGCGCCGCCTTCGCGTCCGCCACCGGCACGGTCGCCAGATCCGAGGGGGGCCTCTCCGGGGCGGAGCTCTCCGCGGTCTCCTCCCCGCGCCCGTCCTGCCAATCCGCCTCGAGCCGGGCCAGCCAGCCGCTCGCGGCGGGGCGTGGGGGCGTCTCGGGCGTCTCGCTCTCGACCGGCTCGCCGCCGGCCTGGCCTTCGCGGAGCTCGTTGAGCGCCGCCTTCGCGACGAGGTTCTCGGAGTCGATGCGCAGCACCCGCTCGAACGCGGCGATCGCGTCGCCGGGCCGCCCGAGCTCGCGAAGCAGCCGCGCGTGGACGATCCGGGCGTTCAGGTAGTGCGGATGGTGACGGAGCCCCGACTCGACGACCTCGAGGGCCCGCTGGAGCTCCCCGGCCTTGCGATACAGGTCGGCGAGCCGCGCGAACGTGTGCGTCCGCGGGTCGCTCGCCGAGCGCGCTTCGAGGCGGTCGATCTCGTCGGCGAGCTCGTCGGGGGGCATCAGGCGGGCCCCCGTATCATCCGGAGGCGCTGAGCGGGTCGGTGCATGCGGGAACATACGGACGCGTTTTTTTTACTGTCAACGCGCGATCGGGCGTTCCTGAGGCGGGGGCGTCCGTGGATCGATGACCCGCGGGGGCTCCGATCGCGTTGCCCGGGGCCGGGACCCGCGGTACGTTTCCGGTCCTTCGCGAACGACCATTCGCGGCCGGGCACCGGCCGCTCGCGGCCGACACCGGCCGTTTTGTGTATCCGGGACCTGCGACACGGAGTGTCGGGCCCGTTGAAGGCTACGGTGGCCGCGGGGACCCGCTTCGCGGGTGCCCTCTCGCGCGGTTCAGCCGGAGAACGACGTTCCAAGCGAAGCGAGTCCTGAGCCCGAAGGGCGGAGACCACGACGTAGCCGTGGCTCCGCCGAAGGAGGAAGTGATGATGGATCCATCGCGCGACCCCCGCGCGCCGATCCGCATGGTCCACCCGCTCAGCGGGCATGCCGGCTCCGGTCGGCTCGGCCCCATCTCCGTCCCGCTGTGGCGGGTACCACCCGGGGCGCCTCGGAGCGGCGGCGGCTACGCCGGACCCGCCTGCGGCGGATGCCCCGCCCCGCCTCGCATCTGGAGCCGTGGCGAGCGGAACGCGACCCGCAGCAGCTCTTCACCCGGCTTGTAGGGCGTCCCCATGTTCATGCGAAAGATGCGCGACAGCGCGAAGTACGTCATGCTGATCCTGGCCATCGCCTTCGTGGGATGGCTCGTCTTCGAGGGCATCAACGACATGCGTGGCGGGGGTGGCGGCGGCGACCTGAACCCGGTCGTGGCGGAGGTCGGCGGGCGGGACATCCGGTACGGCGAGTGGAACCAGTACCTGCAGAACCGGCTCGCGATGGCACGGCAGAACGGACGGAGTCTCACGGAGGAGGACGTCCGTGTCCTCACGGAAGGGGCCTGGGAGTCGCTGATCGGGACGGTGCTCCTCCAGGCCGAGCTCGAGCGTCTGGGCGTCGAGGTCACCGACAGCGAGATCCGACAGGCGTTCCTGAACCAGCCGCCGGCCGAGCTCTACAACCACCCGGCCTTCCAGACGGACGGGCAGTTCGACGTCGAGAAGTACCGCCGCTTCTTCACCGATCCGGCCACGGACGAGAACACGCTCCTCCAGATCGAGTCCTACTACCGCTCGCTCCTTCCCCGAAACAAGCTCGAGGCGCTCGTGCGCAGCGGCACCTACGTGTCCGAGGCCGACGCGTGGGAGTTCTACAGGGACATGAACGAGCGCGCGCAGGTGCGGTTCATCCGGCTGGACCCGGCCGCGACCGTCCCCGACTCCGCGGTGACGGTGTCCGACTCCGAGATCCGCGCGTACTACGACGAGCACCGGGAGGACTTCACGCGACCCGCATCGGCGCGCACCAACATGGTGAGCCTGGCCCTGCGTCCGACGGCGACCGACACGGCCGCGGCGCGGGCCCGTGCGCAGACGTTGCGCGAGCGCGTCGAGGGCGGCGAGGACTTCGAGGAGGTCGCGCGGGCCGAGTCGGCGGATCCGAACTCGGCGCCACAGGGGGGCGACATGGGCCGCCGGGCGCGGGAGGCCATCGATCCGGCCCTGGCGGAGGTCGCCTTCGATCTCTCCATCGGGGACGTCTCCGAGCCGGTCCAGACGTCGTTCGGGTTCCATGTCCTGAGGGTCGACTCCCGGACGGCCGACTCGATCTCGATGCGGCAGATCTACGTGCCGGTCGAGATCTCCCCCGCCACCGAGGACTCGATCTTCAATCTCATGGACGAGCTCGAGGAGATCGCGCTGCGAACCGATCTGGTCACGGCGGCCGATTCGGTGGGCCTGCCCGTGAGGACCGACGTCTCGCTGACCGACGGCGTCGACTTCATCCCCGGCGCCGGGGCCCTCGGCGTGGCGCCGGACTGGGCGCTCGATCCCGAGACGATGGTCGGTGATCTCTCGCAGTTCTTCGAGAATGCCACCGGGTTCCACGTGTTCGAGCTCCTGGGTCGCTACGAGGCAGGCGTCGCGCCGCTAGCCGACGTGACCCAGGGCATCCGGCAGACGCTCGTGGCCGAGAACAAGAAGGAGCGGGCGCGGGAGCGGGCTCAGCAGCTCGTGGAAGCGCTCGATTCCGGGGCGTCGCTCGAGGAGGCCGCCGCGCGCGCGGGGACGGGGGTCGAGGTCACCGAGCCGTTCCGGCGCGGGGATTTCGTGCCCGGTCTGGGTCAGGGCACCGAGGCGATCGGCGCGGCGTTCGGCCTCCCGGTCGGGAGCACGAGCGGCGTCGTGGATGCAGGGGACGCGGTCGCGATCCTCGAGGTCGTGGAGCGCGAGGAGGCGACGCGGGAGGGGTTCGAGGAAGTGAAGGAGTCCCTCCTCGACCAGCTCGCGTTCGAGCGCACCCAGGAATACGTGCAGAACTGGCTGGCGTCGTTGCGCGAGGAAGCGACCGTCGAGGACCATCGGGAGCGCCTGCAGAGCACCGACCAGACCTCCTGATCGGAACCCCCGGCCGGGCGGCCCCCCTCAGGCGTCGTTCGCCTGCCGGGCGGGCTCCTTCTTCGATTCCTGGGACGCCGCGGTCTCCTTCGAGCCGGTGATCTCGCCCTTCACCTCGCCCTCGACGTCCTTGATCGACTCCTTGAACTCCCGGATCCCCCGGCCGAGCGAGCTTCCGATCTCGGGAAGCCGCTTCGCCCCGAAGAGGAGGAGGATCGCGAGGAAAACGATCAGGAGTTCCCACGGGCTCAAACCGAACATCGGTCGTTCCTCCCTTGCGTGTCGCCTGGGCCGGACCGCCGCGCTAGAGCAGGGATCGGGCGAACCAGGCCACCAGTAGTATCCCGACGATGCTGAGAAAGTTCGCGCGCAGGATGAGCGGTCCGATCGTGAGCGCGATCACGTTGAGGTCAATGGAGAGCGGACCCACGGAGGCCGCGACGGTGGTGATGAAGAACTGACGCGCCGCGGATGGCGGCAGCGTCACGGCCATCAGCTCCGTCAGGAGCGCCCCCAGCACGAATCCGCCCGCGATGACGAGGAGGATCCGCTTCGGCGACCTCTCGGGCCTGCGTCCGAGATCCGGCACCTATCGCACCCTTTCCACCACGTAGTCCACGGCCGCATGGAGCGCGTCGAGGCACTCCCCCTGCGCGAGTCCTTCCAGTCGGCCGCGGGCCCGGTCGGCCCGCGAGCGCGCCTCTTCCCGCGCCGCCTCGAGCCCGCCGTGACGCGCCACGAGCCCGACCACCTCCCGGACCGCCCCGGCACCGGGCTCCGGGTTCGAGAACAGCGCCTCGACGCGGTCTCGCTCCCCGGCGTCCATCGACGGGAGCGCCGCGATCAGGGGGAGCGTCACCTTGTGCTCCTGGAGATCCTGCCCGCTGGGCTTCCCCGTGACGGCGGAAGCCTCCGAGTAGTCCAGCAGGTCGTCGATGATCTGGAACGCCATGCCCAGGTGGTAGCCGTACTCCGCCAGCGGCTCCCGGTACGCCTCCATCCCGGCCAAGGCTCCCAGCTCGCACGCCGCGCGGAACAGCGACGCAGTCTTGCACTCGCACAGACGATCGTAGTCGGCGCGCGTGAAGTCCAGCCGGTCGTGGAGGATCAGCTGGCGCATCTCGCCCACCGTCATCTGGTTGGCCGTGCGCGCCAGGATCGCGATCGGCTCCAGACGGCCCAGCCCGGTGATCTCGATGACGGCGCGCGAGTACAGGTAGTCTCCCGCGATGATCGCGACCTGATGGGTCCAGCGGTCGTTGACGGTCGGCATCCCCCGGCGGCGGACGGAGTGATCGACCGCATCGTCGTGCACGAGGGTGGCGACGTGGAGCAGCTCGACGATCGCGGCGAGCCGGATCGCGACCTCGGCGGGCCGGTCACCGACCCCGTTCGAGAGGAGCAGGAGCGTCGGGCGAAAGAGCTTCCCGCTGCGCGAGAACAGGTATTCGCCCACCTCGTCGAGCGATTCGAACCCCGATGGGACCATTCCGCGGAGCGCCTCCTCCACGCGACCGAGGCGCTCCCGCACGGGGGCCTTGATCTCGTCGAGCTGGACGTGGGCGGTCGGAAGCACGTGCTCTCCCCGGGGGTGGCGTGCGGACGGGGGGAGAATTTCGTCCCGGAACACGGGAATGTCAAAGACACGCAGCGGCGTGCCTCGGCGGGACGCGACCCGCGCGCGCTCACGCCGAGCAGCGCAGGATGCGCTCCTGGATGTCCCGGTAGTCGATGTCCACGCTGAAGATGCGCTCGTAGCAGATGAGGGCCTTCGATACGTCGCTCAGGGCCTCGTACGCGATTCCGAGCTGGTAGAGCACGCCCAGGATGTCCCGATCGCCCTGCGAGAGGCCGCCCAGCGCCTTTTCGAGGAAGCGGACCGCGATCCGCGGCTGTCCCTTCTCGAGGAACGCCTCGCCCAGGAGCTCGAACGCGAGGGGCGGCGCGGAGGGCTCCCGGACGGCCGCCTGCAGCTCGCGGATCGCGTCGTCGAGCCGCCCCATCTCCTTGAGCCGTGCACCCAGCTCGGTGCGCGTCGACGAGTCGTTGCGCGAGGGCTTTTCGTGGAGCTCCGCCCGGAACTCGGAGAGGAGCTGCTCGAAGTCCGTGCCGGCCTCCGAGCCACCCGCCACCCCGGAATAGGGACGCGGGCTGTGACCCGGGCCCCCGGGCTGAAGGGACACGGACGACTTCGGACGGTCGATGACGGACCGGTGGTCCGTCCCGTTGACGTGATCGGGCATATACGGCCTCTTCGGTCCGGCTCCCTGGACCGCCTCCTCCTGCGTTTCGACCTCGACTCCCTCCAGACGCCCCAGACCTTCCAGGGCGCGCTGCTCTCCCGGCGCCAGCCGCAGCGTCCGCTCGTACGCCTCCCGGGCCTCCGTCGGACGCCCCGCGGCCTCGAGCATCGCGGCCAGCGCGAGGCTCCCGTCGACCGCCTCCCGGGTTCGTCCCAGCCGCTCGAGATACTCCACGTGGCGAGCCCGGAACTCGACGACCGTCGGCTCCAGCTCGCCGAGACGCCGCAGGACGGCCAGCGCCCGCTCGTGCTCCTTGCGGTTCTCGAGCTCTGCCAAGGCGCGCTTGAGCACGCCGGTGCTCGCCGATTCGACCCAGTCGCGGAACGCGTCCTCCGGATCCTCCTCGACCGTCAGACGGGGCTCCGCGAGCGGGGCTCGCGGCTCCTCCTCGTCAGCCGCGCCACCCGCCCGCGAGCGCCTCCCGGGGCGGCGGTTCGCGGGAGACGGAGTCGCGCGCGCCGGTCCGGTCGGCTCGCCGGACGCGTGCCCGGCC
>Ga0299914_10003683_pt1 | contig 10879 bp, 9 predicted proteins | sample RVTome_10_FD_201361 | JGI IMG/M metagenome (GOLD analysis project Ga0299914, IMG submission 201361) | Soil microbial communities from uranium-contaminated site in the Upper Colorado River Basin, Wyoming, United States - RVT153D57 (version 2) ... | reverse complement strand
CCGTCCCCCGCATCCTCGCCGCCTTCGGCCGCGACCCGAGCGTGCGGGTGGTGGTGGTGCGGGGTGCAGGCGAGCGGGCCTTCATCTCCGGAGCCGACATCTCCGAGTTCGGCGAGCGGCGCACGACACCCGAGGCCAGGGCCGACTACGACAGCGCCATGGCCGAGTCCGGCCGGGGGTGGTCAGGGTTCGCCAAGCCGGCCATCGCCATGATCCGCGGCTACTGCCTGGGCGGGGGGTTGATGACGGCCATGCAGTGCGACCTGCGCATCGCCGCCGACGACGCCCAGTTCGGGATCCCGGCGGCGCGCCTCGGTCTCGGCTACGGCTACGCCGGCGTGGAGGTCCTGGAGCGCCTCGTGGGCCCTGCCCGCACGGCGGAGATCCTGTTCACCGCCCGGCGCTTCGATGCCGCCGAGGCGCTGGCCATGGGCCTGGTCAACGCCGTGGTGGACGTAGCCGACCTGGAGACGACCGTGCGCGACCTGGCCGCCACCATCGCCGCCAACGCTCCCCTCACCGTGCAGACGGCCAAGGCCGCCCTGACCGAGGTGCGCAAGGACCCCGATCGCCGGGACCTGGAGGCCATCCGGCAGCAGGTCGAGGCCTGCTTCCGGTCCGAGGACTACCGCGAGGGCCAGGCCGCCTTCCTCGAGAAGCGGGCGCCGCGCTTCCTTGGACGATGACACCCGCCGGCCTGGTCATGGAGCCGGCCGGTTGATGGAGGTCGTGCTGACGGGCACCGGCTGCCCGATCCCCGACCCGGGCACTGCCGGTCCGGGTGTGCTGGTGAGCGTCGGTGACGTCCGCCTGCAGTTCGACGCAGGGCGGGCCACCATCATGCGCCTGGCCGCGCTCGGAGTGTCGAGCCTCGACCTGGACGCCGTGTTCCTGACCCACCACCATTCCGACCACCTGTACGGGCTCACGGAGCTGATGATGAGCCGCGAGTTCTACATGGTCCACGAACCGCACCCGCTGCCGGTGGTCGTGCCCGAGGGACCGCTCACCGACTTCGTGGACCACATCTACGACAACTGGCGCCACGACATCGAGGTGCGCCTACACCACACCGGGATGGCCAGGGCGAACGGCTCGCGGCTGGACTCGTTCCCCGTGCCGACCGATCCGCGGGTCGTGTGGCGATCGGCCGACGGCTCTGTGCTGGTCAGCGCCGTGACGGTCCACCACGAGCCGGTGGTGCCCGCCGTCGCCTACCGGGTCGACGCCCCCCAAGGTGCTGTGGTCATCTCGGGCGACACACGGGTGTGCGCCGAGGTGGAGGCCATGAGCCAGGGCGCCGACGTCCTGGTGCACGAGGCCTTCCGGGCCGGCTTCCTGGCCGGCACACCGGCCGAGCGGGTGGCCGACTACCACGCCGACACGGCGGAGATCGGGCCCATGGCGGCCCGTTCCGGCGTCCCCACCCTGGTGTTGACCCACCTCATCCCACCACCGGGCCTGGCCCCCGATCCGGAGCTTGCCCGGGAGGCGTTCCGCGCCGAGATCGAAGCCGGCGGCTACCGGGGCCGCATAGTCGTCGGCCAGGACCTGACGCGCATCAGCGTCGGGTCCTGATGGCCGCCCCCGGCCGGCTGGCCGCGTACCTCCCAGCCGGGGGGTCAGACGACGAGCTGCTTGACGGCTTCCTGGCCTACGCCGCCGAGTGCGACCTCGAGCTGTACCCGGCCCAGGAGGAGGCGATCCTCGACGTCTTCGCGGGCGGGAACGTGATCCTGCAGACACCGACGGGGTCGGGCAAGTCGCTGGTGGCCCTGGCCGCCCACTTCGCGGCCCTGGCCAGGGGTCAGCGCAGCTACTACACGGCCCCCATCAAGGCGCTGGTCAGCGAGAAGTTCTTCGCCCTGTGCGCCGACCTGGGTGCTCACAACGTGGGCATGCTCACCGGCGACGCTTCGGTCAACCCCACCGCGCCCGTCATCTGCTGCACGGCCGAGATCCTGGCCAACATGGCGCTGCGGGACGGCACGGCGGCGGCTGTGGACCACGTCTGCATGGACGAGTTCCACTTCTACGGCGACCCCGACCGGGGCTGGGCCTGGCAGGTTCCGCTGCTCGAGCTGCCCCAGGCCGCATTCCTGTTGATGTCGGCGACGCTGGGCGCGACCCAGTTCTTCGAGCGCGACCTCAGCGCTCGCACCGGTCGACCGACCTCGTTGGTGGCAGCCACGGACCGGCCCGTACCCCTCGACGTCGAGTACAGGGAGACGCCGCTGCACGAGAGCCTGTCCGAGCTCGTCGAGAGCGGCCGGGCGCCCGTCTACATCGTCCACTTCACCCAGCGGGAGGCCACCCAGGCGGCCCAGGCCCTGACCAGCCTGGACGTGCTGTCGGGCGATGAGAAGGCATCGGTCAAGGAGGCCATCGGCGGTTTCCGCTTCGACTCGCCCTTCGGCCGGGACCTCCGCCGGTTCGTGACCTCCGGGGTCGGCGTCCACCACGCCGGCATGCTGCCCCGCTACCGCCTGCTGGTGGAGAAGATGGCCCAGCTGGGCCTCCTGAAGCTCATCTGCGGCACCGACACCCTGGGCGTGGGCATCAACGTGCCGATCCGCACCGTGCTGTTCACCCAGCTCTTCAAGTACGACGGCCAGCGCACCAGGGTGCTGACCGTGCGTGAGCTGCAGCAGATCGCGGGCCGGGCCGGTCGCAAGGGGTTCGACGAGCGCGGCTACGTCTGGGTCCAGGCCCCTCCCCACGTGGTGGAGAACAAGCGGGCCGCCGACAAGGCAGGCGCCGACCCCCGCAAGCTGCGCAAGCTCGTCAAGAGCCGCCCGCCGGAGAAGGGCTACGCCCACTGGGACGAGGGCACCATGCGGCGCCTCCTGGCCGGGGAGCCCGAGGCCCTGGCGTCCAGCTTCGCGGTCAGCCACGCCATGCTCCTACAGCTCCTCGACCGGCCGGGGGACGGCTGTGCTGCCACCCGCCGGCTGCTGGTCGACAACCACGAGCCGCGCCCCCGCCAGCGCCAGCACATCCGTCGCACCATCGCCATCTACCGGTCGTTGCTGGGGTCAGGCGTGGTGGAGGAGCTGGACCGGCCCGACGCCGACGGGCGCACGGTCAGGGTCAACCTCGACCTGCAGGCCGAGTTCGCCCTCACCCAGCCCCTCTCGCCCTTCGTGGTCGACGCCGTCGACGTGTTGGACCGCGACGATCCCGACTACCACCTCGACGTCCTCGCCGTGGTCGAGTCCGTCCTCGAGGACCCGTCCGTCGTGCTGTGGGCCCAGCTCGACCGGCTGAAGGGCGAGGTGCTGGCCCAGCTCAAGTCCGAAGGCGTGGAGTACGAGCAGCGCATGACCGAGCTCGACCAGCTCACATGGCCCAAGCCCAGGGGCGACTGGCTGTACGAGACCTTCGACCTGTGGCGGGCTCACCACCCCTGGGTGGGCACCGAGAGCCTGCGGCCGAAGTCGGTGGCGCGCGACCTGTGGGAGCGGGCCATGACCTTCCGGGAGTACGTCGACCACTACGGCCTGAAGCGCTCGGAGGGGGTGCTGTTGCGGCACCTGTCCGATACCTACCGGGGCATGGTCCAGAACGTGCCGGAGCCGGCCAAGTCCGACGGCGTCTACGACCTCACCGAGTGGCTGGGCGCTGTGGTGCGCGCTGTTGACTCGTCGCTGCTCGACGAGTGGGAGCGGCTGCGGTCGCCTGACCCGACCGCACCGCTCGATGTGCGGCCCCGGGTGGACGTGACCAGCACCCACGGCTTCGCGGTCATGGTCCGCAACGAGGCCTTCCGCTGGGCCCGGCTGGTGGCCAGGCGCGACTGGGCGGCCCTGGCCGAGCTGGGCCGTCCCGGTGGGGGCCGCTGGCGGCCATCGGAGATCGAGCTTGCCCTGGAGCCCTACTTCGCCGAGCACGACGAGGTGCTGGCAGACGCCGACGCCCGCTCGGCCGCCCACCTGATCGTCGAGCACGGCGCCGACCACTGGGACGTGACCCAGATACTGGCCGACCCGGCCGGCACCCGGGAGTGGCGCCTGCACGGCGTCGTCGACCTGGCCGCCTCGCGGTCGATGAACGGGCCGGCCATGGCCCTGGCCGGCATCGAACGGCTGTGAACGGGAGCCCCCGTCAGGTAGTCGTCTCAGGTAGTCCTGGGGAGGCCCGTCAAGCTTCGTCGGGACGGCGTACCCACTTGGAGGTGGAGGCCACGTCCTCCACCTCCTCGCCTGCCCCGCTCCAACCGCCGAAGCCCGCCTCGAGGTGGGCCACGTCCTGGTACCCCATCTGGCGCATGGTGTCCGCAGCCAGCGCCGAGCGCCCTCCACCGGCGCAGTAGAGGATGTAGCGGCGGTCGGGGCTGAACACGTCCCGGTAGTACTCGCTCTGCGGGTCGACCCAGAACTCGAGCATGCCGCGGGGGGCGTGCACCGCTCCGGGGATCTTGCCCAGCTGCAGCAGCTCACGGATGTCGCGGATGTCGACCACGGTGGCCGTCCCCGCCTCGATCTCGGACTTCACCTGCTCGACGCTGAGGTTCTCGATGCGCCCCTTCGCCTCGTCGACCATGTCCCAGGCCTTCTTGACCGACATCTGCGTCCCTTCCTCACGAACCCCCGCGACCTGGTGGGCACGCTACCCGCGCCGGTGGACCTGCTACACCGGCGAGATGAGCACCGCCGACCGACCACTCCAGCTGGGCGTCCACATCGGCCAGCAGAACATGACCGCGGCGCAGATGCGGGGTCTGTGGCGTCGCTTCGACTCCTCCGGGATGGACTGGATCTCGGTCTGGGACCACCTCTACGAGGCGCCCCCGGCGGGAGGCACGCTGCCCCACTTCGAGGCCCTGTCGACCCTCGGTGCCCTGGCCGCCGACACCTCCAACGCCCGCGTCGGGTGCCTGGTGTTCTACGTCGGCTACCGCAACCCTGGCCTGCTGGCCAAAGCCGCCACCACCCTCGACCACCTGTCCGGAGGGCGGTTCGTTCTCGGCCTCGGAGCCGGCTGGCACGAGTGGGAGGCCGCCGCCTTCGGCTACGACTTCCCTCCGCTGGGGCAACGCCTCGACATGCTCGAGGAGGCCGTGCCCCTGATCCGCAGCCTGCTCACCGAGGACCGCACGACGCACGAGGGCCGTTGGTTCCGCGCCGAGAACGCCAGCTGCCTGCCCGCACCCCTGCAGGACCGCTTGCCCATCTGGGTGGGCGGCCTGGGCGAGAAGCGGACCCTTCGCATCGCCGCCCGCTGGGCGGATGGCTGGAACGCGGCCTACATCTCACCGGAGGAGTACAAGCGGCTCGGTGGCGTGCTGGACCGGTGGTGCGAGGTCGAGGGCACCGATCCGAGCGCAGTGGAACGCACCGTCAACCTCACGTTCAACCTGTCCGTCGACGAAGCAGGGGCGGTGTCCGAGGAGGACCGCATGCGGGAGGTCTGGGGGGAACTGGCCCCCCGCATCATGGGTGGCGCTCTGCTGGGCACCCCCGACCGGGCCGTCGAGCGGGTCCTCGCCTACCACCAGGCCGGAGCGCAGGGGGTCAACGTGGCGCTGCGGGCACCCTGGGACGAGGAGGCCCTCAGCGCCTACCTGGACGAGGTCGTGCCCGCGGTGCGCGCCGCTGTCGCCTGAACGGTCAGCCACGGCCCCTCAGTCGGGGAAACCGGACAGCCCCTCGTCGAGCTGAACCCCGAAGCTGTTCAATGCCATCGACACCACGTGGTACTGGCCCACCGTGAACACCAGGTCCATCAGCTGCTGTGTCGACAGGTGCTCGCTGAGGTCAGCCCAGGTGGCGTCGCTGACGAAGGCGTCGGCATGCAGCTCGTCGGTGGCGGCCAGGATGGCTCGCTCCAGGTCTCCCCATCCGTCCGCCCCCGGCCCGACCGTGACCCGCTCGATCTCGTCCTCCGTGATCTGTGACCTGAGGGCGATCACGACGTGCTGGGCCCACTCGTACTCGGACCGGCACAACCAGCCCACCCGCAGGATGGCCAGCTCCCGCTCACGCTCGCCCAGGGTGCTCTTGAAGAGCACGTGGTTGGCGAACACCATCCACCGCTTCATGAGCTTGGGGTGGTTGGCCAGGGTACGGAAGATGTTGATGGGGTCGTCGACGGCGGTGTCTCCCAGCAGCTCGGTCGTCTCGGAATCCCACTCCTCGGCCTCCAGAGCAGGAATGCGGGGTTCGGTCAGGCGCGGCATGGCTTCCTCCCAGGTCGGGCTGGCGATCAGTGGGCGGACGGGTCGGGTACGAAGCGGGGCAGTGCTGGACCTTCGCCGGTGGGGTCGAAGCGCACCCTCACCGCCATGTCGATCCTCACCTCGTCGGGATCGCAGTCCACGATGTTGGTGAGCAGCCTCGGGCCCTCTTCGAGCTCCACGTAGGCCACCACGTACGGCGCCGCTTCACGCCAGCGACCCTGACCACGCCGGACCACCGTGTAGCTGTAGACGATCCCCCGCCCCGACGCCTCGAACCACGAGGTGGTGGAGGAGCGGCAGTTCGGGCAGATCGAGCGGGGGTACCAGATGACGGCACCGCAGTCGTCACAGCGCAGCAGCAGCAGGCGACCCTCGGCCGTGGCCGCCCAGAAGGGCTCGGTCTCGATGTTGACCGGAGGCGCCGGTGCGGGCAGCTCGCTCACGTGTCAACGCGTCCCAGGATGATGGTGGCGCTGCCCATGCGCGTGGCCAGGCTGCCGCCCGTGCCGTGGGCCAGCACCAGCTCGCAGTCCGGGACCTGCACAGCCGGGTGCGCCTCGCCCCTGACCTGGCGCACGGCCTCCAGGATCTTGGTCATGCCCCCGCGGTTGCCCGGGTGGTTGCTGCACAGGCCGCCGCCGTCGGTGTTGAACGGGAGCAGGCCGTCGGGGGCCTGCAGCGCCCCGTCGCTCACGAAGCCGCCGCCCTCGCCCTTGGCGCAGAACCCCAGGTCCTCCAGGGTCTGCAGCACGGTGATGGTGAAGCTGTCGTAGATGGAGACGTAGTCGATGTCGGCAGCGTTGATGCCGGCCTCCGCGAAGGCCATGGGACCGGAGTCGACGGCCCCGGTGTGGGTCAGGTCGATGCGCCCGAAATCGGCGTGCTTGGCCGCGAAGCCGTGACCGAGCACCACCGCGGTGCTGCGGTCGAGGTCGCGGGCCACCTCGGGCGACACGACCACCACGGCTCCGCCGCCGTCGGTGATCACGCAGCAATCGAGCCGGTGCAGCGGATCGCTGACCATGGGGGATTCCAGCACCTCGTCCACGGTGACCAGGTCGGGCAGGAAGGCGTGGGGGTTGTGCTGGGCGTGCACCGAGGCGGCCACCTTGATCTCGGCCAGCTGGGCGCTGGTGGTGCCGAAGTCGTGCATGTGGCGCATGGCCGCCAGCGCGTAGCCGGCGGTCACGGACATGCCGTACTGGTTCTCGAAGGCCGCTTCGGGCGCAGAGCTGATGCGGCCGCTTCCACCGGGGCCGGCGCCGCCGGTACGGGGCCTCCCGGCCAGGGTGACCAGGGCCACCTGGCAGTGCCCGGCAGCGATGGCCTGGGCCGCGTGGCCGACGTGGTTCTGGTAGGAGGACCCGCCGATCTCGGTGGAGTCGATGTGGTGCAACCGCAGGCCCAGGTACTCCGCCATCGACAGCCCTCCGAACCCGGGGGCGTCACCGGCGCAGAAGTAGGCGTCGACGTCGTCCAGCGTCAGACCGGCGTCGGCCAGGGCCCCCTGCGCCACCTGGGCGTGGATCTGGGGGATGGTCTGGTCGGGGATCTCACGGCCAGGGTGCTCGTAGATGCCGGCGATGTGCGCCTTGGCTCGAACGCTCACGAGTGGCGCACCGTAGTGCGCCACCGCGGGTCAGCAGATATGGGACCACCGCCCTCTGATGGACCGCCGCCCAGTGTGACCTTGGGTCCGATCCCTCCGCTCAGTCGTGCCGCTCGAGGATGAGCACGGAGCAGGCCGCCTCCTCCAGGCCGATCACGCCGCCGCCGTTCTCGGCCAGAGCGATCCTGGCCTCGGGCACCTGGCGCTCGCCCGCCTCGCCCCGCAGCTGGCTGACCAGCTCGTAGGTCATGGACAGGCCCGTGGCCCCGACCGGATGGCCCTTGGAGACCAGGCCGCCGGAGGTGTTGACGGGGATGGGCCCTTCCGGTCCGGTGGCCCCGGACTCCACGAACGGGCCGCCTTGGCCCTCGGGGCAGAAGCCGAGCATCTCCACCTGGTAGAGCTCGCAGAACGACGTGGCGTCGTGGACCTCGGCCACGTCGACGTCGCCGGGGCCGATTCCCGCAGAGGTGTAGGCCTTGCGGGCCGCCACCGACGACAGGCCGGGCTCGTCGACGGCGCGGTAGGCGCCGCCAGCGAAGGCCGAGGCCGCCACCCGCACCGCCCTGGCCCGCACGGGCTCGGGCAGGCCGGCCAGCACGTCACCCGACACCACGATGGCGGCGGCGGCTCCGTCACCCACGGGGGCGCACATCGAACGGGTCAGCGGGTGGGCCACGAGCCGGTCCTCGAGCACCGCCTCGGTCGTGGTGCGGAAGCGGTACTGGGCCAGGGGGTTGGCCGCCCCGTAGTTGTGGTTCTTGGCCGACCCTGCCGCGATCTGGCGCTGGGTGGTGCCGTGGCGGGCCATGTGCAGGGCCGCCTGCATGGCGTAGGTGTCCATGAACATCGTCCTGCCCTCGCCGGGCTCGAACGACACACCGGCCACGCTGGAGACCTCCCGGTAGTGCTCGAGGAGGCGAGGCAGGGTCTCGGTGTCGACGCCCCTGGCGAACAGGTCGAACATCCGGGCCTTGACCGCGGGGTCGTCGTCGGCTCCGGGCAGGTAGGTCTTCTCGACGCCCACCGCCAGCGCCACCCGGGACTCGCTTGAGAGCACGTCCTTGAACGCACAGTGCAGGGCCATCGACGCCGTGGCGCAGGCGCCCTCCACGTTCACGATCGGCACCCGCCGGGGAAACACACCCTCGTCCACCAGCTCCAGGGTCCAGGACTGACCGCGGATGGAGTCCTGACCGAAGCCGGCTCCGGCCAGGCAGTTGCCCACGTAGGCGAACTCGATGTCGTCCCCGTCGATCCCTGAGTCGGCCAGCACCCCCAGGTACGTCTCGCGGGTCAGGTCCTTGAACGACCGGTCCGGGAACTTCCCGAACGCCGTCGAGTGGCTTCCCACGATCCACACGTCGTCATGCACGGGGAACCACCTCCTGAGCGGTCGGGGCGCCGGACCTCACGATCAGGCGGACCGTACCGCAGCCGCCCCGGCGCCGGCCCGGCGGGGCTCGGTGGCGGCCACCAGGAACCAGATCGAGGCGGCGGCCACGAAGGCGGCGTTGACCACCATGGCCGTGCCGATGGAGGTGGCGTCGGCCAGCCAGCCGACCACAGGGGGCGCGACCAGGAAACCCAGGTCCCCGGAGGTGCGGTACATGCCCATGGCCACACCGCGCAGCTCGACGGGGGCGATGTCGGCCACGTAGGCGGCCGGGGCGGGGCCGGCCACGCCGCTGCCGACGGCCATGATCATCGAGCCGAGCACCAGCAAGGCCACCGTAGGGGCGGCGGCCACCACCACCATTCCGGCCGCCGCGAACAGGCCGGTAGGCACGATGGCCTGCTTGCGGCCGTACGTGTCGGCGATCCAGGCCGCAGGACCGATCAGGACCAGGCCCACCAGACCCGACAGCACGAAGATCACGCCGATGCCGGCCGGCCCCAGCTCGAAACGCTCGGTGGCCAGCAGCGGCATGAGGGTGGCCTGGTGCCCCGTCCGGACCGTGAAGATGGCCATGGTCACGAGGCCCACGGCCACGAAGTTGCGTGACATGGCGAACCGCCACGCCTGGCGGCCTCTGCTGACGCTGGCGGTGGCCGGCGCGTTGTCCCCGGCCGGCGCCGTCGCCCGATCGCCCACCGGATGGGGGTGGGCATCGTCGGCCTCGAGGGTGCCGCGCGTCTCTGGCAGGCGGAGCCACGAGTAGAGCGCGGCGATCCCCGAGGCGACACCTACGACGAAGAACGGGGCCCTCAGGCCGGCGACTTCGGCGACCAGACCTCCCAGCCCCGGCCCCAGCGACACCCCGATCAACAGGGCCCCCTGGTTGACGGCTACGTAGCGCGCCCTGTTGGCCGGGACGGAGATGTCGATCAGGTAGATCTGGGCGCCGGTCATGTAGGCGGCCGAGCCGGCACCGGCTACGAACCTCCAGCCCAACAGGACCCAGAAGTCCGGCGCCCAGCCCGAGCCGATCATGCCGATGGCGCTGAGGATGGGGCCGCCGACCAGCAACAGCCGCCGGCCGTAGCGGTCGGCCACGTAACCCATTGGCACGTTGAGGACGAGCCGGGCCAGCCCGAACATGGCCAGCGTCATGCCGATGGCCGCGGTGGAGACACCGAAGTCCTTGGCGAACAGCGGCAGCACCGGCGCCACCACCCCCTGGCCGGCCATGACCAGGACCGTCGATCCGCAGATCATCAGCAGGCGTTCGTTGGCACGAAGGGCTCGCATCCCATCGCGCAGCCGGCTGGGCACGCCGGCCGACGCTACCGGCCGCAGCCCTCCACCCCCCTCTCCACGAACTCGCCACCCCCCTCCCCCACGAACCTGCCACCCCCCTCCCCCACTAACCCGCCACCCCCATCCCCCACGAACCTGGCATCAGGAAGGCCACATGCGGCCGCCTCGATGCCAGCTATGAAGTCGCGACCAAGTCCCCCACGAACCCGGCATCAGGAAGGCCACATGCGGCCGCCTCGATGCCAGGTACGGAAGTGGAGGGGGGTCAGCGGCGGGGGCCGCGGACGGTGACGCCACCGTCGACGATCAGGGTCTGACCGGTGATCCAGCGAGCGTGGTCAGAAGCCAGGAAGACCACGGCGTTCCCTATGTCCCAGCCCGTGCCCTCGAC
>Ga0299914_10003682_pt1 | contig 10880 bp, 13 predicted proteins | sample RVTome_10_FD_201361 | JGI IMG/M metagenome (GOLD analysis project Ga0299914, IMG submission 201361) | Soil microbial communities from uranium-contaminated site in the Upper Colorado River Basin, Wyoming, United States - RVT153D57 (version 2) ... | reverse complement strand
CCTGTCACCGCGCCCTGCGTGTAGTACGTCAGGCTCGCCTGCGACATGCTGCCCGAGGCGAACAGGTCGGCAACGACCGGACGGCGCAGCGCGGCGGGCACGACCTGCCCGTACTGCGTCTGGCCGAGGTCGCCGACGAGGTTCGCCTTCGAGAACTCCGGTGCGGACACCGAGAAGCGCGAACCCTTCCGCTCGGTCATCTCGCGGAACGCGTCCGACTTCACGAAGTGCTCGCCAACATCCTGAACGGCCTTGCCGTACGGCGTCGGCTCGCCCTTGCTGTCGACGCTCATCTCGGTGAGCCGCTTAAGCAGACCGGTCGTTTCGGCGGCGCGCTCGCGCTTCGCGTCGACCTCGTCGATCACCGTGAGGTGACTCTTGATCGTTTCGACCTCATCTGCGGTGAGGTCGCGATTCGCCGCCTTCGCTCCGGACACAATGTCCTCGGCGGCCTGAACGGCGGCGGCTCGCTGTTCTGCGGGTGTCTGCGTTGCTACCGACACACCACATCACGTCCTTTCTTTGCTAGTTCGAGCTGAACCGCCCAGGCGTCGACGGGCACACTGCGGCTGGGCTCATCGGCCTTGGCCCCGGCGGGCTCATCGGTCTTGGCCGGACCACGTGTACTGGCCTTTTCCTGGTCGTCATTCGTCTCGCCGTCGAGCGCGGCGAGAACGTCGTCGATCGCGCTCGCTGCGGCGTCGAGCTGCTCGCGCGCGCTGCGAAGCGCCTTCTCGTTCTTCGCGCTGATTGCGCGACCGCTCTTGGTGGGCGTGCTCGTGCTTTTGAGTGGCGGCGGCTCCATGTCGGCGTCGCTGAGATGCTTCGCGAGGTGGCGATACACGCCGTCGCGATCAGCGTCGGGGATGTCTGCGCCACCTCGGCTGCCGTTGAGCACGGCGATACCCGCGATGCAGCCGCGCACGTTCGCTGCGCCCACGCTGCCGTCCTCGGCGATGTTGTGGTGCAGGAATTTGTACGACGCCTTCGCGTCGGCGTCGCCGTCCGGATCAGACCACGCGTACGCCTTGCGGTACGTCGCTGAGCCCGCGTCGTTGGACAGTCGAGCCTCGTTCGCTGGGCCGTCCCACGCTTCGTCGACGGTCGACGTGGCATGTGGCGAGATCGCCGACTTGACCGCAAGCACGGTCGTTTCCTGGTTCGCGCCGATCGGTGTCGGGCCAACCTCGAAGATCCTCAGCGTGCGCAACTCGAAGACGTCAGGGTCGTCTTCGCTGGGACCGCCGTCGATGATGTCGTAGGCGAAACTCTGTTGTGTCACGCGGCGTCCCTTGAGCAGCCGGTACACCTGCTTCGCCTTCGGGCTGTCGAGGTCGAGCTTGCCGTGCACTTCGAGCCCGACATCGGTTTCGGTCGCGTCGACAACGTGCCCGATGTTGTAGTCCGGGTCGTGCATCTGGTGCGACCAGTAGATCGGGATCGGATTGCCCGATCGCTTCCACTCGTCGAGCGTCTCGCTGAACGCACCGGACAACACGATGTCGCCCATCGAATCGACGTTGCCGAACACGGACACAACGGCGCGATACTCGCCCTCGTTGAGCCCGTCGTCAGGCCCAGCGGCCTTGACCTGTGCGGGACAACTCTTGTACAGCACGCGATCAGCCCTCCTCGGGCGCGTGTCGATGAGTCCTTACGCGACGGAGATCTGCACCGAGCAGTTGCAGCCCGCGACCTCGTCGGGGTCGCCCATCGCGCCCGGCCAGTCCAGGCCGTTCGAGAACTGCTCTTCGATGCCGACCGTCTCGCCGTTCATCGCAGCGTGCGACTTGCGCGGGTTCGCACCGGTGATCCACGTCTTGCGGGCGCGCCCCCCTGCTGCCTGCTTCGCCGCTTCGGTCGTACCGAAGCCCGAGGCTGCGGTGACCGATGTCGTCGCGATCTGCGCAGCACGGGCACCGGCCGCGACCGCGAACACGTTCGACACCGCTGCTTGCGGCTCGTCGTCGTCGAGCGCAGCGACGATCTGCGCGCGGGTGTGCTCGTTGATGCTGCTCGCGTCGTTCTCGGCCACAGTGCGCAGGAACTTCGTCGTGCGATCGAAGTCATAGCTCTGCGCGTCGAAGCCGAGTTCGTCGAGCGTGGTCGACGACACCTGCCGAGACACGTCGGCGGCGAGCGCGAACAACTCGTCGGCGAGTTCGGCATTCCACCGCGTCGCGTCCCACCAGTCGCCGTCTGCCTTCGCGCCGAGCTGCGACTTCACAACGTTGGCCTGGCGGCGGAAGAATCGCGCGAGCTGCTCGACATGCTTGTCCTCGTACGGCTGCGGCGCGCGCGCCTTGCTCGACGGCGCGAGCACGCTCGCGCGGTTCTGCTCACCGGAGTCGGTAGGCGACGCCTGGCCGCCGACGAGCACGTTCAGCGGCGTCACGAGCGCGTCAGCGTCGCCACCGAGCGACGGCATGTTGAGCTTCGCGCGCGCTTCGTCGGCAGTCATCCACGGGCGACCGACAGCGGTCTGGATCGCCTGCGACTGCTCCTCGAACGAACCTTGTAGTTTCTCGTTGATGTTGAACTCGACGTACAGCTCGTTCCGGCGCGGTTCGATGCGGGGCACGAGAAACGTGTTGATCCGGTCCTCGATCATCGCCAACGTCGGACCGAGCGTGTCGCCGTAGAGCATCTTGCGGAACTCGCGCACGTTCGAATAGTTCGCGTTGTCGAGCACGCCGACCATCGTCGGGTTCACGTGGTAGACACCGGCTACTTCGGACAGCGAGAGTTTCGCCGCTTCGACGAACTGCTCCTCGTTGGCTGAGAAGCCGATGCGATTCAGCGACATGCCGTCCTCAAGGATCGGCGTCCCGCCCGCCTTCGGTCCGTCGTCGCCGGACCACTTCGCACGCCAGTCGGCGGAGAATCGCTCGCGCGCGGTGTCCGACCACGGAACGCCGGCCGGGCGCGTGATCACCGCGCCGACCCGCCCGCCGCGCTGCCAGACCTGCTGACGATATGCGCGCGCGTGCATCTGCTCGGCGAGAATCTGCTTGATCGACTCGACGGGACTCGACCCCAGGCGCGGCTCGTCGGGATTCCAGCCCTTGAAGTGCTTGATCTGCTCGGCAGGCACGGGCACCGTCTCCGTGATGCCGCCGACCGTCGAATGGACCTCGATCAGCCATTGATCGGGACCGAAGATCGTGCCGCCGCGCATGCCGCGCACCCACTCCGGCGGTATCGGCGTGATGCGCCAGCCTGACGGCGAGTCGATGTCCTCGGACAGGTGCCAGAACGCGTCGTCGTAGAGGGCGAGATCGGCGACGAGCGTGTAGATCAGCTCGAATGCCGTCGTGGCAGGGTTCGGCCGCGCGAACAGCCGAGCGATCGCCGTGTCGCGCCGCCGCGCGCGGTCGGTGTCAGATACGCGCTCGAACGTGTGCAAGCCGAGTTGTGCGACGTTGCGCGCGAGAAAGTTGATCACCGTTCTCAGGTGCGGCTGAGTGCGCCAGAGCTGCGCGGGCGTCATGCCGAGCACCTGATCGGCCGAGAACGTGGTGTACAGCGGAACGTCGGTTGGCGAGCCTGAGCCGTGCGCGCTGATCACGCTCGCTTGCTTGCGACGAAGCATCCGCGCGACGGCGTCCGACAGACCCACGGTCAGACCACCTCCAAGCCGCGATCTTCGTAAGCGCTTCGGGTGTCTGCCTGTTGCTGCGCGACGCCGTCGAGCGCCATGATCAGCGCGACGACGGGGTCGATCTTGTCGGCGGCGACGTTCTTCGCGGGCTTGACATTGCCGCTCGCGTCGACCGCGACTGCGAAGTTGTCGACGGTCCAGCGCACGCAGCCGTTCCCGCCGTGGCGCAGCATCGGAGCGTCGGTGGTGCCTTGCAGCACGAGCCGTTGCAGCTCCTTTGTCGGCGCGCTCATCGAGGCGTAGCCCTGGCCGAGCGGGCGCATCGGCATGCCCTCAGCGACGAGATCATTAACGAGCTGCGTCGCGTTCCACCGGTCGTATGCGACGTCACGCACGTCGAATCGCTCGGCGTCGGCGAGAATCTGCGACTTGATGAACTCGTAGTCGGTGACGTTGCCGGGCGTCGTCGACAGCAGCCCGCGTCGTCGCCACACGCTCGCCGCACCCGCTGTGCGCCGATCGAGCGCGGGGATCGTCTCCTCGGGCACCCAAATGCGCCAGAGTGCGTCGAGTGAGCCGTCGTCGGCGGGGAACGTCCAGCACAGCGCACACAGGTCCGACGTTGACGCAAGGTCGAGCCCGCCGAACGCCGCGCGGCCCGCAAGAGTGCGCTCGTCAACGATGCTCGCGTTCCGGTCCCAATCGGACAGGTCGATGAACTTCGTCTCTTGCTTCGTGCGGATGCCGAGATACAGCCGCAGAAACCGCGCCAGCTCGGCGGGCGAGCGCTGCGCCCGCTCGGCCGCGCGCTGCAACGCGTCCTTCGTCGGCGAGATCCCGTAACCGGGATTCGCCGCCTTCCACGTCGACTCCGCGAACGGGTCCGCGTCGGGCTCAGCTGCGAAGACCACGCCGTACGTGCTCGGCGCGGTGAACACGCGCCGCGCGAGCTGCTCGACGTAGGTGCGCGTTCGCGCATACACCGTGTCGGGCTTGCCGTCGTCCGCAGTCGTGATCTTGCAGATCAGTGGTTGACGGCGCGAGCCGGTGCCCGTCTCAAGCGCGTCGACGAGATCGCTCGTCTTATGTAGGTGAAGCTCGTCGATGATCGCGCCGTGCAAGTTCGCGCCGTGCTGCGCGCTCGCCGTCGAGCTGACAACAGCGAAGTAGCTACCGCTCGCGGGATGCACGATGCGGTACTGCCGCGCCTGCACGTGCCCCTTGAGCGCGGGCGCATTCTGCGCGAGCTGCTTGACCGGCGCGAACACGAACGACGCTTGCCCTGCCGTCGTCGCGGCTGCGACGACTTCCGCGCCCGGCTCGCCGTCGCCAGCGGTCAGATACATCGCGAGCCCGCCGCACAGCGTGCTCTTGCCGTTCTTACGCGGGCAGTCGACGACCAGCTCGCGCACGACGCGCACCCACTCGCCACGTTCGTCGCGCACGACCCAGCCGAACGTCGGCGCGATCACATACGCGATCTGCCACGGGTCCGGTGTGAGTGGTAGACCCTTCCACTCGCCCTTGGTGTGGCGCAGCAGCGAGAACGCGCGCAAGACGCGGTCGACGCGTGCCGGATCGAACTTCGCGGAGCGCTTGACCTGCCCCGGTTCGGGCGTTTTGATCAACGGCGGACAACTCGGCAGCTCGAAGCCGCGCGAATGGAGGTAGTAGCCGACCTCCTTCGAGAGCTTGAGCCGACGCAGTTGCGCCGCGCTCGGTTCAGCCCGTGCCCGCGAACGGGTTCTCGTCGTCGCCGACACGACGCCGATCGACCTCGATTCGCGATCTCGCGGACGGCGTCAACCCGAACTCTTGCGCGAAGTGTCGAATCACGTGCGCGGCGTCGCGCTGCGCGCGCACAGCAGGGTTCGTCACGAGCGAGTCGTTACGGCCCTTGATCAAGATCGGTGACTGCGCGAGCACGCGCGACGCTTGCCGGTGCCTGATGACCGCTTCGCAGTAGCACAGCAGCGCGTCGCGATCGCACGCCTTCGCGAGTCCCATGTGATCGAGATGCTCGACGGTGTAGTCCCAGATCTCGCGGACTGCGTCCGACACCTCGTCTGGGCACTGCGGCGCTTCGTCGACCGGGATCGGCTCGTGCTCGTTGACGCGGTCGGCGCGATCACCGTGCAGCAAGCGCAGCTCGGTCGGCTTCGGCGCTGGACCCTTCGGCATTGATCGTCACCCCCGGTCACCAAACTCAATCTACTTGTCGCGATATGTGCGCTGCTAACTGCGCGCTGTCCCTGGCATCGGTCCCTGTGATCTCGACGCCCTATCCCGGAGTTTTCCCAGGTCAGAGCGCCAGAAAAAGCCCTGCGGTTCACTCGAATGGCCGTGCTGCGCGGCCCGGCTGCGGCCGTACGGTCGTGTTAGTCGCTCACCGAGGGTGACAAGCAACAGAACGCAGAAGGAGCAAACGATCATGACGAAGCCAGCAAGCAACGCGAACGCTCGCACCGCGCAGAGCACGCGCACGACCGCGAAGAGCAGGGCGACGAAGGTGCTCGCCGACGAACTCGCGAAGCCCGCGAGGCCCACGACGAAGCCCGCTGCGAAGCCCGCCGCTGCGAAGAGCGCTGCCGCGAAGAGCGCGAAGAGCGCGAGCACGAAGGCGAAGCCCGCGACGAAGCGAGGCGACGTCAAGGGCGCGAAGCTCTCGACCGAGAGCGACGCTGTGCCAAGCAACCTCGACGAGCTGCGTCAGCTCATCAAGATCACCCGCGACCGCAGGTGGCGCGCTTCGCGTCGCGACGACCAGAAGCTCGTCGCCGAGATGCAAGCGAAGCTCGACAAGCTGACCGCCGTGCTCAAAGAGGCCACGAGCAAGAGCAAGTAGTGAGCACGCGAGACGCGCTGGGCGAATCGTCCGGCGCGTCTCGCTCGTCCATTTCACACGCACAGAACGGAGCAGAAGATCATGAACAAGAACGCGAGCGAGATCGTCGCGCAGGGCCGCGACGTCGAGCTGCTCGAACAAGTCGACGAAGACGACTGGGTGTGCTCGCTGTGCCGCTCGTCGAACGTGCGACATGACTCAATGCCGTCGATGTACGCCGGTTCTGACGAGATCGAGTCGTGCGACGACTGCGGCGCGACGGCGACGACTGACCCGTTCACCGGGGTCGTCACCGTTCGTCGCCGCACAATAACCGGGGAGACGCACGCATGACCGGCAACACGATCAGCCTGCTTGTGCTCACGCCACGAGGCGCGCTGCGGGATGTGACCACACCCGGTGACGACGTCGGCGACATCCTGCACGCGCTGTATCACGAGATCGGATGCAAGTACGTCGATGTCGTGCGACTCGGCCCGATCGACATGTGGCTCGATGACGAGGCACTGCTACAACACGAGTCGCCCCGGTACAACCCGTGGGCGACCTACATCGCAGCACGTCACGACGTCACCGGTCAACGCTACTTCGAAACGGTCGTGTTCAGCGGGCCTGCTGACCGCGACGGTCACACCACGTCGATGACGCCCGAGCTGCGCAAGATCGTGACCGATCTGCTGGGCGAGCTGGACGACTACGAAGACGCGACGCTCTGACGAATAGTTCGAGAGCCGGGGCGAGAGATCGTCTCGGCTTTCGGTCATTTGGCCGTACGGCATCCGACATGCGCCCGGCTACCTTGGCAGTAGAAACAAGCAACAGAACGGGAGATCCGCTGATGACCAGGACATACCGCGTACGAGTCGCCGACGCGTCGAACTTTCTTCACATGCACGACGTCGACGCCGCGACTGTGCGCGACGCTCGCCGTGAAGCGATGCGCCGCACGAACGACGAGACCGGGAACGCCGTCTTCACTCACGACGTGCACAGCATCGCTGCCGACGGGGGATTCGGCGCGCTGTACTTCCGGCACGCGTTCGCGTCGTGAGAACGTTCTAGAGCGACGCGAGAGGGGGCTGGGTGACTATATCCCGGCCCTCTTGTCATGGAGCGCTCAGCGACGCTCCCAGCCGGGCATCACGGCATCGCGATCGCGTGCACGACTCCCGCCTTCGCGCCGAGCGTGCTGTCGTTGACGACGCGCACGACGATCCCGCTCGGCGCGATCGATTCGATGTGATGCACGCGTAGCGCCGCCGTGCCGACCGTGGTGTCAACGACCGACACCGCGACGGCGTAGCTCGCATCGGCGAACGGCACGGCCCACGCGATGGTGATCGCTGCGCTCGTGCCGCCTCCGATTGAGCCGGTCGAGATCACTCGCTTGAGCGCAGTGACGGAGGCGGGCAACTGCAAGCTGAGAGCGGGCATCGGCGACTCCTTCAGACGCCAGCGCGCAGCACGTGCACGACCTGCGGCGTGCTTGCCGCGATCGCGTAGAGCCGGTCACGCGAGCCGAGATCGGCGGATATTGCTTCACCCGCGCTCAGCTCGAAACCGCTCGTCGTGACGTCAGCTCCGCCAACGTAGACGGCAGAGAGACCGCGATTTTTCACGATCACGTGCTGCCCCACGGCGCGGTCGGTCGTTGCGACGCTGCTTAGTTCGACGGGCGTCGTGCCGACGGAGATCTGCTCCGCGTTGACCGCCATTGCGCGCGGTTCCCTTCTTCCAACCGGCTCGGTATGTATCGACAGCGCGGGCATGGATCAGGGCACGCAGCGTCGAGATCGTCGAGCATCCAGTCGCGGTGCTGCTCGCAGCGGATGACGCGCCACACTGTGCCCGGTGTCAGCGGTGGTGGTTCAGTCACGAGCGCGCCGCAGGGGTCGAACCTGCCTCTCCCGTCCGGAGGGCGGGCGTGTCTCCATCGACACTTGACGCGCGCGGCGGCGGCTTCGCCATCGCAGCGACAGCCCGCCGCGTCGATCGGTCGAGCGCGAACAAGTACGTGTGTTTGCCGGGCAGTCGCACGCGCTCGAAGACATCCGAGCGCCACGCTCGTTTGACCGCGCCGAACTGTCGGTTGTAGCCGGTCGGCGTCACCACGCGCGAGTGCTTGAGTTCGCCGCTCGGCGCGCGATACGCCACGCTCGGCCCTGTCGAGCCGACATACGTCCAGCCGCCCGCTTGATAGATGCCGCCGTGATGACCGTGGTACGGGTCGGCATACGAGACGAGCAGTCGCACGCGATGATGGCGCTTGAGTCGCTTGATCGCCGCGCTGAGGACCTGCGTCACGGGCGCGTCGTGCTCACGCAGCGCGACACGCTGTAGTTCGAGCGCATGCCGCGAGTCGATGCCCGAGATCGGCGTTCCCTTGCCGACGCCGACGCCGAAGATCAAGACGCCGACGAAGCGGTCGCGCTCGAACGCTGCGTAGTACAGCTTCGCGCCGCGCGGCATGCGCCGGGAATAGTGCCAGCGCGTGACAGCCTCGCGAGCTGTGCGGTAGTTGCAGGGCGTCACGCTGACGCGCATCGCTCACGGCTCCCACGTGTGGCCGCACTCCGGGCACGTGATCTCGCGACTGGTGATGTCGTCGCGCTCGTCGGTGATCGTCGGCTCGAAGTCGTCGACGCTGCGCGCGAGCGCTTCGAGGTCGAACGTCGTAAAGCCCGCTCCGGCGAACTCGGCTTCGCCCATACCGCGCAGCAGCGACAGGAGCGCGCTCTCGTCCCACGCGGCAAGCTCGGCCGTGCGGTTGTCAGCGAGCAGGATGCGCGTCGCCGTCTTGTCATCGCAGTCAAGCCAGATCACCGGCCCGTGCGTCGTGCCCGTGTCGACGAGCGCGCGCCGCCGCGTATGTCCGGCGAGGATGTAGCCCGTATCGGCGTGCGCGATGATCGCGCCGTAGAAGCCGTTCGCGTCGATGCTCTTCGCGACGACGTCGGTCTTGCCGTCGCGCGGGTTCTGCGGGTGATCGACGAGCGCAGTCAGATCGGCGTCCGGTTCATAGCTTTGTCCGGTCACCGCCATCACGGCGCGAGTGCTACTGCTGCTCTCGCTGCGCGTCGAGCAGGTTGATCTCGCCGTGATGCTGCGTCGCGATCGACGCAGTCGCCGCGTGAGTCGCCTGTGCGGCGTCGCGGAAGGCGTCGATCACGGCCACCTCGTCGTCCTTGCTCTCAGCGTGTCCGGTGGCGCTCAAGGTCCAGGTCATTGCGTGTCACTCCTTTGTGCTTCGTGCGTCGGCGCTCTGCTGTCGTGTGCGCTCGTCGTGGCAGTCGGTGCACAGCGAGCGCACCATCGTCGGGTCGTAGCGCTGCGTGGCGTAGTCGGTGCCGTCGATGTGGTCGACCGTGTCGGCGAGCGCACCGCAGAACGCGCACAGCGGGTGTTCGACGAGCTGCGCGGAGCGGACGTTGCGCCACCGCCGCGTGCTGCCGCCCGGCCACGACGACGGACGATTCGCCCACGACGGATGACACGTCGGACAGCGCGTGCCGGTGAACGATGCGCGGCAACGCGTGCAGCGACGAGCGGGAGCCCACGGCATGAGTGACCACCACGAGGAAGGGAAGAGTGTCAGCCCTACCCGCCAAGCTGACCGCTCGCGGAACGTACCCGCCGAAGCCAGGCCGCGAGTCCCGACCAGCGCCAGAGGGGGAAACGGCCTTTGTAGACACGTCTCGACGCTGATGCTCCGCATCTTGCATCGTTAAACGTGATTAAACAAGTCACGCGGCGTGTCGTGGCCGCGCGACGTAGTCAGCCACAAGGTCGCGGACGTCGCCGAAGCGGAACGCCGGCCGTCCGAACCTGTCGGTGCCGTGTGCGAGAATGCGCCGCCGCGACACCCACGAGTCCCACGTGCCGCGCGGGATCGTCGCGTCGAGCAGCAGCCGCGCCCAGCTCAACGCGACCGTCGCGGGCACGCGCAGGTCGGCTGCTTCGCTGATCATCCACTCGCGCCGCTCGCTGACGTCGTACTCGGTGCCACACGAGCGACACGCGACGCACGCCGCACCCGGTCGTGCGTAGAGGTGGTCGAAGCATCGCTCGTCGCCGTCGACCACCGCATCGCACGGACCCGCGTAGACACGATCGGCGGGTCGATCGACGACGCGGCGCGTCAGCGCGACGACGTGCGTGACCTCGTCGTGCAGCTCGTCAGCGGCGGGATGCAGCGCGAGCAGCGAACCCAGCCGGGTCAGCCACGCCGCACACACGGCCGTCGACGACAGACGCGGCGGGCGCAAGTGCGGGTTCTGCTCGGCAAGCTCTCGCGCCCACACCGTGATCGTGTTGTGCAGCACCCAGCCGATCTCACTCGCACGAACGTGATACATCACGTGCGACGCCGAGTGCGCGACGACACCCGCGCCGAGCGACAAGCGATGCTGCCGCGACAGCGTGATATCCAGCTCG
>Ga0299914_10003681_pt1 | contig 10880 bp, 8 predicted proteins | sample RVTome_10_FD_201361 | JGI IMG/M metagenome (GOLD analysis project Ga0299914, IMG submission 201361) | Soil microbial communities from uranium-contaminated site in the Upper Colorado River Basin, Wyoming, United States - RVT153D57 (version 2) ... | reverse complement strand
CGGCGTGGTGGGCACGATCAACAGCATCGACCTCGGCGAGCCGGTGACGAAGGAGCGCCTGTACTATCCGGTCACGCAGCAGTCGCGTACGTCGATGGCGCTCGTCATCAAGACGGGCGTGGATCCCGGGGCGCTCGCGGGACCGGTCCGCACGGCCGTGCAGTCGATCGATCCCGAACAGCCCATCGCCGACGTGCGGACGATGGATCAGTGGGTGGGGCGCTCGCTGGGGGTCCGCCGCGCGCCGATGCTGCTGCTGGCGCTCTTCGGCGGCGTCGCGCTCGTGCTGTCGGCCATCGGCATCTACGGCGTGCTCGCCTTCGCCGTCGCGCAGCGCGTGCGCGAGTTCGGCATCCGCCAGGCGCTCGGCGCCGACGGCCGCGCCATTCTGTCCCTGGTGCTGCGGCAGGGCATCCGGACGACGGCGATTGGCGTCGCGATCGGGTTCGCGGGGGCCGTGTGGCTGACGAGGTACCTGCAGAGCGAGCTGTTCGGCGTGGGCGCGCACGACCCGGCGATTTTCGCGACCGTCACGCTGCTGCTGCTCGCCGTCGCCATCGTCGCGTGCTACATCCCCGCGCGTCGCGCCACCAGGGTCGATCCCATGGTCGCGCTTCGCGAAATCTGAGGGCGCGAAGTCTGGGGGTCCCTGTTCCCTGGTCCCTTCGTCCTGGGTCCCTGGGTCCGTGTCCCTCGGGTCCCCGGTCCTCGGTCCCTTGGGCCCCCGTCCCGAGTCCCGAGTCCCGAGTCCCGAGACATGCCACGAACACGGGGACCGTGCTATTCGATCCGAATGAGCTCGACGTCGAAGACGAGCATCCCGGCCGGCTGACCCGACTCGCCGCGGTACGCGAGATCCTCGGGGATCCAGAGCCGCGCGACCTCGCCCTCGACCATCCGCTGGAGCCCTTCGGTCCAGCCGTCGATCACCTGGTTGAGCGCAAACGTCGCGGGCTCGCCTCTGGTCACGGAGCTGTCGAACATCTCGCCGTCCGTCGTCCACCCGGTGTAGTGCACCGTCACCCGGTCCGTCGCGCGCGGGTGGCGCGTGCCGGTGCCTTCCTTCAGCGTCTTGATTGAGAGCCCGGACGTGGTCTTGAGCGAATCGGGCGGCGGCGCGCCCACGTCGGGCGGCGCCGGAATGTCGCGGCCGCAGCCGATGACGACGATGGAGAGTGCCAGGAGCGTGATGAGCGTGCAACGGCGCAGCATGGGCCCGATCATAGCGTGATCGCGGGCACCCCGTCGCGGAGCGAGGACACGTGCGGGCCCGACCTTCCGCCTTCGCTCGAGCTTCGGCGGACTCGCCAAAGCCTTGGCGGAGGCCGTCGGGTCGGGCGTGTGTCGAATCACCCGCGGCCTGGTTCAGTACGGCGCCGAAGCGTCTCCGTCACGCGCCCATGTGTGCAGAGGCTCCGAATCAGCGTCCTGCACTCCCCACGGACACGGCACAAGCACGACGACCACCACGATCACGACGATCCCGACGGCAAGAAGAACTTCAAGACGTCGTGGTCGTCGTGGCCGTCGTGATCGTTCCCGCGCGAAGCGCCGAAGCGTCGACGTGAAGGTCGGGCCTACCCGTGCTCCTTGCCTGTTGACGCTCGAGTCGCCGATGTCGGCGTTTCCCCCCGGTTCGTCTTCAGATGGTTGACGACGTCGCGGACGCCGTCGACGTCTTCCGCCACGTCCTCGGCCATGCGCTTCATGTCGCGCGTGTCGACCGTCCCGTCGAGCGTGACCTCGCCGTTCTGCACCTGCACCCTGAGGTCGGTGGCGTCGAGGCGGCCGTGGCGGGTCAGGCGATCGCAGACGTCCTCGCGGATCCGGTCGTCCGAGCGGCGGTAGTCGCGCGGGCCGCGGCCGGTGTACGGGCCCGGCTCCGCCCAGGCGAGCGGCGACGCGGCATAGCCGCCGCCGGGGGGCCAGCGGTCGTCGCGGGCCACGCCCCAGTCGTGCGACGTGCCCCAGTCGGGCGCGGTGCCCCACTCCCCGATCCGGCTGCGCTCCGGGCGTTCCCGCTCGGACCACGAGCGGCCGCCTTCCCCGGCGCTCCGGCCCCAGCCGGGCCGTTCGATCTCGCGCCGGCTCTCGGCCCTGCCGCGGCCGGCGCTGAACGCGCGCGACGAGCGCCCGACGTCCTCGCCGGCCGCATAGCCCCGTTCGGTCCCGTAGGGCCGGCGGCCGTAGCCGCGGCCGGGTTCCGCGCCGGACTCCGGCGAGTACTCGCGCCCGGATCCGCGCCCACGGGTCCAGCCCTGCTCGCTGTAGTCCTCGCGCCCCTCGTCCTGCTGGCGGCGCCGCGCCGCCTCGTCGTCTCCGAACCACGAGCGTACTTCATCGCCCGCGCGCTCGAGCACGCCTCGCTCGTCCTCACGCTCCCGGCGCCAGCGGTCCTCGTCGCGCACGCGGTCGCGGTCGCGGCCGTACTCGCGCCCGGCGCCGTAACGGTCGCGGTCGTACTCAAATCGATCGGCCATCGTGCCCTCCGTATGCAATTGGAACTCGGCTTGGATGACGCGCCGGCTTGCGTGGCGCGCCATCGCATCCGTCCGGGGTTCACGGTGCAATATGAGTGCTGGAGCGGCGAGGCGCGCCCGTCGCGCTTGACGGTTCGGCGTCGCTGCGGCAGAGTTGGGGAGCCAGGCCGCTGAAGCATGCCGGCCTGGATGGAAGATGGAAGATGGAAGATGGAAAATTGAAAATGGAGGCGTTTTCGGCAGCCTGCAGGGGAGCACGTTCATGAAACTCCTGCCGCTCATCGTCGCGCCGCTCGTCGCCGCCGCGCCGCTCGCCGGCGGACAGGACCTCGATCTGGCCGGACGGGAGATCGTCGATCTCACGCACGCCTACAACGCGAAGACCATCTACTGGCCGACCTCGCCCACGCGGTTCACCCTCGAGCGCCTCGCCCGGGGCGACACGCCCGGCGGCTATTTCTACGCGGCGAACAGCCTGTGCACGCCGGAACATGGGGGGACGCACCTCGATGCGCCGATACATTTCTTCGAAGGTGGACGCACGGTCGAGCAGATCCCGCTCGCGCAGCTCATGGGGCCGGCGGTCGTGATCGACGTGTCGGAGCGCGCGGCAAAGGACCGCGACTATCGGCTGGGGCGGGAGGACGTGCTGGGGTTCGAGGCGCGCCACGGCCGGATCGCGCCGCGCACGATCGTGCTGCTGCGCACCGGCTGGAGCCGCCACTGGCCGGACGCGAAGGCGTACCTCGGCGACGACACGCCGGGCGACGCGTCGAAGCTGAGCTTCCCCAGCTACGGCGAGGCGGCGGCGGCGCTACTCGTCGAAGAGCGCGCGGCGTCGGCGCTCGGCGTGGACACCGCCTCGATCGACTACGGGCGCTCGGCGGATTTCCGGGTGCACCGCATCGCGGCCGCGCGGAACGTGGCGGGCCTGGAGAACCTCACGAACCTCGATCGGCTGCCGCCGCGCGGCGCCACGGTGATCGCGCTGCCGATGAAGATCGAGGGCGGCTCGGGCGGCCCGCTCAGGGCTGTCGCCGTGCTGCCGAAATGAGCGGCCAGTTTCCAGTTTCCAGTTTCCAGCTCGGAGCTGAGAACTGGGAACTGGTAACTGGTAACTGGTAACTGGTAGCTGACATGAACTGTCGTAACTGCGGCGGCGCGATGGAGCTGTTCCCCACGCGGGGCTACTTCTTCTGCCGCTATTGCAGCTCGTTCCACTTCCCCGAGACCACGACGCCCGACGGCGTGCGCGTGCTGGCGGCCGCGGAGGGGCTGGCCTGTCCGGCGTGCACGCGGACGCTCTCGACCGCGCTCCTGGACGAGGCGCATCCCGTGCACTACTGCACGAACTGCCGGGGCGTATTGCTCTCGCGTGGAGCGTTCGCCGACGTGGTCCGCGTCCGCCGCGCGTGGGCGGCCGGCACGCCCGCCAAGCCGATCCCCCCCGGGCCGGAGGAGTTCGAGCGCAGGATCGCCTGCCCGATGTGCAGCCGCCAGCTCGAGACGCACCCGTACTACGGGCCCGGCAACGTCGTGATCGACAGTTGCGGCGAGTGCCACGTGATCTGGCTCGATTTCGGCGAGCTGACGCAGATCGTGGACGCGCCGGGGCGCGATCGAGGCGGGCGCGAAGCGGCCGCGGGCGCGCGGAACCAGTGGACCCCCGACCCGGTCAGCGCGCGTCCGCTGATGAACCGCGGCGCCGGCTCGCGGAGCCGCCGGAGCCGGATCGATCTGCTCGACGTCCTCGGGTCCCTGTTCGAGCGCTGACCCGGGCTCGCCCCTCCAGCCGATGCGCATCATCCAGACGCTGCTCGCGGCGCTCCTGCTCGCGACCGGCCTCGCGGAGGCGTCACCGGACGCGCGGCCGGCGCAGCGCGTTGCCGCCGACTGCGAGACTGCTCAGGACTGCCGGATCCAGGCGCTCGACGCGGCGGAAGCGGGAGACTACGAGCGCTTCCACGATCTCGCGTGGCGTGCCGTCCAGCAGGGACCGCGAAACGACCCGGCGCTGATGGCGCTGCTCGCGCGGGCGCAGAGCCTCAGCGGCCGCCCCCACGACGCGCTCGTCATGCTCCAGCGCCTCGCCGCGATGGGCGCCGCCACCGACGCGGCCACGAGCGACGACTTCCGGCGCGTGCGGGCGCTCGCGGGCTGGGCCGATCTGGAGGCGCGCCTCGCCGGCGTTCCGGCGCCGGCCGGCGAAGCCAGGACCGCTCCGGATCCGCCGGCGCCTGCGTTACCCGCGCCGAGGGTATTCCCCGGATTGAAGCCGTTCGCGTCTCTGACCGCCTCGCCGGGCGCAGCGGTGCCGAAGCCCGAGGTGCCCGCAGCCGCCGACGCCCCCCCCGCACGGGCCGGCGCTCCCTCCACCCCGGGCTCGAAAGCGACGGAAGACGAGGAAGCGGCTGGCGGGGTGGCGAGCACGCTGCGGTTCTCGACGATTCCCTTCCAGGCGGCCGGCCTCGCCTACGACTCCGTCTCGGCCCGCTTCATCGTCGGGCATCGCGAGGAGCGCAAGCTGACCGTGATCGGCGAACGTTCGCAGCGGCTCGTCAACCTCGTGGGCGAGGACTCCGCCGGCTTCGGTGAGATTGAAGCCATCGCGCTCGACCCGGCGGAAGGCGATCTCTGGGTCGCGAGCACGCCGGATGGCGGCGCGCCCCCCAGGCTGCACAAGCTGCAGCTCATCTCCGGCCGCCTGCTCTTCACGGCCTCGCCGGCGGACGAGGCCTCGGGGGCACGGCTGGCCGACATCGCGGTTGCGGCCGACGGCGGTGTGCTCGCGCTCGACGCGCCCAACCGCCGGCTGCTCAGGGTCGCGCCCGGCTCGCGCGAGCTGGCGACGATCGCCACGCTCGATGCGCCGGATCCAGTGAGCCTCGCGCCGGCGCCCGGCGGTGCGGTCTACGTGGCGTCGGCCGGCGGCATCGCGAGGCTGGACGCCGCGGGCCGGCCGGCCGGCGCGCTGACGCTTCCCGAGGGCCTCGATCCGGCCCGCCTGACCTGGATCCGCCTGCATCGTGGGGCGCTCCTCGCCGCCGAGCGCGCGGGCGAGGGCCTGTTCCGGATCGTGCGGATCCGTCTCGACGCGAACGGCCGCAGGGCCACCGGGCTGGAGGTGCTCGAGGCGGACGTCCGGCTGGCCGGTCCCGCCACGCTGGCGCTCGCCGGCGACGTGCTGTTCTATCTGGGCCGCGACGAGGGATATACGGGGAGCGGCGGAATGGACGTCACGATCCGGCGCGTACCGCTCGGTCGATGACGGCCTCCGGGCTCCACCCGCGGGTGCGCAGCTCGCGCACGCCGGTATCGCCGTCGGACTTGCTCAACTTCCGATCCGCGGCCTTCATCAGCAGCCGGTGATGGAGGTAGACGGGAGGCGCGGGCCGGCCGAGGAGCCGCGCCAGGCGGATCTGCCGTCCCGTGGACGCGAGCAGGTCCTCTCCGCGGATCACGAGATGGATCCCCTGGCGCCAGTCGTCCACCGTGACGGCGAACTGGTAGGTCCAGTTGCCGTGCCGGTCGCGCACCAGCATGTCGCCCGACTGGCGCGCCGGGTCCTGCGCCTGCGGGCCGAGCCGCGCGTCCTCGAAGCGTTCGACGCCGGGATCCATGCGGACGCGCCACCCGCTGCCGTCCTCGAGCGGGAGGCCGAGCGCGCGGCAGCGGCCCGGATACCACAGCTCGCCGGCGTCATCGCGCGCGCCCGGCGTCTGATCGGCGATCTCCCGTCGCGTGCAGCGGCAGGCGTAGAGCAGGCCGGCATCGCGGAGCCGGCCGGCGGCCTCGCGGTACACGTCCTCCCGATCGCTCTGGCGTCCGTCGCACCGCCCCGCGCGGAACGCGCCCGTCGGCTCGTCGTCGGCGACGAACCCGAGCCAGTCGAGATCGTCGAGGATCCCCTCCTCGAATTCGGGCCGGCACCGATCGCGATCGTGATCCTCGATGCGGAGCCGCACCCGGCCGCCGAGCGCGCGGGCGATCCCCCAGACGATCGCGGCGTTCAGCACGTGGCCCAGATGCAGCCAGCCCGTGGGCGCCGGCGCGAAGCGGGTAACCGGGCGCGGCGGAAGCCGCCGCCCGAGGGCTTCGAGATCGACGTCCGGCGGGACGCACAGAACCGTCATCTGCCTGCAACACTGTAATCGCCCCGGGCTGCCGCCAGCACTGGGGTGCACGCCCGAACGACCATTTTTCTCACGGAACACGTGTTTTCGTCATCGCCCGTGAGCGGGAACGACTTATGCGACTGAAGAGGAGAGCAACGGCACCTCTCCTCCTGACGAGGGCAGGGTGGCTGCATTCCGCAGCCATCCTGCTTTTCGTTCGACTCCCGGAGCCTCGGCGATGAACCTGTTTTCGGCGTTTTCGACCGATGTCGCGATTGACCTCGGCACGGCGAACACGTGTGTCTTCGCGCGGGGCCGGGGCATCGTGCTCAACGAGCCGTCGATCGTGGCGTTCAACACGGCGAAAGGGTCCATCGAGGCGGTCGGGACGGAGGCGCACGAGATGCTGGGCCGCACGCCCACCAACATCAGGCCGGTGCGGCCGATGAAGGACGGCGTCATCGCGGATTTCGACGCGGCCGAGAAGATGCTGATGCACTTCGTCCGCAAGGTGCAGGGGAACCGCCCGCTGCGCCGGCCGCGCCTGATTATCGGGGTGCCGCCGGAGATCACGCAGGTGGAGCGGCGCGCGGTGAAGGACAGCGGCTTCCGGGTCAAGGCCAGCGAGGTGCACCTGGTGGACGAGCCGATGGCCGCGGCAATCGGCTCCGGGCTGCCGGTCACCGAGGCGGCCGGCAACATGATCATCGACATCGGCGGCGGCACCACCGACATCGCCGTCATCTCGCTCGCCGGCACGGTGTACGGCCGATCGCTCCGCGTGGCGGGCAACGCGCTCGACGAAGCCATCATCCAGTACATGCGCCGTTCGCACAACCTGCTCATCGGGGAGCGGACGGCGGAGCAGATCAAGTTCGACGTCGGGTCGGCCGCGCCGCTCGACCACAAGATCACGAGGGAGGTCAAGGGCCGGCACCTCCTCGAGGGCGTGCCGCGCACCATCACGGTGACCGACACCGACATCCGGGACGCGCTCTCCGAGCCGATCCGCCAGATCGTGCAGTCCGTGCGCGACGCGCTCGAGCGCGTGCCGCCGGAGCTGTCGGCCGACATCTTCGATCGGGGAGTCGTGCTGACCGGCGGCGGCGCGCTGCTCAGGAACCTCGACGTCCGGCTGCGCGACGAGACGGGCCTGCCCGTGCTCGTGGCCGAGAACCCGCTGACCTCGGTGGTGCTGGGCGCCGGGCAGATGCTCACGGATCTGGCCCTCCTGCGGAGGGTCGCGCTCGACTGATCGATTCGACTTCGCACCTTCACCGGCTCCCCCCTCCGGGCCGGCGGTGCGAACCAGGGGACAGGCGCCTTCGTGGAGATCGCCAGGGTGCCTGTCCCCCCATTTGTGAGCTGCCTGACCCCCGCCCCGTAGCACAGGCCTTCCACAGGCAGGCAGGTCACGAGCCCACGGCGCCAAACGATGACAGATGCCTCGATGAGCGGATGAGTGTCTCAGGATTCCTTCAGCGTGACCATCGGGCCAGCCGCCGGCCCGTGCATCCACGATGAGCACGAAGGGACGAAGAGCACGATGAATCCTGAGTATTTCCTCGTCGTGTTCATCGTGTCCTCGCGAACATCGTGCGGCCGTCAGCCCCCGTCCGCCCTCGCGATAGGCAAGCGCACAATCTGACGACGAACGACTCAGATCGAGCGACCTGACTGACCTGACCCGCGCGCCACGTATCGAATCAGAACATCCGCTCCCGCCCGGACCCCTAAAAAAAGTTCTCCCGAACTGTTCGGTTTGGCGGTTTTCGACGTTACCTCAAACAGAGCACAGGTCCGGGCGGGGGGCTCCGGATTATGATCGACTGCCGTGGCGGGTCTCCTCCACCCTCAATGGCTGAACGATCCGGATCGCCCCCTCCCGACCTGTCCTCGACCGCGAACCTGCTGCGCCGCGCCCGGCTCGGCGATGACGAGGCGCTGAACGAACTGCTGCGCCGGCATCAGGAGCCGCTGCGCCGGTGGGCTCGCGGGCGCCTGCCGGCGTGGACGCGGGACCTGCGGGACACCGAGGATCTCGTGCAGGAAACGCTCGTGCAGACGATCCGGCACGTAGGCGAGTTCGCGCCGCAGCACGAGGGGGCGCTCCAGTCGTACCTGCGGCAGGCGATCATCAACCGGGTCCGCGACGAGGTGCGGCGGGTGTCGCGGCAGCCGCTGATCATCGGGCTGGGCCCTCAGGTCGTGGACCCGGCGGGATCGCCGCTGGACGAGGCGATCGGGCGCGAGTCGGTGGAGCGGTTCGAGGCGGCGCTGCAACGGCTCCGGCCGGAGGACAGAGACATGGTGATCGCGCGGATCGAGCTGCAGCAGACGTATCCGCAGATTGCGGCGGCGTTCGGCAGGTCCGGGCCCGACGCGGCGCGCATGGCGGTCACGCGCGCGCTGGTGAAGCTGGCCGAGGAGATGGAACGTGAGGGCTGACGATCGGGCGCTCGCCGAGGTCGCGGCGTCGGTCGCCGACGGCGAACCGGTCGACTGGGCCGCCGCCGAGGCGCGCCTGCCGGGGGCGGACCTCCGCCTGGCGCGCCATCTCCGCCTCGTCGAGAGCATTTCGACGCTGTACCGCACGCTGCCGTCAGACGATGACGAGCCGGCCGGGACGGCCGTGGAGGCGGGCGCGCCGCCGGCGCTCCGCCCGTGGGGCACGCTCGTGCTGCTCGAGCGGATCGGGGAGGGCACGACCGGCGAGGTGTACCGGGCGTTCGACTCGCGCCTGCACCGGGACGTCGCGCTCAAGCTCCTGCACCACGATCGGCGGTCGCGGGCCGACCCGCAGGAGCGGGTGCTCGAGGAGGCGCGCCGGCTCGCGCGGCTGCGCCACGAGCACGTGGTCTCGGTCTACGGGGCCGAGGAGCACGACGGCCGCGTGGGGCTCTGGATGGAGCTGGTGCGCGGCGAGCCGCTCGAGGCGCGGGTCAAGGCGCACGGGCCGATCGAGGCAGACGAGGCCGTCCGTATCGGCGGGCAGATCTGCGCGGCGCTCACCGCCGTCCACGCGTCGGGGCTGCTGCACCGCGACGTCAAGGCGCAGAACGTCATCCAGGAGCCGTCCGGCCGCATTGTCCTGATGGACTTCGGCACCGGCGAAGAGCTGCGCCGCGCCCACGGCACGAACCGGATGGTGGGAACGCCGCTGTATCTGGCGCCCGAGATCTTCAAGGGGCAGGCGGCGACCGTCCAGAGCGACATCTACAGCCTGGGCGTGCTTCTGTTCTATCTGGTGACGGGCGAGTTCCCGGTCGAGGCCGCGTCGATGCTGGACCTTGGGCGCGCGCACAGCCGCGGGGAGCGCCGGCGGCTGGTGGATGTGCGTCCGGACCTGCCGGGCGCCTTCGCGGATGTCATCGACCGCGCGCTGGACCCCGCGCCCGCGCGGCGGTTCCGGACGGCGGCGGCGATGGAGGCGGCGCTGGGGGGCGTGGAGGAGCCTCCAGTCGAGGCGCGCGCGCGTGTGATGGCGCCGCCGAAGTTGCCGCAATGGCTGCGTGCTGCGGCCGCGGCCGCGGCGCTCGCGCTCGCCGTGCTCGCGTTGATCGTGTGGAGCGGCATCGGGGCGCGTCCCAGCGTCACGAGGCTGGCCGTCCTGCCGTTCACCCACGGTCCGGGCACGGACGCTTCGGTGATTGCCGACGCGCTGACCGACGAATTGATCGGTACGCTGGGACAGATCGACTCGCTCGAGGTCATCGCGCGCGCGTCGGCGGCGCGGTTCCAGGGCTCGTCGGAGCCGCCGGCCGTTGTCGCCGCCGCGCTCGGCGCTGACGCGGTCCTGCAGCCCGACCTCACAATCCTGCGCGAGGGCGATGCGGCGCCCCGCGCGCGCGTCCACGTCCGTCTGATTGCGGCGGGCACGGGCGCGACGATGTGGGCGCAGAGGTACGAGCGGGATCTGGGCGCGGCGCCGACGCTGCTGGCGGACGTGGCCCACGGCCTGGCGCAGCACGTGAACCTGTCGCTGCGCCCGGACACCGCACGGCGGCTCGATCGCCTGCCGCCCACGTCCCAGGCCGCCGCCGAGGCGTACTTTCAGGGGCTCCACTACTTGAAGCGCCTCTCTCCAGATGAAACCCGCCTGGCGATAGGCGCTTTCGAACGCGCCACCGCGCTGGATCCAGCCTATGCTGCGGCGTTTGCGGGACTGGCCTGGAGTTATGTCGATCTCGGCCTGATGGGGGCGATCACGCACGCGGAAGCCCGGGCGCTTGCTCAGCTGCAAATCGATCGGGCACTCGCACTCGATGCGGAATCGTCCGAGGCG
>Ga0299914_10003680_pt1 | contig 10882 bp, 11 predicted proteins | sample RVTome_10_FD_201361 | JGI IMG/M metagenome (GOLD analysis project Ga0299914, IMG submission 201361) | Soil microbial communities from uranium-contaminated site in the Upper Colorado River Basin, Wyoming, United States - RVT153D57 (version 2) ... | reverse complement strand
GCGTCCGCCGGTGCTCGTGGCGGAGCCGGGCGAGGTCGGCGGGTTCGTGACTGTGGTCGTCGCGGGCGTCTACGCGCGCCTGGGCTGCGGCGTACTCGTCGGCGACGGTCCGGTTGGCGATCCGGGCGTAGGTGATGGTCATGCGCAGGCTGCGGTGCCCGAGCAGCGCGGCGATGGCTTCGAGACGCATGCCTCGATTGATGGCTTGTGTGGCGAGCGTGGCGCAGCTGGTGGGGGTGGACGTGTCCGGGCCCGGCGGTCTTGGCGACGCGCCGGACTATCCGTCCGACCCGGTGACGGTCCAGGGCCCGGCCCATCGGGGTTCGATCAGCCGGTGCTGTCCGGTGGGCCAGGCGGCGAGGAGCTCGACGAGGGCGGGTGTAGGGGGATGTAGCGGTCGTTGCGGAGCTTGCCGACCGGAACTCGCAGCCACCAGGCCCCGATGCGGCAGGTGGCGTCGGGGGCAAGGTCGCATAGCTCGCTGGCCCGCAGCCCCGTGCGGGCGAGGATCTCAACGACGAGCCGATCGAGCGGTTCGGCCTGGACGGCAGCGTTGAGGAGTCGGGCTGCTTGGGCGTCGTCGAGGAACTTGGGCAACGGGTCGTCGGCGACGGGGACGTCCATGGCGAACATCGGGGTGCGTGCGGGGACGTCGGGCCAGTTCCATTCGATGATCCGATCAATTCAGCTGCGGACCAATCCGAGGCGTTGGCGGATGCTGTTGCGAGCCGGTGGGCGCCCGGCGTTGGTGCCGGCGGTGGCGAGCCAGCGCTTGTAGCTCTCGATGTGGCGGCGCTCGACCGCAGCGAAGCAGCCGACGCCTTCATCGGCGAGGTGACCGACGAGTCCTCGCAGGGCGGTGTTGGCGGCCACGATGGTGGCGGGTCGCAGTGAGAGCCCGATCTGGTCGAGATAGCGTCACACCGTGACGGTGAGCTGCGGTGCCCGCTCGGCCAGCGCCTCCCAGTCTGGATGCCGGACCGGGACGGGGCTGTCGCTGGCGGCGGCGAGGGCGGTCATCGGATCACCGCCTCGAAGGCGGTGGCCCTGCACTCCGACCGGCTCGCACGGACGGCGAGGGAAGCCCTGGCGTGCCTTGCATGCAAGGTCGCAGTTCCGGGGCCATCGGACACATCGCCGACACCCGCACGCCGTCGGCCCACACTGCGATTCGCACACAGCTGGCCAACCACGACCCGGCACATCCGTGTTGTCGAAACGGCCGGCCTGGCTCGGACACGTCAGCTGTTGGACCGGGCAGCCGGTCAGCGGGCGACGGTGAACTGGATCACGTTGATCTGCACGTGGTCGATCATGAAGTCCTCGACACAGCCGCGGAACTGGCGGCGGTTCGTCTCGTCCATTGCTGGGGTCAGCACCGCCCGGAATCGTCCGTCGCCGAGTGGTTCGATCGGACCGGCCAGGTCGGAGGCGACCTCGAGGCGGCACGTCTGCAGCTGAGCCTCCACCATCTCAGCCAGGGTCTGGTTCTGCTCCCCACCCTCAGTCCTGGCGGAGACGACCAGCTCCATCTCGTTGCCGGTGACCGGCTCGTGGGTCGAGAGGGTGGCTTCTCGGAGAGACAGCACCGCCACCACGCCGATCCCCAGGCCGATGGCCCCGAGGACCACCCGCCCGGGTGTCAGCTTGGTCATGGGCGGCCGCCGCGGCGCAACAGCTGGCGGATCTGATCGTCGTTGGCACCCGGTACCTCTTGCGCCAGGACCGTGATGTCGTCCAGAAGCAATCCGCCTGCCGGGTAGCTGATCCGCTCGATCCGACGGCCGAGGCTCTCCTCGCCGGCGGGTGACGTCGTGTTCGATGCGACGCGGTCGACGACCCAGGCGATGCCCGAGATGAGCACGCCCCCGCCGACCAGGAAGGTGATGAACACGTTCATCTGCTGGGATGACTCCCGCAGCCACGCGAAACGGTCGCGCGACGGCGGCCGCGTCTCACGCAGGATGTTGCGAACCTCGGGATCCTCGACCCGACCGAGGCGGTGCTCGAGACGTGCGAGGCGGCGCAGCACCAGCCCGGTAGCGAGACCCACCTCCGCGATGAGCACGATCAGCCCGAAGAACAGCGCCCGGTTCCACTCCCAACGGTTGAGCGAGACGACCATGTAGAGCACGCCCGAGAGCAGGGTGCCGATCCCGGCCAGCCAGGCGATGACCTTCATGTCGTGGTGCCCCTGTCCTGGATGGTGACTCGCCCGGCATCGCCGTCCACGAGCACGACCGCGCCTTCGGGAAGGTCCTCGGTCGCGCCTGCGTAGCCGACGACCGTGGGCACCCGAGCCTCACGGGCGAGGATCGCGAGGTGGGACAGCACAGAACCCGTCTCCGCGACGATGCCCTTCAGGCGCGGCAGCATTGGCCCAAGCCCGGGTGACAACGTCGTGGTGACGAGCACCGACCCTGTGGGGGGATCGTCGGCGTCGAACGTGACCGGCCCGCTGCCCGTGCCGCCACCGGCGCCGGTGCCCCCGCCGACCTCCTTGGCACATTGCGCCCTTATCGGCTTGCCCAGATCGGACAGCTGGAACCACGCCGGAAGGGGAGCACCGAAGTCGTGGGCGTGACTCGACACCAGGGCCGGCACCACGACGGCTCGCTTGGTCGCGACCGCCTCGAGATGCTCGAGCGTCATGTGACGGATGAGCTCGGGTTCGGTCAGATCGCCGGTGGCCGTGAGGCGCTCGCCCAGCTCCCAGGCGGCGCGTCCCGAACATTCCTGCACCCACCGCACCCGCAGTCGGAGCGCCTCGCGGAGGATGCCGTTGTCGCCGCAGCTCTGGCAGCCCGTCGCGGCGTAGACCCCCACCGCCTCCTCGGGCAGGACCGGCGCACGGGCGACCTGGGGCGCGGTCAGGGCCAGCACGGCCGGGCTCCGAGCGATGATCTCCTCGTCGGTCAGGCCGTCCTGGCGAGCTTCGGCGAGAACCCGCAACGCAACCGACGCGCCGGTCATGAGGTTCCCGCCTGTGTCGGTGAGCATGCCCATGAGGATCTCGTGCGCGTGCAGGGCACGCAGGATGAGCCGGCTGCGGTGGAGCATCCCCAGCAGCTGCCGGCTCGTCAGGTCGGTGAGCGGCGGGACATCCGCGAGGTCCGCGTCGGTGCGGTCGAGGAGGTGCTCGGCGAGCCGAGGCAGTGCGGTGCGCAGGCGCCCGATCCGCCAGGCTCCACGCAGGTTGCGGCTGGCGGCGATGGGGTTCAGCTTGTTGAGCGTCGTGTGCTTGGGCTTGATCTCGCCCGCGAGGCGCAGGTCGATGGCGACGTGCCCATCGACGCAGACAACGACGTCGCTCGCGTCGACCTCGGCCTGGGTGGCGGCCCCGGCGAGGAGTACGGCCTCGCCGACAGCCTCGCGGAGCGGGGGGACCCAGAGGTCGCGTTCCAGCTCCGTGAGGGGTTCCGGGAAGGTCTCCGCGACCGGGCCCGGACCGTAGACGGGTCCCCGGGGTACACCGCGGATCTCTGTCGTGACCGGGCGGGACTGCAGCAGCCACAGTTGCGTGTCCGCGGCGATGGCCCATTCCACGTCCTGCGGTCCCCCGAACACGGACGCCACCTGGTCGGAGAGAGCGACGAGCTGGCGGAGCTCGGCCCGCCCCAGGTCGGGGCCGTCGTTCGCCGCGAAGTCGAGGACCTTGCCGGACGGAGCCTCGAGCAGGTAGCGCGAGCCGTCGACCTCACCGCTGACCAGGGGCTCTGGCCCGCCCCGCACCGCGGTGACGGTCCGACGGTCGGTACGGCCCGACACAGGATCGATGCCGAACATCACCCCACCGAACGCTGGGTCGATGAGGGGTTGGACGAGCACTGCGATCGGCTGATCGGCGGCGCCGGCACGCTCCCGCGAATCCAGGACCGCCGCCACCGCGGTGACGAACTCGTCGAAGCCGTCGATCCCGATGATCGATTCGAACTGACCGGCCATGGACGACTCGGCCATGTCCTCGACCACCGAGGAACTGCGGGCCACGAGTGGCGTTCGGTCGCCGTCGGCCCGCTCGTAGGCCTCCCGCACGGCGGGGTGTTGGGCCACGTCCGCCCCGCGATCGACGGCATCCGAGAACGCCGTGGTCAGCACGACGCCGGGAAGCGTGGCGAGGCCTGCGGTCGAGCCCCGCGCCAGCGCCGCGGCCTTGCCCCCGGTGACGGCCGGCTCCCGCGCGGCATCGTCTCCCAAGTCGACGACGAACGGCAGTTCAGTCATCACGCCGGGTGAGCCAGCGATTGGATCCGGGTCCCTCATGGTTGACGAACTTGTACACCGTTCACCGACCGTTCGCCATCTCGTATCCCGCGGTCACCGGGTGAACACAGTCCGGGGGCCCGGACGGGGCCACTGATACCGTGCCGCTATGCACCAGTCGGACGTCCGCGATCGGGATCGGGTCGCGCTTGAACCGTCGGATCGAGTGCTGCGTGAAGATAGCTTCGCGGAGCGACATCGACAGCCGGCTGTAGTCCACGGGACCGATCTCCTTGAACCGGGGTTCAGCGAGGTGACCAGGCCGGATCACGCCCGCTCAGCCCGATCACGCGATCGAGCAGCGGCGCGTCGCCGGGGACCGGGATCGCCGGACCGAAGATCCCGTCCCGCGTCGCCTCCTGCCCCGGCTGCGCGAGCGGCGCGAGGAAGTCGTGCACGACCTCGAGCAGGTCTCCGTCGCAGGCGTAGGTCTGTCCGCTGGCCCGGGCGACGTCCCAACCGTGGACGACCAGTTCGTCCAGCGCGACGAGACCCGCGATCTCCCCGGGCAGGTCGACCCCGCCGGCCCGGGTCGGCCCCGTCCACGCCGCCGGGTCGCGCCAGGCCTCGGCGAGCCCGTCCAGCTCCCGCGGGAGTCGGTTGCGCCAGTCGTCCCCCAGGCGCGACGCGTCGCCTGACGCTCTGTCCGTGCTCCCGGGCGGGGTCGCCTTCCTGGCGGCGGCGGTGAAGGCCAGCGCGAACCCGCTGACGTGATCGAGCAGATCGCCGAGCGTGTAGGCCGGGCAGGGCGTCGGCCGGTCGAGCAGGTCCTCGGGGACCTGTTCGATCACGTCAGCCATCACTCGCGTCGCCGGTCCCATGTCCACAGTCATCGAGCAGGTACCTCGCGGAGTCGCCGTCACCCGGAACCTATCGGACCGCGCGACCCACGCTCTTGCTCGATGCCGCACCGGTCGAACCGATATCGGGTGAAACACGCGCCTGGACGCGGATACGGTCGATGGCTCCATGGCCGTCCAGACCGATCGTAAGCCCATCCTGCTGACGGTCGACGACGACCCGGGTGTGTCACGCTCCGTCGCCCGGGATCTCCGCCGGCAGTACGGCGAGGCATACCGGGTGGTGCGGACCGAGTCCGGTCCGCAGGCGCTGGACGCGCTGCGAGAGCTGAAGCTGCGCGGTGAGCTGGTGGCCGTGCTTCTGGCGGACCATCGCATGCCCGGCATGACCGGGCTCGAGTTCCTCGAGGAGGCGATGGACCTGTTCCCTCACGCGCGGCGAGCACTTCTCACCGCCTACGCGGACACCGACGCCGCCATCCAGGCGATCAACGTCGTCGATCTCGACCACTACCTGCTCAAGCCGTGGGATCCCCCGGAAGAGAAGCTCTACCCGGTCGTCGACTCCCTCCTGGAGATGTGGCAGGCGACCGACGAGCGGCCGACCAGCCAGGTCCAGGTGGTCGGGCACCGGTGGTCGGCCCGCTCGTTCGAAGTGCGGGACTTCCTCGCCCGCAACTCCGTGCCCTACCGCTGGCTCAGCAGCGACGATGCGGAAGGCCGCCGCCTGCTGGCGGCCGCCGAGGTCGACGTCACCAGCATCCCGCTGGTAGTCACGCCCGAAAGCGACTACCTCGTCGACCCGAGCATCGGCGAGTTGGCGGACCAGGTCGGCCTGTCCACCACGCCGAACACCGACTTCTACGATGTCGTGATCGTCGGCGGAGGGCCGGCTGGGTTGGGCGCCGCCGTGTATGCCGCCTCGGAGGGTCTGCGCACGGTGCTGGTCGAGCGGCAGGCGACGGGCGGACAGGCGGGCCAGAGCTCCCGGATCGAGAACTACCTCGGCTTCCCGGACGGCGTGACCGGCAGCCAACTCACCGACCGGGCCCGACGCCAGGCCCACAAGTTCGGCGCCGAGATCCTGACCACTCGCGATGTGGTCGGACTCGATGTCCGGGCTTCCTCACGGACCGTCCGGTTCGCCGACGGTGGCGAGGTCGTCGCACACGCCGTGCTGCTCGCCACCGGGATCGCCTACCGCAAGCTCGGTGTACCGGGCGCCGACGCCCTGACCGGTCGCGGCGTCTTCTACGGGTCGGCGGTGACAGAGGCTCCCGCCTGCGTCGGCAGTGACGTCTACGTCGTCGGGGGCGCCAACTCGGCTGGCCAAGCGGCCGTGTTCCTGGCTCGGCACGCCCGCCGGGTCACCATGGTGGTACGGGCCGACAGCCTCGAGAGGTCGATGTCGTACTATCTGATCCGCCAGATCGACGAGATCCCCAACATCGAGGTGCGCCTCCGCACCGAAGTGAGCGCGGTCCACGGGGACGAGCACCTCGAGGGGCTCACGCTGTGCCGCCGCGCATCCCGTTCGGAGGAGACGGTTCCGGCCGGCTACGTCTTCGTGTTCATCGGCGCCGCCCCTCGGACCGAGTGGCTCGACGGAGTCGTGGCCCGGGATGCCAAGGGGTTCGTGCTCACGGGGCCGGACCTGGTGGTGGACGGTCGCCGACCGCCGCGCTGGGTCCCGGACCGCGACCCCTACTACCTCGAGGCGAGCACGCCGGGTATCTTCGCGGCGGGGGACGTCCGAGCCAACTCGGTGAAGCGGGTGGCGTCGGCGGTCGGCGAGGGCGCCATGGCCATCCAGCTCATCCACGGCTACCTGGAGCACCAGTGAGCGAGCGGAGCGAGCGAACCGTAGGCACAGTGCGTTGCTCGGCCCACAGGGCCGATCGGTCACTGCGCGCATCCCGAAGGGTGCGCCAGTGAGCGGGTCCCCATGGTTGGCGCCCGAGCAGCTGCGCACCTTGTTCCTGTTCGAACACCTGGACGACGACCAGCTCGCCTGGCTGATCGAGCGCGGCCGTCTGGTCGAGTACCCGGCGGGGGTCATCATCCACGCCGAAGGTGCTCCCGCCTCGTGCTTCCTCGTGCTGCTCTCCGGGACGCTGTCGATGTCCAAGCGGGTCCAGGGCGGTGAGCTCGAGCTGTTCCGCACTGACTACCGCGGCGCCTACACCGGTGCCTTCAACGCCGTCGTGCCCGACCGTGGCGTCCCCCAGATGTATCCGAGCACCGCTCGCGCCGTCACCCCGTGCCGCCTCTTCGAGATCCCCGCCAACGACTTCGGCCGCGCTGTCTGGGAGTGGTTCCCGATGGCCGCCCACCTGCTCGAGGGCGCCGCGACCCAGGGCGCGAACGCCAGCGAGATCGTGGAGCGACACGAGAGGCTGGTGGCGCTCGGCGCGGTGACGGCCGGCCTCACGCACGAGCTCAACAACCCGGTGGCCGCGGTGATGCGAGCCGCCGCGACGCTGCGTGATGGCCTGACCGGGATGCGGTCCGACCTCGGCCGGCTGATCCGCGCCGATCTCGGCCCCAGCCAGCTCGAAGGGATCGCGGTACTGGTCTCCCGGGCGCTCGAGGGCCGCCGCGATGCACCCGACCTATCACCCATTGAAGCGTCCGACCGCGAGGAGGAGCTGGCCAACTGGCTCGAGGACCGTGGAGTCGAGGCGAGCTGGCAGGTCGCGCCCACCTTCGTGGCCGCGGGCGTGGACGTGGCGTGGCTCGAGGAGATGGCCGACCTGGTGCCACCGGCGCACCTCGAGGCCGGGCTGACCTACCCCGTCCGCGTCCTGGAGTCCGACGGCCTGCTCGACGAGATCACCGAGGCGGCCGGGCGCATCTCGGGGCTGCTCGCGTCAGCCAAGCAGTACACGCAGATGGATCGGGCCCCGCTGCAAACCTTCGACGTACACGAGGGCCTCGACGCCACACTGACCATGCTCGGCCACAAGCTCGGCGACGGCATCGAGATCGTACGCGAGTACGACCGCTCGCTCCCTCACATCGCCGCCTACCCGGCCGAGCTGAACCAGGTGTGGACGAACCTCATCGACAACGCGGTCGACGCCATGGAAGGCCAAGGCACTCTCACCGTGCGCACCCGTGCCGGTCACGACGAGCGGCTCGTTGTAGAGGTCGCGGACACCGGACCGGGCGTGCCCGACGAGGTCCGCAGCCGGATCTTCGAGCCGTTCTTCACCACCAAGCCCATGGGCAAGGGCACCGGCCTCGGCCTCGACATCGCGTGGCGCATCGTCGTCGGACGCCACCACGGCGAGATCCGCCTCGACTCGGCTCCGGGCGACACACGGTTCGAGGTCGTCCTCCCGCTCCGCGATTCGGACCCGCAGGAGAGTTGAGCGCCGGCATCGACGAGGCGAAGGTCACCTGCCGGCAGAGTTCCCGGCCTGAGCGACGATGAGACCTTCTGGAGGGACCTCATGAGTAGCGACTGCGACGTGATCCGTTGTCGGTACCCCGAGTTTGCGCCCCGGTCCGTGGCGGTTGCCGGAGGTTGGGTCCTGCGGAAGGTCCGGCGGACGAGCGCGGTGAGATCACGTGTCGATGCCGGGGAGGCCTCGTTCCGGTCCTGGGCGACCAGCGGCAGCTTGGTCCGGTCCCGGTGCCGCTGCCCCGAGACGGACGGAGTGGTTGTGCCAGTCCCGGGCGAGCCGGTTGAGCGTCGGTCGCTGCTTGCGGTCCAGGCGGAGGTCGCCGAGGTAGTCGAAGGCCTGAGCAATGAGCTGGGTGACCTGGCCGGGGTCACGGGCCGAGGCGTCGTGCACGACACCGACCGCGTCCGCGCCGCCCCATCTAGCAGCGCTTTCGCGTGCCCTCGACAGGACTCGAACCTGTGGCCTACCGCTTAGGAGGCGGTCGCTCTATCCACCTGAGCTACGAGGGCGCGGAGATGACGGTAGCCCGGTCGCAACGACCAGCCGTCAGCCCACTGGGTCGATGTCGTCGAGGGCCTCGACGTCGAGACGGAGGTGGTCGACCGTCCAGTCCTCGAGGCAGCCGCGGAATTGGCGCCGGTTGGTCTCGTCCATCGCCGGAGACAGGACGAAGCGGAACCGTGTCGGCCCACCGGCACGGCGTCGCCCACCACGTCGGACGTGACCTCGAGGCGGCACAGCCGCACCTGCGCGTCCACCATCTCGACCAACGTCTGCCCCGGCTCGGCGCCCTTCGCCTCCGCCGACACCACCAGCTCGACGCGCGAGCCCTCGGGCACCGCATGGTCGAGCACGTAGCGCGATCCCTCGACCTCACCACTCACGAGTGCAGACGGACCGCCCGCCACCGCGGCGACGACGCGCCGGTCGCTGCCCGGTCACCGGGTCGACGCCGAACATCACGCCGCCGAGCTCGGGCTCGAGCAGTGGCTGCACCAGGACGGCGATGGACTGGTCTTCAGCCCCGGCCGCGTGGCGGGAGTCGAGGACCGTCTGCACGGCGTCGACCAGGGCGTCGACGCCGCTGACGCCGATCACCGAGGCGAACTGGCCCGCCATCGACGACGCCGCGGTGTCCTCGACGACCGACGAGCTGCGCACCACCAGCGGGGCGTCGGGGCCGCCGCTGCGTTCGAACACCTCGCGCACGGCCGGGTGATGGCCGGAGGGCCGTACGATGCCGGCATGTCGGTGCCGCGTCCCGCCATCGCCACCGGCCCCCGGGGACCGCGATGATCAAAGTCCCCGCCGGCCGCCTCTACCTGGGCGGGACGATCGACACGGCCTCGCGTGAGCGCACCGGCGACCCGGTGCTGCTCGACTCGTCCGACCTCACGACGCACGGCGTGATCGTCGGCATGACCGGCTCGGGCAAGACGGGTCTGGGCGTCGTGCTGCTCGAGGAGGCGCTGCTCGCCGGCATGCCCACGCTGATCGTCGACCCCAAGGGCGACCTCGCCAACCTGCTGCTCACCTTCCCGGACCTCCGCCCCGACGACTTCGCCCCCTGGGTCGAGGACGGCGACGCCGCCGAGGTGGCCGCCCAGTGGAAGGACGGGCTGGCCGAATGGGACATCGAGCCCGCCCGCATCGCCAACCTGCGCGACGCCGCCGAGTTCACCATCTACACCCCCGGATCGACCGCCGGCGTGCCGCTCAACATTGTCGGCAGCCTGCGCCGGCCGGCCGAGGGCACCGACGAGGAGACGGTCGCCGACGAGGTCGAGGGCTACGTGTCGGGCCTGCTCGGCATGGTGGGCGTCGAGTCCGACCCGCTGTCGGGCCGCGAGCACATCCTGCTCGCCAACCTGATCCATCACGCCTGGTCCGGCGGCACCGACCTCGACCTACCCACGCTGGTGGCCCAGGTGCAGGAGCCGCCGCTGCGCAAGCTGGGCGTCTACGACACCGACGCGTTCTTCCCGCCCGCGGACCGCACGAAGCTGGCCATGACGCTCAACGGGCTGCTGGCGTCGCGCACCTTCGCCACCTGGGCCGAGGGCCCCGACCTCGACATCGACGCGCTGCTGCGATCGGGCGACGGCTCACGGCCCGCCTGCGGCATCGTCAGCCTGGCCCACCTCGACGACGGCGAGCGCCAGTTCGTCGTGTCGCTCCTGCTGGGCAAGCTCATCACGTGGATGCGCCGCCAGCCCGGCACCGACAAGCTGCGGGTGCTCGTCTACTTCGACGAGGTCATGGGGTTCGTGCCGCCCACCGCCGCGCCGCCGGCCAAGAAGCCGATCCTGACGCTCTTCAAGCAGGCCCGGGCGTTCGGCGTGGGCCTGGTGCTCGCCACCCAGAACCCGGTCGACGTCGACTACAAGGGCCTGTCCAACGCCGGCACCT
>Ga0299914_10003678_pt1 | contig 10885 bp, 6 predicted proteins | sample RVTome_10_FD_201361 | JGI IMG/M metagenome (GOLD analysis project Ga0299914, IMG submission 201361) | Soil microbial communities from uranium-contaminated site in the Upper Colorado River Basin, Wyoming, United States - RVT153D57 (version 2) ... | reverse complement strand
TCGAACTGCACGAAGCTGGTGTCGACCCCCGGTTCTTTCACCCGGATCTCCAGGTCTTCCGGAAGGGCTACGCTTCGACCCGACGTCACGAGATCGACGGCCGCTCGGACGTTCGTCTCACCCTCCGTCCATCCGTGAACGAGGGGAACGGCTTCCGGCGGCGTGTAGATATTGAAGCGCATACCCTCCCGAACCCGCGTCACGAGATCGAGACTGTCGAATTCAGCCGCCTCATAGAGGACGCGGCCCGACGTTAATTCCTCGATCCGAATACCTTTCGTCAGAAGGGAGCGTGTCGTGTCCGTGAACGTGATGGCGTATTCCGCCTCCTGCCGTATACTGTCCGGCACGACGATTTCGATTTCGATGTCGCCGGTGCCGGGTCCCACGTGCTGCACGTCGCCTTCGATATCACCCGAGACGAATCCCGCGCTGGCAGCATTCGGCACTACGGCCCCCGTGTTCTGATCGAGGAACGTGACGTTGCCGACGAGATCGGTCTGGATGATCTTCGCACTTTCGGTCGGAGCGATCGGCGTAAGGTGGTCGTTCTCACTCAGGCCACGCTGAAAAAAATCGGTGTCGTATCCTTTGTCATAGGACACCACCGCATAGTAGTACATACGGCCGTTGTCGAGACCCTCATCCACATAAAAGTAGCGAAGCCCGGTGTCGGAGCCGACGTTCACTACTGCCCCCGATTCCCCGATCTGGATAGGGTGGGGTCCCTGGAGTCCATTGTCGAGATCGAATTGGGCGACGGGCTTCCAGAGCGTAGGATTACCGAAAGCATCGCTGATCGTCTTGATCGTATTAAACGACGGATCGGTAGACCGATAAATGAGGTAACCCTCGAAATCGCGGCCGTAAATCGGATCCCGCGAAAATTCGGCTCTGTTGTCCCACATCAGCGTGGCCTTCCGATCGCCCGGCACGACGGTAAGCATCGGCTTGTTCGGCGGCCTGGCGAACGAGTAATCCGCGTCGTAGATGCGCTGCATCGTGCGCTTGTTACGCAGGATGTCGTCGAAGTCTCGCCCGAAAAGATTTGCGATTGCGAATTTGCGCGTCTCCTCTCGTGGAAGCTCGAAATAGCCGGAACCGTAGATGAACGCGACATTACTCGGAATCTCGCCGCCGAACCGGCCGGGCTCCATCTCACGCCACGTTCGCGCATCGTCACTCACGTTGCCGGCGGGACGCAACTGGAAGCTCGTCAGGCCGATCTGATCGGATTCGTCGTTGTCCGTCTCTCCAAAATTTGGCTCCCCATGATCGGGCATTCCGTTGTCCTCGGTGCCGTCACTGTCCGGGCCGGGATAGCCTTCGTCTTCGGGGCCCAGTCCGTCCGACCCTGTATCATCAAGGATAAGCTCGCCCGGATCCCTCTCGCCGTTAGCGTTCACGTCCTCGAACGCGACCCAATCCATGTCCTCGTCGCCCGTCCACCATACGCCACGCTGATACGCCGGCCTGAGCACCATCGGGCCGAAGAAGTTCTCAAAATCAGGTACGTCGTAATTAGCTGCCGCGTGAGCGGCGATGGCTTCCTGCCCGGTGATCAAGTCACCCCGGGGATTATCCTGTCGTTCGTCCGTAATCCCGTTTTGGTCGCTGTCGACGTCGTCCAGCGGGTCACCCGGACTTTCCAGAAACGCAAATCCGAAATAACCCACGCCCGGCCGTCCTCTGTTATCAATCCCATCGCGATCCCACATATAGACGATGTCGTCTACCTGTTCGAAATCGGCAAAATCGTCGACTGAATCGCCCTCGCCGCCGACGGCCGGATCGACGTACATGCCGAATACCACTCGAGCCAGGTCCTTGTCGCTGGTATTCTTGATATCGTACCGGACGATCAGAATATCCTCGGCCTGCACGTTCACCCACTGATATCCCCGGACCCCGACTTCGAGACCCAGGCCTCGGAACCCCGTCGGATAGTCGGCCGAGTCCTGCGCAGAACCGACGAATGGATAGTACTCGAATTCATCGTTATTGCGATCGTCCATCACGTAATAGCTCTCCTGGTCGGCGCGCGTGAATGAGCCGAACTCTCCATTCCACATTCCATCGCGCGATCCCGGCTCTCCCGGATAATCGTGCGGCCAGCTCGCCGGCCATGTGGATATGAGATGGCTCATCGCCGGATATTCAAGCTCGTTCTCGGCGCCGGGATTGAAATAGCCCGCCAGGGGCTCCCAGCCATACGTGTGCGATCCATCGGGGCTGATGTCGAAGGATCCCGGATTCGTGTAGTTCTCGCTGACGATTCGGGTGATATTGTTCTGGGCGTCTATCACCTCCGCTCCCGCCATCATGATGAATTCGAATCCGTACCACGTCCCGGATCCCTTCGGCCACTCCATCTTCGGCGGCTCGAATCGCGAACCGAGATTGCCGTAGTTGGCGTAACGCGTGTAGACGAGATTGCCATCGTGAATGCCGGTCCGACGGTGCTCGCGTCCGGCGTCGGGGCGGCTCTGTGCGGCGGCGGGCAGCACATCCGCCGAGATCACCAGAGCGACAAGGGCCGCCGCAATCGCTTTCATGGAAATGACCCTGTTCGCAATCCCTTTCACGTCCTAGAAGTTGAGCTCGATTCCTGCGATGACGCGGCGTGGTTCAGCATAGAAATCCGGCCGCAAATCGATTTCATGCATGCTGAAATTCGGATTCTGCAGCAGCACCTCCGTCTCCCCGATCGTCCGAAACGGATGGCGCGGGTTGCCCGTGCTCGTGTACACTTGCTGCGCATTGAGCCGATCGATCACGTTGTAGGCTCGAACAAATAGCTTCACTGGCTGACCGGCAATTCGAAAGCGCTTGTTGAAACTGATGTCGAGATTGAGCTGCGTGGGCTTCCGCTCGCTGTTTTCGAACTGCTCCGCGAGCGCGCTGCCCGGATTCGACGGCGTGTAAGGCTGGCCCGTATGGAATCGTCCGATCAAACTCAGCGTCCAGTTGCTTGGATTGCCGAGGATCACGGTGCCGTTAACGGAATGCCGCTGATCCCAATCGAGCGGAAGTACCTGCTTTTCGCTTTCGCGCGGCGGATTGCTCTGGTGATCGAAAAATACCGCGTTCGGGTCAGAAGCATTACCGCGGGCGATCTGGAAGGTGTAGTCGACCGTGGCCCCAAAATTCTGCAGGTATTGTTTGATGAGGGAGAAAACGAAACCTCGCGTGTTCCCGTAGTCACGGTTGATGTAGCGCGCGTAAATCTTCTTATCGCGCGTCGTGATGATCTCCTGGCCGAGCAGATTCTTGATGTCCTTATAGTAGATGGTGAGCTCGACCTTCCAATCGGGCGTGATCGCCTGCTGAAGGCCGATTTCATACGCCACGGTTTTCTCGGGCTTCAGATTCGCGTTGCCCATGATGGTCTCGAGATCACCCAGTTGCACCTCGAATTCAGAGTTCGTGAACATGTATGAGAATCGCGGCACCTGGAAGAAGTGGCCGTACGACACGTGCAATACGCCGCCGTCAGAGATCGGAAAGGCGAGACCTACGCGTGGGCTGAGCTGGCTGCTTGATTCGGAGTCCACGAACCCGCTCGCCAGACGAATACCATCCTGGGGATCGGTCGTTGCCTCGAGGTCTGCCGGCACTCTGGCATTGGGGTTCCAGTAATCGAAACGTAGACCGCCATTCAGGATGATCTCGTCGATCTCCACCTTGTCCTGAATGTAGGCGGCGAAGTCATAGGGCTTCTGCCTGTACAGATCGTTACCGGACGTATTGCGCGGCGGGATTCGCAGATTTGGCGTCTCGTAGACGGGGCCGTCGGAGATGGTGGATAGATCCTGGTTCTCGATCGTGTGCTGGCGGGTCTCAACCCCCAGCTTCACAAGGTTGGAGCGATTTACTTGACTGGTCAGATCGACCTTCCCCAGGTAGGTATCTTGCCGAGAACGGGGGTGTCCGTTGCTTGTCCCTCCGAATATGAATCCTTCGGCGGAATACGCGCCGCCCTGGTATCTGGGATCGAGCGGGTCTTCGAATAGGAAGTTCTCGCGCACGGTACTCTGATAGGAAAAAGCGACGCGATAATACGCAGCCGGCGTCACCGTATGCGTGAAGGAGAGGATATGATTCTGGCTCTGCTCGAACACCGTCGGCTGTCCGTCGGGCGCGAAGCGGCGGCTGTCGGAATAGAACCTGCGCTCCTGGTCATTCAAAAAAACGGAATAGCCGAGCTTGAGATTTGTCGCCGGCCGCGTCGATAAGCTACCATGCACGGAGAGCTTTTCACGTGGATTCATCGGCACCAGAGCCCCGTCTCCGGTCTGTAGCGAGTCGGGCACCTCGATGCCGATCAGGGTCTCCCGATCGCTAGCCTGTTGCTGTGCTTCGTGGATGTAGGCCTGGATCGGAACGGTATCGTCGATGCGGACACGGCGCTCGCCGAAGAGCCAGCCGTCGGACTTAAAGTATCGGCCATTTACGAAGAATGAGCCGCCGGGAAGCAGCGGGAACGGGCCGCCCAGACTGAGTTCGCCGTTAAACTGGCTGGGCTCTACGGAGGCCGCATTCATGAAGATGCTCTTGTCGCTCGCCAGGTACGACCCGGTGAAGAACGAGGCGCTGCCCGAGAAATCATGCTGGTCGCCTTCTTTGGTCACGACGTTGATAACGCCGGACTGGGCCTGGCCGTACTCGGCATTAAATGTGCCGCTGATGACTTGAAGCTCCTGAATCCAACTATTCTCTATCTCGATCTTACTGCCGCCACTGAACTGGTCCGTGACCGGGATACCGTCGACCATGTAGGCCACTTCGCCGAAGCGGCCGCCGCGCAGGTGAAGCCGCCCTGCCGCGTCGTACGATACGCCGGGCTGAAGTTGGAGGAGGTCCTGTATCTCCTGAACGGGCAGATTCGCGATCGATTCGGAGTTCATGTAGGATGCCGACGTCGTCCGATCTAGTTCAATAAGCGGCCGGCGAGCCTCGACGACGATCTCCTCACCCTCGAATACCTCTTCCTGGAGCTCGACGTCTATTCGCGTCGTACGGTCGAGCGAAACCTCCACGTTTTCGACACGTGTGGTCGCGTATCCGATCATGGAGACGAGGACCGTATATTCACCGGGCTTGACGTTGATGATTGTATAGTAACCATCCGCGCTTGCAGCGGCGCCGAGCGTCGTGTTCTCGATGCGGATGGTCGCTCCCGGTAAGGGCTCACCCGTATTGGCGTCCGTGACGTGCCCCGCGATCTTGCCGGCCTGGCTTATATTCGGCGTCGCCCCGATCGATGTCGCGCCGATGAGCGAGGCCGCCACGACGGTAAGGAGGAGCGCTAAGAAGCACTGCACCGATATACCCCGGGCCGATGTGAGCATGCTTCGGACTGTCATCCGAGGGGTGTGATCATTCCTGAACCAGACGTTGTCAGAATAGGACTTCGAAGATCTTCCGTCAAGGAAATATCGGCACTTCGGCTAAAAAAGAACGATCTTGATCATGATATGTGATCGTATATGATCGTTTAGTACATTCGATATTATCCTTTTTCACGAGCCTCACTCGAGGGCCAAGCCGTACTATTCTATGTCTATTCAGAGCCCGGCTGAACGACACAATTTTATTCTTGATCGACTGAAAATGCAGGGCTACGTCACGGTATCCGGTCTAAGTGATGCGCTCGAAGTATCTGAAGTGACCATCCGCCGTGATCTTAGGATGCTGGAGGATCGAGATTTGCTTTACCGGACGCACGGCGGCGCGAATCCAACGAATCATCTCGTCTATGACCGGCCGGTACAGGAAAAGGCGAAGCAACACGCGGAAGAGAAACGACGGATCGGTCAAACCGCAGCCGAACTCGTGGAGGATAATGACTTTCTGATCTTTGCTTCAGGTACGACGGTCCACGCGGTGGCAAGTCACCTGCGCAATAGAAGAAATCTTACGGTTGTCACATCGGCCATGAACGTCGCGATGGAGCTCATACCTCTCCCGGAGGTGGAAATTATTATGCTGGGAGGCGTGGTTCGCCATACCTCAACATCCGTTGTCGGCCCCTACGCCGAAACGATCATGGTAGCACATGCCTGCCGCAAGCTTTTTCTCGGCGTTGATGGCTTGGACGTCGAACACGGATTGACCACGACGAATCCGTATGAGGCGCACCTCAACGAAGTGATGATCAAAGCGGCTCAGCAGGTCATCGTGGTGACCGATTCATCCAAGTTTGGACTGAGAGGCTTCAGCCGGATTTGCGGCATCGATAAGATCGACAAGCTGATCACCGACACCGGTGCCCCCGAAGCGATGCTGCGCCGGCTCGATGAGATGGGCGTTGCTGTGACCACGGTTTAAGCTCTTTCGCGGAACCTCGACGCTCGCGCACACCGGAGGGGAAATGTCAAGTTTTATCGCCGCTTGCAGATTTTCCGACCGACGCGTGGTATTTTGGACGATCTAATGAAAACGCGGACGTCGACGGCGCCGACGTGATGCTGCACGGTATGCATTGTCATCGGGTCGCGGCAGAAAGGCAGCGCCTCGAAAAGGCTTCTATGCTCAAACTCATTCCCAACATCCCGGTACCGGACGTAGAGCGATCGGTTGAATTTTATCGTCACGTCCTGGGGTTCGAACTAGTCGGCGTCCGGGGACGTGGCGACGCGACGCGCGCGCACCTCAGGCTCGGACCTATCGAAATCATCTTTCGCTCTCTCGATACCTTCTCGGCCAGGCCGTACGCCGATCCTGCGCTCGAGAACCAGCTCGTTCTACACATCCAGGTGGATGACGTTTTCGAACTCTATGATCGAATCCACCGTCAAGTGCACGTCATCCGCGCACTCGAGCCGACGCTCTTCGGATCGGCGGAATTCATGATCCGCGACATCGACAGCCGCATTCTCGCCTTCAGCCAGCCGATAGGTTCGACACTTCCTGCGCCTCGAGGGGGAGGATTGCGGCCACACGTCGAACGTTAGCGTCGAACGTTAGCGTCGAACGTTAGCGTCGAACGTTAGCCGGGTGACCGCTCTGCTCACGGCAAGTGGCCGAGCGAGTAGGTCCCGGTACTTCAGGTTGCCAGAACTTTCGGCTCCGGATCGGTCGGCTCGGCCTCGATCGTCGCGGCGTCCGGCTCATCCAAGGGATTCCGGCGCCACCAGTTCGCCAGGGCCGATCCGGAGATGTTCATCCACGGGCCGAAAATCGCCGGCGCCAACCCGACCGTCGCCAACTTGCCCATCTGCAGCGCGATGCCGGAGGCTAGTCCGCCGTTCTGCATGCCGACTTCGATCGAGATCGTGCGGCATGACCGTTCGTCCATGCCGGCGAGCCGACTTCCCCAGTATCCGAACAAATACCCGAGCCCGTTGTGGATGATCGCTGCCGCTACGAGGGCCGGGCCGATCGAAAGGAGTGAGTCGCGCCCCGCCGCGGTGATAATCGTGATGATGACCGCAATACCTACCATCGAGACGACGGGCATAGCACGATCCAGCCACTCGGCTCGGCCATGCATCAGCTTATTGAACCCAAGGCCCAACACAATCGGGATGATCACCATCTTGATGATCCCGAACATCATGGCAAAAAAGTCGATCGGCACGAATTGGCCGGCGAGCAGCTTCATCAGGAGTGGAGTGACGAATGGCGCCATCAGCGTCGCCACCGCCGTAAGCGTGATGGAGAGGGCGAGATTTGCGCCGGCGATGTACGCCATCACATTTGAGGCTACCCCGCTCGGCGCCGAGCCGATCAGCACGACACCCGCCGCTATCTCCGCCGGAAAACCGAAAGCCGTGGCCAGGGTGAATCCGAGGAACGGCATGATGCTGAACTGGCAGGCAAGGCCCACGAAAACGCCCTTCGGCATCTTGACGACGCCGACAAAGTCCTTCACGCTCATCGCCGTCCCCATCCCGAACATGATGAGCTGAATGAGCGGGACAATGAGCTGATCGAGCTCGAATTCGCCGACGCGCTGAAAGTACACGGGGTAGAACATGGCCGCCGAAACGGCCGCGAAAATCCAGATTGTGAACGAGAAAGCTCGGAGCAGCGGCGTTCCCCGAGCACCCATCCCGAGAAGCGTGAAAAACCCCACAACGAATGGACCGGCGAAGTCGGTGGTGCCCGAAAGGAGTGTCGCGAGGAGGCCTACGAGGCAAACGGCCGCCGCACCAAGAAGCACGTGGGATACGTATTTCACTTACTCAGCTACTCTTATTTACTCAGCTCCAGATTCGGTCCCATGAACGTAATTCGTCCCACTCCGGCGTCGGTGCAAATAGCTCCTCGCCTTCGCGGAGGTGCTCTCTGACGACCTCATCGTTAAGCTCGACTCCGAGGCCGGGCGTCTCCGGAACCGGCACGAATCCGTCCTTCACAATCGGCTTGTCGATCCCGGTAACCAGATCGTCCCACCACGGCGTATCCACCGAATGATGCTCGAGGGCGACGAAATTCTCCGTCGCCGCCGCACTGTGAACGCTCCCGAGAAAGGACACCGGCGAAGCGGCGTGGTGCAGCGCCTGGGCGACGCCGTGCTCGTAAGCGTAATCTCCGATTCGCTTAGTCTCGAGGATGCCGCCGGCAGAATTCGGATCGGGATGCACCATGTCCACGGCCCGCGCATCGATCAGGGGCTTGAAATATTCGAGCAGAAATGTGTCCTCACCCGTGATCGTCGGCGTCTCGATCGCCATTGTAATCTCCCGCCACATGTCCGTGTAATCCCAGGGGACCATGTCCTCGAGCCACGCAAGGCGGTACGGCTCGACCGCATTTCCGAGTCGAATGGCGTCGTTAACGCCAAAATGGCCGTAGTGGTCGGAGGCGATCGGAACGTCGTAGCCTACCGCCTCTCGCACCGCCGCCAGGAAATCCGTGATGCGCTCCAGCCCTTTATCGGTGATCTGGATTTGCGTGAACGGATGCCGCGTCATTCCATATGAGCCCGGCGTCCGCTCCCATTGCCTCAGTGCGGGATCCCACAAATTCTTCCCGACCACGTTGCCGGGCTCATCCTTGATCATGTCGATTCCGAAATCCATCTTCAGGAATGTAAATCCCCGGTCCATGCGATCCTTCATTCGCGCCGCGAACGCCTCAGGCGTCTGCACCATCGGCGTATCCACGTAGACGCGGACGCTGTCGCGATACTTCCCGCCCAGCATCTGGTAGACCGGCACGCCGTAGGCTTTTCCCGCCAGATCCCACAGTGCCATCTCTACGGCACAAACGCCGCCGGCCTGCCTGGCCTGGCCGCCGAACTGCTTGACCCGCTTGAAGAGCATCTCGACGTTGCAGGGATTCTCATCGAGGATGCGGCTCTTCAGAAACAGCGCGTAACGCGGATCTGCGCCATCACGCACGTCCCCATGGCCCACGAGGTCCTGATTCGTGTAAATGCGGATGATGGGCGTGTTGCCGACCCATGCGACACGCATATCGGTGATTTTGAGATCCGTCGGCGAAGAACGGCGGTTCACGCCCTGCGAGACGAAGGAGACCTGATCGTCGACGGGGGAGAAGGCCATCGCGCTCATGCTCAGGCCGCCGAGGGCTGCTTTCTTGAGGAATGAGCGCCTCCCGCGGCTGTCTCGCTGTTCGGGTTGCACGGTCGAGTCCTTTTCGAGGTCGATCATAGCGGTAGGATCTTGACGCGAAGTGACGATTGATGATAGGGGTAACTTCAATTGGAGCTGCGCGTGACCGCATTACCCATTGCAGCTGCGCGTGGCCGCATTACCAGGTGCGCTCTTCCAGAATCTCGCGGATCCGCGATTCAGGCACGGGAAGTGAATCGATGTTGGCCTCCAGCCATCCAAAAAAATCTTCCCTGATCTCGTCACTCCACCGCGTGTCGATCTGGCCGGGCGTATACGTTCCCGCGCGGAGCCGCTCGTGACCAAATCGATCGCGCAACATGACGATTTCGGCCGTCTCGACCACCTCTGCGGCATGCTGAGCGGGAATGAAAATGACGCCTTCCCGTCGAGCGAGGACCACATCACCCGGCAGCACGAGGGCTTCCCCGATTCGGATCGGCACGTTAAGTCCGCCCAGCATTATCCCCTGGATGTAGGATGGATGCCAGCCGCGCACGAATGCATTGAAGCCTTCGATCTGCTCGAGACCTCTGAGGTCCCTGAGCGAGCCGTCGAAGATGACGCCATTGCCGCTGTTGGCGTAGATCGCATTACCGAGATTGTCTCCGATGAGCGTGCCGTCGGCGATCTTGCCCATCCCGTCGGCCACGTAAACGTCGCCCTGCTCGAGGGCATCGATGGGCCACGAATTCATCGCTCCGACCATCCCTTGCTCCTGCCCTCGCGCCGTGATGCGCTCTGCTAATTCGGGTCGACTGGGCAGGTACTGAGCCGTCAGGGCGCGGCCAACGATGGGAACGTCGTCATGTATCATCTCCCACTCGCCCGCATACTGGTTGTGATAGCCGTGATTGCGCAGAACGGCCCACGCCTCCTCGATCGAAACGTTGCGCATCCGCTCGATGATCTCATCCGGAACGCGGGGCCGGCCGTCGTCGAACCGTTCGCCCTCCCACTCAGCCGTCAAAAAGGTGAGCTCCTCCTGGGGAATGAACTGCGCCTGTGCCGGCGTCGGAGGTGAGGCGATAAGGACCGCGAGCAGTCCGCCGAGAAGTATGAGACGGGTTTGAAACGTGTGGGAAGGTCTTTGCGTCCGCATTTATTCGTCAGTGTTTCGGTCGGTGAGCACGGGTGGCCCGGTGTCGCCGACGGGGATCGTGATCGTGTGGTGTTGTCTTTAAGGCGCCGTGTAGAGTCGCCGTTTTGTATGTACGGTTTGAAGAAGTTAATACCTGGTGGTGAATGGTAGTACCCGGCCGCAATGGTAGTACCGGGCCGCAATGGTAGTACCCGGCCGC
>Ga0299914_10003676_pt1 | contig 10889 bp, 7 predicted proteins | sample RVTome_10_FD_201361 | JGI IMG/M metagenome (GOLD analysis project Ga0299914, IMG submission 201361) | Soil microbial communities from uranium-contaminated site in the Upper Colorado River Basin, Wyoming, United States - RVT153D57 (version 2) ... | reverse complement strand
GCGTGGTGCGCCTCGGCGTGCTCGCGTACGTCCAGTGTGGCCAGCTGGAGCCCGAACGCGGCCACGGTGCGGATGGTGGTCGCCAGCCGCCCGCCCGCGATCAGCGCGCCAGCGTGGCGGGCCAGCGAGTCGCGCATCAGCTCCAGGTCGGCCAGCAGCTCGCCGGCGTCCTGGTAGTCCCGGCCGGGCTGGTGTCCGGTGCCGGACGCCAGCCGGGCGCGGGTGTTGGCCAGCTTGACCTTGACCGCCCGCGCCTTGAGCCGGTAGGGCTCCTGCGCGTTCACGCGCCGGAACCGCTGGTCCAGTTCGGGCAGTGCGGCCAGGTCGCCGGTGAGGCTGGCGGCTAGCTCCGGGGAGACCTCCCGCAGTCGCCGGGACACGCTCAGCTCCGCGATCAACATGTCCATCGCTGCTTCGGTGGCCTGGATACCGTGCTCGTGTTGGATCAGTAGCACGTCCCGGGTCACCAGCGGGGTCACGAACGGGTTGCCGTCCCGGTCCCCGCCGATCCAGCTGCCGAAGCTCAACGGCCGCCCGGCCGGCGGGATCTCGACCCCCAGCCGGCGCAGCGTCGCGGCCAGGTCGTCGAGCACCTGCCCGGCCGCGCCCGCGTGGAGGTCCCGCAGGTAGTAGACCGCGTTGCGGGCCTCGTCGGCCGGCTCCGGCCGATCCGCCCGCAGCTCGTCGGTCTGCCACAGCAGGTCCAGCAGCTCGGCGAACCGCTGGTCCCGGGGCGGGTGGCCGGTGCTGGTCCGGACCGCTTCGACGGCCAACTCGTCGGCGATCGCGCGCTGCTTGGCCAGGATCGAGCGGCGGGCCGCCTCGGTCGGGTGGGCGGTGAACACCGGCCGGACCGCCAGCCGGTGGGCGGCCGCGGCGATCTCGGCCACCGGCACCCCGCGCTCGGCGATCCGGGCGGCGGCCTGCTCCAGCCAGCCCCCCTGAGCGGCCCGCCGCCGCCGTAGCTCCCACACCCGGTGCACCTGCTCGGTGATGTTCGCCAGGTGGAAGTAGGTCGAGAAGGCTCGGGCCAGCCGGGTGCCGGTCGGCACGTCCAGCCCGGCCAGCCGGCTCGCGGCCGCGGCCGGGTCGCTGCGCACCAGCGCCCGGACTTCCTCCACCAGATCCAGCAGCGGCCGGCCCTCCTGCCGGACCAGGGTCTCGCCGAGCAGCCGGCCGAGCCGGCGGATGTCGGCCCGCAGCGCCGCGTCCGCCCGCTCGCCGTGGTCGCTCGGCTGACTCACGCGCGCTCCCCTCCTCGGCGGACCCGCTCGGGCGGACCGGGGGACGGCGCTGTCCGGCGCCGCCGATCCTACCCGGGACGGGCTTGCCGGTTCCCGGCCGGACGGCACCCGGCGGGTAGCTGCGGCGCTACCGCTCGGCGGGCCGTCCCCGGCCCGGCCAGCTCACCACCGCCCGCGGTGGACCACCTGGTCGAATGGCCGGCGGTCCGGGCGGCGGACCGGCCGCAACGGCCGGTCGGCCGGGTAGCCGAGCCCGATCAGGTACGCGCAGTAACGGTCGGACGGAAAACCGAGGATCTCCCGGGCGCGGTCCTGATCGGCGACCGCCGAGTGCCCGGAGCCGATCCGCAGGTCGGCGGCGGCCAGCATCATCGCCATCGTCGCCTGCCCGAGGTCGTACTGCGCGGCCTCCCGCTGCGCCGGGTCGGCCGGTGCGACCAGCGCGACGGTGGCGGCCGAGCTGGCGACGTGCCCGGCGCCGCGCCAGACCGTGGCCAGCTCAGCCAGCTGCACCCGGTCGGTCACCACCACGAAGTCCCACGGCTGCCAGTTGCGCGACGACGGCGTACGCCGGCCGGCCTCCAGGATCCGGTCCAGCTGCTCCGGTGGCAGTGGCCGATCGGCGTACCTGCGCACGTTGCGGCGGGAGGTGATCGCGTCCCATGTCTCCATGCCTGCTATCGTCGCCCAGCCGCACCGGACCGCGCACGCCGCGGGTAGGCTGGCTGGGTAGTCCGATCCCCCCCGCCTTGTCCGGCGTGGGGGAAACCGTCGTGTGCCCGTCCGGCGCCGACCACTACGGAGGCCCGTATGACCCTGGCTGGCCTGCTGGTGGCCGCGCTCGCCGAGCCAACCCTGGCCCGGGCCCGGGACCTGGCGGCCGGATCCGCCGGACCAGCCGGCGCCGGTCAGCTGGATCTGACCGCCCCGCCGGCGCTGCGGCCGTTCATAGTGGCCGCGGTGGCGGCGGAGCCGGCGCCGGCCGGAGTGGTTGGCCCGGAGGGGATGGCTGGCGGCCCGGCCGGGATGGGCGGCCCGGCCGGGATGGGCGGCCCGGCCGGCGGTGGGGCCGGCCGGCCGGTGCTGGCGGTCACCGCCACCAGCCGGGAGGCCGAGGACCTGGCCGCCGCGCTGGCCGAGCTGCTGCCGCTGGATCAGGTCGCCTGCTATCCGGCCTGGGAGACGCTGCCGCACGAGCGGCTGTCGCCGCGAAGCGACACGGTCGGGCGGCGGCTGGCGGTGCTGCGCCGGCTGGCGCACCCCGCGGGGCGTCCGCTGCGGGTCGTGGTCGCGCCGGTCCGTTCGGTGCTCCAGCCGCAGCTCAAGGGGCTGGGTGAGCTGGCGCCGGTGCGGGTGCTGCCGGGCGGGTCGGTCGACCTGGACCAGCTCGCCCGCCAGCTGTCCGACCTCGCGTACGCCCGGGTCGACCTGGTCACCAAGCGGGGCGAGTTCGCGGTCCGGGGCGGCATCCTGGACGTGTTCCCACCGACCGAGGAGCACCCGCTGCGGGTGGAGCTGTGGGGCGACGAGGTCGAGGAGATCCGCAGCTTCTCGGTCGCCGACCAGCGCACCCTGGCCACCGCCGCGCAGCTGGCCGCCCCACCGTGCCGGGAGCTGCTGCTGACCCCGCAGGTCCGGGAGCGGGCGGCGGCGCTGGCCGCCGACGTCCCGGCGCTGGCCGAGATCGCCGAGCGGCTGGCCGAGGGGATCCCGGTGGAAGGGATGGAGTCGCTGGCTCCGCTGCTGCTCGGTGCCGGCCAGCAGGAGCTGCTGGTGGACTGCCTGCCGGAGCGGACCCTGGTGCTGATGTGCGACCCGGAGCGGATCCGCACCCGGGCGCACGACCTGGTCCGCACCAGCGAGGAGTTCCGGGAGGCGAGCTGGGCCGCGGCCGCCGTCGGGGGCAAGGCCCCGATCGACGCCGGCGAGGTCGCGTTCCGGACGCTGGCGCAGGTCCGCTCGGGCGCCGCCGGGCACGGGTTCGACTGGTGGACGATCTCGCCGTTCGGGCTGGCCGGCGCCGGGAGCGGAGCGGCGCCGGAGGCGGCCAACCGGCCCCCGGACGCGGCCGCCGAACTGGCCGCGATCACCGGTGAGGAGGAGCCGGTCGGGCTGCCCGAGATCCGGGATGATCCGGGGCAGGCGTGGGCGCTGCCGGCCCACCCGGCGCCGCTCTACCACGGTGACACCGCCCGGGTGGTGCAGGATGTCAAGCACTGGCTGGCCGATGGGGCCCGGGTGGCGCTGGTGTTCGCCGGGCATGGGCCGGCGAACCGGGCGGCCGAGGTGCTCCGGGACGCCGGGTTCGGGGTCGAGCTCACCGACGCCCTGACCGGGCCGCCCCAGCCGGGGACCGTGACGGTGACCACCGGGGCGCTCGACCACGGCTTCACGCTGACCGGCGGCGGCCCGCCGCTGGCGGTGCTGACCGGCAACGACATCACCGGCGGCCGGGGCGCGGCCAGCCGGGAGCTGGGCCGGATGCCCAGCCGCCGGCGCACCACCATCGACCCGCTGGAGCTGCGGGCCGGCGACCTGGTGGTGCACGAGCAGCACGGGATCGGGCGCTATCTGGAGCTGGTCCGGCGGAGGGTGAACGGGGCGCTGCGCGAGTACGTCGTGATCGCGTACGCGCCCTCCCGCCGCGGCCAGCCGGAGGACCGGCTGTTCGTCCCGACCGACTCGCTGGACCAGCTCTCCCGCTACGTCGGCGGGGAGAACCCGGCGCTGCACAAGCTCGGCGGTGCGGACTGGCAGAAGGCCAAGGCCCGGGCGCGGAAGGCGGTCCGGGAGATCGCCGCCCAGCTGATCCAGCTGTACGCGGCGCGGAAGGCCACCCGGGGCCACCGGTTCGGTCCGGACACACCCTGGCAGCGGGAGCTGGAGGACGCCTTCCCGTGGGTGGAAACCCCGGACCAGCTCGCCGCGATCGACGAGGTGAAGTCCGACATGGAGCAGCCGGTGCCGATGGACCGGCTGATCTGCGGGGATGTCGGCTACGGCAAGACCGAGATCGCGGTCCGGGCGGCGTTCAAGGCGGTGCAGGACGGCAAGCAGGTGGCGGTGCTGGTGCCGACCACCCTGCTGGCACAGCAGCACTTCACCACGTTCGGCCAGCGGATGGCGCAGTTCCCGGTAGAGGTCCGGCAGCTGTCCCGGTTCGTCCCGGCGGCCGACGCGGCGCGCACCGTCGAGGGGCTGGCCGGTGGCACTGTCGACATCGTGATCGGTACCCACCGGCTGCTGCAGTCGACCGCCCGGTTCAAGCAGCTCGGGCTGGTGATCGTGGACGAGGAGCAGCGGTTCGGGGTGGAGCACAAGGAGTTCCTCAAGCAGCTGCGGACCGCGGTCGACGTGCTGACCCTGTCGGCCACCCCGATCCCGCGGACCCTGGAGATGGCGATCACCGGGATCCGGGAGATGTCCACCATCGCCACCCCGCCGGAGGAGCGGCACCCGGTGCTCACCTACGTCGGGGCGTACCAGAACAAGCAGATCTCCGCCGCGATCCACCGCGAGCTGCTGCGCGACGGCCAGGTCTTCTTCCTGCACAACCGGGTGGAGTCGATCGAGCGGGCGGCCCGCCGGCTGCGGGACCTGGTGCCGGATGCCCGGATCGCGGTGGCGCACGGGCAGATGGGTGAGTCCACCCTGGAGCGGGTGATGGTCGGCTTCTGGGATAGGGAGTACGACGTCCTCGTCTGCACCACGATCGTAGAGTCCGGACTGGACATCCCGAATGCGAACACGCTGATCGTGGAACGGGCCGACCTGCTCGGGCTGGCGCAGCTGCACCAGATCCGGGGGCGGGTCGGCCGGGCCCGGGAGCGGGCGTACGCGTACTTCCTCTATCCGGCCGACCGGCCGCTGACCGAGCCGGCCCACGAGCGGCTGGCCACCATCGCCCAGCACACCGAGCTGGGCGCCGGGATGTACGTGGCCATGAAGGACCTGGAGATCCGCGGAGCCGGCAACCTGCTCGGAGGGGAGCAGTCCGGCCACCTCGAGGGGGTCGGCTTCGACCTGTACGTGCGGATGGTGGGCGAGGCGGTGCGGCACTTCAAGGGCGAGCGCCCGGTCGAGGAGGAGGCGGCGGAGGTCAAGGTGGACCTCCCGGTGGATGCGCACCTGCCGCACGACTACATCGGGGTGGAGCGGCTGCGGCTGGAGGCCTACCGCCGGCTGGCCGGGGCGCGGACCGGGCCCGAGCTGGACGAGGTGGTGGCCGAGCTGACCGACCGGTACGGGCAACCACCGGAGCCGGTCACCAACCTGGTGGCGGTGGCCCGGTTCCGGCTGCTGGCCCGGGCGTACGGGCTGTCCGACGTGTCGCTGCAGGGCCGGCACATCCGGTTCGGGCCGCTGGAGCTGCCGGACTCGAAGCAGCTGCGGCTGTCCCGGTTCCACCCGGACGCGGTGTGGAAGCGGGCGGTGCGGACGGTGTCCGTACCCCGGCCGGTCACCCGCCCGCTGGGCGGCCAGCCGCTGCGCGACACCGAGCTGCTGGACTGGTGCGCCAAGCTGCTGCGGGACGTGCTCGGCGAGCCGGCCCCGCCGCCGGTCCCGGCCCCGGCGGCCGCCGCCGGCGCCGGGGCCGGCGGCGGCACCCGCGCGGTCGCGTAGGCTGGGTCGGGCGGCGCACTCGGAGGGTTCGACATGGTGGGTAACCGGCTGACGGTCGCCGCGGCGCTCGCCGCGCTGGCGCTGGCTGGCATCACCGGCTGCACCGACGACGGTGACTCCTGGGACGAGTCGGTGGCCGCCTACGTCGGCGAGACCGCGATCACCGAGGCCGAGGTCGACGCGGTGGTCGGCGAGGTGCGCGCGGAGATCACCGCCGAGCTGGAGCGGGAGCTGGAGAACCTGGCCGACGAGCTGGATGAGGAGGCGCTCGCCGCGCGCCGGGAGGAGCGGTTCGGCCAGCTCGATGAGCAGGTGGCGGTGACCCGCACCCGGGTGCTGGAGATGCGGATCCTCACCGAGGCGACCGACCGGTACATCGCCGCCGAGGGGCTGGATCCGCCGGAGGTACCGCAGGCCGCGATCGAGCAGCAGGCCGAGGACCTCGGCCTGCCGCCGGAGAACGCGTACGTGCACGTGGTGGCCGACTTCCTCGCCACGCTGGCGGTGTTGCAGGCCACCTCCGAGCCGGTGGCGCCGACCGAGGCTGACCAGCGCGAGGTGTACGACAACCTGGTCGCCGCCGGCCTGACCACGGCGCCGTTCGAGCAGGCGCAGCCGATCCTGGACCAGGACCTGCTCGGCCAGCCGGTCGCGATGCGGAACCTGCTGGCCGAGGTGGTGGAGCGGGCCGGGGTCCGGGTGAGCCCGGAGTATGACCTGGTCTACCGGGTGCCGGTGCCGATCGGCAGCGGCGAGTCCTGGCTCGCGCTGCCGCTGGGCGAGTCGGGCTGACCGGCGGCATGGCCGCGGCCCGGATCGTCCTGCTGGTCACCTCCCCCCGGCTGCCGGCCGGCCTGCTGACCGCGTCCGCCTGGGACCTGCTGCGCGCCCACCCGGTGCTGGCGCCCGCCGATCACCCCGGGCTGGCACCACTCCACGCCGCCGGCGTCTCGGTGCGCCCGGTGGGGCTTGAGGAGGGCGCCCCTGATCAGGCTCTAGCCCCAGGAGGGCGCCCCTCCTCAGAATCCGGTTCCAAGCGGGCGCCCCGCTTGGAGCGCGTTCCTGAGGAGGGCGCCCCCGATCCGGCCAGGCAGGTGAGCGGGCCGCCCGCTTGGGTGCCGGCCGGCGTCGACGCGCTGCTGGCAGCCGCCGCCGAGCACGGCACGGTGGTGTGGCTGGCTGGCCCCTCCGGCGACCCGGAGCTGGCCCGGCAGCTCGGGCTGCGGCTGGCCCGGCAGCCCGGGCTGGCCGAGCTGGAGCTGTGCTACGGGTCGTGGGACCCACCCGGAGCGCGGTTGCTGGACGCGGTGGCGGTGATCGACCGGCTCGCCTCTCCCGGCGGCGACCCGTGGAAGCGGGCGCAGACCCACGCCTCGCTGGCGCAGTACCTGCTCGAGGAGGCGTACGAGGCGTACGACGCGATCAGCGCCGGGGATCTGACCGCGCTCCGGGAGGAGATCGGCGACGTGCTGCTGCAGGTGTTGCTGCACGCTCGGCTGGCCGAGGAGCTGCCGGCCGAGCAGCGCTGGACGATCGACGACGTGGCGGCCGACTTCGTCGCCAAGATGATCCGCCGCAATCCGCACGTGTTCGCCGGGGTGGAGGTGGCCGGCACCGACGAGATCCTGGCGAACTGGGAGCGGATCAAGCGGGCGGAGAAGCCGCGCGATTCGGTGCTGGATGGGGTGGTGCTGGCGCAGCCGGCGCTGGCGCTGGCCGCCGCGATCCTGGCCCGGGCCGAGCGGGCCGGCCTGCGGGTCCCCCCGCCGCCGGCCCCGGTGCCGGTGGGGTCCGGCGACCCGGAGGCGCTGGGGCGGGTGCTGCTCGCCGTGGTGGCCGCCGCCCGGGCGGCCGGGGTGGACGCCGAAGCGGCACTGCGCCGGGCCACGCTGGCCTACGCCGAGGCGGTCAGAGCCGCTGAACCCCGGCCGGAACCCGCCGCCTGATCCCGGCCTCCCCGCCCCGGATCGCCCCGGCCGCGTCGCGGTAGGCTCGCGGGCGGACCGGAGCGGGCGCGACCGGGTGGCCGCGCCCGGGTACGACCTGGAGGAGGCGGAGCCGACCGTGGCCAGCATCGAAGAAATCGGTGCCCGGGAGATCCTCGACTCCCGCGGAAATCCGACCATCGAGGTGTTCGTGGGGCTCGACGACGGGACGGTCACCCAGGCGGCGGTCCCCTCCGGCGCGTCCACCGGCGCGTACGAGGCGGTCGAGCTGCGCGACGCCGACCAGCCCCGGTACGGCGGCAAGGGGGTGGAGCAGGCGGTCGCGAACGTGGCCGACCGGATCATGCCCGAACTGCTCGGTTATGACGCGAGCGACCAGCGGTTGATCGACCAATGCCTGATCGACCTGGACGGTACGCCGGACAAGTCCGAGCTCGGTGCGAACGCGATCCTGGGGGTCTCGCTGGCGGTGGCGAAGGCGGCGGCCGGCTCGGCTGGGCTGAGCCTGTTCCGCTACCTTGGCGGCCCGAACGCGCACCTGCTTCCCGTACCGATGCTGAACATCCTGAACGGTGGCGCCCACGCGGACTCCAACGTCGACATCCAGGAATTCATGATCGCGCCGATCAGCGCGCCCACCTTCCGGGAGGCGCTGCGGGCCGGGTCCGAGGTTTACCACGCGCTGAAGGCGGTGCTGAAGCGGCGTGGCCTGGGCACCGGCCTGGGCGATGAGGGCGGCTTCGCCCCCGACCTGCCGGCCAACGCCGCCGCCCTGGACCTGATCGCCGAGGCGGTGCGGGCGGCCGGTTACGAGCTCGGCACGGACATCGTGCTCGCGCTCGACGTGGCCGCCACCGAGCTCTACCGGGACGAGGCCTACCAGTTCGAGGGTGGTCCGAAGACGGCCGAGGAGCTGACGAGCTACTACCTGCGGCTGGTGGCGGACTATCCGATCGTGTCGATCGAGGACCCACTGGCCGAAGCGGACTGGCCGGCGTGGACCGCGCTCACCGGCCAGCTCGGTGACCGGCTCCAGATCGTCGGCGATGACCTGTTCGTCACCAACCCGGAGCGGATCGCCCACGGCATCGCGCAGCGGGCGGCCAACGCGGTGCTGGTCAAGCTGAACCAGATCGGGACGCTCACCGAGACGTTCGAGGCGGTGGAGTTGGCGCACCGGGCCGGCCTGCGGTGCATGATGAGCCACCGGTCCGGGGAGACCGAGGACACCACCATCGCCGACCTGGCGGTGGCGACCGGCTGCGGCCAGCTGAAGACCGGCGCCCCGGCCCGCTCGGAGCGGGTCGCGAAGTACAACCAGCTGCTGCGGATCGAGGACGAGCTGGGCGACGCGGCGCGGTACGCCGGCGCCGCGGCGTTCCCGCGCTACGGTAAGGGCTGACCACCGCACCGGATCGAAAGGGCTGACCGCTCGCCGCCCGCCCCCGGCGGCGCCCCGGAAGGAGTACGCATGCCGGACCGGCTCAGCCGGCCAGCCGGCCCCCGGCGCCGCGCGGGCCCGGCCACCCCGGCCGCCGCTGGCCGGGCGGTGCCGGCCCGGCCGGCGGCCCGCCGGCCGGCCGGCCGGACCGGCGGCGGTCCCGGTGCCACCACCCGGATCCCCGCTCCCCGGCCGCGCCGCCGGGTCACCGGCCGGGCGGTGGTGCTCTCAGTGGTGCTGCTGGCGCTGGTTCTGAGCTACATCTTCCCGGTTCGGGTCTACCTGGCCCAGCAAGCCGAGATCGCCCAGCTCCGAGCGGACCAGCGGGAGCAGCGGGCCCGGATCGACCGGCTCGCCGCCGAGGCAGCACTGTGGTCGGACGACGAGTACATCCGGATCCAAGCCCGCAAGCGACTCTACTTCGGAGAGCCCGGGGAGATGTTGCTGCTGCCGGTGTCGGCGGACGACCAGCTGGTGATCGACCCCGGCGCACCGCCGGAGGGCGAGCCGGTCTCACCGCCGCCGTGGTGGGACTCGCTGTGGGCCAGCCTCCGCTCGGCCGATACCCTGCCCGGCGGCCAGCCGGCCGGGGACGCCGGGACCGCCGGGCCAGCCGCCGGGACCGCCGGGGCGGAGTCCGGGACAACCGGGCCGGACGCCGGGGCGGGCCCGGGTTGACCCGGCCGGTTGCGGACGCCGACCTGGCCGCGGTGGCCGCCCAGCTCGGCCGGCCGCCGCGGGGCGCCCGGGCGGTGGCGCACCGCTGCCCGTGCGGGCTGCCCGACGTGGTCGAGACCACCCCCCGGCTGCCCGACGGCACCCCGTTCCCGACCCTCTTCTATCTCACCTGCCCGATCGCGGTGGCCGCCTGCAGCCGGCTGGAGTCGGCCGGGCTGATGCGGGAGCTGACCCGCCGGCTGGCCGCCGACCCGGATCTGGCCGCGCGCTATCGGGCCGCGCACGCCGACTACCTGGCCCGGCGCGGGGCGATCGCCGAAGTGTCCGAGATCGAGAACCGGTCGGCCGGCGGGATGCCCCGGCGGGTCAAGTGCCTGCACGCGCTGCTGGCACACGCGCTCGCGGCCGGCCCGGGGGTGAACCCGTTCGGGGACGAGGTGAAGGAGCGGATCGGCCCCTGGTGGCACGACGGACCCTGCGTGGCCCCGCCCGCGTAGGCTGGCGGCGTGCAGGTTCCCGTCCGCCGGGCCCGGACCGGCGACGTGCCGGGGATCCGGTCGCTGGTCGACATGTACAGCATGGACCGGCGGCTGCTCAGCAAGGCCACCGTCACGCTCTACGAGGACGTGCAGGAGTTCTGGGTCGCCGCACCGGAGCCGGACGGCCCGGTGGTCGGGTGCGGTGCGTTGCACGTGATGTGGGAGGACCTGGGGGAGATCCGCACGCTGGCGGTCGACCCGGCCTGGCGGGGCCGCCGGATCGGCGCCCGGATCGTCACCGAGCTGCTGGCGCAGGCCCGCCGGCTCGGGCTGCGGCGGGTGTTCGTGCTCACCTTCGAGCGGGTGTTCTTCGCCCGGTTCGGCTTCACCGAGATCGACGGTGCGCCGGTGCCGCCGGCCGTCTTCGAGCAGCTGCTCCGCTCGTACGACGAGGGGGTGGCCGAGTTCCTCGGGCTGG
>Ga0299914_10003674_pt1 | contig 10894 bp, 11 predicted proteins | sample RVTome_10_FD_201361 | JGI IMG/M metagenome (GOLD analysis project Ga0299914, IMG submission 201361) | Soil microbial communities from uranium-contaminated site in the Upper Colorado River Basin, Wyoming, United States - RVT153D57 (version 2) ... | reverse complement strand
AGCGCCTGCGCCTGGGGATCGAGAGCCCCTTCCGCCTGGTGGAAGCCGCGTCGCGTGATCCCCGCCTCACGGAAGACGAGCGGCACACCGTGGCGCTGGCGCTCCTGTCGCACCTCACTCGCGGTGTCAGCCACGCCGTCGAGCCCGCGGCGCTCGACGGCGTTGGCCCGTCGGTGCACGGCCGTCCAGTGGCGGGCGAACGCCATCTCGCGCTCATCGAAACCGTCATCACCGCCGCGGACGATCCGCGCGCGGCCGAGTTGGGCGTGCGTTTCGCGTACACGCTCGCCGCGGCGGAGCGGCTAGTGGACGCCGTCGGGCCGGTCCTCGCCGCGCAGGTCGCTGCCCTGGTGGCGGATCGCGAGCTGGCGCGGCGCGAGGCCATTCACGTCGTCCGGACGCGCAGCGATCCGATCGCCGAGATTCGTGAGCGGCGCGGCGATCGAGCGCTCTATGTCGAGCGTCCCGTGCTCCTTGCGGCCGCCGAAGCGCTCGAAGAGAGCGCCGTGGACGTGGGCGCGGCGTTGCTGGATTCACTTCGCGTGATGCGCGCGACGCTCGCCCCCCTCGATACCGGTGCTCGTGCAGGAGAGGCTCGCGACAGCGCCGGCACCCCCCCCCCCCCTCAGCTCGCGCCCCATCTGTACGCGGCGGGCGCCGCCATGCCCCCGAGCAGCGCGCTTGCGGTCACGATTCAGCGATATCTCCCGCTGATTCGTTCGCAGGCACCGCAGGTCAACGCGAAGCTCCTCGGCAAGTCGCACAATTCCGAGATGCTCGCCGCGTCGCTCCGGGCGTCCGGGCTCGGCAGGGCCGAACGTCGGTCGACGGGCCGGTTGCAACTCGCCGCGGCCGTGGCGATGCGGTCCACCTCGCAGGAGCGCGTTTGGTTCCCCGGGGACTCCGTGCCGACCGCCAGGGCTGCGGCGGCGTCGCTTGGCATCGCGGGTATCGCGTTCGATTCCGACGTTCCGCCAGCGTGGCGCCCGTACTTCGTCGCCGTCGTGGCGGACGCGCTCGCCGATCTGCGGCGTGTGCTCCCCGGATTCGCCTTCGACGCCCTTCAGATCCGGTTCCGCGTGACGCCGCCGGCGGACTCCGCGCTTGCGATGCACGACCCGAGGACCCGGACGCTGCACCTGCCGGTGTTCACGTCGGCGGGAACGCTGACGCACGAGTTGGCGCACGACCTCGATCGACAGAGCGCGCAACGGCAGGGGCACGCAGGCTATCGCTCCGATTTCGTCACGCGCTCCACGGCGCCGCTCACCGGTCCGGCGAGCCGGCTCGCCGCGTCGCTGCGCGCGCTGACGGAGGAGCTTTCGGATCTGCCGAGCAGCCGCTCCAGGGTGGAACGCCCCGCCGAGATCTTCGCGACGCGCGTGGACTGGTTCGTGGCTCAGGCGCTGGCGGACATCGGAATCTCGAGCGGATTCCTGAGCGCGGTGCAGGACGAGTTGCTCACTGGGCACGTGGTGCATCCGGAGCGACTCCGCAGCGCCGGCCGCACGCAGTCGCTGCTCACGGCGCTACAGGAGATGACGACGCTCCCGCCGCCCGCCCGGGTGACGCCGGATCCATCGGTTCAGTCGTTGCTTCGCTGGTCGCTCGCGGGTTCCGTGGACAGCCGGATCGCCGCTGAGATCGTCCGCGGCGAGCGCACCATCTGGTTGCCCGCGCGCCTCACTGGCGAGGGCGAGTGCGCTGACGCGGAACCCGGCCGCGTGCGGCTGGTGCGCATGGCCGCCGAAGCGCGCGCGAGGGGATGGTTGCGGCAGCGGGCGCAGTGGACGTCACCGGGTGCGCGGCCTGGATGGGCACAGTCCGCGCTCGGGCACGCGCCATGGGCGCCGGCACTGGTCGAGGCGCGGGTCGCGGAGCTGCGGGACCACGTCCTCATGAGCCTGGCGGCATCGGACCAGCTGCCGGCGGGATTGAGCGCCCACGCGGGGACTCTCGCGTCACGGGCACGCTGCGGCGGCTGACGCCAGAGAGCGGAAATGACCCGGGCGGGTCTCGAACCCGCGACCTACGGATTAAAAGTCCGTTGCTCTACCAACTGAGCTACCGGGTCTCACCCGCGAAAGATAACGCCTTTGGCCAGTGTGACCTGCGACACGTCGCGCCGGCCGGCAGGGGCCGAAATTGGCCACAGTTGGATCTGTGCGTTGCCGAATCCGTGCGACCGTCGTATAACAGGGCAGGGGCGCCGGAGCTCCGCGAACGCCGATCGAGGACCGTCATGTCGAACGCCGTGGACCACCAGGATGCCATCCCGCCGGACGCCGCCGCGCAGCACAAGCGGGAACGCCTGAGCTTCGGCTCATTCACGTTCACTCGCTCTCCAGCCGGGCGCTGCGTCGTGCAGGTGGAGCTCGAGTACGACGGCAAGCGGCACGTGGGACGCCTCGAGGGGCAGTCCAGCCCCATCGGCGACCTCCGGCTCGGCGCGGAGGCGGCGCTCCAGGCCATCGAGAATTTCGCGCAGGGAAGCCTCGGGCTCGAGCTCATGGGAGTGAAGCTCGTCCGCGCCTTCGACGCCAACGTCGTCATCGTGTCCTGCACGCAGCGGTCCGCCCGTGGCACGCGCCTGGTCGGATGTTATCTTGCCGACCGCGACGCCGTGCGCGGCGCCGCCCTCGCCGTTCTCAACGCGACCAACCGCGTGCTCGGGAACTATCTCACCACGAACTGACGCCCTTCCTCCGTTGAACAGTCCCAACCGCTCGACCCCCAGGCCGGCGGCGCGCCTGGTCGTTCCCGCGCTTGCCCTGCTGGCGGCCGGCTGCGCGCCCTTCCAGCTGGCGCGAGCGCCCACGTCGGGATTTTCCGATGGCCATCCGGTCTCGCAGGCCGGCGCGCCCGCGGAGGCAGGAGCGCAGCGCGCCCTCACCGCCGCGGAGCTGGACGGCAAGGTGGCCGAGCTCTTTGGCGACGCGCTCGCGCCTCAGCCAATGCGCCTCTCCGTGGATTCCGCGCTCCTCGGCGGCGGCGACGCAATGCCCACCTGGGACATCGACGTCTTCTCGTACGCGACCTTCGACCGCGTGCGACACTACGTGGAGGCGTTCTCGGGGCCGGCGCGCGAACGAATCAGCGACCGGCTCTCCGACGGCACACGCTACGAGGCGATGATCCGGGCGAAGCTGCGCGCCGGAGGCCTCCCCGAGGACATGTACTACCTGGCGCTCGTCGAAAGCGGATTCAACCCCCACGCATATTCGCGCGCCGCGGCCGTGGGCATGTGGCAGTTCATGACCACCACCGGCAAGGGGATGGGGCTTCGCATCGACTGGTGGATGGACGAGCGGCGCGATCCCGTGCGATCGAGCGATGCGGCAGTGCGATTCCTGAGCGGGCTGAACCAGCAGTTCGGCTCCATGTACCTCGCGGCCGCGGCCTACAATGGCGGCCCCGGACGCGTTGCCCGCGGGCTGAATCGCTACGAGGACGATCTCGAGGGCACGGAGGGGGACGACCTGTTCTTCGCGCTCGCCGAGCGGAAATACCTCCGCCCCGAGACGCGGAACTACGTGCCCCAACTGATCGCGGCCGCGCTCGTTGCCAAGGAGCCGGACCGCTACGGTCTCACGGTGAAGCGGCTTCCGCGGTTCGAGTATGATTCCGTCCGCGTCGCCGGGATGGTCCCCCTCGCCGCTGTCGCCGACGCGAGTGGCGCCAGCGTCGCGCAGATCCAGGCCCTGAATCCGCACATCCTGAGAGGGATGACCCCGCCGGGCCCGGAGTCGATCTTTGTCCGCGTTCCGCCGGGTCGCGCGACCGCGTTCGATTCATCGTTCGCAGCACTGCCGCCGGACTCGCGCGTCGGCGGGCGCACGATCAGGACGACGAGCGGCGCGACGTGGGCAACCCTCGCGGCACGGGAGAAAGTCTCGGCGCGCTCACTGCCCGTGTACAATCCCCGTGTGAAACCGGCCCGCCGGAGCGGGCGCATTGCGCCGGGAACCTCCGTGCTCATTCCGACGGCAGCCGTGGTCTCCGCGGCGTTGCCCGTCCCGGATCCCGCCATCGAGCGATACGGCGCGGGGACGCGGACCCACGTCGTGCGCGCCGGCGAGAACTTGAGCGTCATCGCCAAGCGCTACGGCACCACCCCGGCGGCGATCATGCGCACCAACCGCCTCAAACGGGACCTCATCTTTCCGGGCCAGCAGTTGACGGTACCCGGAACATCAGCAAGAAGGGCGACCGCGTCAAAGCGCTGATCGCCCTCCCACCCCCCCCTCTTGATGCGTTGGTCGGCCGTCAGTCCGAGACGCCCGATCCCTTGTATGACTTGAGAAGGATGCGGTTGTATCCGTCGAGCGGATTTCTGCCATCTCGGCGCGCCTGAGCAACGCGTTCCTCGCCCAGGTTGTAGGCCAGCAGGGCCATCCTGACGTTGCCGCCGTACGTGTCGATCAAACGGCGCATGTACCGGAAGCCGATCGTAAGGTTGGTGCGCGGGTCGAACAACCTCTCCCGCGTCACGTTCCGGTCGAAGAACTTCGCCGTGGTCGGCATGACCTGGGCGAGTCCGATGGCGCCCACCCGGCTCACCGCCCGGGGGTTGAACCCCGACTCCAGTTGCACCATCCGGAACGCAAGCTCCGGGTCCAGGCGCTGGCCGAGGGCGACGTCGAAGATCGTCCCGGCCAGTTTGGCCGTGATGCCGTAGCGGTTGGAGTACTCCATCACCGTATTGGCGCGCTCGACCTGGGCGCGCAACAGGGCAGCCTCGCCGGCCGCATTCTCGAGCTCCTGGCGCAGGCGCCGGTTCTCGGAAACGAGGCCGAAGGAGAACGAGCTCGCGCCGCCCGATATGGACGCCGCCTCCGCCGTTGGCGGGGAGGGGTTCCGGTTTGCAATCACGAATAGAGCAGCGCCAGCGACACCGACGAGGGCGAACAGGCTCTTGATCCTGTTTCGTCTCCGAATGGCGTCGCCGCGGTGCACGTACGTGCTGCGCGGCTTTTTCATAAGTCCTTGTGGATTAACAGGTTGAGTGCTGCGACTACTTCCTGCTCCCAGTGACTATAAGTGGCAACGGCCATGCCAACAACGGGGAACTACCGATCGCTCTGTCCGCCTTTCTTTTCCACTACCGATATATCGGACAGTGTCATTCCGCGGTCCACACTCTTGGCCATGTCATACACCGTAATGAGGGCCACGGACACGGCGACGATCGCCTCCATCTCTACCCCCGTACGTCCGGTGGTCCTGACAAGTGACATGGCGCGCACCCCCGGGAGCCCTTCGTCCAGCGAGAGGTCGATCTGCACGTCGTCGAGCAGAAGGGGGTGGCACAAAGGGACCAGATCTGCGGTCCGCTTGGCCGCCATGACCCCCGCGACCCTTGCAACGGATAGTACGTCACCCTTGGCGATCTGGTGCAACCGAATTGCTTCGAGTGCCATCGAATTCATGCGGATGAAGCCCTGTGCCCGGGCCGTCCGGAGCGACTCCGGTTTGCTGGAGACGTCCACCATGCGGGCGGATCCATCAGCGCCCACGTGGCTGAGCTTCGAGGAGTCCTTTGTCATGAGAGCACGTCCTGGAGGTCCCGGATGAGATTCACGGTCAGGAGCTGCGGACTGACGTTGTGAGCGACCTGCTCCTTGGCCGACTCCACGATCTCGACGGCCCGGCTGGCCGCCAGCGCTTCGCGCTCCGCTCCGCTCCTGGTGGCGAGTCTGGCCCGGTCATGCAGGGCCACGGTGAGAGCGTCGAGGATCTCGGCAAAGCTGCCGCGGGCCCGCGTGGACGCCTGCGACCAGGCGGCCTCGTACGGCGCCCCTCTCTTTCCCGCGATGGAGTCCATGATGCGGCGAGCACTCTCGGCGGCGGCACGCCAGGCATCTCCGGAAAACAGGCGACCGGGGGCACCCGCCGCGTACACCACACGTTCCGCGACACCAGACGGGAGGGAATCCGACGTCGCCACCGCCTCCTGTACCTGCTCGTCGGCGAGGAAGGCGCGCATGTCGTCCTTGCCGATCGGTGCGATGCGGAGCGTGATCGCCCGGGAGCGGACCGTTGGCAGCAGCGCGCCGGGTTCGCTGGATGTCAGGATGATGGTGGTATCGGCGAGCGGCTCTTCCAGGAGCTTGAGGAAGGCATTGGCCGCCTGCTCCGATCCTTCCTGCGGCACCATACGCTCTGCGTCGCCGATGACGAAGACCTTTCGCCTGGCCATCGAGGGGGAGAGGACGGCCTGATGGACGATCATCCTGATGGTGGCCACGAAGATGCCGTCGCTGCCGGAGGGCGGCTCGTACAGGCCGCCGTTCTCCACCCGTTCGGCCACCGCTTCCTGGAAGTCCGCGCGCACGTCGTCGAGGTCGGGATCGGTGTCCCTGGGGCGCGGACGCGGAAAGACCCAATGGAGATCAGGGTGGCGCAGGTCGCGAGACAGGCGGCACTGCCCGCACACGCGGCAAGGGTCTTCCCCGGGAGACTCGCAGATGAGGTACTGGCCCAACCAGAGCGCCAGCCGCTGCTTGCCGACCCCGGGCAGCCCCTGAAGGAGCAGCGTGGACGGGAGAGCTCCGCGAGCAACCATGTCGCGCAGTCGCGCGCGCAGGTCGGAATGGCCGAACAGGGGGACGAGCGCCATCAAGGAAGAATAGCCGCTCCCGGACGCGGCGACCGCCGGGTCTGGCGAAAAGCGGTCGGCACCAGTGAACCTTCCAGTCCCGCTCCGGAGAGATCGCATGCGCAGCGTCCTCGCTCACCGATTCGTCCTGATTGCCGCCGCCATGGTGCCGCTGACCACGCTCACGGCGCAGAACAGCCGGCCACGCGCTCGCGACCTCGGCATAGCGCCCGGAATCTTCGAGCCGGGCGCGCGCAACGCGATCACGGACGTCGCTGGCGTTCGCGTCGGGCAGGTGACCGTCATCGAAGGCGACTCGGTGCGCACGGGGGTCACCGCGATCCTGCCGCACGGTCGAAACCTCTACCGCGAGCGCGTTCCCGCGGCGCTTCACGTGGGCAACGGCTTCGGCAAGCTGCTGGGGGGCACGCAGCTTCGCGAGCTCGGCGAGCTCGAGACGCCCATCCTGCTCACGTGCACCCTCTGTGTCTGGAATGCGGCGAACGCGATGGTGGACTGGCTGCTGGCCATGCCCGGTATGGAGCGGGTGCGCTCGATCAATCCGGTGGTTGGCGAGACCAACGACGGTGGACTGAACGCGATCCGATCCCGGCCGCTACGCGCCGACCATGTGCGGCTGGCGCTGGAACGGGCGGACACGAGCGTTCTCGAGGGCAGCGTGGGCGCGGGGACGGGAACGTCCGCGTTCGGATGGAAGGGGGGCATCGGCACGTCGTCCCGCGTGCTGCCGGGTGCGCTGGGTGGCTGGACCGTCGGCATCCTCGTGCAGTCCAATTTCGGCGGCGTGCTCCAGATCCTCGGCGCACCGGTCGGCAGGGAACTCGGACGGTACTCGTTCTCGCCGCCGCCGGGCACTGGCCGGGGAGACGGCTCCGTCATGATGGTGATCGCCACCGATGCGCCCCTGTCCGACAGGAACCTCGAGCGCCTGGCGTCGCGCGCGATGATGGGGCTTGCTCGCACGGGTTCGTTCGCGTCGAATGGATCCGGAGACTACGTCATTGCGTTCTCCACCAGCCCCGACGTGCGCCGGCCGTTCGACGCCGCCCGCCTTTCGACGACAGAGCTCGCGAACGAGCAGACGAGCGCGTTGTTCGCCGCAGTCGTGGAGGCGACCGAGGAAGCCATCTACAATTCCCTCTTCAAGGCGACGACTGTGACGTCCGGTGGTCGAACCGTCGAGGCGCTTCCCATCGAGCGGGTGCGTGAAATCCTGGCCCGTCATGGCATCGGTGCGAGGTAGGACGCGGCACGATTCCTGAGAGTCGAACAAACGCATTCAACTCTCGGCGGCATCATGGGCAGCAAACGAGTCGATCAGATCCACAAGGACCTGCTCTCCACCGACAGGAAGAGCCGTCCGGAAGACGAGCGCATCCACGAAGAGGACAAGCAGGCGGTGCGCGCGTCGGAGCAGCAGTCCCACATTCCCGAGCGCGGGGAGAACCCGGTCCTGGCCGACCTGAAACGCAAGCGGGAAGAACCCGCGGAGGAGTAGCCATGCAACGCGGGCTTGATGGACGGCGCATCGCGCTTCTCGCGGCGCCGGACGCCGACGAGGCGGAGATGAGCAGCGTCATCACGGCGCTCGAGGGCGCCGGTGCGCACGTGCACCGCGTGCGCGATGCCGACATGGAAGAGCGGTGGCACAGCGGTATGTATGCCGCGCTGGTCCTGCTGGGCGAGCCCGCGGCGGGGGCGCGCGCCCGTCAATTGGCTCGGGAGTTCCTGGTGGTCGACAAGCCGGTTGCGGCGTATGGGGACGGCGCGCAGCTGCTGCTCGAGTCCGGCGGCGAGCTGGGTGTCTTGACGGCGGGCGCCGACGTTCCCGTCTCGGCCTTCGCCGACCGGCTGGCGCAACAGCTCATGCGCGTACTCGAGGAGCACCAGGTGGACGAGATGTCCGAAATGAGCTTTCCGGCGAGCGATCCACCGTCCGTCAGCCCCTCGTCACTCGGTGGCAGGGCAACGCCGGGGATTGACACCGGCGAAAGGACGAACGGGATGGGAAGGGCATCGGACCCCGGAGCCGGGGGCGAGAGCCGGTAGCCCGGCTTTGCATTGTAAAGTACTTGCCGTTGGTCTGCCGGCCTCATAATATTCGGGCATGGCTGACGTGCTCCCGATCCAGCGCCGTCCAAGCAACCCGCCGGAAATGCAGGCGCGGGCGATGGACAACCTGCGGTTCATCCGCGAGACCATGGAAGCCGCGGCGACGTTCACCGCGGTTTCCGGATGGGGGCAGGTGGTCATCGGCCTCACCGCGATCATCGCGGCGCTCGTGGCGTCGCAGCAGTCCGATCCCGCGGCGTGGGTGCTCGTGTGGGCCGCCGAGGCGATTCTCGCCGGCATCATCGCCGTCTGGTTCATGTACGACAAGGCGCGCTCGGCCAGCCTGCCGCTGCTGAGCGGCTCAGCGCGCAAGCTGCTCTTCAGCTTCTCCCCCGTGTTCGTCGTAGGCATGGTGGTCACGGTGGCGTTCATGCAGCGCGGCATGGTCGGACTCCTGCCGGGGCTGTGGATGCTGCTGTACGGCACCGCGGTCGTCGCGGCGGGGGCTTTTTCGGTGCGCATCGTCCCGGTCATGGGCGCCGCGTTCATCGCGGTGGGGTGCGCGGCGCTCTTTCTGCCGCAGTCATGGAGCACGCAGCTCATGATTCTTGGCTTCGGCATTCTTCATATCGTGTTCGGGTACCTCATCGCGCGGAGGCACGGTGGCTAAGCACGGCGCAGTTCCCAACGATCGCGCGCGCGCGGACAAGACGCCGCGCGGCCTGCGGTCGGTGAAGGGGGGGGGAAAGGGTGCGGACGAGGGGCCGCTCGGGCTCGACCGATTGATCCACGAGCGCCTGCGCCTGGGCATCGTTAGCGCGCTCGCCGTGAACGAGTCGCTCAGCTTCAACGACCTCAAGCGCCTGATGAAAACCACGGATGGCAACCTCAGCGTCCATGCGCGCAAGCTCGAGGAGGCGCATTACGTCACGTGCAACAAGAGCTTCGAGGGACGTGTACCACGAACGAGCTATGCACTCACGCCGCTGGGACGCCGCGCGCTGGAACGATACCTCGACCACATGGAAGCGCTGATTCGCGCCACGCGCGACCGCTGAACACTACATGACACCAAGCAATTTGCCGCGGCGATCCGGGCCGCAGTTGGCTGCCGCGGGGCTGCACGTGGCCATCATCATGGACGGCAACGGCCGGTGGGCGAACGCCCGGGCGCTGCCGCGCAGCGCGGGGCACACGGCGGGGGTCCGCACCGCGCGCTCGATCGTGGAGTCCGCCGTTCGCGCCAACATCGGCACCCTGACGCTCTACGCGTTTTCGAGCGACAACTGGAGCCGCCCCCGCCCCGAAGTGGTGGCGCTAATGCGGTTGCTGCGCCGCTCGCTGCTGGTGGAGTCAAAGCGCTGCCTCGACAACGGGGTTCGCCTTTCGATCGTCGGGCGGCGCGACCGGCTCCCTGCGTCACTGCGCCAGACCATCACGCAGGCGGAAGCCATGACCGCCGCCGGGCGCAACCTGCATCTGCGGGTGGCGGTGGACTACTCCTCGCGCGACGCGATTCTGCGCGCCGCCACGACGGCCCGCGAAACCAACACGCCGCTCACGCGCGAGCGCTTTGCGCAGCTGCTGGCCGACGTGGATCACGACCCGTACCCCGTGCCACAGGTGGACCTGCTCATCCGCACCGGCGGAGAGCAGCGGCTCAGCGACTTTCTCCTGTGGGAATGCGCGTACGCCGAGCTGGTCTTCTCCCCGACGATGTGGCCGGATTTCAGCGAGAAGGAGCTCGCGCAGGCGCTCCGCGAGTTCGAGGGGCGCGAGCGACGGTTCGGCCGGATTCCCGAGCAGGTCGCGAGCTAGGGGCGCCTAGTTCTTCAGCAGGCGGACGGTGCCCGATCCTGCCTCGATCCGGATCTGCCCCTTGCCGTCGCCGATGCGCCCCTGGAGGTGACGCCGGCTCACGCGGCGGGTGGTGACCTCGAAGTCGGTCTGGAGTCCGCCGCTGCCCGTCTCGATGTCCACCTCGGCGCTCAGCGTCGCCGGGAGTCGGACCGTCACGCCTCCCGACCCCGCCTCGATGTCCAGACGCTCGATGTCTGCCAGCAGCTCGAGCGTGGCGCCGCCGCTCCCCGTCTCGACATCGATTCGCGGCGCCTTCATGCGCCTTAGGCGAAGCCCGCCCGAGCCGATGTCCGCGGTGAACTCCGCGACATCGATGTCCGTGCCATCCACGCCGCCTGAACCGGAGTCGAGGTTCAGACGGCT
>Ga0299914_10003673_pt1 | contig 10895 bp, 11 predicted proteins | sample RVTome_10_FD_201361 | JGI IMG/M metagenome (GOLD analysis project Ga0299914, IMG submission 201361) | Soil microbial communities from uranium-contaminated site in the Upper Colorado River Basin, Wyoming, United States - RVT153D57 (version 2) ... | reverse complement strand
ACGCCCATCGTCTGCGCCACCGAGCTCGCGCTCAGCGACCCCGACAACCCGGGGCCGCGCGCGGTGCGTGCCACCGGTCGCTACTGCGTGCCGTCGGCGCCCCGTGCGGTGCGGGCGCTGGAGCACGCGTGGATGCGGGCGCGCCACCTCGCGCAGAGGGCGGCGTGACCACCACCCGCCGCTGGGTCGCGGCCGGCCTCGTGCTCGCGGCGGTGGTCGCGCTGGTGCTCGCGTTCACCGGTGACCCGTCGCCGAGCGGCGCGGCGCCGCCGCCCGCGGGCGCGACACCCATGTGGTCGGCGCGACGGGTACCGCAGCCGATCGTCGACGCGGTCGGAGGGCAGCACCTCCAGACCGCGCTCGACCGAGAGGTGGGCGGGCCGCAGACCTGCTTCATGGTGGAGGACGACGGCGCGTTCGTGGCCGGCGCCAACGTCGACACGCCGCTGGTGCCGGCGTCGACGCAGAAGCTGTTCATCGCCGCCGCCGCGCTCGACACGTTGACCCCCGACTTCGCGTTCGAGACGCGCGTGCTCGCGCCGCGCGCACCGGAGCAGGGCGTGGTCGACCGCCTGTGGTTCGTCGGCAGCGGCGACCCGGTGCTCGCCACCGGCGACTACATGGCGTTCGTCGACCAGCAGCGCCGCCGCCAGACGACCGTGTACACGCACCTCGAGCAGCTCGCCCAGCAGATCGTGGACGCCGGCATCCGCCAGGTGCCGGGCGGCGTCGTGGCCGACGAGTCGCGCTACGACGACCAGCGCCAGGTGGCCGGCTGGTCGCCCGGGTACGTCGCCGACGGCGACGTCGGGCCGATGAGCGCGCTCGAGGTGAACGACGGGAACCGCACGCTGTCGCCGCGGCGTCCCGCCGACGACCCCTCGGTGAGCGCAGCCCAGATCCTCACCGACCTCCTCGTCGCGCGGGGCGTGCAGGTCGGCCCGCCGTCACGGGGCACCGCGCCTTCCGACGCCACCGAGGTCACCAGGATCACGTCGCCCGCGTTGCGCGACATCGTGTCGGCCATGCTGACCACGAGCGACGCGCTCACGGCCGAGCTGCTCGCCAAGGAGCTCGGCGTGCGGGCGTCGAACCAGGGCAGCACCGCGGCCGGCACCGCGGCGGTGGTGGCGGCACTGGAGAAGCGGGGCGTGCCGATGGAGGGCGTCACGCTCGCCGACGCGTCGGGGCTGCACCGCGCCAACCGCGCCACGTGCCGCAGCCTGCTCGACACCCTCGCCCTCGGCGCCCGACCCGGGTTCGAGGCGCTGTGGACGGGGCTCAGCGTGGTGGGGCAGAGGGGCACGCTCGTCGACCAGCTCCTCGGACTCGGCATCGACGGCAAGCTCAGCGCCAAGACCGGCTTCCTCGCCGGTGTCACCGGCTTCGTGGGCCGGCTCGACGGCGACCAGCAGCTCCGGTTCGCCTACGTCGACAACGGGGGCGACTACTCCCAGGGCGTGTCGGAGGAGATCCGGCGCGACGCGACCGAGACCCTCCTCACCTTCCCCGAGGCGCCCGCGGCCGACGCGCTCGTGCCCGCTCCCGCGTGAAGGACGCCGGCGCCCCTGCGGGGCCATCACGTTTCGGCCGTGCCCCCACGTGATATCTACGCACTGGTGACGCGGCGACGGGAGATCCTTGCGCGGGGCCTTCCCACCGACGACAATCCGCGACCGATCGAGGAGCGTTGATGGCCACTGACCCACCCGCGAGCCCGCCGCTGCCGCCGGCGGCGCCCGAGGCGGCACCCCAACCGTCGCCCGGCACGCGCGCACACCAGACGCCGATCCCCCAGCTCGTCACCGACCTCCGCGACCTCGTCGTCGCCTACGTCAAGCAGGAGACGGTCCGCCCGCTCAAGTCGCTCGGCCGTTGGATCGGGTTCGGGGTCGCCGGGTCGCTGCTCCTCGGGTTCGGCGTGGTGTTCCTCGCCATGGGGGGCCTGCGGGTGCTGCAGACCGAGACCGGCGACACCTTCAGCGGCGACTGGTCGTGGGTCCCGTACCTGATCATGGTGTTCGCGCTCGCGCTCGGTGGCGCGCTCGTGTGGATCGCCCGCGGCGCCCGCAAGGCCCGGAAGGAGCAGTTGTCGTGAGCATGCCGAGGCCGGGGATCGACCGGCCGGTCACCCGGGGCGACATCGAGTCGAAGCTGCGGGAGATCCGCGGCACCGCCGAGGACGAGCTGCCCAACCCGCCCGAAGGCGCCCAGCGGGGCGGCCTGGCGGTCGGGGCGGCGGCGCTCCTCGTGGTCGCGTTCTGGCTCGGGCGCCGGCGGGGCCGCAAGAAGAGCACGATCGTCGAGATCCGCCGCATCTGATGGCGAAGCACCGCACGTCCGAGGTCGCGGTGGCCGCCGCCGCGGCGGCCACCGCGGCACGGCTCCTCGAGCGCGGGTTCGTCGCCCGGTTCACCCAGCGGTTCGCCCAGGTCGCGATCCGCCAGGGCATCCGCAAGGGCTCCCGCCCCTGGCTCTACGCGTGGTTCGGCGCCACCGCCTTCCGCTACGCGCAGCGTTTCGTCGGCCGCAAGGAAGAGGTGCACCGAATCAAGCTGAAGCGCGGCGAGGGCTTCTCGATCCGGGAGCTGGCGCCCGAGCCCAGGAAGCGCCGCCGCTGACGCGACGCCTGCCCAGCGGCGTGCGCGACGTTGCAACGAGGCCGCACGAATAGCCTGCACGCGGTGAAGGTGCTGCTGCGCAACCCGCGCCGCGAGGTCGAGGTGGCGGGACCGATCACGGTGCAGGGGCTCCTGAAGCGGTTGGAGATCAATCCCGAGTCGGTGCTGGTGATCGTCGGCGACGAGCTCGTCACCCACGACGCGCGCCTGCGCGACGACGCATCGGTCGAGATCCGCCAGGTCATCTCCGGGGGCGCCCGGTGAAGTGCCGCACCTGCCGCGCCCCCGCGGTCGTCGACGTGCGCCGCCACAACGCCGCCTTCTGCCGCGACCACTTCCTGCACCATTGCGAGGAGCAGGTGCGCCGCGCCGTGCACTCGCACAAGATGCTCACGCCCGGCGACCGGGTGCTCGTGGCCGTGTCGGGTGGGAAGGACTCGCTCGCGCTCTGGGACCTCTTGCGGCGCCTCGGCTACGAGGCCGACGGCCTCTACCTCGGCCTCGGGATCGGCGAGTACTCCGACGAGTCGGGCACCTACGCGCGCGCCTACGCCGAGGAGCACGGGCTCCGGTTGGTCGAGATCGACCTCGCGGCCGACCACGGGTTCAGCGTGCCGGCGGCGGCCGCCGCCACCCGGCGGGCACCCTGTGGCGCGTGCGGGCTCTCGAAGCGCCACCTCTTCAACCGCGCCGCGCTCGACGGCCACTACGACGCGGTCGCGACCGGCCACAACCTCGACGACGAGGCGGCGGTGCTGCTCGGCAACGTGCTCCGCTGGGAGACGGGCTACCTCGGCCGGCAGCATCCGGTGCTCCCGGCCGCACCCGGCTTCGTACGCAAGGTGAAGCCGCTCGTGCGCCTGGGCGAGCGCGAGACCGCCGCCTACTGCGTGCTGCGCGGCATCGACTACCAGGTCGAGGAGTGCCCGATGGCCGTGGGCAACAAGCACCTCGGGTACAAGGAGCTGCTCAACGGGCTCGAGGACCGGTCGCCCGGCACCAAGGCCGCCTTCCTCTTCGGGTTCATCGAGCGCGGCCACGAGCGCTTCGCGTCCACCGCGGAGGAGGAGCGCCTCGAGCTCGGCGCGTGCACCGGGTGCGGCTCGCCGACACCGGTGCCCGACTCCGGTGCGGCGCCGGTGTGTGCGTTCTGCAAGCTGCGCGAGCGCGCGTCGGACGCGACGCCGGTCGACGTGCAGCTGCGGACGAAGGGCTGAGGATGGGGCGCGTGTTCGCGGTGGGCGACCGCGTGCTGCTCGTCGACGCCAAGCGGCGGCGTCACCTCGTCACCCTCGCCGAGGGCGGGGAGTTCCACACGCACAACGGCGTGCTGCCGCACGCGTCGATCATCGGCCAGGACGAGGGTGTCGCGGTGCGCACCACCCTCGGGGCGCGGCTCACCGCCGTGCGCCCGACGCTGGCGGAGTACGTGCTCGAGATGCCGCGCGGCGCCCAGGTGATCTACCCGAAGGACCTCGGTCCGATCCTGGTGCTCGCCGACGTGTTCCCGGGCGCGCGCGTGCTCGAGTCGGGGGTGGGCAGTGGCGCGCTCAGCATGGCCCTCCTGCGCGCGATCGGCGCCGGCGGCCGCCTCACGGGCTACGAGATCCGTGACGACTTCGCGCGGCGCGCGCAGGCCAACGTCGAAGGGTTCCTCGGGCCCGCCGTGCCGATGGACATCCACGTGCGCGACGTGTACGAGGGGATCGACGCCGCCGATCCCGCCACCGGCGCGCCGGGCGGATTCGACCGCATCCTGCTCGACCTCCCCGAGCCGTGGCGGGTGGTGAAGCACGCCGAGGAGGCACTGCACCCCGGCGGGATCCTCCTCGCGTACCTGCCCACGATCGGCCAGGTGGCGCGCCTGCGCGAGGAGCTCGCCGGCTCGTCGTTCGGCATGGTCGAGTCGCTCGAGGTGCTCCAGCGCACGTGGCACGTCGACGGCCAGTCGGTGCGGCCCGACCACCGCATGGTCGCCCACACCGGGTTCCTCACCCACGCCCGGCTGCTCGCGCCCCGACCGTGAACGTGCTCGACCTCGTGGTGGTGCTGGCGGCGATCGCGGCCGGCGCGCTCGGGTACCGGCTCGGGTTCCTGCGGCGCGGCCTGTCGTGGGCGGGGCTGGTCGGCGGCGTGGTGCTGGCGGTCGCACTGGTCGACGACGTCGCCGATGCGTTCAAGGGGTCGCCGCCGCGCACGCGGCTCCTGGTGTCGCTGGCGTTCCTCGTGCTCCTCGCCACCATCGGCCAGGGCATCGGCTTCGCCATCGGCTCGGTGCTGCACCAGCGCCTCGGCCGGGCCGGGAGCGCGGTGCGTCAGAGCGACCGGATCGCGGGCGGGCTGCTCGGCGTGTTCGGCGTGCTGGCGGTGATGTGGCTGCTCATCCCCGCGCTCGCCGGCTCACCGGGATGGCCGTCGGGCGCGGTGCGCGACTCGGTCGTGGCACGCGCCATCGACCGCTTCGCGCCCGCGCCGCCCGACCAGGCCGAGACCCTCGGACGGCTGGTCGGCGACCAGACCTTCCCCGAGGTGTTCGACACGCTCACGTCGCCCGACGCGGGCGACCCGCCCCCGGGCGGGATCCCTGCCGACGCCGCGGCGCGCGTCTCGGCCGCGGTGGTGAAGGTGGAAGGCGTGGCGTGCGACCGGGTGCAGGACGGCACGGGGTTCGTGGCCGCGCGCGACCTCGTCGTCACGAACGCGCACGTGATCGCGGGGGAGGAGCGCACGCACGTGGAGACCGCCGACGGCCGCCACCTCGACGCCGAGCTGGTCGCGTTCGACCCGAGCCGCGACCTCGCGGTGCTGCGCGTGCCCGGCCTCGGCCTGGCGCCGCTCGAACGCGCCGTGGGAAGCGTCGACCAGCGGGGCTCGCTGTTCGGGCACCCGGGTGGCGGGCCGCTGCGGGAATCGCCGGTGCGGATCGCGGAGGAGATCGAGGCCGACGGCACCGACATCACGCGGACGTCCCCGACCGAGCGGCGGGTGTTCGTGCTGGCGGCGGTCGCGGCGCCGGGCGACTCCGGGGCGCCCGTGGTCGACGAGGCGGGCCGCGTGGTCGGCGTGCTGTTCGCGCTCGACCTCAGCCGCCCGACGACGGCCTACGCGCTCACCGACGACGAGCTGTCGGCGGTGCTCGACCCGGTGCTGGCCGGGGCGGTCGCCCCGCCGGCGGACACCGGCCCCTGCCTCACCCGGTAGGCCGACGGCCAGGGCGTGGCGGAGCGGGCGCTGCGCTCAGTCGACCTCGATGAAGATGCACTCGCCCGGGCACTCCTCGGCCGACTCGATGGTGGCCTCCTCCATGCCCCCGGGCACCGCGGCCAGCCCCTCGGCCCCACCCGGGTCGCTGAAGACCTTGTCGCCTTCCTTCACGTAGGCGAGCCCGTCGTCGAGGAGCGTGAACACCGCGGGCGCGATCTCTTCGCAGAGACCATCGCCGGTGCAGAGGTCCTGATCGATCCAGACCTTCATCGTCGGGGGCTTCCTTTGCTCGTAGGAGAGAGGAACCGGAGCGCCTCCAGACTATGCGCCGCCGACGGATTTCTCAAGCCAAGCCGTTGGAAATCCTCGGTCGACGACCGCCACCCACCGTCTCGTGCAGGGCGACGCCCAGTGGCAGGCCCGCCTGCAGCACGCGCGACCGACGTCACCGCGCGACATGGTCGGTTCACGGAACCGTCACCGGAAGTGTCGACGGGATCGGGGAAGTGCGGGTGTATGGTCCGCCCGACCCAGGATTTCCGAAGGCCGGGGCGGCCGGCGAGGAGGTGGGCGACCCGTGGCATCGGAGCGTGACCAGCGCCTCGCGGAGTACGAGCGGCAGGTCGGCGACCTCCAGGGGCAGCTGCAGACCCTCGAGGAGGAGATCGCGGTCCTGCGCCGCCGGCTCCAGGACGCGCCCAAGCGGGTGCGCACCCTCGAGGAGCGGGTGCTCGAGACCAAGGGCCAGCTCGCCCAGGCGGTCTCGCAGAACGAACGTCTCTCGGCCACCCTCCGCGAGGCCCGCGAGCACATCGCGGCGCTGCGCGAGGAGGTCGAGAAGCTCACGATGCCGCCGTCGGCCTACGGCACCTACCTCGGCACCAACGACGACGGCACCGTCGACATCTTCACCGCCGGCCGCAAGATGCGGGTGTCGGTGCACCCCGAGGTCGAGCTCGACGACATGCAGCGGGGCCAGGAGGTCGCGCTCAACGAGTCGCTCAACGTGGTGCTCGCCCGCGGCGCCGACATCTCGGGCGAGGTCGTGGTGCTCAAGGAGGTGCTCCCGACCGGCGACCGCGCGCTGATCGTCGGGCGCGCCGACGAGGAGCGGGTGTGCGAGATCGGCGACACCCTCCTCGGCCAGAAGATCCGTGCCGGCGACCACGTGCTCATGGACTCCCGCTCGGGGCTCCTCATCGAGCGGTTGCCCCGGCCCGAGGTCGAGGAGCTGGTGCTCGAGGAGGTCCCCGACGTCACCTACGCCGACGTCGGCGGGCTCGACGACCAGATCGACCAGATCAAGGACGCGGTCGAGCTCCCGTACCTCTACGCCGAGATGTTCCTGGAGCACGAGCTCCAGCCGCCCAAGGGCATCCTGCTCTACGGCCCGCCCGGGTGCGGCAAGACGCTCATCGCCAAGGCGGTGGCCAACTCGCTGGCGCGCCGGGTCGCCGAGAAGACCGGCAACATGGAGGCCCGCTCGTACTTCCTCAACATCAAGGGCCCCGAGCTGCTCAACAAGTACGTCGGCGAGACGGAGCGCCAGATCCGCCTGGTCTTCCAGCGGGCGCGCGAGAAGTCGGAGGAGGGCAACCCCGTCATCGTGTTCTTCGACGAGATGGACTCCCTGTTCCGCACGCGCGGCACCGGGATCTCGTCCGACATCGAGAGCACGATCGTGCCGCAGCTGCTCGCCGAGATCGACGGCGTGGAGAGCCTCAAGAACGTCATCGTGATCGGTGCGTCGAACCGCGAGGACCTCATCGACCCCGCGATCCTGCGTCCCGGCCGCCTCGACGTGAAGATCAAGATCGAGCGCCCCGACGAGGGGAGCGCGCGCCAGATCTTCGCCCAGTACCTCACGCCCAACCTGCCGCTCGCCGACGACGAGACCGGTCGCCACGGCGGGCCGGAGAAGGCGGTCGACGCGATGATCGTCGAGGCCGTCGACCGCATGTACGCGACCGACGACACCAACCGGTTCCTCGAGGTCACCTATCAGAACGGCGACAAGGAGGTCCTGTTCTTCAAGGACTTCTCCTCGGGGGCGATGATCGAGAACATCGTGCGCCGCGCCAAGAAGCTCTCGATCAAGCGGCAGATCGAAGGTGGGGAGAAGGGCATCTGCACCCAGGACCTCCTCGACTCGATCCGCCAGGAGTTCCGGGAGCACGAGGACCTGCCCAACACGACCAACCCCGACGACTGGGCGAAGATCTCGGGCAAGAAGGGCGAGCGAATCGTGTTCGTGCGCACGATCCTGGCGGAGGGCGACGAGGCGCACGGCGGCCGTCAGATCGAACGCGTCACCACCGGCCAGTACCTCTAGCGCGCGCCGCGCCTAGCGCGGTGGCCCGTCGAGGCTCGCCACGCGGTCCTGCACCACGGTGAGGAACTCGCGCGTCCAGAGCAGCGCGATCGGCATCGGCCCGCCGCCCTCGACGCGCTCCGCCACGCACGCGCGCAGCCCGTCGGAGGCGGGGCGCGCGAACGAGTGCGCGACCGGCTCGACCAGGTGGCCGCGCCGCGACCCGAGCCCGGCCGCGACCTGCTCGACGGCCACGCCGACCGCCTCGCCGGCGCGTGCGAGCTCGTCGCACGCGAGCGTGCAGCCCGCCGCCGGCCCGCCGGCGGCGAGGCGCTCGATGCCGTTGCCTGCGAGCACGAGGGTGGTCGACACGCCGAGCAGGGCGACCCACGCGTCGCGGTCGACCTGGCCGCCGCCGCGTTCGACGGCGAGGTCCTCGAGCGCCGACACCGCGCGGTCACGCGAGGCCACCGCGCGGATGCGCAGGTCGGCGGTGTCGCGGCCGCCCGCGGTGCCCACGAGGTCGTGCATCGCGCCGGTGAGCAGCGCGGCACCGTCGCCGAGCATCCGGCGGAACGACTCGACCGCGGCGGCGCGCGCGCCGCGCGGCCAGAGGAGCACGCCGATCACGAAGCTGATGCCGACGCCGATCGCGATGTCCTCGACGCGGACGAGCCCGGTGCGCCACCCCTCGGGCTCGATCAGGTTGAACAGCACGACGACGAACACCGTGAAGAACGCCTGGCCGACGACGAAGTGCACGGCGCCCGGCGTGTAGGCGGTGAGGAACGTCACGATCGGCAGCACGATCCAGAGCGTGGTGTCGTCGCCGCCGATCACCAGGACCCCCGCGGTCGCGACCGCGAAGCCCAGGAGGGTGCCGGCGACCGCCTGGATGCCGGTGACCCCGGTGCCGAACGCGTTCGATCGCAGCACGCTCAACGTGCCGAGCACCACCCAGAAGGCGTGGTCGAGGTCGAACAGCTTCGCGATCAGCACCGCGATCGCGAGCCCGAGCGACGCCCGCACCGCGGCGCGGAAGCGCACCGACTGCAGGCTCCAGTGGTCGGCGATGCGTCGCGCGAACGCGAGGCCGGCCGACGGTGCGGTGAGGAAGTGCAGGTCGGCCGGCGCGCGGTCGTCGGCGGCGTCGACCCCGGTGAGCACGGCACCGGAGCTCGTGGCGACGTCGGCCGCGATGGCGAGGACCCGCAGCGACAGCGCCCGGACCGGGAATTCGTCGTCGAAGCGCGTGATCACGCCGGCAGCGTCGGAGTACGCCGCCTGGTCGACCCACGACTCGAGCGCGTCGGTGTGGTGGGCGCGTGCGGTCACGAGCGGCGTCACGTCGAGCGTCGTGGTGGGGGAGCGCAGCGCCGCCGCGCAGCCGCGCAGCACCTCGGCGGCCGCCGCGTCGAGCGCACGGTCCTCGACCGAAGGAATCGCAGAGATGTGGGCCACGAACTGCTCCGCGAGGCGCAGCTCGCCGCACAACGCCACCATCGCCCGGTCGCGCAGCGCGCTGCCCGCCGGCCGGAACACGGCGCCGGTGTTCGCGTCGAGCGCGGCGCGCGCCCGCGCCACCTCCGCCCGGTGATCGGGGGTGTCGGACTCGAGCACCGAGGCGAGCGCGTCGCACAGCACCGCGCTCGCGTTGCGCACCTTGCGCCGCGCCTCCACCGGCCAGAGCACGATGGCGGCGATGCCGGCGCAGCCGACACCGAGCAGCCATCCCAGCTCGCGCTGGCCGAGCTGGTCGAGCGGGCCCGGCACCATCACCGCGAGTACGAACGCGAGCGTGACCGTCACGCTGCCGGCGGCGAAGTAGCCGCCCAGGCAGCCGAGGAAGACGACGACGAAGCCGACGACCACCATCGCCGCCACCGCCGCCACCGTGTTCTGCGAACACACCGTGCCGAGTGCGACGAGCGCGCAGCCGGCGACGAGGACGCCGCCGTACGCGCGGGCACGACCGCGCATGGTGCCCCCGAAGTCGGAGAACACGACGGCGGCGAACGACCCGAAGGCGGCGAACAGGCCGGTGACCTCCGCGTCGAAGCCCAGGATCAGCACGGCGAACAGCGCAGGGGTGACGATCGCCGCCCGGGCGGCCTTGCGCAGGTTGACCCGATCCGGATCGGTGAACACAGGCGAATGATCTACCGCGGGCGGGGTACGCACGGGGGGACCCGGCACCGACGCGGCCCGAAGGGCGCGCGGTCCGTGAACGGGCGCCCGGTAGGCTGACGCCCCGACGACGAGCGCGAGAGCGGACCACCATGGCCATCCCCAAGGTGTGCGGCATCGAGACGGAGTACGGCGTCTCGCTGCGGGGCGCGGCCGACCCCAACCCGGTGCTGGCCTCCTCGATGCTCATCAACGGCTACGTCGAGGGCCATCGGATCGGGTGGGACTTCGAGGACGAGTCGCCCGGTCGCGACGCACGCGGGTTCGCGCGCGAGGGCTCGATGCCGCCCGAGATCGAGACCCACCTGGTCAACACCGTGCTCACCAACGGGGCGCGCTACTACGTCGACCACGCCCATCCCGAGTACTCCACCCCCGAGTGCGCCGACGCACTCGAGCTCGTGTGCGCCGACAAGGCGGGGGAGCGCATCCTCGCCCGCTCGATGACGGCGGCGCGCCACCTCGTGGGCGCCGACCAGGAGGTCGTGGTCTACAAGAACAACTCCGACGGCAAGGGCAACTCGTACGGCACGCACGAGAACTACCTCGTCGACCGGGCGGTCCCTTTCGCG